>Ga0114993_10000979_pt1 | contig 33067 bp, 30 predicted proteins | sample ArcticOcean_MG_C_FD_87042 | JGI IMG/M metagenome (GOLD analysis project Ga0114993, IMG submission 87042) | Marine microbial communities from western Arctic Ocean - ArcticOcean_MG_CB2_150 | ecosystem: Environmental > Aquatic > Marine > Oceanic | place: Arctic Ocean: Canada Basin | collected...
CTGTATCACCTGGTCCAGGGTCTTCTCACCAGAGATGACATTCATGACTCCTTCGGGCGAACCGGCCTGGGCCATGCGCCACAAGGAAGGGGTACGGAAGTTCATGTCGACAAGGAGAACCTTGTTTCCCCCGTTAGTGGCTGCCGCCCGGGCCAGCAACCAGGCCACCGACGAGGTGCCCTCGCCGTGCAGCGAACCCGAAACCGCGACGGTTTTTACTTCACCGCCGATGTTGACACTGATCATGGCCTGCCTCAGTTCGAAATCCTCATCGGCCGTGGCCGTGGCGATCCCGGGTGCAGCGAAGCCCCGCTGCCCGGTCGCAGCAGCTCCCGACCTGAGATTTTCGGCTCTCTTCAGTGCTTCGTATGTTCTGCTCATGACTTTCTTGCTCCAGTTCCACTCGCACCGCTTTCACCGTACTCGTCTTCCGACAGTTCCGCTATAACAGGCACTCCCAGGTTGTAGCGCACATCGGCGGCGCTGTTCATCACCGGGGTCAACAGCTCCATCGCTACCGCCGAACCAACGCTTATCAGCAGGGCGGCGAACAGCGACAGCACCATGGTAACGACCTTGAAGTCGGGTACCTTCGGCAGGGGAAGACCCGCTGCCTCGATGATGCTCACACCCGAAATGCCCGCCTTGTCCATCGCGCTCGAAACGCGTAGTTGGTCAGACTTCTGCAGAAGACCGCGGTAAGTGTCCTTCTTCTCCTGCCTGTCGCGGCGCATCCTCATCACTTCGTAGTGCTGCTCATGCATCGTCGAAATGCGTACTCCGTAGGAGCCTAGTTTCTCGGCGAGAAGTGCCCTGCGCGACTCAAGTGCCCCCAGCTGCGCCTGGGAATCCAACAAGGACTCCTCGATACGCCGGCGAATACTCGAAGCGGTGATTTTCTTGCGACCGACGATGGTCTGCTCCTGGATCTCCACCTGGGCCGCGAGCGCCGCTATCTCCCTGTCCACGTCCATGAGCAGGCGATGCTCGGGAGTGTAGAGCTGCAACAACCGTTCTCTTTCAATCTTGAGGCGCGAAAGGTTCTGGCGCAGAAAGCCAACCAGCGGGTTGGGCACCATGTCGACCTCCGAGGTTCCGCTCTCCGGTACGTACTCGAGCTCTGCCTCCAGCGCTACGATCCGCGTCCCTGTCTCGGCGATCGAAGCCTCGGTCCTCCGCAGGTCTGCCTCGACCTGGGCCTGCTGGCGGATGAGCGCATCTTTTTGCGTCGCCACCGCGGTGAGACCGTGTTCCTTGTCAAAATCCTGAAGTTCCTTGTCCATGACCCCCAGGGAGACACGGGCCATTTGAAGCTCTCGTTCAAAAAACTCGGCCGCCCCCCTCGAGCTGTGCAGCTCTATGGAGTAGTCGACATAAAGCCTGACCAGCGAGTTAACCACCAGTACCGCGTTCTCCTCGGAAGTACTGCGGTACGAAACTTCGACCACGTTGGAGTCAGCCTTGCGCACCACCCTCAAGGAATCCCGCAAGCTCTCCATGGAGGGAACGTCGGGGTCAGTCTCTCCATCGCCGGCCATTGCCGCGGCCAGGTCGAAGTGCAACCGGCGCAGCAGTTCACGACTCCTGAGAACCTGCATTTCCGAATTCACCAACGAATCGTTGGGAAGACTGGAAACCTCTTCCTTGCGATCCATGGGCGAGACCTCGGGATAGACGCGGTCCTTGCCTATGAGAATCTTGGCCGATGCGCTGTAAGTCGGAGCCTTGAGCAGGTTACCCAGGTTGCTGGGCACGAAGACCAGCAAAAAGAGCAACACGACAAGGCGTCGGTGTTTGAAAACGGCCCCAGTTGCCTGGCGCAGCAGATATCCGGATCTTGCTTCCATCGAACTTCGTCCTCTCCTAGTTTCCTATGTTCGGCAACCGCGTGCTCGGCTCCCTGACGGGTATCAGCCCACGAATGTACTGGTCAACCCAGTTATTAGCGTTGGCGATCCAGGTACGGGGCACGAACACCACGTCATTGGGTCCCAACAGCGCATCGGCGCTAGCATCTCCGTCGTTTATCATTGCTTCCAGATCGAGCCTGTCGGCTTCGTAATCACCGGGCCCCTTCCAGCGAACAAGCAGCACGCTGTCAGTCTTGGCGGTGCGCTTGAGCCCACCGCGTTCGACTATGGCCCTGAAGGAAGTCATGCCGGGCCTCAGTCGCACGTAGCCGGGATCCCCGACTTCGCCACCCACGTAGACTCGCCTGACCGCCATCTCGCGGATCACCACGCTCACGGTGGGTTCACGGTAGGTCACCGATGCCCTGCTCAGCAGGGCCCTGCTCAAGTCCCAGGTTGTCAGGCCGGCTGCCCGGAACTCTCCGAGGGAAGGCACGCCAACGTGGCCATCACTCCTGACGGTGGCCACGGTGTCCAGCTCCGGGTGGAAAGGAAACTTGATATCGATCACGTCGCCCACCACCACGCTGTACGGGAGCGTGCTACCGTCGGCGGCCAGGGCCTCGGACGGTATGAATGGACCGTTTGATAATTCCCTGGCTGCCGAGCAACCCGAAAGCGTAACCGCCGTCACCAGGATTAAAGTTCTGATTATCGTCATCATAGTATTCTTTCCGTTCTGTAGTCATTGCCCCGGCAGACCGCATGGCGCGGTAGCCAGGACGAAATTTCGCTCCTCAAGGGGAGCAAATATAATGCCACGACATCCCCCACCTGCGGGGAGCTTTCTTCCCCCGACCGGGGGGGAATACCCACCCATCTGGCCGTTCGGACACCCCGCCCGGGTGGGTTTTTGTGGCTTTGGATCATCATCAATAGAAACTGCCTTTATTTTCTGCTGCAGGCTCGGCCCGGACTCTGCGTGATTGCATAAACGCAAGGCTGGGCATTTTCGCACTGCCGCGTCACTCAAGCACCGGGCATCAAGGCCGGCGATTCATCCGTAGCCAGCTGACCCGCGGGCGCGAGGCGTGCCTCGTGTATCGCTGAGTTAACAACGAGATCGGCCACGCGAAGCGCCGAGTCGCGATCGCCAAAGCCGACCGCGAACAGACCCAACCCGCGTCCGTCTTCTAACCTGCGGGTCTTCAAGGAGACCCCTGCCTCCTGGCTGCTAACGAGGTCGCGCATACCATCAAGGCGTTCGAAACTACCGCTCGCCACCAGCAGGACCTGCCAGCCGCCGGGCTTGCCAGCGCTGACCATCGCCCGTGCGTCTTTGAAGGGCAGGAACAGGGTGCCGCCAACCGCCAGCTTCCTGGGATTACCCAGCTCAGGGTTGGCTTCAAAAATACGATCGAGTGTTGCCGGGAGGGTGTTTCCGTAAGCGGCCTCGGCAATTTCCCAGATCGTATCGCCGTTTTCGACCAGCACATCCCTGCCCGCCGCTACACCTGCGCCAGCAGTTATGTACAAGGCCGGCTTCGCCGGGCGATTGGTGTCGTAGAGTCTCGCTGCGGTTGACCTGGCGAGTATCGCCGCAAGCCGCGTGCTGGCAGAAACACCATCGAGGAGTTCCGCGCTGGGCTTGCTGGCGAGCGCGGTAGCGGCTGCCGCAGCGCCGAGCGCCTCAACCGCCGTCGCCTCAATCACCGGCCTTGCCACGACGCTGTCGGTCAACACGGATAGCTCCGGAGTTTCACTTGTCGCAACGGCGGTGCGCGTGCCCACTTCCTCGACCCGGCTGACAACTGCAGCCGCCGAGGGAGAGCTTTTCTCGGCGACAAAAGAGAGCGCCTTGGCCGCAGGAGCCGAGGGAACTGCAAGCGCCCTCTCCTGCCCGGTATCAGCCAATACGCGGTAGGCGGGCTCTTCTGCCGCCTGGCCGGCCACGTTTGCCCAGGCGAGGCCCAGGACCAGCGAAGCGGCCACGGCAGCAACCGCCACACGACGACCCTTGTGACCCATAGCGCAGCGCATACGGGCGATCGCCGCCCAAGCACCAAACCCGGTGGAGCCCTCCACATCGCGCACCGCTTCGTTCATCAGCTTGCACCCGACCCGCTTGCGTCCAGCGGCAAAAGCTATGAGCAGGGCGTTGTCACACACCACGTTAACCAGGCGGGGTATCCCTGCCGAGGCCATCCACACCAACCGGAGTGCCATAGAACTGAATACGCCGGTCTCCTTGCCACCTGCGCCTTTCAGCCGCGTGGTGACGTAAGCGCCGATTTCGCTTTGGTTCAAGGGCTCCAGCCTCGCCCGCGCACCGATGCGCTGCCGCAACTGCCGCAGCGAGGGATCCCTGAGTTTTTCTTCGAGTTCGGGTTGTCCCGAAAGAACTATCTGCAGCGTTTTTTCCTTGGAAGTTTCAAGGTTCGTGAGCAACCTCAGGCCCTCGAGCACGGAATTGGGCAAGGTCTGGGCTTCGTCTATGAGCACGACCACGTTGCGACCCTCGACCAGGGATTCAAGGAGAAAACCGTTCAACCTGTCGAGCATCCCGAGCCTGGCGCAGCGCTCGACGTCAAGACCGAGTTCCATGCAGATATACTCGAGCAGTTCGTCAAAACTGACACCGGGGTTAAAGATGAACACCACCGTGCTCTCGTCCTGCAGCTCTTCGGCGACGCGCTTGAGCAGCGTGGTTTTACCAGTACCGGCCTCGCCCACCAGGGAGATGCAGCCCTTGCGCGCCCGTATACCGTACAGCACCGACGCCAGGGCCTCCCGTGTGGTCGGGTTGACGTAATGAAAACGCGGGTCGGGTGTCAGGTTGAAGGGGTCTTCCGACAATCGGTAAAAATGGGCGTACATAGCTTGCTGCCTCCGCGGTGCTCGCTGTCCGTTCGACGCCTGCCTGGCTCCGAGCGCGGACGGGATTCCATCGCAGTGAGCAAATGAGCAACCCCCGTGCCATTCCCCCCCTGTCGGGTAGGAGTTGCCCCCCGATTGGGTATTCCAGGAATGGCCATTGTTTACCCGCCTTTCCGAGGTTTTTATTGGACGGGTCGCGAGAAGCCCTCCCCCCCTGTGGGTGGGACAAGCCTTGCGAAATCAATAGATCATTGCAGCCCTGCACGGCCAGCCGGGTTGTTGCCCTGCCCCCGGAACTCATCGCGACGTAAACCGTGGATTTTCATCTTGCGGTGCAACGTGGCCGCGTCTATCATCGCGTGTCCCGCGCTGACCGCTATGGCTCCGGCGTTACGCAACAGCAAGGACTCCAGGTACTCTCTTTCAGCACGCCGGAGGTACTCCTTGAGAGGTAAGCGAAGGGCTCCGCTGGCCGCCTGTACACCCTTACCGCCGAGTTTACCCGGGGTGCTCAAGGGAATATCGATCTCTGACAAGGCCGTCCCTCTGCACTTGATGATGGCCCGCTCAACTACGTTTCTCAGTTCACGGATGTTACCTGGCCAATGGTAACTCATCAGTTCACGAAGGGTTTTGTTCGAGGCGCTCTTGATATGCCGTTCCACGGCTATCGAGTTGGATTTCAATAGGTCAGCCACGAGCAGGGGCACGTCCTCGATCCTGTCTCTGAGTGGCGGAAGGTCAACCGGCACCACGTTTATGCGGTAGAAAAAATCTTCGAGCATTTCGCCGCTCTCAATCATCTGGTCGAGGTTCCGATTGGTAGCCGTTATTACCCTAAGATCTACCTTCAACAGCCGGTTTCCGCCGAGTTTCTCAATCTCCCTCTGCTCCAGCACTCGCAGCAGCTTGAGCTGCATGGCCAGCGAGATGCTCTCAACCTCGTCGAGAAACAAAGTACCGCCGCTGGACAGTTCGACCTTGCCCACGCGGTCGGCCACCGCACCTGTGAATGCCCCCTTTTCGTAACCAAAGAGCTCGCTTTCGAGTAGGGTTTCGGGAAAAGCCGCGCAATTGATAGCCACGAACCGGCCTTCTTTACGGCGGCCCTGGTAGTGGATCGCCCTGGCGATGAGCTCCTTACCCGTGCCCGATTCTCCGGATATGAGAACAGTAGCGTCGTTGTGGGCAAGAGACTCTACGGTCTCAAAGAGTTCGTGCATGACCGGGTTGCGACTGATCATGTTGGCAAACGAAAAACGTTCGCTCAATTGACCACGCAAGTAGCTGATCTCATCGATCAACTTGCGCTTCTCCATGACCTTTTCGGCAGCAAGAAGTATGTCTTCGCGTTCAAAAGGCTTGGTAATGTAGTCTTCGGCGCCGTGCCGCATGGCTTCGACCGCACCCTTTATAGAGGCATAGCCAGTGACTATGATCACCGGCATATCCGGCCAGCGCTCGCCAACTTCGGTCGTGAGGCTCAGGCCGTCGCTACCAGGCATCTTCAAGTCGACAAGGGCCAGTGAAAACGCCGAGTCTTCGAGTAATTCCAGAGCCTCGCGAGCAGTGCCCGCGCACTCCACGGTGGCGTTTCGCTCCCTGAAAAGGTCTTCCATCTGTCGGCAGATCAAGGGATCGTCGTCTACGACCAGTATCCTCGTATTTTCCATTCTTTCTTACCCCGGGTTCTCGTTCAGTTATCCGCAATGCAACGGCCACAACTATTGCAGGCCTGCAATAACGCTACGCGTACAAGTTGCAGACCCGCAACCGCTTTCTCGTCTCAGGAATCAAGGCCGACGTAACTGCCGGCTTCATCTCTCTCCAGTATCCGCTGGCGTGTAGCCACCGATCCCAGGCCCAGGCCATCGCAAACGTTGTTGAACGAGAAGGGCGAGTTCCAATCGTTGGTCTTGATCCAGAATTCGGCCTGCCGCGCCAGTATCTCCGGGTTCTGCCGGGGGCGGCGGAGCTCACGGCGATAGCAGGCAATCGCATCCTCGAGAATGGCGAGCATGAGCGCCTGCTCAGGCGTCCACTCGATGTGCTTGTTGTACTGGTCGGGCTCGGGTCCGCCGCCGTAGTGAAAAATCTGTCCGCTGAGCCTTTCGCCGTCTATCTCTTTGCCGGCGGTGGCTACTGCTGACTGCTGCTCGTTAAAAGTAGTGTTCATTCCTTTTCCTCCCAGGATTGCGTATTCGCCTTGCAGCATTGCAAGGTCGCGGCCAGAAGGAGCTGCCAGATAAAAGTGGCTGTTTACAAGGATAAATGAGAAAACCGCACGCTGTCAGCGCACGAACTTGAACGCTGGCGCAGGATCGGCGCACAGCAATGAACGCGCGAACCGGCCCGGGGCCGATCGCGCGGGAGAAGAGACCTGCGATCAGGCGGCCAGCAGTTGCCGGCCGATGACCTTGAGTTCGAGTATGGGCTTGACGCCCTCGAAGATGGGTAGCACCTGGGCATCGACAACGTAACGCGAAATCGGGTACTCCTCGGCGTAGCCCCAGCCACCGTGCAGCAACTGGGCCTCCTGACTGACCGCAACCGCCACATCGCAGGCCAAAAGCTTGGCCATGGCCGGCACGAGCGAAGCCGACTCGTCCTTGTCGAACTCGAGGGCCGCGTGGTAAGTCAGCTGCCGCGCTCCCTGCAGCCTGGAGGACATCAGCCCGAGCTTGTATTGCGTGAGCTGAAAATCGATGATCGGCCGTGAGAACTGGCTGCGGTCGCAGGCGTAACCCGCTGCCGCCTCGAGACAGGCCTGGCCCAGTCCGGTGGCGCGGCCGCCGGTCTGTAGTCTTCCCGCCGCAAAACCGTTCATCTGCAGGTAGAACCCGCGGTCGAGGCCCTTCTCCTCGCCCACCAGGTTTTCTGCCGGCACGAAGTAATCTTCAAAAGCCAGCGTGAACGAGTGCATTCCCCTGTAACCCGGCGTGCGGTCGGCCTTGCCCGAGAGACTGCCTCCGCCCGGCTGCTTCATTGTAAACTCGTGCCCGTCGAAACGGTCTTTTTCGACCATGAACAGCGACAAGCCCTTAGCCCCGGCAGACATGTCGCTACTCGTTCGCAGCAGCACCGCCAACACGTCGGCGCGCCCCGCAAAAGTACACCAGGCCTTGGCACCGTTGATGAGGTAGCCCTTGCGTCCGTCCTGGTCGACGGCTTCGGCCTTGCAAGCCACCGACGCCACGTCAGAACCGACGTCGGGCTCGGTGACCGAGATGCCGACCATGACTTCGCCGCTGGCCACGCGCGACAGCCAGGCCGTCTTCTGTTCTTCGGTTCCGCCCTGAAGCAGGGCCTTGGTGAGAATTTCGGGGCGCGTAATCAGGCTGCCAGCCGCCGCCAGCGATACCCGCGACAGCTCCTCGGTAGTCATGATCATGGCGAGGTTACCCATGCCCAGTCCGCCGTATTCTTCGGGTACCGACATGCCGAAGTAGCCCATCTCGGCCATCTTGCTTATCAAAGAATCCGGCACCAGGGCGTCTTCACGATGAATGTGCTCGGCCAGTCCCTCGACTTCCTGGTCGGCGAAAGCCCGCACCGAATCGCGTACCATGACCGCGTCCTCGTACGCCAACCAGCCGTTATTGATCCCCCGGGATTCGGCGACCGCCCGGCCTATGCCCCGCACCCGTTTTTCGTCGCCAAACTCGCAGAGCAACGCGCGCGTGGTATCCGACCCGATGGTCTGCTCAAACAAGCCATCGGGCAGCCCGTAGTCCGGCCCTGCAAGGGCCATTTCTCGCAACAGCGATGCCGCCACGCCTGCACTGAAAACCGCGGCCTGGTCGAGCATCACGCTGTCGGCGGCCCCTGCTTCTCCAGCCTGCCTGCTGTAGGCGGCCAGCGCCTTGCAAGCTGCGAGCTCGGTTGCAACGTAAGCTATGCGCTCGGTGAGCACCTGCTGATCATCGATTTTTCGCCCACCCCCGGTGGACTCCGAAGCCGAAGCTATGGCGGCGTCAACAACCGAAGATATCGTGTTGTTGAGGCCGTCTATTTCGTCGATAGAAATCGATCTGTAATCAGTATCCGTCATCTGCGTAGCTCCACTTGTCCGCTTATAAAATCCATGAACCCGGCAACATACGGCGCAACAGTTCGGCAGTCAAAAACAGGCCGGCATCGCCCGTGCCCCGGAGCAAGCGGTACCTCGAGCCGGCCGCGCCCAGACTCCTACAGGTAGCCCAGGGCCTTGAGACGCTGGCGGGTGCCTTCGTCCATCGGCAGGGGCTCGGGCGCGACCGCGTTTTTTTCGAGTTGGCCGCTCACGCGCCCAAGGACATCGCGTAGGCGCGCAGCAGTCTCTTCGTGCGCGTAGCGCATATCAGCCAGCTCGGCCGGATCGGCGCCAAGGTTGTAAAGCTCGCCGGTGACCGTGCGGCCCCCGCCCCGCTGTCGACGGGTTTCTATGAATTTGAATCCTCCGTCCACCACCGCGCGCAGCTCTATACCCAATGGTCGTTCCAGCGTGGGCACCAGGGTTTCCATGTACACCGGGCGCGGCTCCTGCGGCTCGCCCCTGGCCAGTGGCAGCAACGAGCGGCCGTCGAGGCCGGGGGGAATCGCCACACCCAGTAATTCGAGCATCGAGGGTAGCAGGTCAACGTGCCCCACCGCCTGGTCCACCACGCCGCCCGCCGGCAAGGCCCCCTCCAGGGCCATCACCAGGGGCACATGCTGGGTAGAGTCGTAGAGGTAGCGATTGTGTAGCGCTTCACCGTGATCGCCCAGTCCCTCGCCGTGGTCAGAGGTAAAAACCACCAGTGTGCGGCCCGGCATCTTCTGCACGGCCGCCAGCAAGCGCGACAACTCGTTGTCGGCAAACGCGAGCTCGGCGTCGTAGGGAGAAGAAAACCGCCCTGCGTACTCCGCCGGCGCAGCATAGGGCCAGTGTGCGTCGAAGTAGTGCACGAAGAGGAACCAACGCTCGTCGCGTTCGCCCAGCCACTCCAGGGCCCTGTCGGTCACCTCGTCACCCGCACGCTCAAAATCGGCAAAGCTGTGCCCTATCCAGCTACCCGAAGAATCGGCCGACTGACGTCGATGACGCGCCGTGAGGGCCGACGAGCTGAAGTCGTCATCGTAGTGATCAAAACCCTGGGCCAGACCAAAACGAGCCGCCAGCGGAAAAGCGCCGATGACCGCAGCGGTGTCAAAGCCATCCGCTGCCAGGATCTCAGCCAGCGTGAGCCGCTCGTCGGCGAGACGGTACTTACCGTTGCAGCGCACCCCGTGCGACGGGGGCAACAGGCCGGTAAACATGGAGCTATGCGACGGCAGGGTCGAGGGTACGTGCGAATAAGCCCTCTCGAAGAGAACGCCCCGCTGGGCCAGCGCGGTCACGGTAGGGGTGGTCTGGGCGCGGTAACCGTAAGCCGTAAAATGGTCGGCCCGCGAGGTGTCAAATGACACGAACAGCACATTGTCTGCGGGCGGGGATGAGGTGCAGCCCACCAGCAGTGAGACAGCGAGCAGAGAAACGGCCTTGCCTGCGCGGGTCATCGACGCATTGTACCAGCCCCGGCCGTTGGTCGTAATGGCCCCCCGCTGCTCGCCGAATTTGGCCTGCCTCCTTGCAGCACAAGAAAGCACATGAAAGAAAACCCCTATGGGCAAAGAGCGGGTCACCGTAGGTTACCAGGACGGATGCCTGCATCCCTTGTGGCTGGGCAGACTGGGACTGCGGCTGGCGAGAATTTTCGGCGCCGAATCTCTGTGGCTGCCCGACCACTTCATGGGCTGGCTGCCGGGACACGTCTGGTCCGAAGAACACACTCCCGCGGCAGCCATCGTCAAATCGAGCGACGCTTTTCTCGATCCCATGCAAATCCTGGCTACAACCGCGTTGAGAATACCCGGCGTCGACCTGGGCACGGCCGTAACCGAGCCTTTCAGGCGCCACCCGGTATCGCTGGCCCAGTCTTTTGTCACCCTGGATCACATATCCAAGGGGCACGCCATACTCGGCATAGGCAACGGCGAGCGCGAAAACGTGGAGCCTTATGGCATGGACTTCCGATTGCAGGTATCGCGACTCGAGGAAGCTCTCACTATCATCACAAAAATGTGGAGCAGCAAGGGCGAACCGGTGACCTACGACGGCCGCTTCTGGCAACTCAAGGATGCGGTCTTCAACCTGCCCCTCTACAAGGACCGCCCTCCCCGCATCTGGATCGCCGCCCACGCGCCGCGGATGCTGGGCCTGGTGGGTCGCTTCGGCGACGGCTGGCTGCCAACTCTCAAGATGACCCCGGCAGAGTACAGCGAGAGCCTCGCTGCCATCAAGCGGTCCGCAGACGAACACGGCCGCGACATGGAGAACTTCGTCGCCTGCCAGATGGTGGTGGTGGCGCTGGGCGAAAGTCGCGACGCGGTGCTCGAGATCGCCATGAAAAGCCGCGTGGCGGCGGCACTGGTGTTGATCGCCCCGTCCACGGCCTGGGAGGCCCAGGGCCTGAAACACCCCCTGGGCGAAGGCCACAGGGGATTTTACGACATCGTACCTTCGCGGGTAACAGAAGAAGACGTCGATCGCGCGGCAGCCACCATGACACCGGAATTGTTACTCAACTCGCTCTACGCCGGCAGTCCGGCCGAAGTGCGCGACGAACTTGTGCCGCTGGTTGAAGCCGGTGCCCGCCACCTCGTGGTCAGCAACGTGGCGTCGGTTTTTACCGGGGGCGGCGCGGCTGATCTCTGGCGACTGGGCAGCCTTTTCCGCAAACTGCGCAGGATCTAAAGAAGCCTGCTTGAACCCTTTTGCGTTCGTGCTATCCACACCTGCATAGCGGGCTCAGCAACAGGGCTGAACCCGACACGATTGGAGGATGACCATGAAGCTCACCAGCACCGCCGCTACGATTCTGACCTCGGCTGTATTTGCCCTCAGTGCCTGCAGCAGCGACAGTCCTGCTCCAAGCGAAGCGACCGAAGCGACCACGGGCAGCGTCGTGGTTATCACGACCAGCCTGGGCAGTTTCGAAGTTGAGCTCGACGAAGAAGCCGCCCCCGAGACGGTCAAGAACTTTCTCTCCTACGTAGAAGACGAATACTACGACGGCACGATCTTCCACAGGGTGATCAAGGGCTTCATGATACAGGGCGGTGGTTTCGATACCTCCTACCAGAAGAAGCCCACCAAGGTGGCGGTGAAGAACGAGGCCGACAACGGCTTGAAGAACGACATCGGCACCCTCGCCATGGCGCGTACGAACGTAGTCGATTCGGCCACATCGCAGTTCTTCATCAACGCGGCAGACAACGACTTTCTCAACCATCGCTCAACCAAGCCGGCCGAATACGGCTACGCGGTGTTCGGCAAAGTCGTCAACGGACTCGACGTGGTAAAAGCTATCGAAGCGTCGGCCACAAAATCGCGCGGGCCGGGCTTTTCCAACGCCCCGGTGGAAGCCGTCATCATAGAATCCATCCGTAAAAAGTAAGCGACGGCGGCACTCTCCATTATCGCCGTCGCGTTCCTTGACGACCCCCCGTACGGGGGGTACAAGAGGCTTGTCGCCATGGTAAAGCAGAGCAACCCGCTGAAGACCGCCGGCCCCTGGAAAGCGGTGCCCTTCAGGGCGGAGTTCCGGCGCACCGGTCAGAATGGCCTGGCTTCGCGTTACTACCACAGCGGCGAGCTGTCACCTTACAGTATCGAAGACCTGCTCAACGCGGTACGCAGCGAAGCCCGCTCTTCGTTCGAGACCCTGCAGCTCACCCTGGAACTGAGGGGAGCGGTGGCCAGACCCCAGTTCGAAGAACTCGCAAGGCGTTTCAGTTCACTGGGGCTACCGGAAGTGCAGGTGCTCATCACCGCTCCCGGCCACGACCCGCTCAGTGTCCCGCTCGCCCCCGGCGCCATCGGCCCGGACGCGGTACTGCCGCCGCGCAAGTACTGACCGGCCGCCAAGTAGCGGCACTCCCCGCGAGCGCTGGCTGTTGACAAGCTGGCGACGGGGACACAACATGAACACGGCGGTTGTTCCTGTCGCCCACCGCCATGCATATATCTGAATATTACAGCGGTGAAGAGCCGGTCTTTTCTTTTGAGTTCTTTCCCCCCGCCAACGACAAGGCCCACGCGAACCTGCTCGAAACTATATCCGAATTGCAGGCGCTCCAGCCGCACTTCGTATCGGTGACCTACGGCGCTGGCGGCTCCACGAGAGACCGCACGCTCGCACTGGTGTCGTGGATCAAGAATACCGTGGGCCTGGAAGCCATGGCCCACCTTACCTGCGTGGGCTCGAGCCGCGACGAGCTGCGCGCGATACTCGACCGGCTCGAGAACTCGGGAATTGAGAACGTCATCGCCCTCAGGGGTGACCCGCCGTCCGGTGACAGCGAGTTCAAACCGGCAGCCGACGGACTGAGCTACGCCAGCGAGCTGATCACCATGATCCGGGCCGAAAACCGCCCTTTCTGTCTCGCCGCGGCGGCCTACCCCGAAGTTCACCCGGAGGCGGAGAGTCCGGAGGCCGACCTCGAACGGCTTGCCCACAAGGTACAGCAAGGAGCCGAGCTGCTCATCACGCAGCTGTTCTTTGACAACGACAGCTACTTCGCTTTTCGAGAGCGGGCCGTAAAGGCGGGCATAACAGTGCCCATCGTGCCCGGTATCATGCCGGTCACGGGCGGCCTTGAGCGCATGGCGCGCTTTGGTGCCGCTATCCCCGCACGCTTGCGACGGCAGGTTGAGCTTGCCGGTGACGACGCCGACTCGATAGCGACCGCAGGCGAAGCCTGGGCAACCGAGCAGTGCGCGGCGTTGCTGGCCGAAGGCGTCCCGGGCCTGCACTTCTACACCCTCAACCGCTCGCGGGCCACCCGCAACGTGCTCGAGAAAATCAGGCCGCGCTCTTCCTGATCGGGACGGCAAACAACTCATGGCCAACAGGGAGCAGCCCGACCTCGAGTCTCTCAAGACCTACCTGGAGGCCAACGTACAGGGCTGTCAAGGCGTAGACCTGGAGCTCACGGCCCACGCCGGCGGACACTCCTGCGAAACCTGGAGCCTGCGCGCTGACTCTGAGCGCTGGATAATGCGGCGGCCACCGCGAGGAAAACTCCAGCCCGGAGCCAGCAGCATGGCCCGCGAATACAGGGTCATGAAAGCACTGGCCGACAGTCCGGTAGCGGTGCCGCGCATGGTGGCGCTGTGCGAAGACCCGGAAGTAGCCTGCGCGCCTTTCCTACTCATGGAAGACGTTGACGGCGTCGTCCTGCGCGACAGCTTCCCCGACGACTTTGCCGACTCACCCCCACGCAGGGCCGCGCTGGGCCCCGCCACCATAGAAACCCTGGCGGCGATACACTCGGTAGACCTCGATGAGGCCGGCCTGGCCCGACACGGGCGTCCCTCGGGTTTCCTGCAGCGCAATCTCGAGCTCATGAACAGGCAGTGGGTCGCCGTCAGCCAACGCGAGGTGGCCGCCGTTGACCAGCTGGGAGATTACCTGCAAGGCCACGTCCCCGACTGCAACGAGGTGGCCCTGTCGCACGGCGACTACAAGCTCGACAACATCATGTGGCGTCGCGACCAGGAAGCAAAGGTGGCGGCGGTAATCGACTGGGAAGTCTCGACCATTGCCCCTCCCCTCGTGGATCTTGGCTGGCTGCGCGGCTTCTGGAGTCAGCCCGGTGACACCCGTGGCGCGGTCGCGCTGGGGCTGGCATTGACGAGCTCTGGAGGGTTCTGCGACCGCGACGAGCTCGTGGACCTGTACCGCGAGGCTACTGGACGGGATACCTCGGGACTTCCCTGGTTCGAGGCCTTCGCGATGTGGAAGATAGCCATCATAATGGAGGCGAGCTACTCGAGATTTCTGCAAGGCAAGTCCAACGACCCGCTGTTCGCGTCGCTCGATATCATAGTACCGGCGCTTGCCGAGGCCGGACTCGAAGCGCTGGCCTCTGCTGGCAAGCTGTAGCAGGCGTTCAGCCCCCCATAAGCCGTGACTGCGAGCGGTTGAGGCTCAGAAACCCTGGAGAGTAGCGAAGCGGTCCCGGTGCCAGGCAGCATCGCCAAAACTGAGTTCGGCTGCGCGCGCGCGCTTAAGGTAAAAGCCTATGTCGTGCTCGTCGGTCATTCCCACGCCGCCGTGCATCTGCAGGCCTTCGTAAGCCGCGAGCACCGCCGTGTCTGACAAGCGAGCCTTGGCCGTCGAGATCTTTTCGGCTGCGTTATCGGCGGCCGAATCCACTGCTTCGCAGGCCCCCATGAGCGCTGAACGCGACAGCTCGAGCTCAATGAAGATCAAGGCCGCGCGGTGCTTCAGTGCCTGGAAGCTGCCTATCACCACGCCGAATTGCTCGCGGGTCTTGAGGTAATCGAGCGTCATTGCAAAAACGGCTTCAGCCGAGCCCATCATCTCGGCGCACAGCCCTACAGTGGCTCGGTCTATTACGACCTGAAGCGGAGCTAGGCCCTCCCCTTCTTTGCCCAGCAGGGAGTCGCTGTCCAGCTCCACCGAATCGAAGCGCAACACCGCAGCGTTGCGCAGGTCCATGGTCTGCTGCCGAGTGATCTTCAGCCCGGCCGCGCCCTTGTCGACGAGGAATAATGACACACCGTCACGGTCGCCGGGCGCACCTGACGTCCTCGCACTCACGACCAGCACGTCGGCCACGTGCCCATCCCAGACGAGCACTTTCTCACCCTCCAAGGTCCAACCACCGCCCGACGACGACGCGCTCGCCTCGATGACAGCGGGATCGTAGCGCGTTTTGCGTTCCTGCCAGGCCAGAGCGACCAACCCGGAGCCATCGACGACCGCGGGCAGTAGACGGCTCTTCTGCTCCTCGCTGCCGGCCTCAATTATCGCCGCCGAACCCAGCAAGGCGTTGGACAACAAGGGTTCGGGCACCAGGTTGCGGCCAAGTTCTTCGATCACGCAGCAGATCTCGGTCAGTCCTAGGCCAAGCCCACCGTACTGCTCGGGCACCAGTATGGCAGGCCAACCGAGCGCGGCCATCGACGCCCACAGCTCTCTTGAAAAGCCCAGTTTGTCGTCGCTGTCGCGAAAAGCCCTGATGCGCGACACCGGCGACTCCTTCCTCGCGAAATCGGCAGCGCTGGTCTTGAGCAGTTTCTGTTCTTCGTTAAATACGAGGCTCATACGGATTCTCCTCAGTCGGGCAGGCCAAGCACACGCTTGGCAATAATGTTGAGCTGGATCTCGGAAGTACCGCCTTCAATAGAGTTGCCGCGTGAACGCAACCACTCCCTGGTTATTTCCAGTTCGCCACCCTCGAATCCCTCGCCCTCCCAGCCCAGTGCCTGCGGGCCGAGCACCGACAACATCAGCGAGAAGCGATCCTTGTTCAGCTCGGTAGCGTAGTACTTGAAAATTGAGGTCTCAGCCCCCGGCTGTTGACCCAGCTTGGCTGCCTCACCGCTGCGCCTGATGGTGAGATCGAGACAGGCCTTGTCCATCGTCAAGGCGGCGACGGAATCCCTTCTGTGGACGTCGCCTATCCTGCCGTTTTCCCCGGGCAGGTACTCACGCGCAAGGTCCACGACCCGGTTGACCGAACTGTACTCGCTGAACGCGCTGCTTATCATGTTGCGTTCGTGGCCCAGCAAGGCCTTGGCCATCGCCCAGCCGTTGTTGACGCCACCCACCACCTGGTCGCGGGGCACGCGCACGTCCTCGATAAAAGTCTCGCAGAACGGCGAATATCCACTTATCAACGGGATCGGTCTCACGGTGATGCCGGGGTCATCCATGTCAAAAAGAATGAAGGTGATACCGGCGTGCTTGTTCTCGGTGTCTGTCCTAACGAGGCAGAACATCCAGTCAGCCAAGTCGGCGTACGAAGTCCAGACCTTCTGACCGTTGAGCACCCAGTCGTCGCCGTCGAGCTCGGCGCGGGTCGCAAGGCTGGCGAGATCGCTGCCGGAGTTGGGCTCCGAATAGCCCTGGCACCAGCGTATTTCGCCGCGGCAGATTTCCGGGAGAAACCGCTTCTTCTGGTCCTCGGTACCATGATCAACCAGCAACGGACCTATCATCGTGAGCCCGAAACCGGACAGTGGCGGCATCGCCTTGATCCGGGCCAATTCCTGGGCCAATACACGGGACTCATCCTTGTCGAGCCCACCTCCTCCGTACTCAACAGGCCAGGTGGGCGCGGTCCAACCCTTTTCGGCCATGCGATCGAGCCAGACCCGGGCATCAGGTTTCTTGCTCCAATCGGCCTTGCGGCCGCCCCAGGCCAGCATTTCGCCTATGGTACCGTCGCCGGTCTTCGGGCCTTCCCACCTCATCGACGGGGGGCAGTTTTCATTAAGCCACGCGGCGCACTCCCCTCTGAACTGTTCTGTGTCAGACATAATCCGGTCAATCTAGCCCTAGCACTCACATAATAAAAACCCCGTGTTGGGACATTTTTACACCATCGGGGGGGTGAGCAGGGATCCCGACAGCGGCGCGGAATAATGCCTCAATCAAGGGTAAGGGCGCGTTGCCACCACAATCTCCGACAGAACGGGCTGGGCCCAAGTATGTAGCCGGTCCGTCGGGCCCCACCGGGCCGCAGTGAGTTCCGGACAACCCGCTCGAGGCCTCCCACACCGTGCACGCCAGGCGTAACGTGGGCGTATCAACAGAGCGATTGGAAACCGTATCGGTTAACTGCGAGGCCGACGAAATACTCACCGCTGGCGGCTGTGCATCTGCACCGTCCTTCGACTCAAGAGAAAGCTCCCACCCCGAGGGCCACTTCCGGGTGTGCACGGTCACGGCCATGCACGGCCCCGAGGCGCTGCCCGACGGCGAACTCGAATCCTGGGCGATTTTTTGAGACTGAGCTGCGGCGACCAGGCATACTCAAACAGCCGTGCCTCTGCAAAGAACACCGCGACAGAAAAAACGGGACGGGCAATGACTGCCCGCCCCGCGTTAGTGGCGTCCCCGACGGGATTTGAACCCGTGTCGCCGGCGTGAAAGGCCGGTGTCCTGGGCCAAGCTAGACGACGGGGACTGAAACTGACTTACGCGCCCTCGGGCACTCGCTTTCGGCTATAACTGGCAGCCCGGTGGTGAGCCGTGCAGGACTTGAACCTGCGACCCGCTGCTTAAAAGGCAGCTGCTCTACCACCTGAGCTAACGGCCCGTTTACCCCGGAAAGCCAGCGAAGACTAGCAGCGCAGTAGCGTTTTGCAAGGCATGGCCCGTGCTCGCCAGGCGACTGCGAGCAGCTCAGGCGTCGGCCTGCTGCAGGTAGAGAGTCTGCGTCGGGTAAGCGAATTCGATGCCCTCGCCCTCGAAGGTCCTGAACAGGGAGAGGTTGATCTCGTGCTGCACGTCCATGAAGTCTACGTACTCGCGACTGAGCACGTAGTAGACCACCTCGAAAAGCAACGCGGAATCACCGTAGCTGGCAAAGTGAACCCGGTCTACGCGCGTAAGCCCCACCCCCTCAATTATTCTCTTGACCATGGCCGGTATCTCTTCGAGCTTGGCCGCCGGTGTCTGGTAGGTCACCCCGAACTGGAACAACGCCCTGCGCTCCTTGAGGCTCTTGAAGTTCTGTATCCTGCTGCCCACGAGATCGGAGTTGGCAAAGATGATCTGCTCGCCCGTGAGGCTACGAAGCCGCGTGGTCTTGATACCTATGCGTTCCACGTTGCCCCTGATGTCGCCCACCACCACGTAGTCGCCCACCTCGAAGGGCTTGTCGAGCACGATCGACAGCGAGTTAAATATGTCGCCAAGCACGCTCTGCGTGGCCAGGGCCACTGCGATGCCACCCACCCCGACGCCAGCCAGCAAAGTGGTCACGTCTATGCCGAGGTTGTCCATTACCAGCAGGCCAACCACCGACCACAGCGCAAGCCTGGCCACGAAGCCCACCGCACCGAAAGCCGAGCCTCGCTCGAGTTGCAGCTGCTGGCCGGCGGCGTCTTCGCCGCCCACCTGTTCGCCAACCCTGAATCGCGTGACCAGCCAGTAGGCAATGAGCAGGTTTCCCCAGGTCAGCACCTGGGCGGCGAGGGCCAGCACCAGCAGTGCCCATGCCGCCCGGTCGACGGCGTCGGCAAGACTGACCAGCGTTGAACCGATATACAACGCCAGCAGCAGCAGCACCCAACCGCGCGTGGCTACTATCAGTTCGGCGGCTATGTCGTCGAGAGTTCCGGCGGTGCGTCCGGCCAGCGCCTTGAGCCTGCCGGCCAGCACGCGCTTGCCCAGCAGCAACACCAGGAGCACGACCGCGGCCGCCGCCGCGGATGCCGCCCAGGCTGCCAGGCTGTTTCCCAAAACAACAGTAGATACCCAGTCGTTCATAAGCCCTCACTCGCCGTCGCCCTCCAGGGCGCAACGGACAGCACCCTTTTGACAAGGAAACCGGCCGCGCTCAACCTTGGGCCTGCCTCGTGCCGGGCCGCCTGCCCGCCACGGGCATACAGGAGCGCAATTGTGAAACACTGGCTGGCCAAATCTGAACCGAAGAAATACTCCTGGGATGACTTCGTAAGCGAGGGCCGGGACTACTGGGACGGCGTGCGTAACTACCAGGCGCGCAACAACCTGTCGGCCATGAAAATCGGCGACCGGGTGCTTTTTTACCACAGCGTGACAGGCAAAGAGGTAGTCGGAATCGCTGAGGTAGTGAGAGAAGCCTACCAGGATCCCACCACCGACGACGAACGCTGGGTAGCCGTGGACATGGTGCCGGTGGAAAAACTCACCCGCCCCGTGACCCTGGCTGATATCAAGGCTGAGCCGGCGCTGGCCGAGGTCGCGCTCGTGAAACAATCCCGGCTGTCGGTGGTCCCCCTGCTGGCTGGCGAGTACCGAAAGATACTCTCGCTGGCAAAACCTTGACCGGGACCGGCTGGGAATCACGCCTGGCCAGGCTGGACCTCGGACCCAGTGACGACCCGGAAGCGCTCACCCTGGAACTGTACGTGGTCGACTCTCTCGACAAGCACGTTGACCGCCAGCGCCTGTTGAACGAGCGCGAGCTGCCCGACCCTCCTTACTGGGCCTTGCCCTGGATTGGTGCGCGGGCAATAGCTCGCCGCCTGCTGGCGAATCCGCCGGGAAACGGCGTCGAGGTACTCGACGTCGGCTGCGGGCTCGGGCTGGCCGGCGTGGCGGCAGGGCTCTGCGGCTGCAGCGTAACTTTTGCCGACTACGCTCCCGAGTGCTTCCCTTTCGTCGAAGCCAGCGCCCGCCACCACGGGCTGAAGAACTGGCAGCTGCGCGAACTCGATTTCTGTCACGATAGACTGCCGACGAGCTACGACCTCGTGCTTGCCGCCGACGTTGTCTACGAGCCCGAGTCTTACCGGCCGCTGGCCGAGTTTCTCGATGCCCAGACCGGACAGAACGGCACGGTACTGCTCACCGAAACGCTGCGGGCCGACGCCAGGTTGTGCCTCGGCCACCTGCGCGACCTGGGCTTCGTCGACCAGTCCAGTGCCCAGTGGGTGCTGGAAGACGGCCGCCCCGAGCGCACCTGGCTGCACGAGCTCCGCCGCGGCTGAAGCGCAGTGCTCAGTCCTCTACGGGCAATAACTGGCGTATCAAGGGGCTCAGATCCGGCCCTTTGCGCAAGCTGTGTCCGCCGTCAACCGACATGGCCTGCCCCGTGATCCAGGACGACTCCCCGCTGAGCAGGAAAGTGACCAGCGAAGCTACGTCGGTGGGCTCGCCAACCCGCCGCAGGGGCATGAGCTGCAGATACTCCTCGGTCAAAGTCTCGTCAGCGGTGATCGGCTCCACGAGCCCGGTGCGCACCAGTCCCGGCATGACGGCGTTTACCCTCACCCCGTGCTCGCCGAGATCATCGGCCGCGCAGCGGGTGAGCATATTGACCGCCGCCTTCGACACGCAGTAGGCGGTCATCCAGGGGTGGGTAAGTTCGGCCGCGATTGAGCTCACGTTGACGATACTGCCTCCCCCGCAGGCCTTCATCGCCCGGGCTTCCCATCGCAGGGAGCTGTAGACACCCGACAGGTTCGTTTTGAGCGTGGCTTCAAAATCCTCCACCGGGCTGTTGATCACCGTACCTACCGCGCCCTGTCCCGCTGCATTCACTGCGCCATCGAGGCCGCCCATGATCTTGACCGCTCGATCAACGGCCGCCCTGACCTGGGCGTCGTCCCCCACATCACAGCTGGCCCAGGCAGCCGCCGCTCCCAGCTCGGAGCAGGCCTGCTCGAGTACATCCTCGCGACGGCCGGCCAGGACCACCTGGCCACCGGCCTTTACCACCGCCTCAGCGCAGCCCAGTCCGATGCCGCTGCCTCCTCCCGTGATCAGCACCCGCCGCTCTTTCATATCAGCCATGCGTCTTTATCTCCCTCCACTGTTTCTTGGTAAAACGGGCTCTCGGCGAGTCGTAACAGCCCTCGTTTGCACCGTTGGCCCGTGCGGGCAAGAAAACCATATGCAGTCCAGCGCCGCTACCCGGCCCAACAGCGACCTGTTGACCTCCTTGCTCACGCACGACGCCGGCGACGAAGCCGAGGCGCGTGACCTCGCTGAAATAATCGAGTTCGTAAGAATCGACCCACGTCCCTTTGCCAGGAGCAGCAACGACAGCCGACCCGCCCGGCAGGGACACCTGACCGGCAGCGCCATAGTCGTTTCGGCCGACGGCGAAGAAGTCGTCCTGCTGCACCACGCGAAACTGGACCGCTGGTTGCAGCCCGGTGGCCACGGCGAGCCCGGCGAGCTCCTGGGCGAACAAGTAGCCCTGCGCGAGGCACGCGAAGAAACCGGCATCAACGGGCTCAGCTTGCATCCCGAGGCACCGCAGCCACTCGACGTGGACGTACACGACATCCCCGCGCGTGACGACGAAGAAGCCCATCGCCACCTCGACCTGAGGTACCTGCTCGTGGCGCCGGCCGGCGCTAGATTAAAAGTAGACCCCCGCGAATCCCTGGCCGTGGAATGGTTTTCCTGGGAGAGGCTGGGCGAGCTCGGTCTTGACCAGGGCCTGCTGCGCGCGCTTGCCAAGGCGCGACTGGCCATCATAGACGCCGCCCCAGCGTAGACCCGCGACCTCACTGGCCAGAATCCACCTGGCCCCGGCTTGGCTGGCCGTCACGCGCGCGGAGCTTTAGGACGAGGTCTTCATGGACTGCCTGGCTGATGGTGTAACCACGGGCAAACCACGCGGCCACCAAGAGGAAGACCCCGGGACCAAGACCAGTCAGCAGGCGAACCGTCCACAAGGTATGCGCTTGCTGCTGGCGGCCGGCCTCGAGACCGGCGAGGTCGAGCAGGCCCAGGGCCAGAAAAACTGCCAACGCGCCCGAGAGCTTGCGCAAGAAGGTGAACACCCCGTTGTAAAGGCCCTCCCGCCTCTCGCCCGTTAACAGGTCGTCCTCGTCGACAACGTCACCGACCATGGACCAGGGCAGAAGCTCGGCCGCGGCAAAACCAAAAGCCAATAAGGGCGCGTGCACGAACATTATCCACGGGGGCCAGTCGGGCTGCACGAAAACCAGTAAAGATTGCATGAGAGCCCACCACAGCGCTGCCCAGGCGAACATCGACGCCTTGTTTCGTCGCCGGGCGATCTTGAGCACCAGGGGCACCGAGGCGACCACCGCGAGCAGGAATATCAACATGAACTGCTCAAAGCGCTCGGTCTGGCCGAGCCAGTAGGTGCAGTAGATCACCAGCATGGCCGAGACGAGATCTATCGCGACCCGGCCCGACAGGTAGAGCCCCACCAGTCGCCTGAAATTGGCGTGTCGGCCGAGGACCCTGAAGCCGTCCACCAGCCCCAACTGCACCTTGCGGTTGCTGAACGACGGGCGTTCAAAGCTGACCCGGTAGGCGGCCAACCATGGCAGCATCAGCACCACCCCCAGCAACATCGCCGCGCTCGCAAAGCCCTCTCCACCCCCGCCGAAGGCCTCGGCCAGCGGACGCATGCCTACCGCGGCCATGATACCCACCATTCCGGCAGCGCTGCGATAGCCGTTGATCGAGTTGCGCTCGTGGTAGTCGGTGGCCATCTCTGCCTGAAGTGCCATGTAAGGTATGATCAGGACAGTAGACGAGGTGGTCATCAGGCAGTAGGCCAGCGTGTAGTAAGCAAAACGGCCAGCCTCGGGAATCTGCCCGGGATCGGCCCACAGCAACGCGAAGCTAAGTCCGAAAGGCAGCGCGCCGATAAGAAAGTACGGCCGGCGACGGCCTGATTTCCACCTCGTGCCGTCCGAGATGCGGCCCATGAGGGGGTCGGTAAAGGCGTCGAGTGCACGGCCGCTAAGCGGCACCAGGCCCGCCAGCAGCGGTCGGAGTCCGGCTACCTCAATGAGAAAATAAGAAGCGAACACCAACGAGAGCGCGCCGAAAACAATGCTGGAGGCAAACTCGCCGGAGGCGTAGACCGCCTTTAGCCGGGGCGGTAACTTGCCGCCCTCGTATAAACCTCTCACCGTCAACCTCGTGGTCCCTGCTGCCGCGCAACCGCTCCGCGACTGCCGACTGTGTACGCAGCCCCTTATACAGTCAACGCCGCGCCGGGCAGATGCGACGCTTCAGAATTTGACAAAAACCAACCGCCGTTGGACATGCGTGGCGGAGCACGGCTCATGACCGGTAACCGCTTTACCCGCTAAGACCTCGATTTTGATCGCAAGAGGCTGTGCTGCACCGCTAGGCTGGACTGAGCCTTGCGGCCAGCCATATGCTCAGCCGCAGTACTGCCGCTTCAGTCAACGAGCCCGTGCACGCGCGCAAAAGGATCCCAATCGGGGTCCCGATGCCATTCGTACTCGGTAAGCTCGGCCATCAGCTCGGCCTGTTCCTGGCCGAACTCCCGGGCCACGACGGCCAGTGCCATGTCCATGCCCGCCGATACGCCCGAAGCGGTAACGATATTGCCGTCGTCAACCCAGCGGGCCTTCTTGACCCACTCTACAGACGGCGTCAATTCGGTGATCTCGTTGAACCTAGCCTTGTTGGTAGTTGCAGGTCGACCGTCGAGCAAGCCCGTGGCCGCCAGCAGCATGCTGCCGCTGCACACGGTCATGGTCACGCGCGTTTCGGCAACGCGTTTCCCAATCCAATCCAGCAACGGCTGGTTCGAAATCTGTTCCACGCTGCCCAGGCCACCGGGGATGAGCAGCAGGTCCAAGGGCGGGCAATCATCCAGTGCGTAGTCTGCCACCGCTTCGACGCCCTGGGCTGATTTCACCGGGCCGGCAGAAAGAGCCACGGTGCACAGCTCAAGCTGCGGGCAGTTGCCGAACATTTCCAGTGGCCCGAACAGGTCGAGCACTTCGAAAACCGGGTAAAGCAGCGAACCCAGCAGCAGCTTACCGTCACCGGCCACGCTTCGACTAATGCCTGCTGCCAGCTCCCGGAAGAAGCCTGATCACCCGTTCATGCCCGCCGCACTGGCGGACGGATGGAGGCTTGCGGCCGCGCTTTCGCGTTCGTTCATGCGCGAATACCAGGCCGACAGTTTTTCAAGTGACGGGTCGAGTGGCTGGCCGACGGTGGCAAAGAAATCCACGAAGCCGAACAGCAACAGGTCGGCCATCGTCAATTGATCGCCAGCAACAAACGGCTTGTCTCCAAAGAGACCCTCAAGCCACTGCAGGCCATCGACAGCGGTAGCCTTGAGGCCGTCCGCAGCCTCGGGAATACAGCGCATTCGCTCTTCAAACAGGGCCAGGCCCTCGGCAAAACGGAAACCGTTGCCCATGGGCTCGCAGATCTTCAGATCCAGCCGCCTGGTCCACATGCGCGTAGTGGCCCGATCTGCTGCGCTCTTGCCCACCAGCAAGCCATCACCGACGGTTTCGTCCAGGTACTCGCAGATAGCCGTTATCTCGGAGATCACCGAGCCGTCGTCGAGTTCCAGGGCGGGAAGCTGCCCACCGGGATTGCTATCCGTATATGGCGCGCGCCTGTTGTCCCCGCTGAACAGGTCGACTTCCTCGAGAATGAGCTCATGCCCCAGCTCGAGAGCAAACATACGTACCACGCGGGGGTTGGGCCCCATTGCATTGTAGAGCTTCATGCCGCAGGCGACAGCCTATTGCCCGACCCACATGTCGATATCGAACAGCAGCATCAACCAGATAGCCTGGTCACCGTCGGCGGTTATGTGCTCGGCGCGAAGACCGAACGGAGTAGTCGAGGAGCGGACCGTTACCCCTGCGCCCAGCAGCGAGTTGTCTTCCTCCCCGATCTGCCAGCCACCGAGGGCGTGCACCGAGAAGCCAGGGCTAATCGCAATAGTGGGCATCACTGCCGCGTAAATACCGTCGCCGTCGTCACCACCGCGATCCATGTAGCCCCCTTCGAGAGCCAGCCAATCAAAAGCTTCCTTCACAAAGAGCAGACGCTGGCCGGTCTGGCCGTCACCGTCAATGTCGGAATCAGCGATTCCGTAGCCGAAAGACACGTGCCCGTCCCCCTTGTACCAGTCACCCACGGCGGCCGCGGCCGGGCCTGCCCCGGAAACTGCCACGAACAAGCAGATCAACGCCGCAAGAATCAGTTTCCCCGTAACCGTCTTCATAACCCTTTTCATAAACTTGCTGTCTCCTCCCTGCGGCGCGCAGCGGCACCGGTTACAGCCATATATCGCAGCAACCGGGTCCGCACAAGGCAGGCCTCGATGAACCAGGTCTTTGATTACAGACCGTTCATACCGGGTCGCCGGCCCGGGAGGGCCTCTCAGCCCCGCTCGTGCGGTAACCCGCCTCTCGCTTCCAATTAAACGGCACGAGCATCTGCCCGCCGAAGTCCTGCGGAAAACGCTTCATGTCTTCTAGCCCCACGGCTGCGGGCGGCCGTTTGTCGGCTGGCAGGTAGCGCGTAGCAAAGACGATATCCCAGAGGATGAGATTTGCGCCGTAATTATGACAGGCCTCAGCCGCCACGGCCGAGTGATGCCAGCGGTGCAGCGACGCCCCACTGAACACCCAGTCCAGCCAGCCCATCCTCAGGTCTATGTTGGAGTGCTGAAAAAGCCCGTGCACCGATTCGAAGCTAGAACAACAGCAGGCAATCTCCCGGGACTCCCAGCAGAAGCAGCGGAGTCGTTTCGCAGACGAACACCCACAACACCCCCAGCGGGTGATCGCGGCCGGCGTTGAGCCAGTACAGACGCGTGGGGCTGTGATGGGTGGAGTGCAGGCGCCAGAAAAACTCGTTCTCGTGGGCTAAGCGATGCGCCCAGTACTGGCCGAACTCCGCCACCAACGCCGCCAGCACCACCTGCAGGGGCAACGCCAGTTCTACCGGCCAGGGACCTCCGCCGCTCCCCTGCTGCGCCTCGCGGAAAGGCAGCGCTAGCAGCAACAGCAGCGGCAGGCCAAGCTTGAACATCTCGCGCGCCCCGTAGCTGTTCACCAGCGAATGTGCGGCGTCGGTCAGCAGATCTGAACGACTACGGTTCCAGTCGACATCAAGCGGTAGGGCCCGCTCAAACAGCGCAATAACGGTTATGGCCAGCAACGAAACCACGCCCAGCGTGGCCGCTTCGTTCATGCCGGCCTCCAACATGCGCCAGGCCGTCAGCAGGCAGGTGCCCAGAAGCAGTGGAAACAAAAGCCAGGAAGCAGTTTGTCTGGCCCAGCCCTGGCCCATCAGTCCGCCGGCCCCGCAGAGGGCAGAGCAAAGGCCAGCAGAGCGTCGCCGGGCTCAGACCAGCCGTGGCCGCCGGCAGCAATGACGACAAACTGCCTGCTCTCGGTACCCAGCCGGTAAGTGACAGGCGAGGAATTGGCAGTGTAGGGTATCCGCCTGGTCCAGACCTCGCGGCCGTCTTCGACTTCGAAAGCCCCGAAAAACTTGTCTGTCGTGGCGCCGATAAACACCAGGCCCCCTGCGGTCACCAGCGAGCCACCGAGGTTCGGCGCTCCCAGGGGCAACCACATGGGCCACGGCGCAATATCGCGCGTGGTGCCGAGCACCGACTCCCACAGTACCTCACCACTGACAAGGTCGACGGCGGTCATCGTACCCCAGGGCGGCGGATTGCACGGCGCCCCGGCGCTGGAAAGCAGGGGCCCGCGCTTGAGCCCGTAAGGGGTGCCCTGCATGGGATAGAGCTCGTCGGGATAGACCACCGATTCGCGGTCAAACTTGTCGAACTTTTCGCGCTCTATGAGTTGTATCACCATGGGCGTGCGCAGCTGGTTGACGTACAACCGTCCCCTCACCGGGTCGACCGAAACACCACCCCAGTTGGCACCACCAGCCGAGCCCGGCCACTGCAGGGTCGGCGTGAGCTGAGGCGGCGTGAAAACACCATCGTTGCGCAACGACGCGATTCTTTTGCGACAGTCGGCCCTGTCCCAGGGGCTGAAACCAAAGGCATCCGACGCGTCGAGCCTGCGCGCCTGCAGGGGAGCGGGATGAGTAGGAAACGGCTGCGTGGCCGAGAGCAGCTCACCCGGCACACCATCGGTGGCCACCGCGAGTTCTTCTACCGGATAAAGAGGCTCACCGGTCAGGCGGTCGAGAAGAAACAGGTGCCCCATCTTGGTCGCCTGCACCAGCCCGGGGCGGCCACCCCCGACGCCGGCAATGTCGAACAAGGTCGGCTGGGCCGGCACGTCGTAGTCCCAGACGTCGTGGTGGACGGTCTGGAAGTGCCAGGCCGGCTCACCGCTGTCGAGATCAAGCGCGACCACCGAGCTGCCGTAGTAATCCAGCCCCCGGCGCTGGCCGCCGTAGAGGTCAGGCGAGGGGTTGCCCGTGGGCACATAAACCAGGCCGTTTTCTTCGTCGACAGACAGTGGTGCCCAGACGTTGGGGCTGCCCGATTGCCATTGCCCCTCGCTGTCGGCTTCCGTGGGCTGCCAGGCGGGCGGCACCGGATCCCAGGCCCAGCGCAGGCTGCCGTCACGCGCGTCGAAGGCGCGCACTACGCCCGAAGGCACGTCCACGCGTTCGTTGTCAGCCACCAGCGCACCCACGATGACCAGGTCGGCTACCGCCACGGGAGCCGAGGTCGGGTAATACTCCCACTGCTCGTGCTCCGACAAGCCCTCGCGCAGGTGCACCCTGCCAGCGTCGCCAAAGCCGGGGCAGGGTCGGCCGGTGTCGGCGTCAAGGGCAATGAGTTCCGAATCCCGGGTGCCGGTAAAAATACGCCGACTGCAAAGCCTCGTGCCGCCGTCCCGGCCCTCCTGGCCGTCCTGCCACCAAGCCACGCCGCGGCAAGTGAGCGGGTAAGGACCCTGCCCCCGCCGGAAACGCAGCTCGGGGTCAAAAACCCATTTCTCAACGCCGGTTTCAGCGTCGAGTGCTATGACCCGGTTAAACGGCGTACAGAAATAGAGCGTGCCCTCGGCCACGAGAGGCGTGACCTGGAAAGAACTGCGCGCCCACTCCCCGCTGCCGTCGGAGATATCACCGTGCCGGTACTCCCAGGCTAGCTGCAAGGAGTCCACGTTGGCCGCGGTGAGCTGGGTAAGCGGGCTGTAACTCGTACCCCCGGCATCGGCCCCGTAATGCGGCCAATCGGCCGTCGGCCCGCTGTAGTCAATGCTTTCTCGGCCACCACAGCCCGCCACCAGGACGCAGACACCCACGGAGAAGGCCCAGCCGAACAAAGTCGCGAAGAGGTTTTTCCCTTTAGTTTTCATGAACTAAGCTCGTTTTAATCATACGGAGCTTCAGCGCGAAGGCCCGATCACGGTCTCGGCGTAGAACTCCATGGCCCGCCGTTTTTCGTCCAGGCTCGACCGCGGGCCAAGGCTGTAGCTGAGCGGGTAACTCACCGTGGAGCTTGCCCCTTTTTCTTCAAGTCTGGCCAGTAGTTCAGCCGTGGGCGGCACCGAAAGGGGCAGCACGCACTCAAAGGGCAGGTTTTCGCGACCGGCCTCGCATCTGAATGCAGCCAGGCTGTCCAGAAGTTCGAAGGCAGATTCCTCGCTGTCACCGGCGCCCATGTAGCCGTCGGCCGTGGCCGCCGCCCGCTTCAACGCCCGCCGGCTGCGACCACCCGTGTACACCGGTATGCCGCCAGCGGGAGCGGCCGGCAGGCTGCGCAGGGGGGCAAAGTCAAAAAACTCGCCGTGCCACTCCAGCTCCTCGCCCGTCCACAACCGCCGCATGATCTGGATCATCTCGTCCATGCGCCGGCCCCGGGTTCTGAAATCGACGCCCAGCTGGTCAAATTCCTCTTTCATCCAGCCAGTACCGGCTCCCAGGGCAAAGCGCCCGTCGGACAACAGTGCGAGGGTCGCGCAGGCCTTGGCCACTTCGAGCGGGTGCCGCAGCGGTAAGATGTAGATTGAACTCGATAGTTTCACCTTACTTGTCGCGGCAGCCACAGCACCCAGCACCGACCAGGTATCTGGAAAAGCAGTATCGGCCGGAAAAGGCGGCGTCCCGTCCTCCGAGTATGGATAAGGCGATGACAACGCGCTGGGATGAAAGAGATGGTCGGAGAGAAACACGCCGTCAAAGCCGATCTCCTCGGCCATGCACGCGAGGTCTACCAACTGCCCGGGCTCGGTGAAAGAAAGCGCCTGCCAGAACTTCACTGCTTCTCCCCTTCGTAGAACAATTCCCTATCCTGGCCCTGGGGTCAGCGTCCAACCCTGTTCGCCGCCGCGCGCCGAGCCCTCGGACTCCAACTTGCGCAGATGCGCGGCCACCGACCAGGCCGCCGCCGGGTGCAGAGACACGGGCACGTCGGTGTACATCAGTTCCACTATCGCCTCTACGGCCATGGGCTTGTCACCGAGGCAGTCCAGCACCTGTCGCTCGCGAAGATTGCGGTGGGCAATCAACTCCCCCACCTTGCGCGCCGGGTCTGTAATGGCCGGGCCGTGGGCGGGATAAATAATATCAGGTGAAATATCCAGCAGCAGGGCCAGTGAGTCGAGGTACTGCGCCATGTCGCCGTTGCCCGGTATCACCGTGGTACCAGCGCCGAGCACGTTGTCGCCACTGAACACCGCGTTCTCTTCTTCGAGCACGAAACAGAGATGATCTGCTGCGTGGCCCGGCGTAGCCAGCGCCCTCAGAGTGGCTCCTTCAACAGAGACACGCCCGCCATCGGCGAGATCGCTTATCTCCAGGTCGCGGTCGTATTCGGCGCAGCGCGCCTTGTGAACCGGCATGTCACCATAGCGATTGAGAACCTGAGCAACCCCACCAATGTGATCGGGGTGACCGTGGGTCAGGACCATGGCCTCTAGCTGTCTGCCCGCTAAAGCCTCGTGCAGCTTGTCGACCCAGCCCTCCACTCCCTGCCCGGTGTCGAGCAACAGCAGTCTCTCGCCGGTGCCCAGCAGATAGGTGTTGGTGCCCGGCCCGGTGAACGGCCCCGGGTTCTGGCCCAGTATGACCTGCACCCGCGGAGACCAGCGGGCGATATCGGGCATCTCCAGGCCCATCATGCTGTCGGTTACTATCCGGCGGGGTTCCTGCTGCATGGCTTACTCCGCGCTCCGCACGCTCCCCCCGACAATACCAACAGGCACGCGTCCGCGGCAAGTCGCCTATCCACCTGCCTCAATTGCAGGCCAACGCGCCGCAGACCATGTCGCAGGAAACAAGGCCGACACTGCACTGCGCCATGCGCAGCGCATCGGCGATGCTGCAAGTGCCATCGGGCGTCCCCGGCGGACTCACGTCGCATTTGACGAAGGAGGATAGCGTCGTGCAGGCCCGGAGGCCTACAGTGAACTGGGCCACGAGCATAGCGTCGATCACGTTTATGGTGCCGTCCGAGTTGACATCTCCGCAACCATCTCCGCCTGCAGTAATTTCCAGGGCGAGGAGCACCGGCAGGTGGTCCGAGGAATCAACGGTATCATTTGCCAGCAACCCCGGCGGCAGGCTGCCGGCGGCAAAGGTAAGAGTGTTGAGAACCTCGCCCCCCACCACGAAGGCTGCCAGCGCCGGCGACGGCAACAGGTAATCGACCCGGCGGGAAAGATAAGTGCCGCGAGCAGGGTCAGCGTTCAGTGTTTCGGGCCGCGAGTTGTTGACGTCCAGCGGACTGAGCAACAGGAGCCCTTCGTTGAGCAAGCTCGCGACTTCGGCGTCACCATCTTCTTCGTTGAGGTCGCCAGCGTAGACCAGTAGGGCCAAGGGATCAGCGGCCATGCTTGCGGCGACGATTGCCGCCGAGGCGACTGATTCCTGTTGCCTTATAGCGTTAACGGACGCGTCCCAATGCGCCACCCACACGAGCAGGTCCTGCCCGGGCAGATCAATGGTGGCTTCCAAAAGGGTGCGCTTACTGGTCTGGCCGTTACCAGACAAACCATGCTCGATCGCCGACCCGGCTACGAGCGGGTAAAGGCTCATCACTGCCCTTCTATTTCCGGCACCATCGGCAGACGAGTACACCGACTCGTAAGCAGGGTTGTCAGCCAGAAAATCCTCCAGGTTGGCCAGCCCCTTCCCCTCCTGCAACAGCACGACGTCTGGCGCCAGGTAGTCGATAATGCGTTGCAGGGCAGCACGGCCTCCGGAACCGGGTGCGCCCGCGCCGTTTATGTTGTAGCTGAGCAGAGACAGCGGCCAGGCCGCCGACTCGCCGGTGGGCAGCAGCAGAAACAGGGCCAGCAATGCCGCGGCCGGTTGCGCAAGACGTCGCCGATATTTTGTGGAGCTCTCCACGAGATTAAGTTTACATATATGTAATAGGCCGAGGCAAGAAAAGTCGGTTCAGGAATTTTACTGTCCCTGCGTCTTCTGTGTCGAGGCGCCGAGCCAACCGCCCCGCTGCCGTACCCATGGCTCCCCCCGTCAGCGGCCAGGCACACCCACTACCGCTGGGTTTTGCGGGCCCCGTTGCAAGCTCTCCCTCAGTCTCGTGGCCAGCCTGCTCAACTCGCGGCGATCAGCTGTCTTGCGATTGGCAAGGTCGAAGCCTTCGCCATCCCCCCGCGGGATGAGGTGAACGTGGTAGTGAAATACAGTCTGCCCGGCGGCAGTACCGTTGGCCTGGTAAACGGCGATTCCGTCAGGCTCAAGCTCGGCCTTCAAGACCTCGGCTATTTTCAGCTGAAGCGCGGCCACCGCCAGCATATCGGTCTCGCTGATCTCGAATATGTTCTCAGCGTGTGCACGGGGAACCACCAGCAGATGCCCCCTGGACAGTGGGAAAAGGTCCATGAAGGCCAGCACGCGATCGTCTCGGTACACGAGGGCTGCGGGCGCGTCGCCGCGCGCGATGAGACAAAAAATGCAAGAGTCGGCGGTATTGCTCACTGCTACTTGCCCACCAGGCCGCACGATCCAAGGCGCGAAGCGTGTTTCTTCCTGCGCAGTGGTGACCCCTACGGGACTCGAACCCGTGTTTTCGGCGTGAGAGGCCGACGTCCTGGACCACTAGACGAAGGGGCCATACGACGCCACAAAAAACGCCAGGAGCCAAACATAGTCGGCTCCCGGCGTCCGGTCAAAGGTAGGTCTTTCAGTTAAAGGATTTCGCCTTGAACTGTCGATTGGTATTTTTGCTGGCTCCCGAAAATGAGTTCGACCAGCAGGCACCTTCGTCGTTTATCATCTGGACGGTGAGCCCCGGTTCCATGCTCAAAGGCAAGCTGACCATACCGAGAAAAGAACCAAGTCCCTTGACCTTGACCGAGGCTTTGCCGTCTGAACCTGCCCTGAGTTTCACCAGGCTCAGCCCGTCAGCCAACAGGCCGCTCTTGTCCTTGAACACAAACCCGCGCGCGTTTCCTTTCCAGCAAGCCCTGGTGTTGCAAAGACCACCCACGGGCAGCTCCTGGTCCATCACGTTGGACTGGGCCCCTCCGACCGAATCCCAGGTACACACGCGCATCTTCGTAGTGCTCGACGGGTCGCCAAAATCAGAGGTCGTCGTCGCCGCACCAGACTTCCAGCTCCAACCAAGTTGGTCGCGCGAGTCACTCGAGTCGTCCTTCAACTTGAAGGTCGATTTACCGGAACGGGTTGGCTCAAGGCAGCCGAACAACGGCTCTGCAGGGCAACCGAAGCCTCCCGAAACACAAATACCGGCAGAGCATTGGTCGCCCAGGGTAAAGGCGTCACCGTCACTGCAGGACGCGGTGTTGGTGGACGTCCCGCAACCGTTGGTCGAATCGCAGCTGTCGTCAGTGCAAACGTCACCGTCGTCGCAGACCCGGGGTGCGCCTCCAACACATTCACCGCCCGAACACGTGTCGCCAGCGGTGCAGGCATCGCCATCGTCACAGGCCACGCCGTTGTTGGAAAAGGAACATCCACTTGCAGGTTCGCAACTATCGTCGGTGCACAAGTTATCATCAAAGCAGACAGGCGGAAGGCCACCTACGCAGGCCCCGTCGCTGCAGCTGTCGCCCGTGGTACAAGCGTTGCCGTCATCGCAAGCCCCCAAAACGTTAACCCTGA
>Ga0114993_10000985_pt1 | contig 32989 bp, 8 predicted proteins | sample ArcticOcean_MG_C_FD_87042 | JGI IMG/M metagenome (GOLD analysis project Ga0114993, IMG submission 87042) | Marine microbial communities from western Arctic Ocean - ArcticOcean_MG_CB2_150 | ecosystem: Environmental > Aquatic > Marine > Oceanic | place: Arctic Ocean: Canada Basin | collected...
CGACGCGCTTTTCCAGCGTTTTCAATCCGTTTTTCAACTTCTCGCACCGAATCCAGATATTCTTCCAACCGTCGTTTGTCGGATTGACTGATCTTCCTCAGCAACCCCCCCGTTTCCTCAAGAACTGCGTCCAAGACGCTCGAATCTGTTCGTCCGATTTCATCACGGAACAATCTGTCGAATGCGAGGGCAGGATAGAGTTCCAATGGCGTCGGTGTGGTGGGCGAACTCCAGGAAATATGCGAACTGTAAATCATTGAGTAGTTCTTATGTAGTGCGGCAATGGAATGTTCGCAGCCCAGCACTAGGCTATCAACTTTAGTTTGCTCGGCAAAGCGGCGGGCGACAACCTGATCGATGCTGATGCCGGAACGGATTTCTCCGCCGTTGGCCAAATGGGCGCCTGTAAGTAAATTGCCCGTCTGGCAACTGTGAATCCCACCGATCCGTGCTTCGGCGTTATACAAGCCTCGCAGGAATAGCATTTTTTCGCGAAACGGATGTAGCGATTCCAGCACTTGTCCGAGTTCCATATTTCCGTCGGCGCCCTTGGCCCACCACTGATCGCTATGAAATCCGTTTCCCGCAAAAAGACACGCCAGACGAACCGGCGGAGTGGAAGAATCGTCCGACGATTCCCCGCCCCACACCGACATAGATTCAAGCCAAGGCAATGCGATCGTGGTGCCAATGCCGCGGAGAAACATCCGCCTTGAGCCTCTGGGATATGTGAAAGTTGTTGTCATGTCTGGTTTTCCTGAGTAGAGGTTATTGGGCGTCGGAATAGCTACTTCCGCGGATCATGCGAAACTGTTCGCTCTGCACAATTTCCAATACGGCGTTGGACACTCCACCGTCTTTTTGCAACTGCGTCATCATTTGGTCAATCAGAAGCTGATCCGACAGTATTACAGAACGCCCTAATGCATAGCCGAGCAGTCTTCGACAAAACAACCTCGAGATGACGTCCTGTTTCTGTGTTAACAAATAATTGCGTAGTCCCTCGATTCCTTTGAATTCGGTTCCGTCGCGGAGTTTCACGTGGGAATCAAGAGGCAATCCCCCCAGATCCTTTTCCCGCAGCCGCCCGATTGGGTCGTATTTCTCTAATGCAAAACCAAACGGGTCGATCCGCTGGTGGCAGACTGCACACTGAGCGACGCTGACGTGGTTCTCCACGACTTGCCGCATGGTGAGTCCCCCGTTGCCGGTTTCTGTTTGTGGCAGCTGAGGAACATTAGGTGGTGGTCGTGGTAGCTTTTCGCCAAGTAATGTTTCAACTACCCAATTACCCCGCAGTATGGGACTGGTACGTGACGCTCCGCTTTGCCTAGCGTGAACGCTGGCCAATCCCAAAATTCCGCCACGACCGAATTGTTTCACGTCGTCTACGCGTCGCCACTGTTCGCCGCGAACGCCGGGGATGCCGTAATGTGTGGCAAGGGTTTCATTGAGGAACGTGTAGTCGGCGTTGAGAATATGTGACAGGGAGCGGTTCTCTTGAAACAGGTCTTGAAAGAACAAAATGGACTCCTCGTAAATCGCCCGGCGAAGATTTAGGTCAAAAGTGGGAAACAGGCGTTCGTTTTTGTCCTGCAACTCGTCGAATCCACGGACGTGAATCCATTGCGTGCCGAACTCGATCGCCAACGCACGGACCCGGTCGTGTTTTAGCATGCGTTGGGCTTGTTCGGCGAGCACACCCGGTTCTCGCAATCGGCCGGTGGCAGCGAGTTGGCGAAGTTCGTCGTCCGGCAGCGATGCCCAAATAAAATAACTCAGCCGACTAGCGAGCTCCCAATCATTAACCGGACGAGCAAGCTTTCCTATCGGTGGCTGTTCCAGATGAAGCAAGAACGACGGCGACAGGAATACGCGAGCCAAGACGCTGTGAAAGGCGACTTCGTGAGAGACGCCTTTTATCCGTAGTGATTCATAGAGCGCCTTCAATCCATTCGCTTCCGCTGACGACAGCGGTCGGCGATAGGCACGAGCCGCAAAGCCGAGTAATTGCGTCATTTGCTGCGGAGCGGCCGCTTCGAAATCACGCTCGAATTCGTCAGCCCACTGTTTGAACGTGGCACGTCTGTCCTCAAAGAATTTCACCAACGATTTGGGTTGATCTTGTGTTACGAAGCCGATAAACAATGGCAAGTATTCATTTTCCACCACGGGAAATTTCGTGATGAATCGGTGTTCCAGCCAGAGCTTATCGAGTTGGCGTGTTTGATTGTCGTTGAGGAACAGTCGAATCAATGGTTCATCTTCGCGATGGAAGGTCTTTAAGCAAACCACTTCGTCCAAGGGGACCACATGCGGATAACAGATATTTGGTGGGAATAGGCGACGGAACTCCGCAAGTCCGGTTAGTAACTTTTTGTGGGCAGATCCACTCGGGACAGCCACGATAGGGGATTTGGCGTCCCAAGCTGCATTCGGCACGGGTGGCGCGGTAAGAACTTGAAACTGAACAGCGCGCTGCTCTGAAGGCGAATCAAGGTTTCCATCGACGACAAATTCGCGATCGCGGAATAACTCGGATGGCAAACGGATTTCAATTACTTGATTGACCGGTAGGACCAAACTGTTTTCATCGGTGGGTAGACCGAGCGGATGCTTGCCGAACCTTGATTTGGACAACCCCAAGCGAGCTTCGCTGGGTGCCTTTACCAGAGGCGTGAAGTCGATTCCTTTTAACAATATCCCATCCAACGACGCTAAACTGTCGAACAATTTACGATTCGGATGTTTTTCGGTCGGACGCTGTCCCGTCAGTAACGTCTGTATTTGTTTCGCAAGTTCGGCGGCGTCTGTCCGTCGAGCGGAATTCGACGCCGCGTCGCGCCACCGCATCAACAGTGAATTCGCACCGACGGCGGTAGCGGAGTTAGCGGGCCTGGCTTTGGAAGACCCTTTGACAAAACTCCAAATGCCCTTGTTCCCCAGACTATCTGCGTGAGGATTCCCTGCCAGAACATCATCAGCCACGTCATCAGCCAAATCCCAGACGCGACCTTTTTCCTTACCGTTCTCATTTATGGTTAATTCGATTTGGGTGAGATCGCAGGAGTGGCTGCCCGCTCGTGCGTCAATTGCCAGGGCGATGAGGTCACCCGGCGAAACATTAAATTGAAGCGGTTCGATGTTTGTCTCTTGGCCTAAATTAACGTTTCCTTCGGCTACGATTAACGAGCGGGTAAGGGTTTGTTTTTCAAGCCACCAAGAAAAACCGTTGCCACAAGAAGGATGAGCGTCGGCGACTTTTGCGGTAACGTCAACTCGTCCCTTGAAAGGACTTTTCCAAACCACGGCCACGAATTCGGTCGGAGTTGGATGAACCGTTACCTGGTGAGGCGCCACACGGCCAGGGACGTTCTCTGTTTTATCGGAAGCGTTGGTAATCAAAATAGGAAGATCGGAACCTTTCGGTCTCCACCCTTTGATCGCGAGTTGTTGAGCATTGGTCGTCGTTCCATCGAGCAATTTCCACGCGACTCGCGGTACAATTCGGCCCGATTCCTCGAGCGCTGGTGGGTTAGCAGCCAATGGATTCACCTGCAAGACCACGATCCAGCGCTTTAGCCACGCTTCGTTAATACGATATTTCGCCGCTAGATCTTTTAGCGACAGCGGTGAGTTGTTGGTCGCGTCGACGGCTGCAGAAAGGTATGCTTCGGTGTTGGCAAATAATGTTGAGTAGTCTATTTCGAATCGGGTCCCGAACTGATGGTAATCCCGCAACAGAAGGGTAGGAACATTGCTCCCTTCGAATCGTGGTCGATGCCAAACAACATGACCGCCGTCGGCAGCGCCTAATTCACGCGCCTTGAGATATAAAACGACCTCACTTTGTCCCGAGATCGGCGGGATCTTTATTCTAATTGAACTTGTTTCAACGACGGCCGGATCTTTTGCCGACTGGCGAACCGAATTGACGTAACTGCCGATCCGTCCGAAATTCCACAACGAATCCCGCCACGCCGAAACTTCCGCGACGATTGCGTCGACATCTCCTTCGTTTGCATTTCGCCAGCGAGCGCTAACCTGAGCCAACGGATAGGACTGTTCCTTGTTTGTAAACGCCTCCCAGAGACTTGCCAAGTATTTCTGGCTCAGCTTCTCGGTGATCGCGATCGATTCCAGTTTAATCTTTCCGTTGAGCAAATGCTCGCGGTGACGCACGAGTGCCGATACATAAGGTTGCAAGGGCAAACTGCCATCGCGGGTAAACTGCCAATAGAACTTTCGCAATTCCGTCAGACTCTCATCCGTCCAATCGCGACGCGTGTTAGTCGACGAAAACCGAAACCCCTTAGGCAACAGCACAGCGTGCGAAGCGAGTTCCTTGGCGGCATTCACGTACTTGGTCATCAATGCCGGAGACATGGAGAGCGCCTCGGCGGCATTAGTGAAACCTTCGCCCGCCGCGCCATCGACAGGAAAGTCCTTCGTGGGGCGCAGATCCACCCCGGTCAGGTCGCGAATCGTTTTGTTGTATTCGGTATTGCTGAGTCGACGCAGCGGCACTCTTCCCGGGTCACCAGCCCTCGCGCGAGCTTCGTCGGCGAGAAACCGTTTCGACCATTCGACTAATAATTTTCGCTGTTGCTCCGTGGGCTGAGGCTTATCCTTCGGCGGCATCTCGCGAGTCTCCAACTGAAGAATCATCGCCTGCCACGGCTTCACATCTCTCCGCACCACTGTGACTGATGTGAATCGTGCCAAGTCAAGCTCGCCCTTCTTTTCTTTTTCGGAATGGCAAACGAGGCAGTATCTGTCAAGCAATGGCCTGACTTCGGCCGCGAACAACGCTTCGTGTTCCGCCTTTGACTTCATGGCGATTGATGCATCATCAGCACGAGACTCTCGTTGAACGACGAAACAACACAGTGCAATGCATGTGAGAGTCACAGCAGTAGACGGGGGTTTGATTATATGTAGGTCGAAAACGCAACGCATGATCATTTTCATCAAATTAATATTCAGTAAGGGCTTGATTACATCCGAAAACGTAACACTTTGCGATTCATGGTTCCGTGTATATGATCTTTCATCATGGTGGACTAAGTCATCACGAGTTGCGGGGGGAGTGCAAACGATTATAGTATTGCCGTAACCAATTAGCACTACAAATCGATCGAAATCGTAAAGTTGGTTTAGCACGAAAAAACAAATGCGTTGTTTTAACTTTTTCACAGTCGGTCGCGCCGTAAGCAAATGAATAGCAATAGAAAACCTAAGTAATTTATTTGTCCCTTATTCTCGATGTTACCCGATTGCCTTAAATCGTCAAATTTAAAATATGCGTAGGTATTTCAGGGGGTTAGAGGTGTCATGTTTTTTCGCAATATCCTTTGACGCTCCGCTCAAATTAAATCGACCGTGTTTTTCAGTTCCCAGCGATTACACCATTCAAGGGGGGGGAAGTAATACCGCCTAAATGTTGTCGTTGAAGTACCCGCCTTACGCCGACGGAAACAGACAATGTCTTGCTGGTTAAGTAGGAAATAGTTCGGCGTTCATCGCTCGAACCCGTACAGCCAAAATGCATTTTCTGGGATTGTAAACCGGTGAGCAGCAATTGAACTTAATCATATTTGGTAAGGCGAAGGACGTAATCGAGTCATGACAACTTTTTTGAAGAATCGCAAATCCCCATTACCCCGTTGGCAGGCGACAGCGTTGAATTAGGTTTGGTAATTTTGATAAATGTTTGCATTGACGGCCTCAATGGGTATGCTAATTCTAAGGATACTATTGTACCTGCCTGCCCCATCTCGCTCCGTCTTTGAAAAAATAGAACCATGTGCGATCCCTACCTTATTTTTCGTCGCCCGACCTTTTGTCTGTTTGGTATGCGAATAACGCCTGCCGTTATCGCCTTATCGATAATGGCTTTATACCTCCCAATCGTATCTGAGGCTCAGGACAACGCGCCATTTCTAAATAAACTAGTTGGACATACAGCTCCAATCAACATGGCGATTTTTAATCCCACGGGAACGATTATTTTGACGGGCAGTTCAGATCAATCCATTCGGCTTTGGGACAATGAGACTGGCACTTCGACACAAACATTCTTAGGGCACACGGCACAAGTGCTTAGTCTGGCCATCGATCCCGCAGGGCGTACTCTTATTTCGGGAGCGCAGGATAATACCATACGTATGTGGGACATACCGCGGGCAACTCCCTTAATTTCCTTTGCCGGACACTTGGATGCAGTTAACGCCGCGGCAGTAAGTTTCAACGGGGAGTATGCAATTACGGGGGGCGACGACAAAATCGTTCGTCTGTGGCAAGTTGCCAGTGGGAAACTTGTCGAATCTTTTAAAGGTCACGAGGCCCAGATTGTTTTGGCGGCGTACCGCAACGACAACAATCAAATGGCCAGTGCGGACATCAGCGGCGAGATTCGTTTGTGGAATCCAACCAACAGCCAACCGGAAGGCACAATTGGGGCCCACGGCGGAGCGATCAGTCGTCTCGTTTATCACCCAAACAACCAGCAACTATTATCGGTGGGCGAAGATGGATTGTGGAAATCATGGCAATTGCCTTTACAACCGCCCAAAACACTGTCAGGTCACGAAGGTGCGGTTAACGTTGTGGCGATCACCAGTAATTCCGCAACCACAGTGACCGGAGGCGAGGACAAAACTGTCCGTGTCTTTACTACCTCCACGGGCCAACCGGTACGTCAACTCGAGGGTCAGGTTGGGGCGGTTACCGCATTGACCATCAGCAGCAACAATATTCTTACGGCTAGCGGCGACGACCATGGATTGATTAGGTTCTGGAATCTGGCTGATGGCGCGGATCGATTGGAAATTCAAGGTCCTGACGGGCGCGTTCAGGGACTGGCCTTTCATCCGGACGCCCTGCGCATTGCATCTGCTGGTGACGACGGTTCAGTTCGAATCTGGCGATTACCGGTTTCTCCGCTTCCCATGGTCGGACACACAATGCCAATCCATTCGATCGCAGTCAGCCCGAACGCAACCTTCGCGGCGACGGCATCTGTTGACAAGAGTGTTCGCCTGTGGACCCCCGCCTCCGGCGCGGCGCTGCGTTCCTTGGCTGGCCATGAATTTGCGGTGAACCACGTTGCGTTTCGCCCTGATAGTGTACAACTAGCCAGTGGTGACAGTGGTGGGATTGTGCGGCTCTGGAATCCTGCAGATGGCTCGGCGCAGGGAGTGTTAGGCGCACATGCGTCGGCCGTAAGTGGCTTGGTGTTTCATCCTGAAAATCAATTATTGTTTACTGCCGGCGAAGATGGCGCGGCGAAAATCTGGCAACTCCCAATTGAACCACCGCGCATCTTGGTCGGTAATGTAATGGACGTTAACGATGTCGCGATCAGTGCAGACAGTTCCTTAGTAGTAACCGCCGGTGCCGATAAGACTGTGCGTGTCTACAATGGTGCTGACGGGGTGGCGCTGCGTACTCTCGCGGGTCAAACAGACGTAGCCGCCTCAGTTGCGTTGAGTAACGACAAGGGTTTGACGGCGGCTGGAAGCTCAACCGGCGACATTAAACTGTGGAATACGGCCGATGGTTCCGACCGATCAGGATTTATTGGGCACATCGGAGCAGTGAACGATGTGTCATTCGGCCCAAAGAACGAACAACTTGTGTCTGCTGGTGCCGATGGTACTGTTCGCACCTGGCGATTACCCGTCGCGCCACGGTCACTGACTGGACATACTGCGGCCGTTCAGTCGATCGTGACTGTTCCTAACGGGCAGCAAGTAGTTACCGGAGCGGACGATAAGTCGATTCGAATATTTAACGTCGTGGATGGAACCGTCATCCGTGCCCTCCCCGGCCATGTTCAAAATGTGAGTTCACTGGGAATTCGTCCCGACAGTATGCAACTCGCCAGTGGTGATCTCACGGGCGAGGTCGGTTTATGGAATATGGCCGACGGGGCTTCACAGGGCGTCCTGCATGCTCATACAGGTCGCGTTGCTGCCATTGCATACCACCCCGACGGAAAACAAATGTTGACGGCCGGCGAAGATGGTAGTGTTAAATGGTGGCAACTTCCACTGGCCGAATCGACTATTTTATCGACCGAACCTATTAGCATTTTCGCAACCGTTAAAAGTAATAACGGCAAATTGTTGGCGATCGCTACAACTTCCGGTAATCGCCCGGCTATTGTGATCCGCGATATGGTGTCAAACCTAGTGACGCACACACTACTTGGTCACGAAGCTGCAGTCAGTTCACTGGCGTTTAGTCCCGATGACACCGCTCTCGTAAGTGGTTCAGTAGACAAAACGGCACGCGTTTGGGATCTTGCCGACCCCAAATTGCCAGAAATTGCGCGTTTTGTCGGACATGCAACGAATGTGACCGCGGTCACGTTCAATACTGACGCAACACAGGTGTTCTCAGGTGGCGGAGACAATATGATCCGTCAGTGGCAGGTTTCCGATGCGACTGAAATCCGTTCGATCAGTGGTCATGCTGGCCCGATTCGATCGTTGACGTTGTCAAAGATGATGCTTGTTTCCAGTGGTGCGGCGGGTACAGTGCGGATTTGGAATGCCACAACCGGCGCGGCGGTACGGTCTATGACCCATGGTGACGATGTAACCAGTGTTGCGATCAACGGTGATGGCTCGCTGATTGCTTCCGGCGGTGTGGACACCAAGATTAAATTATGGAAATCGGTGGACGGTGCGGTGGTAACGACACTAGATTGTTTAACGGCGGTTCGCAACATCCAATTCAGTTCGACTGGTGAACGTCTCGTTTCTGGCGACGATGGAACATTTGTACGAGTGTGGGACGTCAATAGTGCGCGTGAATTACAGCGATTTTCCGGTCATGATGCCGCCGTGTTAAGTGTCAACTTCACGGCAGATAACGAAACAGTTATCTCTGGCAGCACAGACAAGACACTAAGGTCATGGACGTTATCTACCCGTAACATGATCGTTGCAACGGAAGGACAACTGGCCGATTTGGTATTATCAAACGCTGGGTCGATGATGGTTACAACCGGTGAGGATAAACTAGTCAAAGTCTGGAACGTGGCGGACGGGAAATTACTCCACACTCTCCCCGGTAGCACGGCGCCGCTTGCGAGTGCTGCGATTCACGGTTTGCAAGTCGTAGCCGGCGGCACGGACACCAATCTATACATCTGGACAATTCCTGCATCGGGAGTAGCGCCAGCAGCATCCAAGATCGTCGTGGGATCTCCCATTCTGCGTTGCCGTTTTAACGGCGATGGAACCAGACTTGCTGTTTCTTCGGCAGACAACCACATACGCATCTATGATCCGGCGACGCATGTTCTGCTAGAGGATATCACGGCCGCCGCACCGGCGAATTCGATCTCGTTTTCGGCCAATGGCATGTCACTAGCGACCTCGGCAGCCAACAACGGAACCATTCATTCGTTGGCTCTATTACGCTTGATTGACGGGCATGAAGGTGAAGTCCATAGCGTTGCCTACACAACCGATGGCACTCATCTAATCTCTGCTGGGATGGACAATACGATCCGCATGTGGGATCTACTTGATGGGAAACAGGTTCGCTTGTTCGCTGGCGCCACAGACGAAGTAACCAGTTTGCACGTGACGACCGACGGCCAATGGTTGATTGGTGGTAGTTTAGACAAAACGGTTCGGATTTGGAGTCTGGCCATCCCCGCCGATGGCACTCAACCGGTGGCTCCCTCTTCTGAATTTGTTTGTCCGGTGGCCATTCGAGGTGTAACTGCGTCGGCGGATGCGAGTCGCATTGCGTCGTGCGGCGATGACAATATCGTTCGTGTGTGGGACACAGCGAGCGGCCGCGAATTGGAACGTTTTATGGGCCATGAAGCATCGGTCCTGTCCGTGGCCTTTTCTGCTGACGGTAAGACTCTGGTCAGCGCCAGCTCCGATAAAACGGCGCGAATCCGAAACATTTCTGCGATTGGGTTTATGGTTGCTGATGAAAAAATGGTCGGCGACGTGGCGATTCTCCCTGATGGGTCACACTTCATTACGGCTGGCGAGGATATGCTGGTAAAATTCTGGGACAAATTAGGCCAACCAGTTAAGAACCTGACTGGTGCCACTGCCCCCATTGCACATCTTGCCGTTCGACCCGACGCAAAAGAATTGGTAGCTGCTGACACGAAGGGCAATCTGCTTCGCTGGAATCTCGAAGATGGAACGTTGGTGGAATCTCTTGAAATAGGTACACCGATAGAAGACTTATCGTACAGTGGCGACAGCACGAAACTTGCCATGACGGGGACGCCAGGTAATTTTACTATTTATGACACGTCGGACACCCAAGTCATTCAACGTTTCACTTCCACCACGGATGTAACTGCCCTCAGTTTTACACCCGATGGAATGACCGTGATCGCGGGTACTGCGGATAATAGCCTGGCGGTTCACCAGAGCGCGCAGCTCGGGAAATTCCAAGCCCATGCGGGAGGGGTAACCAGCCTTGCCTTTACTCCTAATGGGGGGCAATTGATTAGCGGCGGAGCCGACAAGACAGTGAAACTATGGGATTTTGTGGCGGGAAAAGTTCTTCGAACCTATATTGGAAATGCGGACGGAGTTACGAGCGTTGCCATCACGCGGGATGCTTTGAATATCGTTGCTGGCGGCTTGGACAAGAATGTGCGTGTCTGGCCTGTGACGCCAAAACCGGTGGAAGGTCAGGAGTTATCCGTCACGGTCGAACCCGAACTGACACTGCCTCATCAGGAAATCGTGCGCACCGTTTCGGTCAGTGCGGATAATTTGAAAATTGCGACAGGTGGTGATGATGCGACTGTACGTGTATGGGAATTGGCCACCGGTCACGAGCTGCAGCGATTTACCGAGCACGATGGTCCGGTGATGAGTGTCGCCTTCGGTGCTGACAATAAAACATTGGTAAGTGGTAGTACTGACACCTTCTCTCGCGTATCGACGCTCGCAGCGATTCGCCAAGTTGCCGTCAGCGATCAACCGCTGCTTGTGGCCACACTACAAGCAAACGGTGCTGAAGTGATCACAGCCGGAGAGGTGCTCCTCTCTATGCCAGGGGAGGTCGAGGGCGAGGTGCTCGAGGTGAAACAGCAAGGAGTGCGGTTTTGGAATTTTGTTTCAGGGACATTTGCACGACAATTTGCGACAGGCGACGAACCACTAACGGCGGTTGCCGTTCGCAGTAATTCCACGCAGATGGCAAGTGCCGACGGCAAGACATTGTCATTCTGGAATCCAGCCAATGGGCAATTAGCGTTTCAAACGGAATTGACCGTGCACATCTCGAAACTTTCGTACAGTGTTGATAATCTAAAGGTTGTAGCATCCTGCAGCGATCAACAGGTGCGGGTGTATAGCAGCGTGGACGGAACATTGTTGTACGAATTGCCCATCAATTCCGATATTAAAGATGTTGCTTTTACTCGTGACAACCGTAATCTGCTCGTCACCGGAGTGGATGGAGCGGTCAATTTATGGGCCTATGCGTCACCTGTGTCCGTCCGCACTTTGGCTGGCCACGGCGGCAGTGTTTACAATGTTGCTTATAGTGATGATGGAAAACTGATCGCTTCGTGCAGTGCAGATGCCAGCGTAAGAATCTGGAACGCGGAAGCGGGTACACAGTTACGAACCTTGACTGGCCACCAAGGCCCGGTATATTGCATGGCGATCAGTAAGGACAGTGCCTTATTGGTTTCTGGCGGTGCTGACAAGACTTTACGGCTGTGGGATGTCGCGGGTGGGCGACAGTTAAAGCAGATCGAAGCTGGTGAATCGTCAGTTTATACGTTGGCGTTTAATCCTGACGGCGTACGAGTTGCTTCTGCTGGGTTGGACAAGAAGATTAGGATCCTTAATGTCCTAACTGGCGCCGTGCAAACAACCATCGAAGGCCATTTGGATTTCATTTACCGCGTCACTTTCAACAAGGCAGGCGATAAATTGCTTTCCTGTGGTTACGGTGGTAATATTTACGTGTGGAATGTTGCCGATGGAAAGCTCCTGTGGGAGACGCATTTAGAGCGGGTTTCAAATTGGGTCGAATATTCGCCAGACGGAACCAGAATCATTGTTGCCGGAGGTGATGGAAATGCTTACCTGTTGGATTTACCCGTTGCGGCACGATAAAAAATCTCCGTTTTCAAATTCAAGGTCATTCAATGAAAATTGATCGCATCGCCGTTTCATCGGTCGTTTCAGCTGTCCTGTGCGTCGTGTTTTCGAATTTTATCGTTGCGGAAGAATCGATAAAATCCGGCTTGCAGGTCGGTGAACTGGCTACACCGTTCTATGTCAGGGATTGCACCGGGCCTGCCGCTGGCAAAACGCTTTGTTATTTTTGTCGTTATGGCCGCCGACCGGTTGTTTCGATTTTTACTCGCGAAATGAATGACGAAGTCATTGAGTTACTAAAACAGATCGATTCTGAAGTTGGCAAGCACCGTGCTCAACGGATGGCAGCCTTCGTCGTTTTACTGACTGACGCTCCCTTTGCGACGGAGAAACTACTAAAGACTGTTGCGGCATCAAAACAAATCAACCGCGTACCACTGACAATTTACCGCGACACGAGTACGGTACTCACTGATGTTTATCGAATCTCCTCTCAGGCCGAAACCACTGTCATGATGTGGCGTAATAGTAAAATCAGAATTAATCGGGTCTTCACGCCAGATTCTCTCGACGCGGTCGGTATTCGCCAGGTTATCAAAGACACAACGACTATTTTGAAATAGTGTGCGTAGCGCCAGGCAATCGGTTAATCCTTGATTCCGTGGATTGCAGTAGGACGATGGTTTGGCGCTGATAAGTGAAGCAGAGCCGGCTGCTATAAACGCGGTTTTGGACTTGCTTGAGGTTAGCGAAATACAACAAAAAGTCCTATGGGCTACCGATAGCCCCTATTGTTAAACGTTTATAGTTAATCTGGTCGTTATTATCTCCGATATTTATTGCATATGTTCGGCAAACCTGTCAAAATTAAGTATCACTTCATGATCGCCCACCCCGCCCCCCGCCACCTACTCGCTTTAAACGCCCTTTCGCATTAATTGGAGTAACAAAATGAATCGATGGATCTTTAGCATTTTGGCCGTTGTTGTTTCTTTCTCTTTATTTCCTGATTTAGGTGCTCAGGACACCACGCCTGAGCCGATTAAATTTCCTGGATTAGGACCAGTCGGAACACTAACTTCCATTGCGTTCGACGCCGGAGGCGGTCCACTTCTGCATGGTCAGGATGCACGGCGACAATTGATTGTCACGGGTGCATACGACAGCGGACAATTTCACGATTTAACTCATTCGAGCACGTACACGCTGTCGACAGCCGGAGTCGTGACCGTGGACAAGGAAGGGTTTGTTGAACCGATCGGTGACGGCGAAGTTACCGTAACCGCCACATCAGCGGGGAAGACAGCAATCATCAAACTGACAGTTGAACGGTTCAGCGATCCGATCCCGATCAACTTTCCAAACCAGATCACGCCGATTTTTTCCAAGCTTGGTTGCAATACGGGCGGTTGTCACGGCAAGTCCGGTGGTCAAAATGGTTTTGCATTGTCGCTGCTCGGTTTTTACCCTAAGGAAGATCACGAGTATATTGTTAAGGAAAACCGTGGTCGGCGGGTCTTTCCTGCCGCTCCCGAATACAGTTTACTGCTTCAAAAGCCGACTAATCAATTACCACACGGTGGTGGGCATCGTCTTGATCCAGGATCCTATGAGTGGCAGATTCTGACGCGTTGGATCGAACAGGGAATGCCCTACGGCAACGACGACGACCCAACGGTGCAGCGGATCGAAGTATTTCCAAAAACACGTTCCATGAATCGAGACGAGCGGCAACAGATTTCGGTCGTAGCTCACTTTACGGACGGGACAGTTCAGGACGTTACTCGACTGGCCAAGTTTGAATCGAACGACACTGAGATGGTCGAGTCAACGGTGAACGGACTTATCACGGCCTTCGATGTGCCAGGCGACGTCGCGGTGATGGTTCGGTTCCAGGGGCATGTGACCGTGTTTCGGTCAAGTATACCTTTGGGACTTCCCGTCACTAATCTGCCTACCGCAAAAAACTATATCGATCAAAACGTGTTTGGAAAGCTCACTGCGCTTGGTATTCCGCCATCTCCGCTGTGTGATGACCCGACGTTCATTCGACGTGTGACAATTGATATTACAGGTCAGTTGCCGACTGCCAGTGAAGCAAGAGAGTTTCACAAAAGCGTCGATCCGCAGAAACGCGAGAAACTTATTAACCGTTTATTGGAAAGCCCAGGCTATGGCTACTACTTTGCCAATAAATGGTCCAACGTACTACGGAACCAACGCGTTGCGGCGACCGATACTCAGTTTACGTTTCGGTTTCATGACTGGATTCGTCGCGCGATTCAACAGAACATGCCGTACGACGAATTTGTTCGAAACGTCCTGTGTGCGTCCGGCGACGTTGAGACTCATCCTCCGGTGGCTTGGTACAAAATCGTATCCACGCCGATCGCCCAAATGGAAGACACAGCGCAATTGTTTCTGGGTATGCGAATACAATGCGCTCGCTGCCATCATCATCCATTTGAAAAGTGGAGTCAGGATGATTACTATGGGTTTCAGGCGTTCTTTTCACAGGTTGGGCGCAAGCCCACGCGGCAGGGTCGGACTGGTGTCGGCTTTGATCGAATTTATCACAAAGACGCAGTTGCCACCGCACGCAATCCGCGTACGCAGCAAGACCTGCCACCAACCGGTCTGGGATCTGAACCGTTGGAAATTCTGGCTCATGAAGATCCACGACACCAGCTTGTGGACTGGATGGCCCAGTCGGACAATCCGTTCTTCGCTAAGGCTCTGGTTAATCGATACTGGAAGCATTTCTTTGGCCGCGGCATCGTCGATCCAGAGGACGATATGCGTGTCACCAATCCACCGTCGAATCCAGCATTACTCGACGCCCTCGCCAACGACTTTATTACTAAAAAATTTGACCTAAAAAACCTCGTTCGTACAATTTGTTCATCTAATGCGTATCAACTCAGCTCACAGCCGACACCAGAAAACAGAATGGACAAACAAAACTACTCCAGCTTTTATACTCGTCGTCTCAATGCTGAGCCGCTATATGACGCAATTAATCAAGTGGCGAACACAAACGTCAATTTCGCAGGAATGCCAATCGGCACTCGAGCAGTACAACTACCGGATAGTGGATTCAATGACTACTTCCTGTCGGTCTTTGGTAAACCAAAAGCCGCGAGTGCGTGTGAATGCGAGCGTAGCGCGGAAGCCAACTTGGCTCAGTCCCTGCACTTGCTGAATTCAACCGACATTCAATCTAAGTTAACCGCTGGCCTCGGCCGCGCCGCATTGCTGTCCAAGGACGAAGAACAGACACTTGAAGAGAAGATTACTGAGCTTCACTACTGGGCCTACGCGCGTCCCCCGACCGATGAAAAAATGAAGTACATCCTTACTTATTTTGATAATGAACCCAACCCGCAACGTGCCTTCGAGGACCTGCTTTGGGCAATGTTTAATACAAAAGAATTCCTGTTCAACCATTGATCAGTAAGCTCCGATGGCCCGTTGCGTTGAGAATTTGATCAGGGGTACGTCGCTATCTATGACCAACGCCTCTCGTATACACCCTTCCCAGAAAACACTCATGCACAAGTCATTTTATCTTTCAGTACTGCTTGTTTTATTGGGGACTGAATCGCTGTTGGGTCAACTACCGTCTGCACGTCTAAATGCACTGTTTCCGCCAGTCGTCAAAGTCGGTGAGTCAATTGAAGTTACCGTTTCGGGTATCGATCTTGATGACTTGAAACAAATTCAATTCTCCGTGTCCGGAATCACAGCGACGCCTAAAATGGGTGAACCGGGACCGTTTGATAAAGCGCCGACTCCGGTAACAAATCAATTCGTCGTGACGGTAGCAGCAAATGTCCTTCCGGGAGTATATGACGCTCGAGTGGTCGGTAAGTACGGTGTTTCCAATCCACGGGCTTTTATCGTCAGCGACTTGCAAACATCAATTGAGACAGAGCCCAACAACACGCAGGAACAAGCGACTGAGATCACGACACCTGCCTCGATCAGTGGACAGGCCGGCGCGGCGGCTGACGTAGATTACTTTAAATTCACAGGCACAGCCGGTCAACGTTTGATCATTGAATGTAATGCACATCGAATCGATTCGCATCTTGACGCCATTGTTGCGGTCTATGATAGCGCCGGTCGCGAGTTGGACAGCAGTCGTGACCAACAATCGAGCGATCCGGTTTTAGATTTTACGGTACCCGCTGCCGGAGATTATTTTATAAAAATCCACGACGCGTTGTTTCGAGGGAACACACCCCAACGTTCCTATTTTTATGAATTTTCGATCGGTGTATTACCCCACATCGATTTCGTTTTTCCACCCTCAGGTCTGGCGGGGTCAAACGGCTCATTCACGCTGTTTGGCCGCAACTTGCCAGGAGGGCAAAACGCTGGAATATTGATAAACGGCAAACCATTGCAAAGCGCAACGGTCTCGATCCCTTTGTCCGGCGGAGTTGCGTCAACCTCTCTAGAGATTAGCTCCCCAGTGTCGGTGGAGGTTGCCGCCATCGATGGAAAAGCCTATCGGATTAAGGGAAGTCAGGGCCTCTCCAATTCAGTGATGGTCGGGATAGCAACGGATAAGATTGTTCTCGAATCCGAGCCGAACACACTTCCTGAACAGGCTCAAAAGGTTACCATTCCCTGTGAAGTAGTTGGGCAGTTTTATCCCGCAAAAGATCGGGATTGGTTTACATTTAACGCTCAAGCAGGGGATGTGTACTGGATCGAGGTCATCTCTCAAAGGATGGGACTGCCAACTGATCCGAATTTTGTCGTGCAACAAGTTACAACGGACACCGAGGGTAAACAGCAAATAAAACTTGTCGCCAGTGTTGATCAGGCGATGCCTCCGATCGGCATTATGGCGGAATGCGATACACGGCACGACGATCCGATCTTTAAGTTGGAGGTTGTCGCCGACGCCACCTATCGGATTTTGCTTCGAGATGCGTACAGTGACTTCCGCAACGATCCGCGAAACGTTTATCGCATGACTATTCGCAGAGCAAAACCGGATTTCAGATTGGTCGCCGTGCCAGATGGAACCCAGGCCGCACTTTTGCTCCGCAAAGGTGGGAGCGCTGCGATTCGGGTAGTCGCCATTAAACAAGATGGATTTGAAGAACCTATCACCGTGACCGCGACGGGAATCCCCGCTGGCGTTACGTGTCCCAGCGTCGTCATCGGTCCCGGAAGAGACTCGGCAACGCTTGTGCTGACCGCCGCTGATGGTGCCGCGCCGGCGTTTGGCTTGTTGCAAATAACCGGAACGGGCAAGGTAGGTGCGGCAAATGTGGTTCGTCCTGCCAGAACTGGTGCAGTCACATGGGAATTGCCACCGCGTGTTGCCAACCAACCGCAGCTGTCGGGAGAATCACGATTGTCTCGTAACATCGTCGTCGCTATTTCCGGTGACGAGGTCGCACCGGCTACGGTAACAGCAGGTGGCGGGAAGGTATGGGAAACGTCACGAGCTGGAATTGTCAAGATTCCGTTTACCGCCGTACGGCGAAATGAATTCAAAGGCAATATTGTTGTTACGTCAGCCGACCTTCCGCCCAACATTGACAGTCCAGCAGTAACATTAGCAGCCAATGTCACAGCTGGCGAATTTCAGATTACGCTCAAACCCAATACACCGGTCGGTACTTATACAATCAACTTATCAGCCATCGCACAGAACGTTCCCTACGCCCGCAACCCTGAAGCAGCCAAGGCAGCAGCCGAGCGAAGAACTGAATTTGAAAAAATTAATACCGATACTCAGGCCGCAGCAAAAGCTGCGGTCGCGGTAAAAACAGTCGCTGATAAGATGGCCACGGACGCAGCGGCAATCCTTCTCAAAGCGACCGATAAAAAGACAGCATTCGAAAAGGTTGTGGTCCAATCCGACGCCACCTTAAAAACCGTGACGGATCAGCTTGCCGTTGCCAAAGCAGCATTGGCGAAAACGCCTGGCGACTTGAAACTGGCAACTAACGTAACGACCGCGCAAAAAACGGTTACCGACGCCACGGCAAAACTGAAAACAGATGTTGACGCAGTGACCGCCGCGCAAAAGGCAATCGATGTGGCTACAGTTCAGTTAACCGTTGCCACCACCGCGAAAATGGTGGCTGATAAGGCAAATGAGGAAGCAGATTTACTGGCCAAAGCAGCGACGGCTGAAAAGGTCATCGTCGACAAGCGGGCAACCGATACTGCAAATGCGGCGAAACCCGCCAACAAAAACGTTTCCTTCCTTTCAACGCCCGTCACCATCTCAATCGCGCCCGCACCTATTACCTTAGCGGCAACGAACCCAGTTGCTGCGCTCAAACAGGGTGAGAAAATGGAAATCACGGTGACGATTACCCGCCTGTTCTCCTATGATCAGCCCGTGGCCATTAGCGCCGTGTTGCCTGGTGGAGTGAACGGCTTGACGATCCCCAACGTCACGATCCCCGCAGGTCAAACCCAGATTAAGTGCACTATGACCGCTGCCGCCAATGCAACACCCGGAAGTCATCAAATCACGGTCCGCGCTACCCTAAAACTCAACAATCAAAACCTCGTCGTCGATCAACCAGTCACCCTAAATGTGCAAAAAGTTGAACCGGCGAAATAGCATTTCGGAAACTGATTTCAGGTGAAATTATGAAACGGATATTTATTGTCGCGTCCCTCTTGATATGTGGTGTTCATTCCACCGGCGTCGCTCAAAAAGTGATTCCGGTTACTGCGATAAATCGTTCGTCACCTGTTAATTTTGACCAGGAAATATTGCCGATCTTACAAAAGAGTTGTGTCGGTTGTCACCGTCAAGCAGATTCCAACGGTGAATTGATTCTCGAAACTGCTGAATCGATTCTAGCCGGTGGTGACAGTGGTCCCGCCGTGATTCCTGGAAATGGCAACGATAGCCTGTTGATCAAGGTCGCCTCACACCGTGAGGATCCTTTAATGCCGCCCCTAGGCAATGACGTTGCGGCAAAAAACCTGACTTCACTGCAACTTGGTTTGATCAAACTTTGGATTGATCAAGGTGCCAAGGGATCTGCGGGAGTGGTCAACACACTTTCACCTGATTTATGGCGTCCCTTGCCCCCAGGATTGAATCCAATTTATGCGGTGGCTATCACGCCCGATGGGCAATACGTTGCGTGTGGACGAGCGAACCAGATTTTCATATACCATACTGCTACGGGTCAATTGATTACTAGGCTCACGGATCCGGAACTACAAAACCGGATTGAAGACGGGCGGCCTGGTGTAGCCCATCTCGACGTCGTCCAATCATTGCGATTTAACAATACTGGGGACGTATTAGCATCAGGCGGTTTTCGCGTGGTAAAACTTTGGCGGCGCCCGAGCGATGTCCAACGATTGAAACTTGCCTCGGCGGACGCTGTAACCGCCGTTGCTGTCAGCGTGGATGGAAAACTTTATGCAACGGGTTCTGCAGACAACTCCATTAAACTTTGGAGTGCCGAAACGGGAGAGCCCGGATTGACTCTGCAGGGTCACACGGCCCCTATCACCGATTTGAAATTTTCGGTAGATGGAACCAAACTGATTTCGTCATCAGCAGATAAGACGATCAGGGTTTGGAATCATGGGGAGGGAAGCCTCAGCGGTCGTATTGACACGGGTACCCAAGTCAACGCCCTGACACTCGTTAATGAAATTGTGGAAACGCCTGCACAACAGGAAGGGCAGGCACCAACCACAGCGAATCTTCAGCGTATCGCGACGGGTGGCGCAGACAACTTCGTACGGCTGTGGAAGATGCCCGGCCAACTCGTTGATTCCCTCGCGGAAATCCCGGAGAAATCCAATGTGCTGGCGGTCAGTCCTGACCGTACGATGCTCGCCATTGCCAACGGCGCAGGCATCATCCGAATCGTCAACGTCGAGACGCGTGAGCTGGTTCGAACCTGGCAGGCACACGAAATGGCGATAACCAGCATTGCGTTCGCACCATTGCCAAAAACTGTGATTGAACGAGCCGCGGAAGACTTGGAGGAGGCATCACAATTACCACCCCAGATCGCAACGGCCAGTGGTGACAAAACAGTTCGTATTTGGAACTATGAAACGGGCGATTTAATGCACGAGCTACATGGCAGCCTGACGGCAATTAGCAGTGTCGCTTTTCAATTTGACGGCAAGCGTGTGGTTGCAGGCAATGTTGAAGGTAATGTGACGATTTGGAACTTGGAATCAGCACCCCCGGTCTCGTTGGGAGCTGATTCTGGACCCGCTGACGTCTCAGTCGTTAGTCCTGATGGAAAGCTTATTGCTGTGTCGGGCGTGAGCAACGGCCGTTCGGTCATTGTCGTGCGGAGCATGGAAACCGGACAGTTGGTGCGAACGTTATTTGGTCACGAAGCGCCAATTTTATCACTCGCGTTTAGTGTCGATAACAGAAAGATAGTTTCTGGCTCAACTGACAAGACTGCACGCGTATGGGATTTGAACGATGGAAAATTCCCCGAAATTGCGCGCTACGGTGGTCACACAGCTGCGGTTACCGCCGTTGCGTTTAATACGAATGCGCAACAGGTGTTGTCCGGTTCGTCCGACAATAGCGTAAAGTTATGGGAAGTATCGGATGGCGCTGAGGTGATGGATTTTACGGGACATACAGGGCCCATCGTCGCCGTCGCCCTACCCAACAACCAGCCACTTTCCGCTTCAGCAGACAAAACCGTTCGTATTTGGACCATGGCTGACGGAAAACAAGTCCGTGCAATTACGGACCCGGCTGTCATCACAGCCATGACAGTTAGTCGAAACAACCTCAGTGTTGCCGTTGCCGGAGCAGACAATATTGTTCGAATCTACCTGGTCGCCACTGGCGCTTTGCAGGCTACACTGACTGGCCACACAGCGCCCCCGCAACATCTGGCCTTTAGTGCCGACACTACTCGTTTAATATCTGGAGGTACTGATAATCTTGCCATCGCCTGGAACGTCGCTGACGGACGATTACTTGAATTAATCCCGGTCGAGTCAGGACTTCGTTGTGTAACCTACGGAGTGGATTCTACCACGATCATATTGGGTGATGAAACTGGCGGGTTACGAAAACAAACTTTACGTTTCGGGGTGGCTCTAAATGGAATCCAGACACCCATCAGTCGAGTATTGTTTAATGCCAATGGAACGGTCGTTTATACAGCGGCGACAGACGGTACCGTGCGCGGGTTTAGTGGCGCGACTGGCGCGCAAACCTACAGTGCAAATCACGGAGCACCCGTATATGACTTGGCGCTTAGCCCCAACGGAGCGATGCTTGCCAGCGCCGGAGAAAACAAGCAGATAAAAACCTGGACGTCTGCTAACGGTGCCGCGGTTGCCCCAACTCAACTTATTGGATTTACCGGTGCGGTTGCGAGTGTCACCTTCTCTGCTGACGGAACACGCGTCATTGGTGCTGGCAATGTAGCAACTGGTGAAGTGCTCGTATTCAACCTCGCTAATACTGGCGAGGTGGAAGAAACATTGGTTGGGCACACGGCGGCCATCGCGGCTGTGGCAACCGTTGGTGAAGTACGGGAACGAGTTATTTCACTGTCGGCTGATGGTTCCGCGCGGTTCTGGGGATTGTCGGCCTTGCGGAGGATCGTGGGACATACTCAACCCATCTCGTCCCTTGCGACAATTCCAGATGTCTCACTGCAAATCCTGTCGGGCAGCAATGATGGGACGGTGCGACATTGGAATGCTGCAACGGGTCAACTAATTCGGAACATGAATCACGGCGGAATCGTCACGGCGGTAACAGTGCGACCAGACGGACAACGTTTTGCGTCTGCGGGCGTGAATAATAATTCCAAGTTGTGGAATTCGGCAAACGGAGCCCAAATCGCTGAGATGCGGGGCGACATTCGCGTGAAGAACCGTGTCGCCAAATTAACGCAACAATTGGCGGATATCAATATTCGACTTACTACTGCCAAAGCGACGTTGACAGCGGCTGAAACAGCGATACCCGTTAAAGCCACCGCCATGAAAACAGCCACCGATGCACTAACGGTTGCAAAAGCCGATGTAACTGCTAAAACAACTGTGGTTACGGCTACAGCAACGACGAAGATGGCTGCCGAAAAGATCGCGATCGAACAAACGGCCGCAGCTCAGAAAATGGCGTTGGCAAAAGCGACTGTGGACCGAGACGCACTTTTTGCTGTAGCCGACGTTAAGGAAGCGAATGACCGGTTAGTCCGCGCTCAAGCGGCGGCGCAGGCGTCAGGCAACGATCCGCTACTTGCGCAAGCGGTCGTCAAAGTCGATCTGGCCTTGAAACAGGCAACCACCAAAATGACAGCCGCTGAAGCTGCTAGGGCAGCGCCAACTAAAGCGGCGGCAGACACCGCTGCAATAGCGACGGCTTCCGTCACCAAGGCACTCGCGACCAACAAACCCTTTGTCGATGCATCCACCGCCCTACGACTTTCGAAAGCAACGTTGGAAACCCTAGAACGGGCATTTCGTGTGGCGGAACGCGATAACAACGATGCTCTGGCTGCCGTCCCCGACGCCAAAGCTGAAGTGGCAGTCGTAGAGGCGCTCGTGCTGAAGATCACGGCGGATTTGGATATTGTTACTAAAGCTGAAACTGACGCGCATCAACCAATTCAAACTTTAGCATTTACTCCTGACAATCAACAGCTCGCAACAGGAGGTGACTTCGGGGTCATCCACACATGGAATTCCGAGAATGGTGTCGCGGTCTCCAGTTATGTCGGCCACAGCGGACCAGTTAATGCCATTGCCTTTACTGCGAATGACGAAATGTTGACTGGCTCGTCGGACAAGACGGCCGCGGTATGGAATCTCAACCCGGGTTGGGCGCTAGATCGCACGATTGGGAGTATCGACGATCCGTCGCTGTTGGTCCACCGTGTCTCGGCCATTGATTTTAATGACGATGGCTCAATGATCTGCACAGGTGGCGGAGTTCCCTCCCGCAGTGGAGAAGTCAAAATTTGGAAAGTAGATGATGGCTCTGTCGTGCATTCAATGCCAAACGCGCATGCCGACACCGTACTGGGAGTTTCCTTTTCCCGGGACGGCCGATTTATTGCGACGGCCGGGGCGGACAAATACATCCGAACCTTCGATGTCGTTACGGGCGAGCCAATTCGTCAGTTTGAAGGGCACACCAATGCGGTCCTCGGTGTCGCTTGGCGAGCCGACGGTAAGATGCTGGCCAGTTGCGGTGCGGATAACATGATCATGACATGGAATCCCGCAAACAGTGATCGTCTTCGCAGTGTCGTGGGATATACCAAACAAATTTCGTCGATTCGATTTGTCGGCAACACGAACGTCACGGTATCAGTTTCCGGCGACCATATTGTCCGCATGCATAACTCGGATAACGGCGGACAGGTGCGAATTTTTGCAAACACGGGAACCGATTTCCTATACGCCGTTGATGTAACGCCCAATAGCTCGTTTGTGGTCACGGGAGGGTACGACGCTGTGTTGCGTATTTGGAATGGAACTCAAAATAATTCCCAACCGCTTTATCAAATCGAGCCACCTCCCCTACCAAAGGAAAACGACCCGTCGGCGGTGGTACCTGATACCGATGAACGATAGAATATAACGCGACGCTTACCAGAATCGGCGGACGACTCCAATTTCGCCCTGTCTGGCTCACGGAAGTAGTGATCGCCTCAACGACGGATCGCGTTTTTGTAAATGAAAATCGTGTCGAAGTCACCACACTCGTCGCCGCTGATTTTGTTGGTTTATCCAGTCATTCTTTGAAGGAGATGCATTGATGCTTCGCAGGATTGCACGCAGTTTCACTATACAGTTAGCGCTATCTATTGGATTTTCTATTGTCCTAGTCCACTCAATTGTATTGGGTCAAGCTCCTCCCGTTCTGGTGGGTCACACGAATTCTGTTGCAGTTGCCGCTGGCACATCTGACGGTAAGGTGATCGTCACAGGTAGTTTTGACCGTTCTATTAGGATGTGGAATTCCGAAACACGCGCGTCATTGCGAACACTAACGGGTCACAAGGGACAAGTACTGGCTCTGTCGGTTAGCCCAGACGGACGGAGCGTGGTTAGCGGTTCGCGGGACGGGGAAATCAAACGTTGGGATATCCTTCATTTTGATCCACTTGCCACGTTTGCAGGACACCAAATGCCGATCGGCCCAGTCAGCCTGAGTTCTGATGACCAATGGATCGTTTCAGGTGATACGTCCGGTGCTGTGAAGATCTGGCAATACGCTGACTCGACCATTTTGCAGGAACTCAATGGACATGCGGCAGGCATTACTCGTCTATCCATTGCACAGGATGATACAGCACTGGCCAGCGGTGATACAGCCGGAGTAGTTCATGTTTGGAATCCGATAGACGGAACGGTTCAGGGTGTCATCGGCGCCCAACAGGGACCCATTTCCGGAATGGCTTTTCATCCGAGTGGTAAGATACTACTTACATCGGGTGTAGACGGTACAGCCAAATTGTGGCAATTGCCACTTGTACGCGAGAAGTCTCTTGCTGGTAATGAACTTGCGGTGACTGCGGTTACCATTTCGCCAGATGCCAAACTTGTTTATACAGGTGGCTCCGACGCTACCGTGCGTGTCTACGACACCGAGACGAGTGAACAGTCCGGTATCTTGACGGGCCACACTGACCCCGTCACGTCGCTGGTACTCAACGCCGGTGCAACGACCATTGCCAGTGGCAATTCGACCGGTACGATACGGTTTTGGACCACCGCTGATGGAGCAGAACTATCCACATTGCACGGTCATGCAGGGCCCATTAACGGAATTCATTTCCATCCCGTGGAAAGACAAATTACGTCTGCGGGCGCTGATGGCACTATTCGGCTTTGGCGATTGCCAGTACCCGCCCTTCCTCTGGTTGGGCATGCGATGCCTCTCACAGATTTGGCAATTAGCCTGGATGGTAAAATGATCGCAACTACGGCAGAGGACAAGACAATTCGCATCTGGAATCCAGTGGATGCATCCCCTACGCGTACTTTGGGTGGATTAGCCGATACAGCCACTGCGGTTAGCTTTAGTAAAGACAATCTTCAACTCGCCAGTGGTGATGCCGGCGGTGCGGTGCGTTTGTGGACTGCTGCAGATGGTTCGACGGCGGGAGCACTTCACGGCCATGTTGGCCCCGTCACCGGCCTGACTTATCATCCGGACGGCAAGTCGCTATTGTCCAGCGGAGCTGACGGAAAACTCACATGGTGGCAACTGCCGCTTACGCCGGCGTTGACACTTGGCGGAAATACATTGGCCGTCAATTCCGTCGCAATGTCCAGAGATGCCACACTTGTCGTGACCGGTGGAGCGGATTCGATTATCCAGTTATTTGACGGTACTACAGGTACACTGGTGCGAGCATTAACGGGTCAATCCGAGCCCGTCTCGTCACTCGCATTCAGCGACGACTCCGCAATGATCGCCAGCGGAAATCAGGCGGGTACTTTACAACTATGGAACACTGCCGACGGCGCCGAACGATTGAGTTTGTCCGGTCACACCGGACCCATTCACGACGTTGCCATTCATCCCACGGGTACGGAGCTCGCATCAGCGGGCGAGGACGGGTCGATACGCATTTGGAGCTTGCCCGTTGCAGCATTGCCGCTCGCCGGTCACACGCTTCCCATACACGACGTTGTCGTCACGAATGATGGACAAATTATCGCCACTGCCTCTGCTGACAAGAGCCTCCGACTTTGGAATGCTACCGACGGCGTAGCATTACGTACAATTTCGAGCCATACTGAATCAATCGGAAGTGTGACCGTACGTCAAGACAATTTACAACTGGCTAGTGGCGATGCGACGGGCTCAATTCACTTAACCAATGTTGCGGATGGTGTAGCACAGGGAATCCTCGCAGCGCACAGCGCTCAACTGTCCGGCTTGGCGTACAATCCCGACGGAACGTTACTTTACTCAGGCAGTGAGGACGGCACGCTCAAGGCCTGGCAACTGCCTATAGCCGTAGCGCGACCGTTAGCTGGGCACACACTTGCTGTTAACCGAGTATTAATAACAGCGGATGGAAAATCGGTAATTACTGGCGGGGAGGACGCCACAATTCATGTATTTGACGCAACGACCGGCATAGAAACGCGACAATTTCTGGGGCAAACAGGCCCTGTCAAGGCGCTCGCACTAGGTGCAACTGACGCACTGGTCGCGAGCGGCAATGATCAGGGTCTGATTCGACTGTGGAATGCCGCTGACGGTATTGACAAATTGACGATCTCTGGCCACACGGGTGTAGTCAATGATATCGAGATTAGTCCACAGGGTGATAAAATTGCATCGGCAGGCGTAGATGGTACCATTCGTATCTGGAACCTACCCATAGCGAGCAAGACAATCCCGGGAACAGCAATTGCCGTGGGCCCGGTTACTTATAGTGCGGATTCGACACTAGTTGCCCTGGCGGGAACCGTCGCAACTAAACCAACGATCGTTATTCGCGCCACAGCGACTGGAGTTGTTGTCGCAACGTTAGTCGGGCATGAGGCCGCGGTCTCGAGCCTAGCTTTCAGCGCCGACAAGACCAAACTCGTTAGTGGGTCTGCCGATAAGACGGCGCGAGTTTGGAATCTAAGTGATCCAACTCTCCCGCAACTGGTTGTGGTAATGCACGATACGGCGGTTTCCGCTGTCGCATTATCGCTCGACGGCACGCAGATGTTTTCGGCATCGGAAAACGCAATCAAACAATCGACCATCGCCGATGGGGCTGAAGTCCGTCAAATCACAGGACACACAGCAGTTATCACGTCATTGGTGGTTTCAGGTACTACGCTTGTATCAGGATCCGCCGATATGACCGTACGAACATGGAACACCGCCACTGGCGCAGCGATTCGCAGCGTCAATCATGGCGCGGCCGTTACCAGCGCAGCGATATCGAAGGATGGTACAAAGATCGCCTCAGGTGGAACGAACATGACAATCAAGATTTGGAATGCGGCCGATGGGGTTTCGATCGCATCACTGGCGGGTCATACGGGGCCTGTATTTAGCATGTCCTTCAGTACGGATGCCAGCCGAATCGTCAGTCACTCAACTGATGGCATACAGGTTTGGAATACGTCAGGATTACCACTTGAACGATTTGCTGTTGGCGATGTCGCGTTTCAGGGAGTAACATTTGGCACCGACAATCGAACGATCGTTTCAACAGACGCGAAGAATTCAATTCATCTTATAAATATGTCGCTGGTCAACGTGATTATGGGGCATAAAGGTGCTGTTAGCGATATAGCGTTCTCGATTGACGGCGCTCAATTAGTGAGTGGTGGAGTCGACAAGACTATCCGGTTATGGACTATTTCGGATGGTAAGCAGATTGGGGCATTCGCCGGACCGACGGATGCCATCACGAGTCTAGATCTTTCGACTGACGGAAAGCTTCTATTTGCCGGTGGAGTCGACAAGGTTGTTTACGTTTGGCCTTTTACTGCAGCTGCGAACGCCGCTCCCCAGATATCGTTCACCCATCCCGCTGCTGTTCGCAGCGTGCATGCAAACCCAGACGGTACACAGGTAGTAACATCCGGCGACGACATGATCATTCGTGCGTGGGATGTAGCTAGCGGTCTTGAACTGGAACGTATATCTGGGCACACAGCATCTGTCCTCAGCGTTGTTTTGGCAGCTGATGGTAAAACAATTGTGTCCGGTAGCGTTGACAAGACGGCACGCATTTCTATGCTCAACGCCTTATGGGTAGCGAAGGCGGCCGAAGGCAAAGTAAATAGCGTTTCGTTGTCCCAAGACGGTCTAAAAATCGCATCCGTGGGCGATGATAAGATGTTACGAATTTGGGAATCATCGACTGGACAACTGCTTTACGAATCGGCCGCGGGCAGCATGCCCCTTTCGAGCGTAAAAATCCGCGCTGACGGCGCGCAGGTTATTGCCGGAAGCGCGGACATGTCAGTATCGGTTTGGCCGCTGTCAGCAACCGGTTTTGGAACTGTTGCGAAGATCACAACACCCGCCCCAGTCCTTTCTGTGGAATACAGTTCCGACAGCACAAAGCTGGCGGTAGGTGGAGCAGATAGCCATTTACGCGTCTATGATTCGACCACTTTACAACTCCTTGAAAATGTCACCGAAGTTGCGGCGGTATCTGCGATGGCATTCGCCCCCGATGGCAAAACAGTAATCACGGCGGGTGCCAACAATGCCCTTATTCAACCGTTATCATTGATCCGCTTGATCGCCGGGCATGAAGGCGCCGTGACCGGTTTGGCGTATACGATCGATGGAGCCGGGCTCATCAGTGGCGGCGCTGACAAGACGATTCGGCGTTGGAATCTGGCTGATGGCGCGCAGGTCGGAACATTTGCTGGTTCAACAGATTCAGTCACCGATCTGCGAATTTCCCGAGATGGAAAACGACTTGTCTCCAGTAACCAGGACAAGATGGTGCGGGTGTGGCCGATTGCAGTAGCTGCGACTGATGTCGTGGCTGAGGCTACTTTTGAACATCCGGCCGCAGTGCGGTCGGTCAGTCCCGGGGTAGATGGAACGCGTATTGCGACATGCGGTGATGACAATATCGTCCGTCTCTGGGATCTCGAAACCGGACAATTGTTTGAAAGATTCGCGGGCCACACCATGCCTGTGTTAGATGTTGCACTTGCAGACGATGGGAAAACCCTGGTGTCTGGCAGTGCTGATAAATCAGCAGTCATTTGGAACGTCTCGGCAACTCGTGTCGCGGTTGCAGCCGAAGGCAAGGTAAATTCGGTGTCACTCTCAACCGATGGGTTGATGGTTGCGACAGCCGGAGACGACAAAGTGGTGCGTTTATGGAATACGGCAACTGGCGCCATGCTTTTCGAAGTACCGGCTGGGGAGATGCCTATGTCCAGTGTCTTGTTGAGCGGCGACAAGACTCAACTCATAGCAGGTAGCGCAGACATGAGTTTGTATGTTTGGACCTTGGCTGTCGCCGGACCTGGTGTCGTCACTAAAATTCCAACAGGATCACCGATTCTAGATCTGTCCTACAACGCGGACTTTACCCGAGTTGTTGTTTCTAACGCAGACAAGCATCTTCGAATCTACGATCCGCTTACCGGTCGGTTATTAGAGGACATAATGGGTACACAACCGGCTGCAGCAGTAAGCTTCACGGCGGATGGCTTGAATCTCGTATCGTCCTCAGCAAATCAGGCACTGGTACAGCAAGTTTCTTTGATCCGTTTGATTGCGGGCCATGAGGGTGCTGTCCAAGCCGTGAACTACACTCCAGATGGAGTGACATTGGTCAGCGGAGGTGCAGACAAAACGGTGCGTTTATGGAATTCGGTTGACGGGACAGAGATACGTCAGTTTGCTGGTGCAACTGATTCGGTGACCGATATTACAGTGACGTCGGATGGAATGCACGTAGTGGCCGGTGGCTTAGACAAAGTTGTGCGAATTTGGAAACTCATAGACGCGGTCGCCCTGCCTACACTCACGCATCCCGCCGCGATTCGCGGTGTCGCGGTTAGTGGAGATGGAACACGTATCGCGACTAGCGGTGACGACAACGTTGTACGCGTATGGGATTTTGCAACGACTCGTGAGTTGCAACGGTTTACCGGCCACAACAGCCCGGTATTGGGAGTTGCGTTTGCCGCGGACAATAAGACATTAGTATCTGGTAGCGCGGACAAATCCGCTCGAATCTGGACCGTCGCCGCGACAAAAATTATCGTGGCGGATGAAACGCGTGTGGGTGATGTGGCATTTTTACCGGATGGGTCGCTGTTCGCGACTGGCGGAGCGGACATGCTGGTTAAGTTATGGGATATGGAAGGTGCGATGGTTAAGCAATTTGCCGGCGCGCAATCGAGCGTACAGCGGATTGATATTCGTGCCGACGCCACACAATTGGCCGCCGCAGACATCGATGGCCGCTTGTTGTTATGGAATATCGCAGACGGAGCATTGCAACATACGATCGAAACCGGCGCGGTAATCAATCAACTGGCTTATAGCGCGGATAATCGGAAGATTGCTCTCGCCGGTGCGGACAATAAACTACGCGTATTCGACCCAGTCGATGGACTACCTCTTTTGGAATTGACGGCCGCAATGCCACTGACGACTGTAGCCTTCGCATCTTCCCAATCGGATATTATTACCGGAGGTGAAGATAAAATGGTACGTCGATGGGCTTACGCTTCCCCCACTGTTTTACAGGAGTTCAGCGGACACACCGGACCAGTCTACTCTATTACCACCAGTCCGGACGGGATGATGTTCGCTTCGGGGAGTGGAGATCATACTATTCGAATCTGGAATGTCAGTGATGGGACTCAGGTGAAACAATTGACAGGCCATAGTGGCGCAGTGTACGCAATTCACTTTAGCGCAGACGGAACGCAACTGATTTCATGTGGGGCGGACAGTACAATTCGATTGTGGGACGTCACAGCCGGCAAAGAAATCAGACAATTCGTATTGGGCGACGAGATTCCGATGGCCCCCTTTTACGATGTCTCGTTCAGCCCCGACTCACAAATGGTTGCAGCCACAGGGGCCGATAAGAAAATACATCTGTGGACCGTCGCCAGCGGCAAACTGATACGCTCCATTACTGGCCATGCCGATGAGGTCTATCATGTTCAATTTAATGCCGCCGGAACAAAGATTCTGACCTGCGGACATGTTGGAAATGTAAACGTATGGAACGTTTCTGACGGGATGCAGGCCTTTACGTCGCCGTTACCAAGCATTTCCTATTCCGCAACATACATTCGTGGCGGTACGCAAGTCATTGCCACTTGTGCCGATGGCAATTCATACGTTATTGATCTTCCTTTGACAGCGCGATAAGCAGACTGCAACTGATCGACACATTTTAAAATTAGCCGCGCGTCGTAATTCAGTCCATAAAAAAACCCCACCGTAATTCCGGCGGGGTTTTTTTATGGACTGAATTGTCAACTAGACCAATTCAGGGATCGGTTTACCATTTTCAATCATGTAGACAGGTCGTCCGGCCTGATCGATATATTGCACACGGCGGTCAAGCCCGAGCACATGGAACACGGTGGACATTAGATCTTGTGGACCGATGGGCGTGGTCTTAGGGACATCCACTTTTTCTGCCGACTCCCCAATCGTCTGGCCCATATTCAAGCCACCACCGGCGAGTGCCAGCGTGCTAAGCGGTGCCCAGTGATCTCGGCCCGCGTTTTGGTTGACCTTGGGTGTTCGTCCAAACTCACCACTGATAACCAACAATATTTTTTTGTCGAGCCCTCGTTGGTTCATATCTTCGACTAAAGCCGCAACTGCATGATCCAACTGTACACTTAGCTTGGTGATGCTTTCAGCAATCTTGCCATGCATATCCCATCCGCCGTATTGAACTGTTACGAATCCGCAACCAGCTTCGCAGAGTCGCCGAGCTGTCAACAATTGCTGTCCCAGTCCCTTACCATAGCGTTCAGCCACTCGGGGATCCTCATACTTTAGATCGAATGCCTGCTGTGATTTACTCAGTACTAGATCGAATGCCTGTTGTTCGAAAGCGTCAAGGCCTTCCATAAGACGACTGCGGTCTATATTACGTTTTAGATCGTCGATGTTATTCAACAGATCTCGTCGCTTGTCCAATCGCTCCCCGTCGACAACCAACGACATGTTGCGTCGAGCTTGTCCACCCGGATCAAAGGGAGCGTAAGCTGCCCCTAAAAATGCAGGGCCATCCGCTGCGATACCGTTCATGCGTACGTATGTCGGCATGCCAGTTTTAATATTGTTCGAACCGCGTGTTCGAGCCAGAATTGAACCAATCGATGGTCGTGTAGGTAGTCCACCATTGTCGACGTTCCTGTCATCGTAACCCGTCATCACATAATGTGTACCGCCGCCGTGTCCGCTGTTGGTATGAGCAAAAGATCGGACGAAGGCCATTTTATCAGCAACCTGTCCCATCTTTTTGAACGTGCCACCAAGGGTAACGCCCGTCAGATTTGTAGCAACTTCGCCGGTCGTACTGCGGTATTCGGATGGGGCGGTCATTTTCGGGTCGAAGGTTTCAACATGCGTCGGTCCACCACCGAGCCAAACCCAGATTACGGATGTATCTTTTGTTTCCAGGCCGGCAGCGGCGGCTTGAGCGCGCGAACGCAGAAGATCAGGCAAGCCAAGTGCCCCCATTCCTAACGAACCTACTTTAAGGAAATCACGTCGCGTCGTTCCTTGACAATTCCGACTACGCCGATTGATAGGAAAATTAAGCATGCTTTGTTTCTCCGTCCAAAGTTAATGTTGATTACTCAATCAACTGTTGCTGCAATGAGAAGTTAATATACAAGTAAGAAGAAAGAATACGTTGAGTTGTTAGCTATATTGTAACGCGGTCGAATTAATCATTGCAAGAGAATTATGCCAAATTACCCCCCTCTTGGAATGAGTCCAGACATATAGATTCCGTCAGCGATATTCGGTAATTTCGGTACAAGCGGTCCACTACTTATTAATCGGGTATCGGCAACCGCATCCTTTACCTATTCAAATCCCATTTTCGACAAATTGAATGAGCAAACCAATCAGTTTACTGAATTCTTTCTCGATTGAGCAGTGAACATCTGGCACGAGTGGCGACTTATCCATTAATTTGTCTAACGCGGCCTTTACCCATTTCGAGTGGCTTAACTTTCAGATTCCCCGTGACCGCCGAACCATTGTTGCCGGTGAAAATAATCAGCGTGTTGCGCTCCAGGCCCGTATTGTCGATGGCATCAATCAGGTTACCGACGGGCTTATCCTTATAAAATAAATGACGTTGCCCGCGTAGAGAGATTCATTGTTTTTCGGGTTATCATCCTTGTTCTGTGGTGTTGTCGTATGTGGACCG
>Ga0114993_10000995_pt1 | contig 32895 bp, 32 predicted proteins | sample ArcticOcean_MG_C_FD_87042 | JGI IMG/M metagenome (GOLD analysis project Ga0114993, IMG submission 87042) | Marine microbial communities from western Arctic Ocean - ArcticOcean_MG_CB2_150 | ecosystem: Environmental > Aquatic > Marine > Oceanic | place: Arctic Ocean: Canada Basin | collected...
AAAAAAAATTTGAATATGTTAATTTTAAGAAATAAAAATAAAGAATGGGCCAAAAAGAAAAGTAACAGAAAACAACTAAATCAGCTATACAAAATAAACCATAATATAAAAAAATTTAAATTAAGTAGAATTATTAGGGCAACAGAAACGAAAAAATTTCATCCCTATATTAAGATTTTTGGTAAGAAATTTATATATCATGCTTAAAAAAAAAATAAACAAAACAGTTATAATTGCAGAAGCGGGAGTCAATCATAATGGAAATATAAAAATTGCGAAAAAACTCATCGATGTTGCAGCTGCATCGGGCGCTGATATAGTTAAATTTCAAGCATTTTCAGCAAATAATTTAGTCACTAAGTCAGCCACAAAAGCCAAGTATCAAAAAAATAAAAATAATCCAAGTGAGACACAATATGAAATGCTTAAAAAATTAGAATTAAATTTTGCAGATAACAAGAAACTCATTTCTTATTGTAAAAGAAAAAAAATAGAATTTCTTTCAAGTCCTTTTGATATCGAGAGTATTAAAATGCTTAAACTGTTAAAAATAAAAAGATTTAAAATTCCATCAGGAGAGATAACAAACTTGCCGTATCTGCATGAAGTAGCTAAAAACAAAAAACCAATCATTCTTTCTACTGGTATGGCTACTTTAGAAGAAGTGAGAAAGGCAATATCAGTAATTATCAAGGCCGGAACACCAAAAAATTTTATTACTGTTTTGCAATGTAATACCGCGTACCCAACTCCACCTCACGATATAAATCTAAATGCGATGTTGACAATAAAAAAAAAATTAAACGTTAAGATTGGTCTGTCGGATCACACACTAGGTATTGAAGTGCCTTTAGCAGCTGTTGCTTTAGGAGCAAAAATTATAGAAAAACATTTTACATTAAATAAAAAATTGCAAGGTCCTGATCATAAATCAAGTTTAGAACCTAGAGAGTTAAAAAATATGGTAAATGGAATTAGAAAAATAGAACAAGCAATGGGAAATGGAACAAAAAAACCAAGTCCTAGTGAATTAGAAAACATTTCTGTAGCCAGAAAATCAATTATTGCTTCTAAAAAAATTAAAAAGGGTGAAATTTTTACTACAAAAAATCTTACTACAAAAAGACCTGGAGACGGGCTTTCGCCCATGTTTTTTAATAATTTGTTAGGAAAAAAATCTGAAAGAAATTTTAAAGAAAATGACAAAATTAAAGTTAGAAAAATATTACATTTAAACTATCTCTACCAATAACTTTATTTAAAAATATAAATTAATCTAGATGTATAAAAAGAGAAAAAAAATTTTAATAATCACAGGAAGTAGAGCGGAGTACGGTTTATTAAGAAGACTTATATTTAAAATAAAGAGTAATAAAAAATTACATCTTGATATTGTAGTAACTGGCATGCATTTGTCTAAAAAATTTGGATTTACTTATAAAGATATAATACGCGATGGTTTTAAAATCAGAGATAAAGTAAATTTAGATCTTAGATCAGACAGTATAGAAAGTGCTATAAATTCAATTAATATGGGAACCAAAGGGTTTACAAAAGTATATAAAAAAATAAAGCCAGATATAATTTTAGTAGTAGGAGATAGATATGAAATTTTTTCTGCAGCTGTAGCAGCAGTTTTTTCTAGGATACCGGTAGCTCATTTGCATGGTGGTGAATTAACAGAGGGCGCTATAGATGAAACTTTAAGGCATTCCATAACTAAAATGTCTCATATTCATTTTGTGGCCAGTAAAGAGTATAAAAAAAGGGTTATTCAACTCGGAGAAAATCCTAATAGAGTTTTTAATGTTGGTGGTCTAGGAGTAGATAATATTAAATACCTAAAACTTTTAAAAAAAAACGAATTAGAAAAAGCATTAAAATTAAATATCAAAAAAAAAAATATTCTAATTACTTTTCATCCAGAAACATTAAGTAAGTTTAAAGACAAAACACAGTTTAATGAAGTTTTAAAAGCCTTAAAAAAAATAAAAAATACAAATTTAGTTTTTACGATGCCTAACTCAGATTTAGGTAATACAATTATTTTTAAAATGATAAAAAGTTTTGTTAAAAAAAATAAAAATTCATATTTTTTTATCTCAATGGGCCAATTACGTTTTCTTTCATGTCTAAAATATTTTGATGGGATAATTGGAAATTCTTCTAGTGGTTTATTAGAAATGCCATCTTTTAAAAAAGGTACTGTTGATATAGGAGATAGACAGCGAGGAAGATTAAAAGCAAAAAGTATTATAAGTGTTAATGCTAAAAAAAATGATATTATAAGAGGAATTAATAAATTATATAGTAAAAAATTCCAAAACAAATTAAAAAAAACCAAAAATCCCTACGGAGATGGTGGGGCGAGTGATAAAATTATAAAAGTTTTGGAAAGATTAAAACTAAACAATATTTTAAAAAAAAAATTTTTTTCTATTAATTAAATCATGAATGAAAAAAACACAAGTTATCTAAATTGGCAAAAAACTTTAGTTAAAAAAGATTATAGTTTGGAAAAAGTAATAAAAAAACTAGAACAAACTGCTTTACAAGTAATAATAGTAGTTGGAAAAAATAGAAAATTAATTGGAACAATTACAGATGGGGATATAAGAAGAGGTTTGTTAAAGGGTTTAACCGTGAAAGATAAAATAAATTCTGTAATTAATAAAAAACCAATTGCAGTAAATTCAAAAGTTAATATTAGTAAAATTAAAAAAATTATGTCAAAATTTAATATAAGGCAAATTCCAATAATTAATGAAAAAAAACAGGTTATAAATTTATTTACTATTGATAAGTTAAATTTATCTAAGAAAATTAATAATGAAATTATTTTTATGGTGGGTGGCAAAGGAAAAAGACTAATGCCGTTAACCAAATTAATACCCAAACCTATGCTTAAAATTAGAGGGACTCCCATTTTAGAAAGATTAGTGAAAAAAGCTAAAATTGAAGGTTTTTATAATATAATTTTTATTACAAATCATTTAGACAAAGTAATAAAAAATTATTTTAAATCAGGGTCAAAATGGGGAGTTAAAATTAAATATTTTAATGAAAATACTCCACTAGGAACAGCTGGGGGGTTAAGATTTATTAAGGATAATAAAAAAAATCCAGTTATAGTTTCGAATGGAGATGTTGTTACAGAATTTAGTTTTAGAAATTTGCTTGATTTTCATCAAAAAAAAAATAACAAAGTAACTATTGCTGTAAAAAAATTTGAGGTCGAAAATCCATATGGAGTAGTTAGGATGTCTCAAGAAAAAGTAGTAGATTTAATAGAAAAACCAGTTTCTAAGTCGTATATAAGCGCAGGAATTTATGTTTTTAATCCGTCTTTATTTAAAAAAATAGATAAAAACAAATATATGGACATGACAACTTTCATAAATATTCTTTTAAAAGACAAAATTAATATAAATGCGTGCCCGTTGCATGAAAGTTGGCTAGACGTAGGTAGACATGTTGATTATAAAAAAGCAAACAAATAGAGTTAAAATGATAGAAAAAAATAAAAATTTACTTAAAAAATATAATGAAAAAGGTTGGGTAAAAATAAAAAGTTTTTTACCTAAAAAAAGTATAATTAAAATAAACGATAGTTTAGATAAATTTCTTGAGGCAAAAATTAAAAAATATAGTGGGAGAGATATTAATTTTACTGAAAAAAAAATTAATTCATTTCATAAGTTAGCTGATAGTAAATTTGTTAAGAAAAATTTAGCTGGGAATAAAAAAATAAAAAAAACTGCAGAGTATTTTTTGAAAGAAAAAAGTAAATTTATGGCAAGCGAGTTATTTGCAAAACCAGCAAAATATGGGCTTGCAGTTCCAAATCATCAAGATAATTACTATTGGTGTATAGACAATGCTAATGCATTAACTATTTGGATAGCTTTGGATAAAGTTTCTAAATTAAACGGAAGCCTTTGTTACTATGAGAAATCACACTGCGTTGGTATATTTAAACATTCACCATCTTTTTCTAAAGGAAGTTCTCAAAAAATTGCAAACAATGGAGTTTTAAAAAGATTTAAAAAAATATATACAAATTTACATCCAGGAGATGCATTGATACATCATTCGTTAATTATTCATGGAAGTGAAAGAAATAAAAGTGGCAATAGTAGAAGAGGTTTAACATTACAATTTAGAGGAAAAAATTCATTTATAGATCTTAAAAAAAGAAAAAATTATGAGAAAGAGCTTAAACAACAAATAAAAGCGAGGAAGTATTCATAATGCCTGGATATGAATTAATAAATTATAAAGAAAGAAATGCTGTGAACAAACTCTTTAAAGAAGGTGGAGTTTTGTTTGCACATGGTTTTGATAAACTTAGAAAAAAGTATCATATTAGAGAATTTGAGAAAAAATGTGAAAAATATTTTAAGATAAAAAAATGTCTTGCCGTATCATCAGGTACAGCTGCAATTAAAATTGGATTAAAAGCTTTAGGAGTAAAAGAAGGAGATGAAGTTATCACTCAAGCATTTAATTTTATTGCAACAATAGAAGCAATTTTAGATTTAAAAGCACGACCGATAATAGTAAATGTTAATAATACTTTAAACATGGATCCAAATGAATTAGAAAAATCAATTACAAAAAAAACAAAAGTAGTTATACCTGTTCACATGTTAGGATTTTCTGCTCAAATGTCTGAGATCCAAAAAATTTGTAGAAAGAAAAACATAAAAATTCTTGAAGATAACTGTGAATCTGTTGGAGCAAAGTATAATAATAAATTCCTTGGAACATTAGGTCATATGGGTATTTTTAGTTTTGATCATGGAAAAATATTAACCACAGGTGAAGGTGGTCTTATTCTTACTAATAATTTTAAATTAGATAAATATGCAAGAGAATATCACGACCACGGTCATGAAAATAATCCAAAACGTAGTAGAGGAAAAGATACAAGATCTATTTATGGTTTTAATTATAGAATGACAGAGCTTCAGGGTGTAATTGGAAAAGTTCAACTAACAAAACTCAAATTTATTTTAAAAAATAATAAAGTCAGATATGAAACTCTATATCAATTAATTAAGAATAAATTTGAGATCAGAAACAACCCTAAAAACTCAACACCAAATTATGATACTTTTATCTTTTTTGAAAAAAATAATAATAAAAGAAATCAAATTTTAAAGAAAATAAGTCAGAGTAATTTTGGTACAAAAAATCTTCCAGATGCAATTAATTGGCATTGTTCTGCATATTGGGACCATGCTCTACCATCGAAGCAAGTAAGAAAATCAGAAAGAACAAAAAAATTACTTTCCTCTGCAATTGCTATTCCCATCAACTTAAAAAGATCAGTAAAAGATTACAAAAAATTAGCAAAAAGTATTTTATCAATTTATTAATGAAAATATTAGGATTTATTCCAGCTCGAACAGGGTCAAAAGGAATTAAAAATAAAAATTTTGTTAAATTTAACGGAAAGCCTCTTATTTTAAGTACAATAAATTTTAGTCAAAAACTAAAATTAGTTACTCCATTTGTATCGACTAATTCGAGTAAAATTCTAAATTATACAAAGAAAAATAGTATTAAATTTAATTACATGCGACCTCCACAGTTGTCGTCGGACAAAAGCAATATTATTGACGCAGTTTTTCATGCTCTAGATTGGTTTAAAAAAAAAAGAATTTATTTTGATGCCGTTATGTTACTTCAGCCAACCTCGCCAATTAGAAAAAAAACTGAAATAAATCAAGCCATAGATTTTTTTGTTAAAAAGAATGTAGATTCTCTAGCGAGTATTTCAGTAATGAAAGAGCATCCATTTGAGTGTCTAAAATTAAGAGGTAATAAGTGGAGCTATTTAGAAAAAAATACAAAAGAAAAATATGGTAGACAAAGTTATAAAGATTTTTTTTATTTTATTGATGGTTCTTTTTATTTATCAAAAGTTAATTTCTTAAAAAAATACAAAAAATTTGTAATCGAAAATAAAACAAAATTATTTAAAATTTCACAATATCCAGGGATAGATATAGATAATCCTATAGACTTAAAAATTGCTGAGCTATTTAGAAAATAAATTTTTTAAATGAAAAACTATATTATTGGAAAAAAAAATTTTACCCACAAAGATCAATTAAATTTTGCAAAATTGTCGTGTGATTTTAATTACACCCATGTTGACCCTATATCAGCAAGAAGATCAATTCATCAAGTTCAAGTTGTGCATGGAGTAAATCTTTTATTAACTGCCCTTAATTATTACTTTAAAAAAACAAATATTATAAAATTTAAAAAAATCAAATGTATTTTTATGCATCCAGTTATAATTAATAAAACAGTAGATTTTATTTTAGAAGAAAGAAAAGAAAACATTAGTATTCAAATTACAGATAGCGCAAAAACTTATTCAATAATAACACTTTCAAAAGATAATGTTACGTTAAGAGAAAAACTTCCTAAACACAATATATATTACAACAAAATTAATAAAATCAATAAAAACTATATTAATAAAAACTTTATTAAAATAAACAAAAAAAATCGTTATTACAAAATAAACTTATATAACTTTAAGTCATCAAGCTCATATAATAATCTAAAAAAGTATTTAAGCAATGTACAGATTAAAGAAATTTTATCTTTGTCTTATTTTGTTGGAATGGTTTGTCCAGGGTATAACTCGATACTCTCTTCTATAGATATAAATTTTGATAATCAAATATTCAAAAATGAAAATATTAACTTTTCTTTAAAAAAATTTGATAAGAGAGTAAATTTGTTAAAAACTTATTTTTCTAATAGAATTTTTGGAATAATTAATTCATTTACGTATTCAGGTCAAGTGAAACAACCGTCAATAAGTAAAATAAAAAAATTTATTTATAAAAAAGAATTTTCTAAAATAAACACACTAATTGTTGGTGGTTCAAGAGGTATAGGAGAACTAACTGCAAAAATTTTAGTTTTAGGAGGTGCTAATACCACTATCACATATTATCAGGGCATTAAAGAAGCTAAAAAATTAAAAGAAAATATTAAATTTGAAACAGGCCAAATATGTAAAATAAAAAAACTAAATGTAATTAGTAAAGATTTTATAGATGAAATAAAAAATTGTTTAAATAAAGATTTTATTTTTTATTACCCTACCCCCCAAATTCTTAGCACAAAAAATGAAAAATTTAGTGGTGAAAAATTTAAATATTATTATAAATTTTATGTTAAACAATTTACTATATTATGTAATTTTATAGAAAAATATTCCGATAAACAAATAATAATTTTTTATCCATCAACAATTTTTGTTTTAAATGAATCCAATAATTTTAAAGAATATGTTAAGGCAAAATCAATAGCTGAAAACAAAATCAAAGAAATAAATAAAAATTTTAAAAACGTAAAAATTATTTCACACAGATTGCCACAACTAAATACAGATCAAACATCTCGAGTAATTAATACTTCTAAAAATGATAATATTAAAGTTATGGTACCTATAATTAAATCTTTAATTAATAATAAAAAAGTAGGTAAATCTTTTTATTTACGCACTTTATCTGGAAAAGATATTACTAAGAAATATTTGTCATGGTTAAGAGACCCACTAGTAAATCAATATCTCGATGTTCGATTTTCTGTGCCAAATCGAAAACAAGCTTTAGAAAATTTAAGACACTACGATAATAAAAATAAATATTTTTATGGCATTTTTGACAAGAAAAATTCCAAATTTATTGGAATAACAACACTTCGAATTAACGAAATCAAAAAAGAAGCAATGCACGGATATCTAATTGGAGACAAAAATTATTGGGGAACTACCGCAGGCATAGAATCATTTGCACTTATTCTGGATTTTGGATTTGATAACCTTAATCTAAATAAGGTAGCAGGAGGAACGTATTCTAATAATATTTCTTCAATTTTTAATTATTATAAGCTTGGATTAACTTTAGAAAGACGTCTAAAGAAAGAAACCATTTTTAAAGGATCTCCAATTGATCGTTTACTTTTTAGTATATCTAAAAAGAAATGGTGGCAAAGAAGAAAAAAACTAAGTTATTAAAAAAATAACCCCTATATAAAACAATCATGAATAAAATTATATTCCTTTCAACACGGTATTTTTCAAAAGTAGATTTTTATCAGTATGGAGTTAATGAGTTTATAAAAAAAAAAGTAAGAGTTGAAATTTGGTATTTAAATAAGATTACTAATAGGAACTATAAATATAATAAAAAATATAAATTGAAGGGTGTACATATAAAAGAATTATATAATCTTTCAGATTTAGAAAAACAATTACAAGGTAATATTTTAAATTGTTTTTACGATTCAAAATTACCATACGAGGTAAGTAATAAAAAAGTATATCAACTTTTATCAAAATATGATGTGAATTATCTAGTTAGAGCAAAACCACTTTCCAATCAAATTGAAAGGAAACATGAAAAGTTTTATTTTAGAAAATTTTTTAAACATTCATTTCTCCAAATAATTAAAACTATTCCTAAAAAGTTTTTCTTAACATTAAGTCCAAGTATTTGGGGAATAAAAGAAGCTACTTATGTTTATCTAATGGGTAAGAATGCTTATTTAAATAAAAAAAATCACAAACTTGTTACAAAAAAAACTCTTTCAATTTGGGGTCATCACAGAAACTATGATGATTATTTAAAAAATAATAGAAGAAAAATAAAAAAAACAAAAAAAACAGCATTATTTATTGATCAAGCTACTCCTTTTCACCCTGATGTAATCGAACTAGGTATGTCAGATGTAAATCCAAATATTTATTATAATTCAATAAAAAAATTTTTAGAAAAAATAAAAGATAAATTTAATTATCAAATTGAAATATCGTGTCATCCAAAAATGAAAATTAAAAGGTTAAAAAAATACTTACCAAATTATCCAATCAAATTTGGAGATACCATTAATCAAGTTAGAAGTTCTAGTTTAGTTATTTTACAGGATTCAACAGCAAGAAATTTTGCAGCTATATATAAAAAACCAATTTTATTTATTACAAATGATTCGTTAAATAACAGTGTTTACCCACATTATGATTATATTGAGTATACAGCAAAACTTTTTGATCAAAAACCATTAAATATTGATTCATGCTCAATAAGAGATATTAAAAATAATTTCAAAAGTAATAAAAAAATTTACAAAAACTATTTTAAAAATTATATAAAGTTTAAAGGTCCAAATAAATTATATCCTGAAATAATTATGAAAACGTTAAAAAAAGATAGAGTTTGGATTTAAAACTAGATTAATTACTAATAAAATCATACAGTCAGAATTCTAATGAAAAAAATTAATATTGGGTCTTGGATAACTACTTTTAATACAACTGCAGCACATTTGATGTCTTCACTTGGGTTTAAGTGGCTTTGTATAGATATGGAACACTCAACAATTACTTTTGATCAAATGAGATCATTAATTACAATAATTGAAAATAATAAATCGATACCTTTTGTAAGAGTTGGGGCTAACGAAACATTGCATATAAAAAAAGCATTAGATGCAGGAGCAAAAGGAATAATTGTTCCAATGGTCAATACAGTTAAAGATGCAAAAAAAGCTGTAGAATCTTCATATTATTATCCTCATGGCAAGCGTGGAGTTGGATTGTCTATTGCTTCAAACTTTGGTTATAATTTTAATAATTATATTAAGAATATAAGCAAAAAAATACCACTAATTCTTCAAATAGAAAGTATAGAAGCTATAAATAATTTAGAAAAAATTTTAGACTTAAAAAATGTAAGCGGTACATTATTAGGACCTTATGATTTATCATCTTCATTAGGTGTAATAGGAAAACTAGAAAATCCTTTAGTAAAAAAAGCAATCAAAAAATATGAAGAAGTATCAAGGAAGAAAAAAGTAGCTATGGGTATTCATATAACAGAACCAAATTTAACAAAGATAAAAGCTTACAAGAAAAAAAATTATAAATTTATTGCTTCAGGAACTGACGCACTATTTTTAGGCAATGCATGCAGGGATTTTTTAAAAAAAATATCTAATTAATGAGAGTTATAGGAATTATTCCAGTGAGAATGAAAAGTTCTCGGCTGCCAGAAAAGGCTATGAAAAAAATAAATAACATACCAATGATTGGGCATGTATATTTTAGATCAAAATTATCAAAAGTTTTAAACGAGGTATATGTAGCAACTTGTGATAATAAAATAAAACAGTACATAAAATCCATTAACGGTAAAGTTATAATGACATCAAAGAAACACAAACGCGCAGTGGATAGAACAGAAGAAGCATTTAAAAAAATTCAAAAAATAGAAAAAAAAATTGATCTAGTAGTAATGATACAGGGCGACGAGCCCCTATTAGAACCTAAAATGATTAATCAAGTAATTGATATTTTTAAAAAAAAGAAAAGTACAAATATTTCAAATTTATATACGAAACTTGAAAGAGAGAAAGAAATTGCAGATAATAATCGTGTCAAGGTTGTGTTGGATTCTGAAAATAATGCAATTTATTTTTCAAGAGCAAAAATTTCATCCAAAAAAAAAGGTAGTAAGAAAATATATTATAAACAAGGAAATATATTTTGTTTTAACAAAAAAGCACTTAGTTATTTTACAAAATTAAAGCCAACTAATTTAGAGATAGTAGAATCAGTTGATATGAATCGATTAATTGAAAGCAGATATAAGATTCAAATGGTAAAAACAAACTTTCATACTGTAAATGTTGATAACATAAAGGATTTTAAAAAATCTGCAAAGGCAATGAAAAACGATAAACATTTTAAAAAGTATAAACGATTAACACAAGATATATAAAATTTGATTATGAAAGAGTCAGATATAAGAGATAATAAGATTTTACAAAAGTATCAAAAACTTGTCGATAAAGATGTTAAATATTTTTTTTCAAAAAAAAATAATTTTAAAAAAGTTAATTACAAATCATGGGGGTGCAAAAAAGTAACTAAAATTTTTAAAAAGAAAAATTTTAGTTATTATCAATGCAATTATACCAAAACAATTTTTGCTAATCCTAGGCCAAAACCTGATTTATTAGAAAAATTTTATTCAAATACTAAATCTTCAAACTACTGGTTAGATAAATTTTTTTTACCTAAGATTAAAGAAAGAAAAAATAAAATTGTAGTACCACAGGTAATGTTTTTTTCTAATAAATTTAAAAAATATAAAAATAAAAAAATTCTTGATATTGGATCTGGGTTAGGTTTATTTTTATTAGAACTAAAAAAGAAATGGCCTAAAGCCAATTTATCTGCTCTTGAACCTTCAAAAAAAATGGCTGAAAAATGCAGATCAAATAAAATCAATGTTTATGAAACAACTATTGAAAAAATAAATACTCAAAAAAATAAATTTGACGCAATTACTTGTTTTGAGCTTTTTGAACATTTATATGATCCAAAAATATTTTTAGATCAAGTTTATAAATTACTAAATAAAAATGGTGTATTTTATTTTACTACACTCAATGGCATGGGTTATGATATACAAATGTTAGGAAAATATTCCAATTCAATATACCCTCCTTATCATATAAATTTCTTTAACCCAGAATCTATTAAAATACTTTTAAAAAAAATAGGTTTTAAAATATTATTCATTGATACACCGGGAAAATTAGACCTAAGTATTGTGGAAAATAACTCAAAATTGTTAAGTAAAAATAAAAGATTTTTTATTAAATTTTTTTTTAAAAACGCTTCTAAAGAATATAAGAAAAATTTTCAAAAGTATTTACAACTCAATAAGCTTAGTTCGCATATGCGAATAGCAGTAACAAAATAAATGAAGTCTTTTTTAAAGGTTGGAATTGCAGGATATGGTGTTGTAGGAAAAAAAAGAAAAAAAATTCTTGAAAATATTCCAGGTGTAAAAATTGTTGCTATCAGTGACAAAAATCCGAATAATAAAATTATAAGTAAAAAAATTAATTTCTTCAATGACTACAAAAAATTATTTAATGAGGATTTGGATATTCTCTTTATTAGTTTGCCAAATAAATATGCTGCTGATGCAACTATTAGAGCCTTAAATAAAAATATTAATGTATTTTGTGAAAAACCACCTGCTAGAAATATATTTGAATTAAAAAAAATTCTTAAAGTTTATAAGAAAAAGAAAAAGACAATTAAACTTAAATATGGTTTTAATCACAGATATCATGACTCAATAATTTTAGCTAAAAAAATCATTAAATCAAAAAAATATGGAAAGCTTATAAATCTTAAAGGACTCTACGGAAAGAGCAAAATAATTACTTTTGATAATCAATGGAGATCAAACAAATCTATTGCAGGAGGGGGAATTTTATTAGATCAAGGAATCCATATGCTCGATATAATGAGATTTTTTTGTGGAGATTTTTTAGAAGTAAAAAGTCTTGTGAGCAATGATTATTGGAAGCACAAAGTAGAAGACAACGCATACGTAATAATGAGATCAAAAAAAAATGTTGTGGCAATGGTACATTCTACTGCTACACAATGGCAACATCAGTTCCGAATTGAAATTACATTAGAGAAAGCATTAATTAATCTATCTGGTATTTTATCTGGATCCAAAACCTATGGACAAGAAAAAATAGAAATACAACCAAAATTTTTTAGAGGAAAAAAGAATGAAACAAAAAAATTTAAAAAGGATTTTTCATGGGCAAGAGAAATAAAAGAATACATTGACTGTTTTAAGTTTAGCAAACCAGTAAAACAAGGAACTATTTACGATTCACTTGCTGTGATGAAATTAATAGATGCTATTTATAAATCAGACAAATCTTGGAAAAAAAAATTTTTTAATAAATAAAATTATATTTAGTTAAATAGAAATTATTAGCGTATCACAAATATGAGCTATACATGGGACACAACATTACCAGTATTTAAATATTCCAACGATAGTAGAAAAGCATATGAGTTCTTTTATATTTCGCAAAGAAAAAATTTTACAAATTGGATAGGAAAGATTTCAAAAAATTTCAGTAGTGATATTGATTGGTGGTCATCTTCAGTTGCCAGTAGAAACACATTTGTAAGTAAGTTATTTCATAATATTTGTATTTTAGAAAGCTTATTGAAATTAAAAAAAGAAGGAAAATGTCCAAGTAAAATAATTGTACGATCTCATGAGTTAAAAAAATTAATAAATAGACATTTCAAAAGAAATATAGATACACAAGTAATAACAGAAAATAACTCTTTTATAAAAAATATTTATTTTATTTTTTTTCCATTAATTTATGCGATTACTATTTTAATATTTTCAAGAATATTTACAAATAAGAATAAAATTAAAAATAATAATAATAACGTTTTAATTGATACATTTATTACGTCAATTAATTTAAATTCAAATAGATATTATGGCCAATTAGAAAAAAAATCTTTACGTCATAAAAATATTTATTTTGTACCAACAATTTTGTACGCAAAAATTATTAAAATACCTAGTATTATAAAAAATTTAAGAAATAAAAAAAATTTTTTACTGAAAGAAGATTTTATTTATATTAAAGATATATTTCATGCTTTTAATTATATTTTTAGAAAAAAAAAATTTAATATAAAATATATCTCTTACAAAAGTTTAAATTTAAGCGATTTAATTAAAGAAGAATTATCATTTTATTCAGATTTCCAAGCAACTTTAACATCAATAATTAATTATCGTTTTGCTAAAAATTTGAAAGATAAAAAAATTAAGATAAGAAAAGTTGTGAATTGGTTTGAAAACACCGCTGTAGACAAAGGTTGGAATTTTGGTTTTAGAACTTTTTATCCCCAAACACTGTCTGTTGGGTATCAAGGCTATACTCTATATAGACAGTTTATGTGTAAACACCCTTCAAAAGCAGAATATTCATATAAAGTTTTACCAAAAGTTATTCTTACTATAGGTGAGGTTTATAGAAAAATAAGAAAAGAGTTTTGTAATAATCTTGAAATAAAAGTTGGGCCAGCATTAAGATTTAAAGATTTACTTTCTTATAAATATAAAAATATTTTTTTATATAATATTGTTGTGATCTTGAATTTAGATACATCTGTTTCTAAAGAAATATTAGAAAACGTTATAAATACAGAATGGTCTAAAACTGGCAAAAAAGTATATATTAAATCTCATCCACTATTGCCTCTATCAAAAATTTTGCCCAAGGAAAAGTTGCCAGAACATTTCATAGAAATAAAAGGTAGTTTTTCACATATAGCAAGAAATTCTAAAATTATTATAGGATCAGGAATTTCAAGCTCAATTGTTGAAAGTATTTTTTATGGTTGTGCAGTTTTATTACCTTTAATTGATAAAAATGAAGAATATAACTTTAAGTACTTAAAAATTCCAAAAGAAAGCTATAAAATATGCTCAAACAAGAGTCAGCTTAATAATGGTATAAACTACTTTTTAAATGAAAAAAAATTAAATAAAAAAAATAGAATTAATAAAATTAATTTATTAAAACCTAAAATGTTTGAAAAAATTACAGAAAAAAACTTAAATAGTTTTTTATGATATGAAAATAAAAATTAAATGAAAAAAAATATTTTAAATAAAATTAAAATCACACCCTTAAAAATTATTAACGTGTCAAGCGGTGATGTTATGCACGGATTAAAAAAGAAAGAGTTAAAAAAAACATGGTCTTTTGGAGAAGCATACTTTTCTAAAATTAAATATAAAAAAGTTAAAGCATGGAAATATCATAAAAAAATGACTCTTAATTTCATTGTCCCATATGGAAAGGTTAAGTTTGTTTTTTATTTACCGTCAGTCAATAAATTTAAAAAAGTTGAAATTGGAGAAAAAAAATACTTAAGATTAACCGTGCCTCCTAAAGTATGGTTTGGTTTTCAGGGAATTAGCAAGAAAGAAAGTATTATTTTAAATATAGCAAACATAGAGCACACCAAGAAAGAAGTGTTAACGTTAAAAAAAAATAAAATTAATTTTAATTGGTAATAATTAATGAAAGTTATTTTGTTAGCAGGAGGATTAGGAACAAGATTATCTGAGTATACAGATTCTATTCCTAAACCAATGATCAAAATAGGAAACAAGCCTATTTTATGGCATATTATGAATTCTTTCGCTCGATATGGATATAATAATTTTCTAGTAGCCACCGGCTATAAAGGAGATGTAATAAAAAATTATTTTTCAAAAATTTCTGAAAAATGGAATGTTAACTTAATAGAAACTGGTCAAAAAACCATGACCGGTGGAAGAATAAAAAGACTTCAAAAATATATTGGTAACGAAACATGCTTAGTAACTTATGGGGATGGTCTTTCGGATATTAATTTAAATTCATTAGTTAATTTTCACAAAAATCACGGCAAACTTATAACTGTAACTGCTGTGAGACCACCAGCACGTTTTGGAGCAATAAAATTAGATGGGGATCGTGTTTCAAGTTTTAAAGAAAAATCTCATTTAGATGAAGGCTGGATTAATGGTGGTTTTTTCGTGATTGAACCAGATTTTTTTAAATTAATTAACGGGGATAACACTTATTTAGAAAGGGAACCTTTAGAAGAAGCAGTAAATAAAGGTGAATTATTTGCATACAAACATAATGGTTTTTGGCAATGTATGGATACAAAAAGAGATAAAGACAATCTTGAAGAAATTTATTTAAAAGGTCGCCCATGGTAACGCTAGAGGACTCTAAAAAAAAACCTTTAGTCAGCGTAATAGTAAATTGTTTTAATGGAGAAAAATACCTTAGAGAATGTTTAAATAGCATATTAAATCAAACATATTATAATTGGGAAGTTATTTTTTGGGACAATAGATCAACAGATAAAAGTAAAGAAATTTTTCAAGAATTTACCGATAAAAGATTTAAGTATCATTTATCTGACACACATACTTTTTTATATGAGGCAAGAGATTTGGCAGTTAAATCTTCTGGTGGAAGCTTTTTTACATTCTGTGATGTTGATGATTATTGGTCAAAAGAAAGATTGGAAATTTTAATGCCACTATTTCAAAATGAAAATACTGGAATTGTTTATAGTAATCAATGGATAATCAATGAAAGAAATAACAAAAAAAAAAAATATACAAATAAGTTACTTCCAAAAGGAGATTTAAGTTCTAACATAATTAGTAATCCGACAGTTACAATATTAAATACGATAATACGAAAAACAGAATATTCCAAAATGAGAAGTGGTTTTAATAAAAAATATAAAATAATTGGGGATTTCGATTTTTTCGTTCGTATTTCAAGAAGCTGTCAGTTTGACTGTGTTCAAACTCCTCTAGTTTATTACAGATTACATGAAAATAACTTTACTAAAAAAAACAGAGTACTAGAAATTGAAGAATTTGAAAATTGGTTTGAAAAAATAAAAAAAATAAAAGATTTTTTTACAAAGGAAGAAATAGATTTAATAAATCAAAAAATCTTATATAAAAAAACTACAATTTTAATATTAAATCAAGAAATACTAAATAGTTTAACTAATATTTTAAAAATTAAAAATAATTTAAAAAAAACAAAACTTCTGCTAGCACTATTAATACCTAAAAAACTATTAGAAAAAATTAAGGAGTATTAGGAAGAAGATATGAATGTTAGAAAAGTATCAATTAAGGATTACAAGAAAATACAACTCCTTTTTAAAAGAAATAATTTAAAAATTCTTAGTTTTAAAAGATGGAAAGATTTATGGTCAAAAAATCCATATTTTAAAAACAAAAAGAAAGATTGGATAAAAGGATGGGTTCTAGAATATAAAAGTAATATAGTTGGTCATTTTGGAAGTTTTCCAACATACTACAATTTAAACGAAAAGCTTTATAAATGTTCTGTACTTTATGGTTGGGTAGTGGATAGAAAGTTTAGATCATTTTCAATTCTTTTATTAAAAAAAATTTTTAATCAATTAAATGCTGATTTTTTTTTAGGATCTACAACAAATATAAAGGCTGGAAGAATAATGGAATCTCTCAAATCAAAAAAAATCCCACTTAATAAATTAAGATATACTTTTTTTATAATTCTTAATTTAAAAAAAACAATAGAATTTTTCTTTAAAAAAAAAAAATTTAAAATAAATAAAATGTTTTTAAATTTCTTCCAATACATAATTTCAATTTTATTTAAAAAAAAATTAAATTCATGGAGCACTAAATTTGATGAAAGCAACATATTTAAGTGCAAAAAAATTGATAATAAATTTAATTTAATATGGAAAAAAATTAAAAGGAAACATAAAAACTTACTCTTATTACAAAGAGACAAATTAAGTTTGAACTGGCGATTAAACTATTTTTTGAAGGAGAACAAAGCCTGGATTTTCTTCAGCTATAATAAAAAAAAAATTAATGGGTATGCCATTTGTGTTGAAAATCAAAGTAGTAGAAATAGTCTAAAGAAAGCTTTCTTAATAGATCTAATTCCACTTGAAGAAGATAAAAATATTTCAATAAATTTAATTGGAGCAAGCATAAAAGAGGCAAAAAAAAGAAATTGTGATATTTTTGAGTTTAAAGTTTTTGATAAAGCACAAAAGCCAGTTATAAGCTTCTTTAATCCTTTTGAAAGGAAGTTGTTAAATAATCCATTTTATTATAAATCAAATAATGAAAAATTAGGCAAAATGTTAAATAAAGAAAAATATTGGATACCAGCTTACATAGATGGAGATTCAATAGTTAATTTTTAAATAAAAATAAATGAAAAATGTAGATTTAATAAAGAAAGTTTCAATAGAAATTAATAAACAATTGGCGAAAAGAGATAAAATAGTGGTAACAAAAAGCTTTCAGATTTTTGGACCCAACAGTAGACTAGATTCTTTAATTATTGTAAATTTTTTTATAGCTTTAGAAGAAAAGGTAAAAAGTATTTATGGCAAAGAAATAAATTTATTAAGTGGTGATTTTTTTGAAAAAGGTCTTAAATCAAAATATACGATATCTGATTTAGAGAAAGATTTAAAAAAAAAAATAAGAACTTAATGATCACAAAAGAACTAAAAAAAAATCCTAACTTTAATTTAATTGTTCAGGAGGTAATTGGTAAGTCTAGTTTACAAAAGAAAAAAATAATAAAATTATTAGACTCTGCCGATAAATTATATTTTCAAAGAGCAGAAAACTTTTCATTTTTTTTTTTTAAATATTTAAAAAAACAAAAAATTAAATTAAATTACGCAATTAATGCTTATTTAAAACTTTGTGCAGATATGATGATAAGTCAAAAATATTTTTTAAAATATAAAAAATATCCAGTTGATGATGAAAAAAAGGCTTATGAAAATGTTTACAATAATTTTCATGAAATGAAAAGTTATATGATAGGATTGGCAGTATCTCAATTTTTGTGGTCGACACACTATGCCATGTATTCCTTTTTTATTAAAAAAATTACCCAAGAAAGCAGTAAAGTAAATAATTATTTAGAAGTAGGTCCGGGACATGGTTTGTTTTTGGCACAAGCATTGGAAAAGTTAGATAAAAAAACAAATTTTGAAATCATAGATATTAGTAAAACTTCAATTAAAATTACAAAGTCAATAATTAACTTAATTAACAAAAAAAAAATAAATATTAATTATAAAAAAAAAAATGTTTTTAATATTAAAAAATCTAAAAAATTTGATTTTATTACCATGGGTGAAGTTCTAGAACATGTTGCTGAGCCAAAAAAACTTTTAATAAAATTAAAAAGCTTAATTACTAAAAATGGGTCTATTTTTGTTTCTACATGCGTAGATTGTCCAAGTATAGATCATATTTATCATTTTAAAACAGTTCAAGAAATTGAAAAAATGATTAAAGAAAGTGGTTTTGTTATTTTAGATAAAAAAATACTTCCTGTCGAAGATAAACCTATGAAAGAAATAATAAAAAATAAAATAACAATAAATTATTGTGCACATATTAAAAAAAGTAATAATGAAAAATAATATAAAAATTATATCTAATTTTAACACTGATGTTTTTTATAATCTATTATTAAAAAAAATTAATAAGAAAAAATACAAAATAACAAAACCAAGATTTGGATTGTTTTTTGAAAAGTGTTTCGAATTAATTCAATCTAAAGAAAAAAATCATATCGTTTTTGTATGGTCCCAAATTGAAGCTGTATTGAAAAATTTTAATTTACTTATAATGAATGAAAAAATTAGCTTTAAAAGCTTAAACAAGGAAGTAGATCAGTATATAGATGTATTAAAACAATTGGCAAAACATACCGATCATTTAATAGTTTCCTCCTGGTCAATACCACCAGGTGAAAGAGGAAGATATTTAAACGACTATACTGATGATTTTGGCTTAACAAAAAACATTAATGCAATAAATGAAAAAATAGCTAATGAATTAAAATTAATAAAAAACTTTAAATTATTAAACATCGATTTTTGGATAAAAGAAAATTTTCCTAATCCTAAACTTTGGTATGCTGCAAAAATCCCTTATTCACAAAAAACATTTGAGTTATGCTCTCATGAGTTTACACAAATTATAGATACATTTGAAGGTAGAGATAAAAAATTAATTATTCTAGATCTTGATAATACTTTGTGGGGTGGAATACTTGGAGATTTAGGATGGAAAAAATTAAATATAGGGGGGCATAATATTGATGGTGAAGCTTTTAAAGATTTTCAAATTAAATTAAAAAGTCTAAAAAATTTAGGAATACAATTAGCAATTTGTAGTAAAAATGAGGAAAAAAATGCTTTAGAAGCTATGAAAAAGAACCCAAATATGATTTTAAAAGGGTCAGATTTCGCTTCATGGAGAATAAATTGGGATGATAAAGCAAAAAATATAAGTGAAATTATTTCTGAACTTAATTTAACAAATGAATCTGTAATATTTATAGATGACAATAAAGCAGAAAGAGAAAGAGTTAAGGAAAGTTTAAATGGAGTTTTTGTTCCAGATTGGCCATTAGAACCTTCGGGATATACTGAAAAACTTCAAAGTTTAAAATGTTTTAATTTACAAAACTTTACTTATGAAGATAAAAATAGAACAAAATTTTATCAAGATGAAAAGACAAGAACAAAAAGTAAAGAAAAGTTTATTTCTTTTGATAAATGGTTGCACTCTACAAACACAAAAGTTTTTTTTGAAAAAGGAAATAGTAAAAATAAAAAAAGAATTTTACAACTTATAAATAAAACTAACCAAATGAATTTATCAACCAGAAGAATATCTGAAAATCAATTAGATATTTTAATAAGCAAAAAAAATTTATATTTATTTAGTTGTAAAGTTAAAGATAAATTTGGAGATATGGGTTTGGTAGGTGTAGTATCGTTTAAGTTTTTATCTGATCAAATTGAGATTATAGACTTTATACTAAGCTGTAGAGCGTTTGGAAGATCTATTGAGAAAGCAATGCTTTATAAAATAATCCAGGTACTAAAAAAAGAAAAAAAAAACAAAATAGTATTTAAATATTTAAAAACTAAGAAAAACAAACCATGTTTAGATTTTTTGAATAATAATCTAAAATCCGAAAGAAAAAATATATTTGTATATAGCAAAAGTATTAAATTTGTGCCACCAAAATTTCTTAAATTAATTTAAAATTTTTTAAAGTGTATTTAATTACAAAAAAAAATGATATATACTAATTAAAAATGAAAAACATTCCCATGATAGAAAAAAAATTTGTAAATAAATATTTAGAAGATTTGTCTACTTTAGTAAAACCTAATGAAGAAATTTCAAAAAAAATAATAAAAGTTAAAAATATTTTAATTTCAAATCATAAAAAAAAAAGAAAAATTTTAATTTTTGGTAATGGTGGTAGTGCAGCAATCGCAAGTCATTTTAGTGTTGATCTAACCAAAAACGCAAAAGTAAGATGTTTTAACTTTAATGAATCTGACTTGATTACTTGTTTTTCCAATGATTATGGTTACGAAAAATGGGTTGAAAAAGCGATTAATTTTTATGGAGACAAAGGTGATGTTTTAATAATAATTTCTGCAAGCGGTAAATCAAAAAACATGCTTAATGGTTGCAAAGAAGCAAAAAAGAAAAAATTTTCACACATTATTACTTTTTCTGGAATCAATAAAAATAATCCTTTATCAAAGCTTGGGAGTATTAATTTTTGGGTAGATAGCAAAGCTTATAATTTTATTGAAAATATTCATCAAATTTGGCTTTTAACAATTGTAGACTTAATTATTGGTAAAAGCGAATATCCTCCAAATTAATACTTAACTTTCAAAAATTATGGTTAAAAAAAATAACCCACACCTTCTTATTGTTGGCGGGACTGGATTTATCGGATATCACTTAGCATTAAGAGCTATCAAAAAAAAATGGAAAGTCACAAGTATTTCCTTAAATAAACCTAGAAATTACAGATATATTAATGAAGTAAATTATATCAAAACCGACATATCAAATTTAAACAAAACAAAAAAAAAATTAGTTGGATCGTTTACCTATGTTGTAAATCTAAGTGGATATGTAAAGCATTTTTTATTCAAAGGCAAAATAGATATTATAATAAAAACACATTTTTTAGGATTAATAAATTTAATAAAAATTTTATCTAAAAAAAAAATCAAAAAATTTGTTCAGATCGGCACTAGCGCTGAGTATGGTAATATTAAATCACCACAAAAAGAAGACGTTTACGGTCAACCAAATTCTTCTTATGGTATTGCTAAATTAGCGTCAACAAAATTATTGCTATCACTTTATAATACTAAAAAATTTCCAGTAAGTGTTTTAAGATTTTTTCAAATTTATGGACCCAAACAAGATGAAAATAGAGTTTTGCCTCAAATTATTAATGGTTGTTTAAAAGATAAAAAATTTGCAGCATCTAGTGGACAACAAATCAGAGATTTTTGTTATATCGATGATGCAGTAAATGCAATTTTTTTAGCCTTATCATCAAAGAAATCTGCCGGAGAAATCATTAATATTGGCTCAGGACGACCATTTAAAATAAAAAAGATAATAAAACAAATTCAAAAAAAAATAGGTAAAGGAACAGTTCAATTTGGAAAAATTAAATATAGGAAAGATGAAAGCATGAAATTATATCCTGATATAACTAAAGCAAAAAAAAAATTGAAATGGAAGCCCAAAGTAAGTTTTAATAAAGGAATAAATATCACGATAAATTCCTACAAAATATGAAGAATAAATTAGTAATCATTAATAATGAAAGTATTTGTAACCAAGATCGAGAATATTTTTGTGATAATATTGATAGTAAATCAATACCAGAAGGTCTAGAAAAAAATTTTGATGTTTTAATGATCGGTAGGAGGTCTCAAGTTAAAAGATCACACAAAATAAATCTGAAGCAAATTATTATTGCTTCTAACATATTAAATTTTTTATATAATATTTTTAAAACATTTAAATATAAACAGACTAAATATTTGTTGATTTCAATTACACCATATACTTTTTTATCCTATTTATTATTATTTATTTTTAGAAAAAAATCTTTTGTTTATTTACGAAGCAATGGGCATGAAGAATATAAGTATAAATATGGTTTTATTGGCCAGATAATTTACCATATTATGTTTACGATTGTATCTCAAAAAGCTAGTCTAGTAGCGTGCAGACTTCATTTACTTAGAGGAAAACTTGGGAAAATTGTATCGCCATCTCAATTGAGTGAAAAATGGTTTGAATCATATAAAAACCCAAATCTTACTAAGATATCTTTACTATATGTTGGGAGAATAAGAATAGAAAAAGGAATTTTTTCTTTATTAAAAATATTTAAAAATTTAAATATTGATGCAAATCTTACAATTATTACTAGTAAATATAATTTTGAAAAAAATAAAATTGATCAAAAAAATGTAGAAGTAGTTAATTTTAAAAATGAAAAAGATTCCATAATAAATATATACGATAAGCATAATATTTTTATATTACCTTCTTTTACTGAGGCACATCCTCAAGTTTTAGATGAATCTTTAGCAAGAAAAAGACCAGTTATTATATTTGATGAAATTAACCATGTTATACAAGGAAGAGCTGGAGTATATGTTTCAAAAAGAGATTTTGATTCGTTGTTAGAAAAAATTAATTTTATAATAAAAAATTATTCTATTATACAAAACGATATGAGGAAAAATATTTTGCCTACTAAAAAAAAATTTATTTCGGAACTTGTTGATATTTTAAGTTAAATTAAAATATTTTTTTAAACCAAGCAATACACCAGCGTTAAACCAAAAATATGAAGCTGTCCAAGTTGTGAAAAAACTACCCGTTGATCTGATTGGCCAAATTTCAATAAATAAAGAAATTATTATTGGAAATGTCAAAAGAATTATTAAATTTTCTTCTTGTTTATATTTTTTAAGGTAATAAATAAACTCTTTAAATAAAACAAGAAAAAAAGCAAACATTAAGGTAAATCCAATTATTCCAGTTTCCGCTAGAAGTTCAAGATAATGATTGTGTGGATGATTTGCACATGCATATCTACTAATACCTGAACTTGGTACCAAATGCGCTTTTGCTTCAAGAATTTCCCAGCATTTAACTCTAAATGTTTTTAATCCAAATCCAGTTATAGGTCTTTCCCACCACATCGATAAAGAGGTTCTATAAATCCTGTTGTAACCACTGTTATCTAACAGTGTTAATCCTTCATGATTTTCTTTTATTTCAATTTTTATAGATTCTTCGCTTACTCCATTTTGCGTAACTTGTTTATTAATTTTAAAAAGATTTAAAACATTAATTTCATTAAAAAGACTTTTATAATGATTAGCAAGCTTGTCGTCATAATTATAAATAATACCAAATATTGAAATAAAAAAGATGCAGCCGGCAGTTGTTACAAATCTTAATTTTTTTATAAAAAGGAAAGTCAAAAAACACCCAAATAGTATTAAAATTAACGGCATTCTGCTCCCAGATAAAAGTATAGCGGTGAGATGAAGAGCTAATAAAAATATTAAAGATACATTAAGGTTTTTACTTTCATTATATTTGACAAATATATAATAAAAAGTAAATAAAGAAAATTTTTGCAAGTATGCGCCTGATATTAATTCATCATTAAATGGGCCTGAATTTCTATAGCCTAGGCTTTTAAAACCAAATAAATCAAAACCCACCAGATATTGAAAAACAACATCAAGTGCAACAAAAAATGTACAAATTGATATAAACAAAAACAACTTTTTTAGTTCTAATATTCTATTAAGGAAAAGAGTATCTATAATAAAAATCAAAATTAAAAATCGCACTAAAATAAATGATTTAAAAATTGGGTTTTCCTCAAGTGATAAGCTCTCCAATTTTGCGTTAAATATTCCTTGGCTTTGGAATTGAAATAAAGTAACAAAAAAAAGATAAAGAAAAAAAAGAATTAATAACCAATATAATTTCTTGAATCTTACTGTTAGGCTTTCTTTTTTAATCAAGTAGAATGAAAATCCTATAAAAATTAGCAAATGTAGACTTAAAATTAAATTACCAATTATAAAAGATAAAGGAAAAGTATAAAATAATACTTCTACAATTTTTTTAATATTAATTTTTTTATTTTGCGCATTTATTTGATTAATCATAAAACTTTATAATTTTGGCTCTTAATAGGTCTAAAAAACTTGTTATAATTGCAATAACCATTTTTTTAATTTAAAAATTAAATTACTAGTTTTGTAAAAAAAAAACAACGTATTAATGGAAGCTTCTAACACAGATAAAAATTTAGTCGATATAATTTTTCCAAATTATAATAAAGAAGAATTTTTAGAAGAAGCTATAAATTCTGTATTAGATCAAACCTATAAAAATTGGCACCTGATAATAGTTGATGATTGTTCAACCGATAATTCAAAAAATATAATTGATAAATATAAAAATGTTAAAAATATTACATCGATAAGATTAAACAAAAATAAAGGACCCTCATTTTGCAGGAATTACGCAATGAGAATTTCAAAGTCTAAATATATATCTTTTATTGATTCAGACGATTGTTGGATGAAAACAAAGTTAGAAAAACAAATTTCTTTTATGGAAAAAAATAATTTAACGTTTACCTATACAGATTACATACCATTTTTTGAGACCAATGGTAAAAAAATATATAAAAAAAGTACATCTGTTAAAAATTTTTTTAAATACAAGACTTTTATTAAAAATTCAGCTATCAATACGACAACAATGATTATTGCAAGATCTATATTATCAAATCATAAGTTTAAAAAAATTTATTTATTAGAAGATTATTTATTTAAGTGCGAACTACTTAGAAAAAAGAATGTTGCAAATAAGTTCAATGAAAGTTTGGCATATTATAGAATTTTGGAGAAGTCTCGTTCGAGTCAAAAATTAAAGAATATATATTGGTTATGGTATATAAATAAGAATTACAATAAACTAAATTTTTTTCATAATATAATTTCTATATTTAGCATTTCTATCAATTCAATTAAAAAATATGGTGGAATTAAATAATATTTTTTTCTCCTTAGTACTAGTATTTATTGGTTATTTTTTAACCAAATATTTATTAATAAATTTTAGAAATAAAAAGATTGATTTTTTAACTGATAATCAATTTACAAAACCCCAGGCATTTCATACAGAACCCACTTATAGGGTTGGGGGGTTAATAATTTTTTTTTTACTCATTTTAGTATTTATATATTTATATTTTTTTAAAAATCTAATCTATTTTGAATATATTTCTTTTGGTGTCTTATTTTTTTTTCTAGGATTTGTAGATGATTTAAAAATAAATGTTGCTCCAAAATTTAGGCTTTTAATTATGATTCTACTTCTATTTATTTCAGTTTTGTACAACGAAATCTATATTGAAAAATCAGGATTAGAATTTTTAAATAATCTTTTAGCTATTGATATATTTGCATTATTTTTTGTTTGTCTGTGTTTTTTATTTATTATTAATGGCTCTAACCTTATTGACGGATTTAATGGACTACTAGGAATACATGCATTAATTATTTTTTTAGCATTATTTATTATTAATTTTATTAAAGGAAATACATACATTTCTGATATTTTATTTTTTAACATTTTAATATGTGTAATTTTTTTAATATTTAATTTTCCAAAGGCACAGATTTTTTTAGGAGATAGCGGGGCTTACTTGTTGGGATCTTTAATTGCTATATCTGTAATAAAAACAAGTATTTCAATTCCTGAAATTTCTCCCTTCTTTTTTTGTATACTTTTATTTTATTTATTCTTTGAAGTATTTTTTTCTTTTTTTAGAAAAATTTTTGTAGTTAGACAGAGCCCTTTATTTCCAGATGACAAACATTTACACATGAATCTTTACAAGTTTTTTTTAAAGTCAAAAAAACCATTAGAAAATTCTAATTATTTAGTTTCTGTATACATAAATTTTGCTTATTTATTATTGATACTTCCTGGATTTGTATTTATTGAAAGTAATATTTTTTGTAGAAATTATTTCATTTTTTTAATGATTTTTTATATTTTAGTTTATTATTTTTTTAATAAAAAAATTCTAAAAAGCTAATTTTATTGTAAGATTAATTTATATAAGGGACGTTAGCTCAATAGTAGAGTACTCGATTGACATTCGAGGGGTAGATGGAGCGTAACCATCACGTCCCACCATATTTTAATAAAAAATTCTAACCATACTAAAGAAGAGTATTAATTTTGAAGATTTACGTACAATTATACCTATTTACAATAAACTTTAAAATATATATACCCTATCTGCCTGGTGATTATTGCGAAGGTGTCATACCCGATCCCATACCGAACTCGGAAGTCAAGCCCTTCAGCGCCGATGGTACTTTGTCTTAAGATATGGAAGAGTAGGACGTTGCCAGGCAAAAAGAAATTTTATTTATTATGAAAGTAGTTAGTTCGCTTAAATCACATAAAAAAAGAGACTTAAATTCTAAGTTAGTTAGAAGAAAAGGTCGAATTTATATAATAAATAAAAAAAATCCAAAATTCAAAGTCAGACAGAGATAATGAAATACATTGGTTCTGTTAAGGAAGATCTTTCTATAGAGAAAAGAGTTTCCATTACACCAGAAACTGTAAAAAAATTTGTTAATTTAGGCTTTTCTGTTTTGTTAGAAAAAAATTATGGAGAACATTTAAGTATATCTAATCAAGAGTATATAGATAACGGAGTAACCTTTAAAGATTCTTCAAAAGAAGTATTTGAAAAATCAAACATTATTTTAAAAGTTAGCTGTATATCTAATAATGATGTTAATTTAATTGAAAAAAAATCTTTTTTAATTGGTAGTTTTGATTCACATTTACAAAAAGATTTTTTTAATAGTTTAATTAAAAAAGAAATAAAAATTTTTTCACTTAATTTACTTCCTAGAATTACAAGAGCTCAATCAATGGATATTTTATCTTCGCAGGCTAATTTAGCAGGTTATAGAGCGGTTATAGAGTCTATAGCAGAATTTGATAGAGCAATTCCTATGCTTATGACTGCCGCAGGAACAATACCTCCGGCAAAAATTTTAGTTATAGGAGCAGGTGTAGCAGGACTTCAAGCTATTGCTACTGCAAAAAGATTAGGTGCAATAGTTTCGGCTACTGATGTTAGAGCATCCTCTAAGGAACAAGTAGAAAGTTTAGGTGGAAAGTTTTTATTTGTTGAAAGTGAAGAAAATTTAGAGACAGCTGAGGGGTACGCAAAAGAAACAAGTCAGGATTTTAAGAAGAAACAAGCTGATTTACTAAAAAGCTCAGTTAAAAAAAATGACATTATTATTTGTACTGCGTTAATACCAGGAAAAAAAGCTCCAAGAATTATTTCAGAAGAAATGGTAAAAAACATGAAACCAGGTTCAATTATTTATGATTTAGCAGTAAGTCAAGGAGGAAACTCAGCTTTTTCCGAATGTGATAAAGTTAAAATTGTTAATGGTGTAAAAATTATGGGTGCCAAAAATATATTAAATAATCTGGCTTTATCTGCATCAAATTTATATGCAAAAAATTTATTTAGTTTTGTAGAAAATCTATACAGTAAAGAAAAAAAAGATATATATATCAACTATGATGATGAAATTATTGATAAAACTTTAATTAATGGTGGTCAGTAAATATGGAAATAGATCCATTTATTTTTAGACTTAGCATTTTTGTATTATCAATATTTGTAGGATATTATGTTGTTTGGAGCGTTACCCCTTCATTACACACCCCATTAATGTCTGTAACAAATGCAATTTCATCTGTGATTATTGTTGGAGCAATAATTGCTGGATTGTCAGGTGATATAAAAAATATTTTTGATACATCAAATATGTTTGGTTTTATGGCAATATTTTTAGCAGCAATAAATATTTTTGGAGGCTTTTTAGTGACACAAAGAATGCTTCAAATGTATAAAAAGAAAAAGAAAAATAAATAGATATGTCAGCAAGTTTATTAGCAATATTTTACCTGATTTCTGGTGTATTATTTATTTTAGCTTTGAGAGGATTGTCTTCTCCCGAAACATCTAGAAGAGGAAATTTATTTGGAATTTTAGGAATGATAATTGCTATAACTGCAACCTTTTTATCTACAGGAAATTTTTCTACCGGTTTTATCTATGTATTAATTTTCTTACTGGCGGGAGGATCAATAGGAGCCTTAATAGCTTATAAAATACCAATGACAGCAATGCCAGAACTAGTTGCTGGTTTTCATAGTCTTGTAGGTCTCGCAGCAGTTTTTGTAGCAATATCAGCTTTTTTAAATCCTCAAGCTTTTAATCTTGGAGTACCAGGAGATATTAAACTTTCGAGTTTAGTAGAAATGTCAATTGGCGCCACAGTAGGAGCAATTACTTTTTCAGGATCAATAATAGCTTTTTTAAAACTCCGAGGAATAATGTCTGGATCACCAATCACCTTTAAAGGACAACATTTTATTAATTTATTACTTAGTTTATCAATTGTAGTATTGATTTTTTATCTTTGCAAAACTCAGTCAGATAGTTTTTTTTGGAGAATAATTGAAATATCTTTTTTATTAGGACTTTTATTAATTATACCAATTGGAGGCGCAGACATGCCAGTTGTTATTTCTATGCTTAATTCTTATTCAGGATGGGCTGCTGCCGGGATTGGTTTCACTTTAGAAAATACCGCATTAATAATAACCGGAGCATTAGTTGGTTCCTCTGGTGCTATTTTGTCGTATATTATGTGTAAAGGAATGAATCGTTCTTTTTTTAACGTAATTTTAGGAGGTTTTGGTGGTGAAGACATATCTTCAAATGAAAAAAAGAAAAATACAAAGCCAGTTAAAAATGGTAACGCTGAGGACGCTGCCTTTTTAATGCAAAATGCATCTTCAGTTATAATTGTTCCCGGTTATGGAATGGCTGTTTCTCAAGCTCAACACGCACTAAAAGAAATGGTTGAAAAATTAAAAAAAAATGGCATTAAAGTTTCATACGCTATTCATCCTGTTGCAGGACGCATGCCTGGTCACATGAATGTTTTGTTAGCGGAAGCTAACGTTCCTTATGATGAGGTTTTTGAATTAGAAAATATAAATAATGATTTTGCAAATGCAGATGTAGCTTTTGTAATTGGAGCAAATGATGTAACAAATCCGGCTGCTAAAACAGACAAACAAAGCCCAATCTATGGTATGCCAATATTAGATGTTGAAAAGGCAAAATCAGTTCTTTTTGTAAAAAGAAGTCTGTCACCAGGCTACGCAGGTGTTGATAATGATTTATTTTATAGGGATAATACTCTAATGCTTTTTGCTGATGCAAAAAAAATGACAGAAGATATAGTCAAAAGTATTTTGTAAACTATAAAAATATAAGATTTTAGAATTTATGTTTTTAAGTGATAACCTTTGTTATTTAGACTTGCACAGAAGTGGAAGCACACTTCTTGTTCAGCTTCTAAACAAATACATTCCTAATGGTAAAATTATAGGGATACATATTAGAGCAGATCATAATATTTATAAATCTAAACGTTTTTTTTTAGGTTCAATTAGAAACCCTTGGGAGTGGTATGTTTCAATATGGTCATTTGGGTGTGCACAAAGAGGTGGCTTATATAAAAGACTGGTTTCACAAAAAGTACATTTTAATAACTTGGGTTTTAAAACTAATCCATTATTAGCTTCATATGTGTTTTTTCAACAATTCTGGCGACCCTTAAGTTTATGGCAAAGTTTATACAGTGACCCTAAAAGTATAGAAAATTTTAGAGCATGGCTTAAATTAGTTTTAGGAGGCTCAAGAATACATGATATTGCTGAAGGATTTAATTTTAGTTCTATTAATAAATTTGCTGGTTTATTAACATATCGATATCTTGTTTTTTATTCTTCCGATATAAAAAGTCTGTACAATAATTCCATAACTTCTTATGAAAAGTTAAAAGAATTTGATCAACAACATAATATTTTAAATTATACTATAAGGAATGAGAGCCTTGAAGAAAATTTTTTTAAAGTACTCTTAGATTTGAATATTAAAATTAGTGATAAAGAAAAAAATAATATTAAGAATTTAAAAAGAGGAAAATGGGGCGTTTGGAGAGACACAAAACTTAGTGATTTTTATGATGACGAATGTATGAATCTTATTCAAGAAAAAGAAAAATTAATTATTGATAAATACGATTATAAAAAACCTCATAATTAATTTTTTTGCTTTATTGTTAGATAAATAAAAGAAAATGAAAGTATTATAAAAATATATTAATTATTATACCAACTAATCCTATGCCTAATACACCAAAAAAAATTGCTGCTAAAGTAATACCATACACCAATTTGTCTTCTTTTGTCATTTTGTGTTCTTCCATAAATTTCCTTTTTATTTTTGAAAATATTTAATTAACATTACAATACTTAATGATAATAATCAAATTAGATAAATAATTATGAACATATTAAAAAAAGTTAATAAAAATTATTTTTTTATTGCCGCAATATATATAATTTTTTTTATAGGATTTTTTTTTAAAACATATTCTGCGGGTGGGTCAAAAAATGATTTCTATGTTTATACTTGGAATGGAATTAGCGCATTTAAAAAGGATCTTTTAGGTTCATTACTTAATTATAGTCAAATAATTGGTGATCCAAATTTTCCATTATTTTATATATTTAATGCTTATTTAAATCCATTAAACTCAACCCAAAATTTATATTTTATTAGCTCAATAATTATTGGTTTATTTTCAGTTTATATTTTTTTTAAAATATTATTAATTACCTCTAAATCTAATATTAATCATATAGAAATTTTTTTAACCGCTAGTTTGATTGTTCTATTACCTTTTTACGTATCCAGAGTATATTTTGGAACATCTGCAAACTTAGGGTGGTTATTTTTTTTAATATCAATATATTTTTTTGTAAAAAAAAATAAAAACAGAAATTCTAAAAAAATATATTTAATATATGTGTGTATTTTTAGTGCTTTAGCATTATACTGTCGACCAGCGTTAGTTTTTTTTCCATTTATATTTTTGCTACAATTATTTTTTTTAGATAAAAATTTGAATAATTTATTAATAGTTATCTTTACTTATTTTATTTTAGCTATACCAGGTATTTGTATAATTTATATTTGGATGTTAAATTCAGATGTTCCAAATATAGTCAGCACTCCTTGGGCCCCATCAAATATAGGTGGAGGATATTATCATTATACTAGTTATTTAAAAAATATTCCAATTATATCAAGTTACTTTCTTTTTTATTTGATTCCTTTAATTGTTTACGGTTTAAAAGTAAAATATTTTAAGATTAGTAAGAACGATCTGTCAATTTTTTTATTATATTTTTTAGCACAAATTATAATATTTGAAATTATTTGCACAAAATGTTTATTAAATAATTGGTACGGAGGTGGAATATTTTTAAAAATAAATAATCTTTTTTTAACTAATCATTTTACAGTATTCTTATTTTTTAGTTCAGCTGGCCTTGTATTGATAACAAATATTTTAAAACAATATTTTTTAAGGAATGCAGTTGTAATTTTACCACTTTTTTTAATTTATGGGTTATCTAATGGTCTGTATCAAGATTACTTTGAGCCATTAATTATTTTTTTAATCTTTTCTAACTTGATTAAAACAAATTATAAAGATTTTTTCTTTGAAAATTTAGAAAAGTTAAATAAAATTTATTTCTATTATTTTGTTATTTATCTTTTTGGGTCTTTATTTTATCAAAACTTAATAGCTTAAATTTTTATAATTTTTTTTGATTAAAAAATCAGCAAGTATTGAACCATACTGACCGGTAATTCCAGTAATCAGCGCTGTCTTTTTTTTATTTATCATTTGAATTATTGATAAACTGCTTTTTTAAACCTTACAACAGCAAAATTATTCATTTAGATTATTTATATAATTATAACATATTTTTATAATGTACATACATCAGCTATTTGAATATATATTTAAGAATGCAAAAAATTAATTTTTGGGAGACCGATGTAGGTATTAATGATTATAAAAAACAAAAAAAAATATTTAAAATCAATTATCCAAATGAAGGTAAATATGTAACTTTATTAGAAAATAAAGTTAAAAAAATTCTAAAAACAAAATATTGTATAGCTCTACCAAGCTGTACTAGTGCATTGTATATTTCTTTAAAAATTCTTAATCTTAAATCAACAGATGAGGTTATAGTTCCAAATATTACTTTTGCTGCAACAGCAAATGCTGTTTATATGGCAGGAGCAAAAATAAATCTGGTTGATGTTGATCTTAAAACTTTAAATATTGATATTGAAGATTTAAAAAAAAAGATAAACAAAAATACAAAAGTTATAATGCCCGTTCATGTTTCGGGAAGAGGTTGTGATATGAAAAGTATTTTAAGATTAGCAAGAAAAAATAAAATTAAAATAGTTGAAGACGCAGCCGAAGCTTTTTTGTCA
>Ga0114993_10000996_pt1 | contig 32881 bp, 33 predicted proteins | sample ArcticOcean_MG_C_FD_87042 | JGI IMG/M metagenome (GOLD analysis project Ga0114993, IMG submission 87042) | Marine microbial communities from western Arctic Ocean - ArcticOcean_MG_CB2_150 | ecosystem: Environmental > Aquatic > Marine > Oceanic | place: Arctic Ocean: Canada Basin | collected...
GGTATCTCGCTCTCCAACGCTAGAGACGAACTCATTACTCTTCTTGATGCGGCCCTGGAAAATTCTGCAGCAAACTAGCCGCCGCTCGACCCAACCGACTTGAAGTCGATCCCCAGCGATCGCAATTTGCGATACAGGTGGGTTCTCTCCATGCCAACGCGATGCGCTAACTTACCGACTTTGCCGTCACAAAGTGCCAGCTGCTGTTGCAGATAAGTACGCTCGAACTTCTCTCTGGCTTCGCGAAGTGGTAGTGAAAGTAAATCCTGCTTTACCAAAGGTTCGTCGACGACCGCGGCTGTACTGATTTCTCCCTCAACTTCCTCGAGTGTAATTTCGTCTTCAGAGTCAGTCATCAGCAACCGTCGCACAAGATTTTTCAATTCTCGTATGTTACCCGGCCACGGATAATTTCGTAACCGATTTTGTGCTGCAACACTAAAACGCCTGAATGATAAAGCCTCGGAATCGACGAGCTTATCCGCGTAGTAACTTAAAAGTTCGGGGACATCCTCAGCATAATCCCGAAGCGGTGGCACTCTAGCCCTCAATGTATTGAGGTTCGATACGAGTTCTCGGCGCAGCGTGCCGGCATCCATCGCTTTGTCATAGCTGGCGTTAACGGTCGCAAGCACACGCGTCTGCAGTTTGACGGGCTCATTACCGCCATTGCGCAAAAATTCACCCTGTTCCAAAGCGCTCATGATCAACTTCTGCGCCAGGTCACAAAGATCAGTTAGTTCGTCAATGATTAAGGTGCCGTTTCGAGCCCGCTCAAAGTAGCCACTGCGCACATCGCCGCCGGATTCGCTTCCGAGCAACTGCCCCTCGGCATTACTATCGGTAATTGACGCAGCCAGCAAAGTCACCAAAGGACCATCCGCTTGTGTGCTCATATTGTGAATATGGCGAGCTAAAGCGCTACGACCGGTACCTGATTCGCCAATGAATAAAATGGGAGAATCGTAGCTGGCAAATTGCTGAATCTTTTCACGTAGTCCTTTCATAATTGGGCTACGACCAATCGGTGCCAACAGGGACGGCAAGACGTTCTTACTCGCCGTTGGTTTCTTCGCGGTATTGATTGCGCGATCAACGGTGCGTAGCAATTTTGCGAGCGACAATGGTTTCTCTACAAAATCAAATGCACCCAAGCGAGTTGCTTCGACTGCCGTATCGACTGTTCCGTGCCCGGACATCATCACCACAGGACAATCCAATTCGCCGGGCTCGGACCACTCCCGCAACAAGGAAATACCGTCGGTACCCGGCATCCAGATATCCAACAATACAAGGTCAAATTTCTCATCATCTCGAGCGGTTCGCGCTTCGTCAGCATCACCTGCCACCGTGACTCGGTACCCTTCGTCCGAAAGAATTTCATCGATTAGTTCTCTGATATCAGCTTCATCATCGACCACCAGCACATGTGAAGTACTCATGCTCTTTCTCTCCTTGGTTCAACTCGACCTGGCAGCCTCGCAATCATCTGACTGCGTGCCGCTTCGCTAATCGGTAGTTTTATATTAATCACCGCACCGCCTTCTTCTCGATTTTGCGCTTCGATTGTGCCTGCGTGCTCTTCAACTAATTTCTTCACAATTGCCAAGCCCAATCCTGTCCCCTTCGGTTTGGTCGTTACATACGGATCGAAAATCTGACTGATGGAATCGCTTTGAAAACCTGGTCCGTTATCTGCCACAAACATTTCCATCACCTCAACGTCATGAACTTCAGCAACTCTGATGCCAACGTCAATTCGTCCACTTTTTGTATTTTCTAATGCCTCAGTCGCATTGCGAATCAGGTTATGAAGAATTTGGCGAATCCGACCAATGTCCGCCTCAATCTCCGGCAGGTCAGAATCCGTATTCAAAATAATACGGATATCGCTTTCTTGAGCACGATAAAGATCTACAACTTCATGAACCAATTTTTCCATGTCGAAGAGATTGACGTCGATATCCGGAGCCCGCGCATAATCGCTGAATGCGTTCACCATTTCTTTCATTGCCTCAACCTGCTGCACAATTGTGTGCGTTGCTCGATCAAGAATCTGCGCCTCATCTGTATCCAAAATGGGCAGATACTTTCGACGCATTCGCTCTGCTGACAACTGAATTGGTGTTAATGGATTCTTAATCTCATGCGCGAGTCGACGAGCAACCTCGCCCCAGGCCGCATCGCGTTGCGCCTGCAAGAGTCCGGTTATGTCGTCAAATACGACCACGTAACCAGCTGCGTGTTCTTCGTCACCAGGCAGCGTCGTACAAGTGCAGGTAAGCACCCGTCTACCAACCTCACCCCGCAAAACGATTTGTTCGCGCCACTCAGTCTTGCCAGCTTTTAGATGTACTTGGGCTACGTCGACAAACTGTTCGAGAAGGGGCTGTCCTTTCGCCACATCCGGCAAATACTCGCCGACACGACTTTCAAGATCGGCGTTCAGAATTGCACCCGATGCCTCATTGGCGGTGCGGATACGCAAATCAGATTCCAGCGCCACTACACCTGTTGATAATCGATCAAGGATAACGGCAAGATAGGCGCGTTCCGCCTCGACCAGCGCCTGGCTCAGACTTGCCTCGCGACGAGCCGTCGAAAGGCCTTGCGTCATGTCATTGAAAGCACTGATCAGAAATCCAATTTCGTCTCGGGAAGGCGCGGGCAGTCGAGTATCAAAATCGCCCCTCGCAACCGCTTGTGTTCCGGCGACAAGGTCTTGGATCGGCGCAACCAGACGCCGCGACAGGACAAACGCCCCATAAATTGACGCCAACAACGACAACATTAGTACAACCGTCAACGTAAGCGAGGAATTCTGTTTCAAATCTTCGCGGAAAAACGCGGCGCGCTGGTAGTCGTTGTAAGACATGTCAACGCTATCCGCCATCGCACCAATTCGATCCGGAACACGGTAGAGGGCCTGAATGACGTCAGACGAACTCGTGCGATTGGTATTGCGGAACGGCACGGCCGTCCGAATTTCGTAACCACCTGACTCCAAAGGGTCAAGATTGACATAAGGCCGATTCTGTCGAATTTGCAAAATGACTTCGTCGGTCAGTTGTTCCGGAAAACTACCTGCGGATTGATCCGAACTGGTTGCTAAAATCTGACTGTTGCGCGCAAAGATCGATATTTCGCTAGCGCCACTCTCGCGCCGCAACATGCTGAGCTCGTAGACAAGTTGGCGCGCGTCAACATCGCGCAGTCGATCGGCAATGCGGATTGTGGTATTCAGGTGATCTCGCATCTGCATGCCGAGCGCGGCCTGACTCAGCGCCAGGGCATCGTCCAAGCCATCTTCAACGTCGGCGCTAAACCAACTGTCAATACCGCTGTTAATAAATTGAATTGAAAAATAGAAAACAACGACAAGCGGCAAAATCGCAAGGCCTACAAACATTCCGACCATGCGGGCCTTAAGTTTCGAACCTGGAACGTTATTCCGATAATCTTGAAATAATTTTGCGAGATTTCCAACCATCAGCGCAAACAGCACAGCAACGCCCGCGATATTGATTATTAAGATTACGATGTGTAACGATTCAAAATCGTCAGAGTTTTGTGGCGTCCATCTCAACAGGAACAGAGCAACCAATGCGAGCCCGACGCCAATGACGCCGACCGCGGTGATAACCGCTCTCTTTATCGTGCGAGTGTCCATTCGTACCAGTCACTCTCCAGGTGCCATTGGCTGCGCCAGAAAAACAGTAATCGTAATGATGTGGGGTATTGGCGTGTGCTCAAACGCGCACGAAGTCGCAATCGATAGCGTGCGTCGTTTTCCAGCACAGCATCATCGATTACCGGCAGGCCTTGAATTCGCCCAAGGTTATTCAAGGCCGCGTAGAGCGTCGCAAACGAGTCCTGATTGCCACTGTTCAGGCTTCTTACAATGTAGCGCTGACTCAATGGTCGATATTCGAGCTCGTAGGTAAAGCTGAGTTCCGCGTCTTGCGCATCAACCCAAAATCTACGCACTCGGATTGCTTCAAAATCAAGTTCGATCGTGAGCGGAACACCACTATTGAGCGCTTCCAACGCAGCATCACTAAGAATGAGCTGCAACCGAGCCTCTAACTCATGAACGCCGTCATTTAGTAGGGTCGAAGCGGACCGAATGTCGAAAAAACCCTGACGCTCAGGAATTTGTTGCGCAACAACCGGGGCCAGCACGTGCATGCCGACGAATAGCGTCAGCACCCAGCAGGCGAGCCCAATTGTCCTTCTTCCTCTCATTTTTTCTTATCGTGAATCTTATTCAGATGCTTTTTTTAGACAGGCGAAATAGAAGCCATCCAGTCCTTCGGTTCCGGGCAATACCTGGAATCCCAGTGCCTTTTCAACCATTAGATCGCGGATGTTGTAAGCATGCAACACTCTGTCCTCAACTGCATCGCCCTGGCGCGCCAGGAAGCGCCTAATCACGGCTTCATTTTCTTCCGACAGCACAGAGCATGTAACGTACAGAAGTCGTCCACCGGGCCTCAGAAGTGGCCACAGGCTATTCAAAATCCTCTCCTGTAGCGTTGCGAGAGTCGCTATATCCGTTTCCCGCCGCAGCAGTTTGATGTCCGGATGGCGACGAATCACTCCTGTCGCTGAACAAGGTGCATCCAGCAAAATCTGGTCGAAAGACTCACCGTCCCACCAATCTTCAGTATTAGATGCATCAGCCGCCAGGACGGTTGCATGAAGGCCAAGACGCGTCAGGTTTTCACGAATGCCGGTTAGTCGATTTTCATCAGAGTCAATCGCTGTAAGATTGGCCTCGTCACCCATCAACTCCAGAAGCTGCCCGGTTTTGCCGCCAGGGGCTGCGCAAGCATCGAGCACCCTCCCAGATCCATCGGCCAACAACCACGGTGCGGCAATTTGTGCAGCACCATCCTGGACGGACACCAGGCCTTCGAAAAACCCTGGAAGGTCGTCAACGGATTGAGGCACATCCAGTCGCAATGCCTGTTCCAGGCCTGCTACAAGCGCTCCCTCGATCGCATGCGTCTGCTGATATTTTTCCGCCGTGCCGAATCTGGGGTTAACGCGCAAACACATTGGAGCTTGTGCATTGTTCGCTGCAACAATTTGTTGCCAATCGTCCGGCCAGTCCGCGCGCATGCGCTCAAGAAGCCACTGCGGGTGGTTGTAGCGCGCCTCATCATTTATCGGTTCTTTGTGCGTCTCTTTTTTACGCAGAAAATTGCGTAACACGGCGTTCACCAACCCCGCCATTTTTGGGCGACGCAGTGCACGCGTTGCCTCGACCGTCGTCGATACCGCCGCATGGTCCGGTACGCGGGTATCACTTAACTGAAATAGTCCGACGACAAGTAGCGACTCGATAATACGATCGCGCTTCTTTAGAGGTCGATCGAGCAACTGTGCGAGCTGGGCACGCAGCTGCCAGTGATGACGCAAGCATCCATAGCACAGCATTCTCATCATCGACCGATCGTTAAGCGCCAGGCCTTCGTCGCTTTGAGCCAACGCCCAGTCCAACGATTTTCCATCACCGACGACAGCATCAAGCGCGTTCGCAGCGGCAACTCTAGCGCTAACTCCAGATTTCATCGCGAGCACATCTGGCTAGCCAAACCGAGCGTCGGTCAGTGTTGACTGCGCAGCAAATTCGGCGCCCGTGATTCTATTTCGACCGGGCCGCTGTAACTGCAGCAAGCGAATGGCGCCGACGCCGCAAGCGACATCTATGCCGAACTTGTCCACACCCAGTACGTTGCCCGGGTCGCCATTTGCGCCCACGAGCAATTCGGCCTGCCAACACTTGATGACCTCATCTTGCGACTGGAAGAAAGCGCCAGGGGTAGGGTTGTACGCTCGAATTTGCCGCAAAATCGTCTCCGCGTCGTTACTCCAATCGATGCAGGCATCGGTTTTCTTGATTTTCGCAGCATACGTTGCCAACGCATCGTCTTGTCTTTCCGCAGACAAGTTTCCTGCCACAATAAGTTGCAGTTTTTCAACCAACAGATCACCGCCGAGTGCCGCCAACCGATCATGTAGCTCACCGGCTGTTTCATTAATGCCTATTCCGGTCGCTCGTTCGGCATACACCGGACCGGTATCCAAACCCACCTCCATACCCATCAAGCAAATGCCAGACTGTTGGTCACCCTGAAGAATTGCCTGCTGTATTGGCGCGGCACCACGCCAACGGGGCAGCAGTGACGCGTGCACGTTGAGACAACCGGCGGCAGGGATGTCCAGCACAGCCTGCGGGAGTAGCAACCCATATGCCGCAACAACAATCACATCGGGTTTTAGTGCGGTGAGTTCCGCCACGACCTCTGGGTCTTTTAGTGTTACCGGCTGCATCACTTCGATATGCACTGACTCCGCGTATTGTTTAACCGGACTCGCAGTGACCCGTTTTCCGCGACCGGCGCGCCTATCGGGTTGCGTTAGCACTTTGTATGGTGTGTTACCGCTTTCGACGAGTGCCTGCAACGACACGCGCGCAAATTCGGGCGTGCCTGCAAATAAAATCTTCATGGTGCTCATCTATTGGGAACCTCCCACGAACAAATTATCGGCTCGCGGTACGGTTAGGGGGGATCAGACTGCGGCAGCCTGCTCTTCCTGACGATACTTACGATCTTTTAAAAGACGTTTTCGGATGCGTTGGCGTTTTGCTTCGGACAAGTAATCAACAAAGAGCTTGCCATCCAAATGGTCGATTTCGTGCTGCACACAAATAGCAAGAAGCCCTTCGAACTTGCTTACTTGTTCCTCTCCGTTGCGGTCCATATAACGAACGCGAACCTGCTCCGCTCGCTCCACACTCTCGTAATAACCTGGCACGGAAAGGCAACCCTCTTCGGTCACCTCCACTCCATCGCGTTCCAAAATAATGGGATTGATCAGCACCCACGGATCATCCTTCTCCGTAGAAACGTCTGCGACCAGCAATCTACGGTGCACGTCGACCTGCGTGGCGGCTAAACCTATGCCGAGCGCAGCGTACATCGTGTCAAACATGTTATCGATCAAGAGCCGCAGCGTGTCATCCACCAATTCCACCGAAACGGCTTTTCTTCGCAGACGGGGATCAGGGAATTCGAGAATATTGAGTATTGACATAATGAGTTCTAAGAAGATTCCTACCTATTGCACCTAAATTTTTGACTTTATTGAATAAGATAGCGGACAATGCCGCCTGATCCTTGGGCTGTCAGACCCTATTTTGGGCCGGAATTGTGACGTGTTTAGCAGCCTAATCGGCGCTGAGGCGACATATTATAGCAACCCCTGCCCCTGGCAGACTTAAGACTACTATGACGGAGCACCCGTCGATTATGTCTCCTGACAAAAAACGCGTTAAAACCGGTCTCAGACTGACCGTCGTTGCATTGGCCGCAAGCATGGCCGGCTGCACTACTATGAGCAATCTGAACCCGTTCGGCGCAAATGAAAACGATACCCCTGCTCCAGTCGCTCGCACGTCCACGACGCCAAGCGCGTCGGCGTCGCTCGAACCTGGCGGCAGCAGTATGGCGCAACCGACACAAAGCGGACCTGTTTTACAACAGATTAACCGGCCTGTACCGCTTGCGTCCGGCGCTCCGGATAAATACGTTGTGCAAGACGGAGATACCTTATGGGATATCGCGGCAACGTTTCTACGTGATCCCTGGTATTGGCCCGAAGTCTGGTATGTCAACCCACAGGTTGAAAACCCGCACTTAATTTATCCGGGTGATGTATTAGCGCTAGTCACGATCGACGGCCAGACCAGAATTACAAATGACCGCGCATCGACCTATCGGCTGTCACCGCAAGCACGAGTATCGCCACTGGACGAATCAGTTTCGAGCATTCCTTACGAGGAGATCTCGTCGTTCTTATCCAAAGGGCTCGTACTCGAGAAAGATCAGGCCGAACAACTCCCTTATATCCTCGCGACGCGCGGAGATCACTTGATGGCGAGTGCTGGCAACCAGGTTTACATTCGCGGCGGCCAGGCGACACAAAACGGCACTCGCTACAGTGTTGTACACGTCGGCGATGAAATGCGTGATCCCGACGATGGCGACCTCATAGGCTACCAGGGCATCTATGTTGGTGAAGGCGCGCTATCGCGCGGTGGCGACCCGGCAACAGTTTCGTTGATTGATACTAATCGTGAAGCACTGGCCGGCGACCGTTTGATTCCTGAAACCGTCGACATCCCGTTAAACTTTTTCCCGAAAGCGCCGGATATCGATGTTAATGGAAGAATTATTTCTGTAGTCGATGGCGTTTCATTGATTGGACAGTACCAGGTCATCGTATTGAACCGTGGCGCGCGAAATGGTCTCGCTCCAGGCGATGTTCTTGCGGTCTTCCAGGCGGGTGAGGAAGTGCGTGATCGATTTGCGGGCAACTCATTCCTGCGCAAAGGCGAGGTTGTCAAACTGCCTGACGAATCCGCTGGAACGATTATGGTGTTCAAGGTTTACGATCGCATCAGCTATGCATTAGTAATGGAAGCCACTAGCGATATTCACGTTCTCGACGCAGTGCGTAACCCACTCTAGAAAAGTACAAATCTGAAAAGGCCTGATACCTAACGGTATCAGGCCTTTTTTTGGTCATTAGATTGCCGCTCCCCATCTGGAACCCCAAATTCTTGGTGAGTTCAGCAGATTTACTATCGCCACGCTGACGACGCGAGGTCTACAATTCAGGCTGACCAACGAAAAACTGTGCTGACACTGCCGGGAATTAATTGTGAATACCACCAACGCGGAATTGGAGTGGCTCGAAAAAGACGGGCACCACATCGTCGAATCCGGGAGCGACGATTTTCCAGCGCTGTTGCTTCAGATTCCCAATCCTCCGGAGCGCTTATTTGTCGTTGGCAACCTCGACGCATTGCACCTGCCATCGCTAGCAATTGTGGGCAGCCGAAACCCGACAAGAGGTGGCGAGCAAAACGCATATGAATTTGCGAAACACCTCGGCGGCTCAGGCTTTTGTATCGTCAGCGGACTGGCCGAGGGCATCGATGCTGCCGCCCATCGTGGGGCGCTTGACGGAAAAGCCATGACGGTCGCCTTCTTAGGTCATGGTATCGATCGAATATATCCCGCTGTTAATGCAGATCTCGCCCGGACCATTGCGCAACAGGGTGCGCTTTGTTCCGAATTTCCCTTGGGCACACCGCCACGTCGAGAAAACTTTCCACAACGAAATCGATTGATCAGTGGTCTGTGCATCGGCACGCTCGTCGTTGAGGCAGCCAAGCGCAGCGGATCGCTTATCAGCGCAAGATTGGCCGCGGAGCAAGGCCGAGAAATATTTGCGATTCCAGGTTCGATACATAATCCGATGTCACGCGGTTGCCATCAACTGATTAGACAAGGGGCGAAACTCGTCGAAAGTGCCACAGATATCGTTTCAGAGTTAGGACCGTTGGTTCAACATCTGCTGCAAACTACTGATGCAAAAGCAACTCCGCCTACAAATCAATTTGACAATGATCATGACTATCAATTGTTACTTAACGCACTGGATTTTGACCCAATTTCGCCGGACGAGCTGGTCGAAATTTCCGGATTGACGATCGACCAGGTTTCCTCCATGCTCTTGATCCTGGAGCTTGAGGGAAAAATTGAGGCGCAAAATGGCGGCCGCTACTCAAGACTGCAAGAATAAACTGGACCAGGCGCGTTAGGGGAGTAGCTCCAGGCATGAAAGAAAATGTACTCGACGTTCTGATGTATTTGTTCGAGACCTACATCGACACTGAGGAAGAACCTGAAGCAGATCAAAACGAGCTCCGCGACGAGCTCGCACGCGCGGGATTCGGTGACGCCGAAATTGACCGAGCGCTCGACTGGCTGGACGGCCTTACCGAGAACCAGGAATCCTTTAGCTACAATCCGCAAACCGCACATGGCACGCGAGTCTATAATGATGTCGAATCAGAACGCCTCGACGTCAGCTGCCGTGGCTTTGTGTCCTATCTCGAACAGATCGGAATTCTGTCACCCAACCAGCGCGAAATATTGATCGATCGCCTTCTTGCGCTCGAAACACACGATATTGATGTCGAACAGATCAAATGGGTGGTACTCATGGTTCTATTTAGCCAGCCAGGTCAAGAGCTTGCATATGCCAGAATGGAAGATTTAGTATTCGACGAAGGTGAAACCACGCTCCATTAAGGTGCCGGTTTGCGTCCGGTTTCGAGCACTCGAGACACGCTATTCTTGACAGACCGCCCGTAAAGCTGTAATTCAACCGCGGCAATGTGTCGCAGTTTTGCGTTTAGACACTTATATAGGAACGGTCACCCAGAATGCCCAAGAATCTTGTCATCGTCGAATCGCCCGCAAAGGCGACGACCATTAGTAATTATTTAGGCAAAGATTTTCATGTTCTGGCCTCCTATGGCCATGTCCGGGATTTAGTGCCTAAAGAAGGCGCGGTCGATCCCGAACAAGGTTTCGCAATGAAGTACCAGATCATCGAGCGAAACGAAAAACACGTAAAAGCAATAATCAAAGCGCTGAAGAGCTCCGATGCGCTTTATCTCGCGACTGATCCGGATCGTGAGGGCGAAGCGATTTCATGGCATTTAATCGAACTTTTAAAAGAGCGTAAGGCCTTAGTCGGCAAGGCCGTGCATCGCGTGGTCTTTCATGAGATCACGAAAGACGCGGTTCGCGACGCAGTCGCAAACCCTCGTGAAGTATCGACCGACTTGGTTAGCGCACAGCAGGCGCGCCGTGCGTTGGATTATCTAGTCGGATTCAACCTGTCACCGTTATTGTGGAAGAAGGTGCAAAGAGGACTGTCGGCTGGCCGCGTGCAAAGTCCCGCGCTACGCATGATCGTAGAGCGTGAACTCGAAATCGAGGCGTTCAAGCCGCGTGAATACTGGTCGATCGAAGCTGATATCAGTAAGAATGAGCAGCCGTTTTTCTCCAGACTGGTGCGTTATAAGGGAGAAAAGGTCGAACAGTTCAGCTTTGAAAACGAGGTTGCCGCGCGTGAGGTCGAAACGACCATTCTTGCTGCAGCCGACGGGAAGCTGACAACGGTCAAAGTTGATAAGAAGCAACGGCGACGTAATCCGGCCGCTCCGTTTACAACCTCAACATTGCAGCAGGAAGCGTCGCGCAAGCTCGGTTTCAACACACAATGGACCATGCGCGTTGCGCAGAAGTTGTACGAAGGCATCGAATTGCCGGATATTGGCAATGTCGGCCTTATCACTTATATGCGTACTGATTCGGTCACTTTGGCCGATGTTGCCGTTGCGGAGATTCGCGACGTAATCAAAGAACGCTATGGGGCCGAGAATGTCCCGGATGAAATTCGCAAGTTTAAGACTAAGGCGAAGAACGCTCAGGAAGCGCATGAGGCCATTCGACCGACTTCGGTGACGCATACTCCCGACTCGTTGCGCGGCAAGCTGGATGAAGAACAGCTAAAACTTTATACCCTCATTTGGCGGCGAACGATGGCGTGTCAGATGGTCTCCGCTGTATTTGACACAGTCGCTCTGGAATTTTCTCCAGGTGAAACAGATCCGGCTTCGGCAGACAAACAGCATCGCTTCCGAGCCAATGGCTCGGTGCTCGTGGAACCGGGCTTCATGGCGGTCTATCACGAAGGAAAAGACGACTCGAAGGACGATGATGGAGACCGGTTGTTGCCTGAAGTTGGTGTGGGCGACGTAATCAATCTGGATATTCTGAGACCGGAACAACATTTCACGGAGCCACCACCGCGTTTTACAGAAGCAAGCCTCGTGAAGACGCTCGAAGAATACGGAATAGGCCGCCCGTCGACCTACGCCAACATCATCATAACGCTCAAGAACCGCGAATATGTCGAAATGGATGCCAAGCGGTTTTTGCCAACCGACATTGCCAGGATTGTTATTGGTTTCCTCACCGAACACTTTAAGCAATACGTGGACTATGATTTCACGGCGCGTTTGGAAGATGATCTCGATGCCATTTCGTTGGGGCAGAAAGATCTGGTTCCACTCCTCGAGGAGTTTTGGAAGCCTTTTCACGATCTCGTCGTCGACAAAGAAGAAAGCGTCTCTCGCGAACAGGTTGCCCAAGCGCGCGAGCTCGGCACAGATCCGAAATCCGGCAAGCCGGTAACCGTGCGCATGGGTCGCTACGGTCCCTTCGTTCAGATCGGCACTAAAGATGATGAGGATAAACCGAAATTTGCCGGTTTGCGTCCAGGTCAGAAAATGGGCGACATCAATATGGTGACGGCGATGGAACTCTTTAAGCTGCCGCGAAAGTTAGGTGAGACCGAGGATGGACTCGAAATTTCGGCCAGTGTCGGTCGATTCGGGCCTTACGTTCGTTATGGCGATAAGTATGTTTCGATTAAGGACGATGATCCCTACACAATCGAACTACCACGGGCGCTGGAAGCGATCGAAGAAAAGAAGATCGCTGATGCTAACCGCCTCATTCAGGATTTCGAAGCCGACGGCATCCAGGTTCTGAACGGGCGCTACGGCCCTTACGTTACAAACAAAGAAAAGAACGCACGTGTGCCGAAAGATCGCGAACCGAAATCGCTGACGCTCGAAGAATGCATAGAACTTCTGGCAAACGCGCCGGTGCGTGGAAAACGCGGCAAGAAGAAAGCAAAGAAAAAGACCGAGACTAAGAAAGCGACTAAGAAAAAGGCAACAAAGAAGAAAGCCAAGAAGAAAAAAACTAAGAAGAAGGTTGCTAAGAAAAAAGCAGCGAAGAAAAAATCATCTGACTCAGACGAGTCTTAGCCTGAATTATTCATGAATAATTCGGGCTAAACGCATAGGCCAGTACGGATGGCCAGTTCACAAATAATTCGGCGGGCATCTCGCCTGCTGCACTCGGGAGGCGTCATCGCCTATCCGACCGAAGGTGTGTTTGGTCTTGGCTGCCTCCCGAATAACGCGACGGCAGTCTATAAAATTCTCGAAATGAAAGGCCGGGATGTTTCCAAAGGGCTGATACTCATAGCATCCGATGCACGGCAGTTGGACGATTGGATCGATTTGGGCGACGCCGACATTCCAAGTACGGAGAGCAATCCAACCACGTGGATAGTGCCGGCCACGGACGCCGCCCCAAGCTGGATTCGTGGCGCGCATGAAACGGTTGCAGTCCGCCTAACGACCCATCCTATCGCGCGCGCGTTATGCGAAGAGGCAGCGTCCTGCATTGTGTCCACTAGTGCAAATCTCTCTGGGCACCCGCCGGCTCGAAATGCGACTGTTCTGCGCAGACAATTCGGTCCTTTAGTAGACTATGTCGTACCAGGACAATGCGGACCCGCGCGGGGCGCATCTGAAATTCGTGACATAAGGACTAATAGAATTGTGAGACCCGCATGAGCGACGACAACATTCGTGCTGTTACAGATTATTTGCGTACGCTACAGATGCGTATTTGCTCATCCCTTGAGGACACTGACGGTGTCGGAAGGTTTGAGCACGATCACTGGGATCGGGCAGATGGGGGCGGCGGGGAAAGTCGTGTGTTAACGAATGGCAAGATTTTCGAGCAGGCGGGTGTCAGTTTTTCGCATGTGTTCGGTGATCAAATGCCGCCGTCTGCCACACAAAGCCGCCCGGAGCTCGCCGGCAAACGTTTTCAAGCAATGGGGGTGTCGCTCGTGCTGCATCCGCATAATCCATACGTTCCAACCACGCATGCAAATTTTCGCTTTTTCACCACCGAGGGTGATGACGCTGACGCCATCTGGTGGTTTGGCGGTGGCTTTGATTTGACGCCGTACTATCCATTTCTCGATGACGTTATACATTGGCACCGCTCAGCTAAGGCGGCTTGTGATTCGTTTGGCGAAGATTATTACCCGAGCTTTAAGCAATGGTGCGACAAGTATTTTTATTTGCCGCATCGCAACGAAACACGCGGCGTAGGCGGCTTATTCTTCGACGATTTGAACAAGCCCGATTTTGACAGTTCCTTTGCACTAACACGCGCGATCGGCGATCAATTTTTGCCGGCATACTTGCCGATCGTCAAAGCGAGATACGAACACAAATTTGGCGAACGGCAGCGAGAGTTTCAGCTATATAGACGAGGACGATATGTTGAATTCAATCTCATACACGATCGTGGCACCTTATTCGGTTTGCAGTCCGGCGGGAGAACCGAGTCGATATTGATGTCGCTGCCGCCGCGGGTTCGTTGGGCGTATAACTGGCAGCCTATACCTGAATCACCTGAGGCCGATCTCTACGACAATTATCTGGCACCGCGTGAGTGGTTGGCTTTACGCTGATTAACATCGCAAACTAACATGCCAAATTTGGAGTCAAAGTAAGACTCTGACTCCAACAACAAAGAGACTAGACAGCAATGACAGATACCTCGCGCCTTTCCGGCGTCCTAAGCCCGGTTGTAACACCGTTCAAGGATGACTTATCACCCGATGCGGATCGGCTTATTAAACAATGCCAGTGGCTGTTGTCACAGAATGTTGGGCTCGCGGTGTTCGGAACCAATAGCGAAGCCAATTCTCTTTCGGTCGATGAAAAGATCGAGCTTCTCGATCGACTGGTTGAAGCGGGTGTCGACACGTCACGCATGATGCCAGGCACGGGTTGCTGCGCTTTGACCGATACAGTGAAACTGACCGCGCACGCCGCTAATCTAGGATGTGCGGGGACACTGATGTTGCCACCGTTCTACTACAAAGGTGTCAGTGACGAGGGCATATACGCCAATTTCGCTGAAGTCATTGATCGTATCGGCAGTGAGTCGTTGCGCATCTACCTTTATCACATACCTCCAATTGCTCAGGTTGGGTTTTCATTGGATCTGATTGAACGTCTCATTACGCGCTTCCCAAAAACAATTGTAGGCATCAAGGACAGCTCTGGTGATTGGGATAATTCGCACGCCATGTTGCAGCGTGAGTGGGATGAATTTCGAATCTTTGTCGGCAGCGAGAGCTTTCTTCTGGCGAATATGCGAAAGGGTGGGGCTGGCTGTATTTCAGCGACGGCAAACGTTAACCCCGCCGCCATAGATCACCTGTATCAGACTTGGGAGGCAGACGATGCAGAGACGCAGCAAGCAGCCCTGGACGCCGTTCGTAACACGGTAATGGCATATCCGATGATCCCGGCCCTCAAAGCCACGGTTGCGGAGTTTTCCGGGGACGAACAGTGGCAAACCGTACGGCCACCGCTAATTAATTTGGACCCTGAAAAAAGCGCGGCCCTGATGGCAGCACTGCGTGGAATGGATTTTGAAATGCGGGGGCTTTAGCCCGCAGATTGCGCGCTAGCTAAGCCAGCCATTTTTCTTGGAGTCGCTCGTAAACCAAATCAAATAAGCGCCAATAATGGTGACCGCAGCAGAAAAGATCGCAGCGACTGCGCCAAGCACTGACATCGTAGCCATGAGAACGAAAGAGTTGTAATTCTGCGCCAATACGCCGAGCAGGGATGCAATGAAAACAGGCATCGCCAGCGCCTTACGCATCAGTAACAATACACAGCCGAGCGTACCAGCAGTAACAGCAATCGCGAACGCACTTGTCGCCCAGCTCGGTACATTCTCATAGAGCATGCGTTCTGCTTCTGGCAGCGCGCTCATTGCATCGGGTGTCATTGTTACCTGGGCAACGTAGGCAGACATACCCATTAGATTCCAGACTAGAGCGATACCGGCAGTCCAGTAAAAAGACTTCGGCGGCTTACTGTTTTCCTCGGACATGATTCTCCCCTTATTCGTTATTGTTATTGGCTGGGGCCGTTGGGAGGACAGTTTCTGCTGTGCAACGCGCGAAATCAAGGTCTTGTGGAAAGGTCGACATAATTCTTACGCCGAACTGACCTATTTTTTACGCTTTGACTTTGCCTTGCATTCTTTGTGACGGAAACATGACACTTCATGATCGTTCACCATACCGGTCGCCTGCATATGGGCATAAATTACGGTACTGCCGACGAATTTGAAGCCGCGTTTCTTGAGATCTTTACTCAACGCATCTGACTCCGGAGAGGTCGCCGGAACATCAGACATTTTGCCAATTTTATTCTGAATAGGTGCCCCACCAACGAAATCCCAGATGTAATTGCAGAAACCATCAAATTCGTCCTGCACATGCAAAAACAGTTTGGCATTCGTAACTGCAGAATTGACTTTCAATTTATTCCTGACGATGCTCGGATCCAACAAAATTTTGTTGATCCGTTTTTGCGTAAATCGTGCGACCTTTTGTGGATCAAAGTTGGCAAAGTTCTTCTGATAACCGGCGCGCTTGTTAAGAATTGTTGACCAGCTTAATCCTGCTTGCGCTCCCTCCAAAATCAAAAATTCGAATTGTTTTTGATCATCCCAAACGGGTACACCCCACTCTTCATCGTGATAGCGAATGTATTCCAGGCTGGTTTCGCCAGCCCATCTGCATCTTTTTGTTATTTTTGCCATGCTGCTAGTCGTCCTTTAGTTGAAGGGCGATGGTAGCAATTGCTTCTACAGCGAGCACGGCGCAATTGTTGCCGGAACCCCCTAATTCGCTTTCGGAATCCAGGGTTGAGGCTGACTTACGGGATGAGAGCCACAAAATTGAAGCTTGGATTGACATTAGTCGATACCGCTATCTATGCATGGGTATTGGGATCGGCCGCATGGGCTGTGACCCTGCCCATAAAAAAAGGCTCGCCGAAGCGAGCCTTTCTCATTTAATGCAAAAGCTAAGGTGTGATTAAGACTCACCACCACATTTGCCTTCAGCTGCTTCTTTGTCGCCGCCACAAGAACCTTCTACTTCTTTATCACCGCCACAAGAGCCTTCTGCTTCTTTGTCGCCGCCACAAGAACCTTCAGCTTCTTTATCACCGCCACAAGAGCCTTCTGCTTCTTTATCACCACCACAAGAGCCTTCTGCTTCTTTGTCGCCGCCACAAGAACCTTCTGCTTCAGCTTCTTTGTCGCCGCCACATTTGCCTTCGCCACAGCTTCCTTCAGCTTCCTGTGCGCCAAGCAAATATCCTGCGCCGAGCGTGGTTATTGAAAACGGGCTTACGCCAGCGTCAGCATTAGCGGTTGCTGAGAATGCGAACGCACCGGCGATTGCTGCGCCAACTGCGACTGCTACTGGTTTCAATGTTTGCTTTTCAGACATTTCAATCTCCTACCTTCGATTTTAAACGCCCAAGCGGGCATTGATTTGAGTCCGTTAAGCGGACACATTTGTCCAGTAGCGGGCTAGATGCTCCACTCTACTGAGTTAATAATGCTTTTTTCCAATTCGGTCAGCGGTTCGCCTCGCTCCCCGATGATTGCGATGCTGCCATTGCCCATCGGCAATATGACACCATTCACGCCTTTGCCGTTCAGCGTTGTTGCCTGGTCGATCATTTCCTCTGGCATCAATAAGAGCGTGATCGGCCCCTTTTCGCCCTGTAACACGAGGTGCGGAATTACCCTGCCATTTATCGTACAACTCTTTGCATAGCTAACCAGACCAATATTTGCATTCATCGTTCCAGACGATCGCCGTATAACTTTAGACAATTGGTCGTTTGATACAGCGACATTCGTTACCGCTAGCGCGGCGGGCTCGTGATCGAGATGCGCGAGAACCTCATCGGCCAGCGATAGACCGCTTGGCGCGTAGTAGTCATCAACTGCCCGAAAGCCAACGAAAACCGCTAGCAATACGGTGGCCGCGACCGCGAGCCAAGCCTGCGTTGTAATCGCACTTTTGCGGCCAAAAGGTAGCTCGACGACATTATCGTCCTCGATCTCCGGCAAATCCGGAATTTTGATATCAGGTGTATCGATGCAAAGAGCCGCCGCAATTCGTATTTCAAACGCCTGCATTTCTTCCGTGAATGCACTACAAGACGCACAGTCAGCAGAATGCTCCGAACCACCCTCAAATGAGGCTGACGGATCTGCTCCTAGTGCTTCTTTGTATGCTTCGCAATTCATCATGTTCCCGGCGGTTGTTATACCGCTGCTTCCTTATCTACCTGATTCTTCAATTTGATCCGCGCCCGGTGCAATCGAGTAAGGACTGCGCCCTGCTGTATACCCATCAATTCTGCAATTTCTTTTGTGCTGTGACCCATTAAGACCTGTAACACCAGCGGTTCGCGATAATCATCTTCAAGCTTGTAGATCGCCTCGCGTAGCTCGTGCATTTCTGAATCATCCGACTCGGCCAACATTACCGACTGGGCTGGACTCAGATTGTCTATATCAACCGTTTCTAAACGTTTCCTCTCAAAATACCGCGCATTCTCTCTGCGAACGATCGTCAGCAACCACGGTTTGGCCGCACTATCTTCGCGGAGCGCATCCAGAGACTTCCAAGCCCTAAGCAGGGCCTCTTGGACAACCTCTTCTGCGATGCTCGGATTCCGACATAACCATGTCGCATACCGATACATATCCGTGTGAAATACGCTTACAACCCTGTCAAAGCGCCTGTGGCGTTCACGACTGGCGTTACTGCTAGTCATACGAGGGGACCCGTTCCCATGTCAATTTATTACTCATAGTGTCTTTTTTGTGATTCAGGCGTGGAAACCAACTCCGAATACAGGGAAAATCAAATGCATCGTGACATAAGACCTTAATGTGAGTGAGATTTTGGACGCATTGTACCCCTCTGTACGCATGCGGCGCACAAGAAGAAGCGCCGCTCTACGATCCCTGGTCGCCGAATCGGCGCTGGGACCTGCTGATCTGATCTACCCTGTGTTCGTCCTTGATGGGCAGGGTAAGACCGAGGCGATACCTTCGATGCCAGGAATCGAGCGCAAATCAGCAGATTTGCTGGTCGAAGATGCCCGGGAAGCCGAGTCGCTTGGTATTCCGGCGATCGCACTCTTTCCAGTCGTCGATGTGAACGGAAAAAGCCTTGATGGCGCGGAATGCGCAAATCCCCACGGCCTTGTGCAACGGACCGTTAGATTGCTAAAAGCAGAACTGCCAGGGCTGGCTATCATTACTGATGTCGCGCTCGACCCCTACACCACCCATGGGCAGGACGGGATTATTGACGATGATGGCTATGTCCTTAACGACGAGACGGTTGCAATGCTCGTGCGTCAGGCCACGTCACATGCGGAGGCTGGTGCAGATATCGTCGCTCCGTCCGACATGATGGATGGTCGCATCGGTGCCATTCGCTCCGCGCTGGAAGACAACGGTCACCGAAATACACTAATTCTTGCTTACGCAGCGAAATACGCCTCGTGTTTTTACGGCCCGTTTCGCGATGCCGTTGGTTCCGCCGCAAATCTTGCCGGCGGAGATAAACGTAATTATCAGATGGACCCGGCGAATTCCGACGAAGCACTGCGGGAAGTCGGGCTCGACCTATCGGAAGGTGCTGACTTGGTCATGGTCAAACCAGCCCTTCCTTATCTTGATATTGTTCGACGCGTTCGTGATACATATCAGGTGCCTACTTTTGCCTATCAAGTCAGTGGTGAGTACGCGATGATTAAAGCGGCCAGCGAAAATGGTTGGTTGGATGAAAGAAGCGCAGCGATGGAAGCCTTACTGTCGATTAAGCGAGCGGGCGCGAATGCGATTCTCACCTACTTTGCGTTGCAAGCTGCACGCTGGATGGCGGAACGATAATATGTCGGAGAATGCCATGGATCGATATGGTGTGATGGGGTATCCAGTTTCACACAGCCGCTCACCCATAATTCATCGGCTGTTCGCCGTACAAACCCAGCAAACCTTACAGTACGAATTGTTACAGGTTGCGCCGGAACAGCTCGAAAAAGCGGTACGTCAATTCGGACGCACCGGCGGTAAGGGGCTCAATATTACGGTTCCGCACAAGACCGAAATTGTGCGCCTTATCGAAGATATGAGTGAGCGTGCGAAGAATGCCGGCGCTGTTAACACTTTGCTTTTCAAAGACGACGAAATATACGGCGACAACACTGACGGTGCTGGATTGATGCGTGACTTGCGAATCAATCAGGAGCTGGATTTAACGAGTGCAAACATTCTCATTCTTGGCGCCGGCGGCGCGACTCGCGGCATCGTTGCCCCACTTATCGAGGCAGCTCCGGCATCCATCATGATCGCGAACCGCACCTTGTCGAAGGCCAGTGCGCTTGCCAATCACTTCTCAGTCGACGGCCCGGTCAGTGCCTGTCGTTTCAAGGATGTGGATACGTTGCCCGTTTACGACCTCGTCATAAACGCGACCTCTGCGGGACTAAAAGGTGAGACACCACCCTATCCGGAGAAAGCCGTTCACCCCACTACCGTCTGTTACGACCTTTCTTATGGGCCAACCACTACGCCGTTTGCGAAGTGGGCAGCAGATCACGGTGCTGCTCGCTCCATAATGGGCTGGGGCATGCTGATTGAACAAGCGGCCGAGTCGTTTGAAATCTGGCGCGGCATCCGACCCGATACTGGACCGGTACTTAAGCAGTTAACGATTAAAGCGACCTAAGTAAAGAGTCAGAGTCTTCGACTTTGACCCCGAAGAAATATCTCAATCCCTAATATAGTGGCATGTCAGGATCAGAGCTGCTGCGTCTAAGCCCATCTCGAGTTGTGTGCTCAAACAAAGCGTCAGAGTCGAAGGCTCTGACGCTCAAGTCATAAACGCAATGTGACCAGTTCTTCCGAGCTTGTCGGATGAATGGCAACCGTGTCATCGAAGTGTTGTTTTGTAGCGCCCATGCGAATCGCGACTGCAAATCCCTGCAACATTTCGTCAACACCATCACCAATCAGATGGCAGCCAATGACGCGTTCATCATCACCCACAACGATGAGCTTCATCGCTGTTTGGACTTTTGTTTCGCTAAATGCGTACATCATTGGATTGAACCGAGTCTCGTAAATTCTAACACTGTCGCCATGTTCGGCCCGCGCTTCATCCTCGGTCATACCGACGGTGCCTATCGGTGGATGGGAAAAAACAACCGTAGGGATAGTGTGATATTCCAACCGCCTATCCGTCATGCCATTGTATAAACGATCAGCGAGCCGTCGCCCGGCAGCAATAGCCACTGGCGTTAGCGCATCGCGGCCGGTTACATCCCCTAACGCGAAAATATTATCAACATTCGTTTTCTGGAAGTCGTCGGTGGGAATAAACCCGCGCGCATCCATTTCGATGCCCGCAGCTTCGGCGTTTAGCGAGTCAACGTTTGGCGCCCTGCCAACTGCCCATATTACTGCGTCAAAACCGCCGACCGCTCGGCCATCCTCCGCCAATACATAAATGCCGTCGTCTCGTTGCTCAAGCGCTTGCGGCACCACGCCAGTCTCCAGTGCAATTCCGCTTTGCAACATTGCCTTAGCGAGTTCCTCGCGAACCATTGGATCGAAACTGCGTAGCACGCCATCTTTGCGGACCAAGACTGATGTGTCACTGCCGAGCCCGTTGAGTACGCCCGCGAACTCTACCGCAATATAGCCGCTGCCTAACACGGCAACTTTCTCTGGACGCTGGTCGAGCTCAAAGAAGCCATCTGACGTAATGCCGAGATTCGCTCCCGGTATGTCGGGCACAATCGGATAGCCGCCGGTGGCAATCACAATATTGTCCGCCGTATAGTTTTGCCCACCAACCGCTACGGTATGCGCGTCGACAAAACTACCATGGCCTGCAATATAGGCCACTTCCCGCTCATCGAGATTACTCGCGTAGATGCCGTTCAAACGTTTTACGTAAGCGTCGCGTTTGGCTTTGAGAATCGACCAATCGTGGCCCTTCAATGATAGGTCAAAGCCGAAGTCTCTAGCATGCTCCGCCTGGTGGGCATGATGCGCTGAGTACCACATGATTTTCTTTGGCACACAACCGACGTTTACGCAGGTTCCTCCGAGCGGCCCGGATTCAATAGTCGCGGCCTTAATGCCGTACTCCGCTGCCCGCTGTGCATGTGCGAGGCCGCCACTGCCGCCACCGATGACGATCAAATCAAAATTATCTGTCACACTTGTTCCTTTTAGATCATTTACGTCGCCCAATCGCGACGCTGTGATACCATTCTGCTGCCTGTTTCCCAGCGTTCGGATTGCATGTCAAACCCACTACTAGACACCTCTGGTCTACCTAATTTCGATGCAATAAAGCCGCAGCACGCGTTACCCGCGCTGCAGGAGCTTATCGCAGCGCATCGTCAAAAGCTTGCTGACATTCTTGCGCAACCGGACGCTCACGATTGCGCATCGCTGATCACTCCGATGGAGGAGATGAGTCATGAACTCAGTCGCGTCTGGTCTCCCATTGGGCATTTACAGAGCGTCCTTGACGATCCTGCATGGCGCGATGCATACAACGAATCGCTGCCCCTATTGACCGAACATGGCACTGAATTGTCACAGAACAATGAGTTGCAGAAAGCCTACAGCCAAGTTTCAGACAATTTGCCCGCGGATGCGGATCCTGCGCTGCGCGCGCTGATCGAGCAGGAACTCAGAGATTTTCGGTTGGCCGGTGTCGCATTGCCGGAAGCGCAAAAAACTCGCTACCGCGAGTTGGCGCAAGAAATCGCCGCTATCCAAGCGACGTTTGAACAAAATATCCAGGACGCAACCGATCATTGGCACTACCAGACGGTCGCTGGCGATGCCGTGACTGGACTTCCCGCCTCGGTTCGCCAGCGAGCGTCCGCAGACGCCAAATCAAACAACGCCGAGGGCTGGTGGTTCAAACTCGATTATCCAACTTATCATGCCGTCATGACTCACGGTGAAAGTCGCGAGCTACGTGAAACTTTCTATCGCGCATGGTCCACTCGCGCTTCGGACCAAGCGGCAGACTTGCAGTGGGACAACAGCGAGATAATCGAACGCATCATGTCGCTTCGACACGAAGTCGCGGAAATTGTTGGATTTGATAACTACGCCGCATACTCGCTCGCGACCAAGATGGCCGGCTCGGCCAACGAGGTCACTGAGTTTCTAACCGAACTCGCTGACAAATCGCGACAAACAGCAAAAATCGAACTGGAGCAACTGACTACTTTCGTCGGGCAATCACTGGAACCCTGGGATTTTTCCTTCTACATGGAAAAACTGAAACAAGACCGTTTTGCAACCTCCGATGAAGAACTGAAACTGTATTTCCCGTTCGCGACCGTCAAACAAGGGATGTTTGGTATCGCGGAACAACTCTATGGAATTTCAGTTGTCGAGAATACCAATGTCAGTACGTGGCATGAAAATGTGAAATATTTCGAAATCAGCAACGCTAATAATGAATTGGTGGGTAGTTTTTACACCGATTTGTTCGCGCGCAATGGTAAACGCGGCGGTGCATGGATGGACGAATGCGTCGTTCGAAAAGACATAGCCGGCGCGGACACGCGTCCGGTGGGCTATCTGGTCTGCAATTTTCCGCCGCCAGACGAAAGGGGCGCATCTTTTCTCACGCACACTGATGTTGTCACTCTATTCCATGAATTTGGGCATATGTTGCATCATTTGCTAACACGAATTACTTATCCATCTATTTCCGGCATCAACGGCGTGCCATGGGACGCGGTCGAACTACCCAGTCAATTTATGGAGAATTTCGCCTGGTGCTACGACGTGCTGGAAAAATGCTCTGCACACCAAGACAGTGGCAAATCGATGCCACGCGAGGTATTTGATAATCTGCAAGCGAGTCGAAATTTCGGCGAAGCGCTGGCAATGCTCCGACAAATCGAACTGGCACTCTTTGACTTTCGGCTCCATGCGAACTACGACCCGGAAAAAGGCGCGAATGCGTTACCAATACTCAATGCTGTTCGGGCTGAAGTCGCGTTAATTCGACACCCCGATTTCAACCGCTTGCCACATAGTTTCTCACACATATTCGCGGGTGGTTACGCGGCAGGTTATTACAGCTACAAGTGGGCAGAGGTCCTCGCGGCAGATGCTTTTGCGGCATTTGAGGAAACCAGCATTTTCGATCGTGCGACGGCAACTCGATTTCGAGAGGAGATATTAGAGATCGGTGGCAGTCGTGACTTTATGGACGCCTATATCGCGTTTAGAGGCCGGAAACCCACTTTGGATGCCTTGCTTCGGCAAAGTGGTATCGGCAAAGCCGCATGAAGATCGCGACCTGGAATGTGAATTCCTTGAACGTGAGACTGCCGCATGTGCTCGAGTGGCTAGCCACAGCCGAGCCGGATATATTGGTATTGCAGGAAATTAAGCAAGTAACCGAAGCGTTCGCTGCCGACAAATTCGCTGCAGTGGATTACAAAGGCATAGCCAGCGGACAAAAGACCTATAACGGCGTCGCGGTAATCAGTCGCAATGAGGGCGCGGATATCATCACTGACTTCCCCGGCTTCGAAGACCCCCAGCGACGAATTCTCGCAGCAACAATTGATGGTGTCCGAGTCATCAACTTGTACATTCCAAATGGAACCAGTGTCGGCTCGGAAAAGTACGATTACAAGATGAGTTGGCTTGCCGCGCTCAGGATTTTTTTAAAAGATGAAATGAGCCGTCATGACAAGCTAGTTGTTCTGGGCGACTTCAATATCGCACCGGACGACCGGGATGTGCACAATCCGGAACAATGGGGCGAAGGCATACTTTGCAGCCCGCCCGAGCGGGCGGCACTTCAGGGATTAGTCGATCTCGGGCTGTCCGATGTTTTCAGGCAATTCGACCAAGCCGAGAAACTATTTAGTTGGTGGGATTATCGGGCGGCCGGTTTCCGCAGAAATGCAGGCTTAAGGATAGACCTGATACTTGCTAGCAAAACATTGTCAGACAATTGCACCGCAAGCTATATTGATCGCGAACCGCGTACCTGGGAGCGACCATCAGATCACACGCCGGTAATTGCAGAGTTTACGCCTTGATGTTACATAAGCTCGGAACTGATTCACTTTTTCGACCGAGCAAGGAGTTCCAGTTCAGCCAACACGCCCAAGTACAGGCCAAAAAATGCACTGCTTTCAGCTAAGCTACGTGCTTGAGGTCAAGGCGTGAGTAGCGCCGCCGACCAACGTTGGCAAAAGCCAGCGCATGCTTCATCAACAACATACAAAAATAAGAAATTGATGACTCAGGATCGACGCAACGACTACGACGTCACCAACACTGTGCAGGTAAGTAGCTCTATCGCAGTACGTGACGCCGTTAGTGAAATATTCGCAACAACGTTCCCCGGGGCGTCGTTCGATAAGTTGTGGCTGGCCTTCTACGATTTCGAGCGACTGTTCAGCGGCCAATTTCCAGGCTATCTAGGTTGCGACACCACCTACCACGATCGACAACATTCGCTGGACATGACGCTTGCATTTGCACGTCTGATTGCCGGGTATGAACGAAGTGTCGATCCAGCCGAAAGGGTCGGGGCACACCGGGCACAAATGGCAATCGTTACTTCATTGTTTCATGACTCTGGTTACATTCGACACGAACACCGCGACAAAGAGTTCAAGAATGGTGCGGAGTTCACGCTCTATCATGTCTCGAGGAGCGCAGACTTTTTGCGTCGCTACTTACCTGAATTGGGTATGTCGCAGGATGTCGCCGTTGCCAGCATGATCGTGCACTTCACGGGTTACGAACTGGATCTCGACAACATAGAACTGGATGACCCCAGAGACGCCATTTGTGGACATCTCATTGGCACTGCCGACCTGGTCGCTCAGATGGCAGATCGATGCTATCTCGAAAAGTGCCGCGATAGACTTTACAAAGAGTTCGTCGTCGGTGGCATCGCTATCGAGAACGCATCGCCGGGCGAATATATGGTGCGCTACGAATCGGGCATCGATCTCCTCAAGAAAACACCCGCGTTCTATCAAGCCGCGACAAAAGACCGGCTCCGAAAGAAATTTAACCGTGCCTATCGTTACATTGAAGTTCTCTACGAAGGGCAGAATCCCTACATCGATGCTATTCGAGCCAATCTGAATCATTTGGTTCGCGTTCTGAAAACAGAAAACAGGCAATTGTTGCGACGTGAGCCGCCATATTTTGTCGGCACGGACGATGCGGTTGAGACAATGGACAGCGTTGCTGACAGGATGCTCGCGTCCATTCCGCCTCGCGTCGGCGACGGAGCAACGGACGGCCTCCCAGCCTAAAAAACAGGGTCAGAGCCCAATTACGGGCTCTGACCCTGTTTTTTTGATTTTAGGGATTGAGCGCTTCCTTTACGAAGTCGAGGCGGTCATTACCAAAAAACATTTCACCGCCCACAAACATGGTTGGTGCCCCGAAGGCGCCACGTGCTACCGCTTCGTCGGTGTTTTCTCTTAGCCGACCCTTGATACGAACGGAATTAATCTCTGCCATCGTTTCATCGACCAGCAATCCTGCGCCAGAAATAATATCGGCAAGAACGCCGACATCGCTTAGGTTTTTCTCGTGGGCCCACATCGCATCGAACAGCGGTTGGTGCACAGCTTCAAGAACGCCTTTTTCCTGAGCGACCAATGCCAATCTCATCGCGCTGACCGTATTTTGTGGAAACGTAGGATTTATTTTATAGTCAATCCCGTATCGCTTGACCCAACGTTCAGCGTCTTTGAACAAATAGGTGCCTCGCGCTGGAAGCGTCGCCGGTGGCTTATTGCCCACAGCGTTCATGACACCACCGAGAAGCATCGGTCGATAAACTACTTCCGCGTCAATGAGCGAAAGCTGGCTATTAGCCAAATAAGAATAAAGACTGACATAGTCGTAAAAAAATTCGAGCTTCTGCGTCATATTTTCACCATAGGAATGTGCCGCGAGCGCGATTCGATACGCTTTATCCAGTTGCGGATATTAGGAAAATCATCTAGATCGAAACCACCTTCACTTGCAATGTGGGTATAAGCGAATAGTGCAATGTCAGCAACATTAAACGCGACTCCGGAAACATAGTCGTGCTCTCCAAGCTGTTGCTCCATGATACCCAACGCGCTGATTCCACCTACCCGCTTTTGCCCAAGATCGATTTTTTTATCGGCTGGATTTCCGAGATATTGAATGATGAAGCGCGAGGTGGCGATGTAAGGCTCATGACTGTATTGCTCAAAAAACATCCACTGCAAACTAATTGCGCGAGACCAGGCATCGCTGGCTAGAAACTCACTACCATCCGCGAGATAGCACAGAATGGCATTTGATTCGGCTAAATGTTTTCCGTCGGGTAGCTCGAGCAGGGGAATTCGACCATTTGGATTCATCATGAGAAATTCAGCCGTGCGTGTATCGCCAGAAAGGATATCGACCTCTTCCCAGTCATACTCAATGTCCATTTCGGCACACAGCAGCTGAACCTTGTAGCAGTTCCCGGAACGGGAATCGCCGTAGAGTTTGAGCTTCTTCATACTGTACTCCGCTCTTTCTCCGCGAGCCTAAGGCCCAATACCTCATGGCGCTTTAGGCGCCGATTTGCGAAGAACGCCGCAACCCCGCAGGAACTGAAGGCGTAAATATGGTCGGTAGGACTGATGGTATTGTCGAAAAAGACTCGTAGGGTATCCAAAGACAGTCCGCCGAGAATCTGGCCAGGTGTCGCGTCAATATACTGAGCAGTTTGTAGAACGCCGATCAGCAAATTACCAACATAGGCCGCAAGGCCAGCAACCAACACAGCGATAACCGGAAAACGCCAATCCAGGCCACGCCCGAAGCGCTGCACTACCACGCCAATTAATGCCCCAATCAGCACACTAAACCACGGGAAAACCAGACCTGAATCTAGCGAAAGAAGTGCCCAGAACCAACTCAACAACAGCGCTACCGCAATACTTCCCAGCGCGCCTCGAAGCACCGACTGTTCGGCAAGTAGCCGAAGTCCGTCTGCTGGCGGCAGCTTCTCGGATGGTTTTCGGGTATGTTTTTGTTTGAGGCGAAACATTGTGGCGATGTGAACAGTAGTTGTGCGGCGCCGTATAGTACCGTAGTTTCGAATCGTGGCATCGATTCGCGGTCCACGTCGGTGGTTTATTCTTCCTCTCGGAGATGCTTGTGCAGGATTTTCAACACCTTATACAAACAATAATTTGTTTGATATTGGTGCTGTTGACGGCGTGCGCAACCGCCCCTATTCCGTCCACAATTATTCAGACGCTTCATGACACCTCGATATCACGAGCACCTTTCGCAAATGTGTTGATCATTGGTGTGGCAGGTAATTTCGAATCACAAGCGCTGTTCGAGCGACAAATCGTTGCACATTTGGCCGATGCCACTGGCAATGCAAGCGCTTATTTCACGGTAATTGGCCGCCGCCCACTATTTACGCGTACCGCCATGGAAACCGCGATTAACTCCCGTAACTTTGATGCGGTTTTATTTGTCAGGGAAAAAGGCCAGGAACGCGAAGGCTTCGCCCCGGGCCTGCCGGTGGCCTCAGGATTCGATTTGTTTAACTACGACTATCCAGAATTGAATGGCGGTATCAGCATCGAGCAAGCAGCCACCATTACATTTGTAACCGAGCTTTATTCGGTCGCAGAACGAAAGAAAATCTGGTCAATCGATTCTTTAAGTTTCGACAACACCACGGCAACCGAACTAGTCAATGAACAAGCCGCTATGATCGCTCAAGAAATTATCAAGGACGGTTTACTTCCCTAAAACATTATCGAGTAGCAACCTATGTTTCCAGTAATTAGAGGCACATCGTTACGAGTATTTTTTCTGGCTTGCGCCGCAACCCTCTTAGGTTTTGTTCCTGCGGCTGCACAAGAAACCGCAAAACCGGTTTTACATGGCAAGCACTGGGTAGCGGTCACCGGAAAACCATTGGCCGCGACGGCAGGCAGCATGACATTCACGCGTGGCGGCAACGCTGTTGATGCCGCATGCGCGATGTTGGGTGCAACATCGACGATGTGGGACACGCTCGGCTGGGGCGGAGAAACACAGGCACTTATATTCAACCCGAATACCGGTGAGGTGATCGGTATTAATGCGCTCGGTGTTGCACCAACCGGTGCCACGGCAGATTTTTTTCGCGCGCGCGGCATGATCTATCCTCCCGAATACGGACCCTTAGCGGCCGTGACGCCAGGTACGCCGGGTGGCCTGATGGTGATGCTTGCCGAGTACGGAACACTCAGTCTCGCAGAGGTATTGGCACCCTCAATGCAGATGGCTGAGGGTTACCCAATTGAGCGGGCCCAAGCGAACAACATGGAGAGCAACAAAGACATTCTGGCGCAGTGGGAGAGCTCCAAAAGAGTGTTTCTCCCAAATATGAACAAAGACAATAGTCAGGAACGCGCAGCGCCACGTGCCGGTGAAATTTTTCAACAACCCGAGTTGCTCGCGACGCTGCAAAAGTTAGTGGACACTGAGAGTGCAGCGTTGAAGGCGGGCAAAAGTCGCAAGGAAGCTATTTATGCTGCCTATGATCGCTTTTATCGGGGTGACATCGCGAAAGCCCTGGTAAAGGGTTCGACAGAGTATGGCGGCTTAATCACCATGTCTGATCTCGACAATTGGCAGGTACACATCGAGAAGCCGGTTAGCACTAATTACAGAGGTATTGAAGTTTACAAGCTCACGCACTGGGTCCAGGGACCCGTACTACTGCAGGCATTGAACATACTCGAAGACATCGATCTCAAGAGTATGGGTTACAACTCCACGCGATATATCCATGCGCTGTATCAGGCCATGAACTTAGCCTTTGCTGACAGAGACTTTTACTACGGCGACCCCTATGTTCCCCCGGCTGAGCCTATCGACGGATTGTTATCGAAAGAGTACGCCGAGCAACGGCGAGGCGAAATTAATTGGGAGCGAAACGCTCCTGACACGAAACCAGGTAATCCATATCCCTATCAGGGTGACAAAAACCCCTACCTCGATTTACTCGAGAAATGGACTCCGATTCCACCAGCAGCCGATGCGTTGGGTGCCGAAAGTTTTCAGCAGGCCAGACTAATGAGCGACGACGAAAGTTTTCGCGCGGGAACAACATCCATTCAAGCTGCCGACGCCGAAGGCTGGGTTGTTTCAATCACACCGAGTGGTGGTTGGATTCCGGCCTTTATCGCCGGCGATACCGGCATTGGTTTAAGTCAGCGCATGCAGAGTTTTGTCCTCGACGAGGCGCTGAATCCATTTAACATCGTGCAACCCGGACAACGGCCGCGCGCGACCCTAACTCCGAGTCTCGCGTTGAAAGACGGTAGCCCCTTTCTTGCCTTCTCTGTTCAGGGCGGGGATAGCCAGGATCAGAATTTGCTGCAGTTCTTTCTCAATATGGTTGAGTTCGGCATGAACGTGCAGCAAGCGGTTGAGGCCCACAATGTCACTAGTTACCAGATGCAAAGTTCTTTTGGCGCACATAAATCGGAGCCCGGGCGGCTCGAGCTGTCGGAAAAAGTACCCGAGTGGGTTCGTGAGGACCTAGGCGAGATGGGCTACGACATCGATATCGTTGATCGAACCTACAGTCCGATCACTGCAATCTACTTCGATGCCGAGAATGGCTCAATGTGGGGAGGCGCCAGTGATTATGGCGACGACTACGGCGTCGCTTGGTAGCGAAGCAGAGAGGGGTCAGAGTCAAACTCTGACCCGCTTTATCTCTGGGCCTTGTTGAAATTGTCGAATGCCAGCGCCGCAGCGGCCAAGTCTTCAAGTGCTGTACCCACTGACTTAAATAACGTGATCGAATTTTTGTCAGTTCGCCCGGATACGGCATTAGTCGTCAATTCTCGAAGGGAACCACGAATGTCTGCTTCGTAAATCGATCCCGTCTCAAGCGCCTGCACGATTTCGCCCGCTTCCGTCAGGGCGCCGACGCGAGTATCCACATAGACGTCCGCAATGGAGACCGCGTGGCCGTCTGCTTCGGCCATGTCTGGCTTAAATGCGCCGACGAGATCCAAATGTTGGCCCGCCCGCAGCCAGTCGCCATGCACGAGTGGTTCAGTCGCGAGGGTTGCGCAGCTGATGATATCGGCAGCGCTCACTGCTTCCGCAAGATCATCTGCCACCGAGACCGATATTCTATCGTCGCCGAGTTCCGCGGCCAGGTGGTCAGCAGCAGCGGCCCGCCGACCCCAAATAACAACTTCCGTTATGGATCGCACCGTTCGATGTGCGGCAATCAAATGAGGGGCCAATTTTCCGGTACCCACCATTAATAACTTCTTGGAATCTTTACGGGATAGGTAGGACGACGCAAGTGCCGACGCGGCGGCGGTTCTTTGTAGCGTAAGCTCGGTTCCATCCAGCAGCGCCACCGGAATTCCGGTTGACGCATCCATTAAGAGGTAACTACCGGAAACCGCTGGAACGCCCAACGCCGAATTTTCCGGAAATACGGTAACAATCTTTACGCCAATGTAATCACTCGACCATGCCGACATTAGCAGCAACGTACCAGGCGCATTATTTTCAGCCGCAATTTCGTGGTGTGCCCGCGACGGTACATTCACGCTTTCCCGAAATGCTACATCCAATGCATCGACCATGGCCTGGCGTGGCAGGCAATTCGCGACGGTTTGTGCATCTAGACTCTTCATGGGGAGGCCGAGGATAGCACTTCCGCGCGCGCATCAAGACCTGTAATGTCAGCGCAACGGATCGTTACTTCTATCCCGCTTTAACTCAGAAATTTGCACGACGACCCTCTGTGGAGAGTGATATGAATTTTTTGATTGCCGGTGTTTCGTTATGGGTCATAGCCCACTTGATCCCAACTCTCGGCGCAGGGTTTCGCCAAGCGCTGATCGATAAGCTCGGGGATGGACCATATCGCGGTGTATTTGCGTTGACAATTCTGACGTCGCTCGGATTAATCGTTGTCGGCTGGCGAGCGACTCCAGAAGAGTACCTGTACGTCCTTCCCGTATGGTCGAGAACCGCAGGAATTACCCTGATGATGATCGCTATTTTCTTGATTAGCGCATCTCATGGAAAAACAATTGTAAAACGTTTTGTCAGGCACCCAATGCTGATGGGCGTTTTCGTTTGGTCAATGAGCCATCTCTTGACGAACGGCACTAGTCGGGCGCTCATATTGTTTGGCGGGCTTGGCTTGTGGGCATTGATAGAAATGTCATTGATTAGCGCCCGCGAGGGCGCAAGAGAGCTACCGCAAGCACCGGGATTAAGATCTGAATTGATCGTCCTTAGCATTAGTGCGGTTGTTTTTGTTGGTTTGCTTTTTTTACACCCGTACTTCGCGGGCGTGTCACCACTCCCTATGTAGGTTAATTCAATAGGGTCGATACGGCCTTTTGAAGTAGACGATCAGGTTAATACCGAAGAACAATAAAAATCCAACCATCGACATGCGCCAGTAGTTCGTAGCCGCTTTCACGATCTGAAAGCGATCGACAAATATAGTTTCGCACGCACCATCACCGGTATCCTCGCGCGTTGTGCTTGTTCCGCGTTGTCCTCCACCATCGTTACTAAATATCTCCGAGACGAGTCCGTACACACACGCGGGGGCATACGAATCGTTGCAAGAAGTCCTTCGACATTACGACAATCCCGACGACACGGTTGATGGCTTTTTTGACGACGGTGGCTGGTGTCAGCTGGAACAATTCGACAACGTTGCGAATTGTTCCAATCTATATCCGAATGCTCGGCAAAACTCAATTCAGGCACTCAATAAGATTCAAACCGAGCGCAATCAGAACGATCCGCAAGCGTTGCAGAATATCAATCTCAATGATGGCGAACGAAACGCTGTCATCGCCTTCCTGCAGACGCTAACGGATCCGTGTGTCACTAATAGAGCGTGCTTGGCACCGTGGATCCCGACACCTAATGAAGCAGTTGACGAGTTGCAATTGAATACCGTCGATATCAACGGTAATCTCCTGTAGCCCAATACTGGGAAGGAAATATCAATCAACAACCAAAATTCCTAACAGTTTGACTGGACCAGAAATATTGAGCTTGCCACTTTTACATATGAATAAGAAACGAATTACTGTCGA
>Ga0114993_10001005_pt1 | contig 32717 bp, 25 predicted proteins | sample ArcticOcean_MG_C_FD_87042 | JGI IMG/M metagenome (GOLD analysis project Ga0114993, IMG submission 87042) | Marine microbial communities from western Arctic Ocean - ArcticOcean_MG_CB2_150 | ecosystem: Environmental > Aquatic > Marine > Oceanic | place: Arctic Ocean: Canada Basin | collected...
AATCGATGAGACCGTCCACGCCGCCGGCATCGCGATGCTCAACCACCAAATGGGCATCAATACGATTGAGAGCATCAGTTTGGTCGAGCCCAGACTCGTCTTATCCCCCTTCGCGAGTCGATTCGACAACATCCCCGCCACTCGATAGGGCACGTAATTGCCGATCATCGAGATCCAGCCGACGAAGCCGAGCATCCAGAACCAGCACCAGCCGAGATTCAGATAGGCGCCGACCAACTGAGGTCGGGTGGGACGGTTCTGTTGGCGGAAGATTTCGAAATCGGATAGGTCGTACGCCTCCATCCGGTCGTGGTGCAGAGCGACTTCGGACCGGATGCTCTCCGCACGGGCTGAATCCTCTTCCTGTAACCATTGATACGCCGCGCGCACGCGACGCGCGGCGGTGATTGATTCAACGTAGGATTGCCGTTCGGTCTCCAGACCCGCCTGCGCACGGCGCGCCTGATGCACCAGTCCGCGCGTGCGCCACATCAGGTGTCGATCCTCCCAGGTCTCCATGCCGATCGTCGAGCGATTCAGCTCGACGTCGATGATGGCCGTCACCTGCTCGACCCATCCTCGATCATCATCGCCAGGAGGAGGCAGTTCGATCGGTCGATGAATCTCCATCAATGCGCGTTCACGGAATCGGTGCTGATCGGTATAGTGCAATCCGATCGGCTGTAGGGAAGGATGCGGCAGGCCGCGCTCATCGGCAATCTGAATCGCCCGTTGTAGAATGCGCGCAGGGCCGGTCTTGATCTTCACAGGACGAGGCGAGAGGTGGGCCTTGCCCTCGAGATAGATCACGCAATGGCGGCCTTCGGCGAGCAGCGTCGCCATCGTCTCGATCAGGGCCTCGATACCCGCTGCTCGATTGCCCTCACCCTCGCCGGCTCGCTGCACAGGCTGTGCACCTGCAGCATCGAGCATCCAACGGAGCACGGGTACGCGCCACAACGTATGCTTGGCAACGAAAGTGAGCCGGCCGGGAAGGCCACTGAACATCACCAGAGGGTCGATCATCGCCCCCGCGTGCCAAGCCACATGCAGGACACCACGTTCTCGCGGCACCAGATCGTGCCCAATCACGCTGAACTCTCGAAACCAGACCTGGCTCATCTGCCGAGTCCACCAGCGGAGGAAGCGATACCGCCTGAGAATCGGTTCTCCATCAGGGTCCGCCGGCCACTCCATCGCGCTGTCCAAGCCGTCGCATCACTTATCCATCGCGCCCGACGTTGGCGCGCCCATGAACACCAAGGCAATCGCGCTCGCCGTCGTCGGCATCATGCTGATATCCGTCAATCTCTGGGTGGTCTCACCCTCTGTGATGAGCGCTGTCGAGGAGAAACTCGAGGCTGCCGTGATCTGGGACAATGAGACTTGGGAGGACGAGGATTGGCTCAATGGAACAGCGAGTCGCTCCTACTATGCATGGAACCTGAGCAATGCCGATGCCCTGAGGGACGGCAGTGAGACCGAGATGGACTTCGAGAGAATCGGCCCATTCGAATACGATATCACCACGGTTCGAGATGTGCTCTACCACGACGAGAACAATGGTCAACTCACCTATAGCGAGTACAACGTCTTCGAATGGTCCGGCGGCATCTCCGCTGACACGGAATTGACCAACATCAACATCCTCTGGGACCCGCAGCGCATCGGTGCGACCCAGACCGCCTTCGATTTCGGCACCCTGTTCATGAAGGGTTATTTCACCCGGAACATGCTGGAGAATGACCTCGCGAACCGCGCGCCCTCCCATTGGCTGAGTGAAAACATTCAACTCGAAATAGACGGGGTGTCCCAATCCCTTCCTTTGGAGGCGGCAGATGCATTCGTTATCCAATTCCAATTCTATGAGTTGTGGAATGGTACAACGGCGGCTGAAGAACAATACAGTTTGACTCTTGATCCCTCCGGGAATCCCACGTCGGATACCTGGTCCTTCCCAACCGGGTCCATCGCCGATTATTCTGACCATATGCAGAATATATTGTACAATGCGACGGACCCGAGTGATGACTCGATCTGCATCGCCTTCACCTGTCCGCTCGGACCGATGGTCATGGCGGGAGGCCCCGCGCCCGACGCTTCAATCTCGGCGATGATCGACGCGGGGTCGAACTCGGTCTCGCTGCAGCGTGCGACCTTGTACGGTTATCTCGTCTATGGCGATGATGATATGATCGATTATGGCGAGACCTGGGCGCTTGACAGTGGGTTGTACCATGGGATGCGCATTCAATTTGCCGACTACGGCGGCGGCGCGAATCTGGCCGAGGCGACCCACGATGACCTGAATGCACGTCTCAACGAGATTACGGGCACAGAGATCTCCGACGTGGAGACGCTGCAATACCTGCTGTTCGGCTGGGATGGTGGTGTTCCCGCAGGCCTGCTCGTGTGTGAGAGCCTCGGCGTGATCTGTGGCGCGACGAATTTCCTCAACGGTGCGCTGAGCGATCCCTTCGGCACGATGAATGATTACACGAAGAACAGCTCGGATCGCTTCGGCTATTCCGAGTTGCTCACGATCGGTGCCGACTGGGCGGGTGGATGGTTCACATCCGACCGTGAATTCGAATTGGTCATCAGCTCCGGAACCGGTTGGATCGATGCCGACGAATGGCTGTTGGAGGCCTTTGGTAGCGAGGATCCCGTCACCCATGCCTACATCCCGCTCGGGTTGAATCTCGGTGGCCTGTGGGGCGTCATGTATGGTGAAACGGTGGATCTGGATCCAGCGGCCAGCGATGCGATCCTGTTCGGTGAGCATGGCCTGACCACCTCTTTCGCGATGGACTTCCTCTATGCTGAGATGACCGGTCTTTCCGTGCCTCTGGATGAATCAATGTTGCCAGCCTTCGGCGGGACCCAACATGTGTGGGACGATGCCTTCGTCGCCGACCTGTATGGAATCGATGAGAATGCGGCGAGCGCGCTTCGCTGGCTGGTCAAGGACCGCGTGTTCGGTGAGTTGACCGCAGTTCTGCTCGAGGAGTTCCTCGACGCCTCTCCCTACGTCACACAGAGTGTGAATGAATGGCTGCTGGGTTGGCGAGATCCTGTGCTCGTCACCTTGGCCGATGATTCGAATGACGTGTCGGTCGGCTGGGTCTCTCTGGAGAAGAATGCGACCTACTACGGCTGTGATGACGACGCCGACAATCGCCCACAGGATGACCCCCATGGGGCGGATGGCGTGTGTTCCACTGATTCGGAGACCTTCATCACGGTGCACACCGGCGCGGTCGATGGATTGCCCGGCCAGATCATCATGGAGAAGGGCAAGCCCTACCTGACCTGGCGCACCCCAGAGCGGTCTGAGGCCGCCCTCGGTCTGCTCGAGACCGTCAACCAGACCGGCGCAGTCGGAAAAATTCTCGATGCGAACAAACCCGCTCTGTTCAACCTCGGAGGCTACGCGGTGTTGGAGAGTACGGTCGTCGGCGCGGATTCCTACAAAGGCATCCCGACGGTGAACCACACGATTGACATCAATCCGATGGAGAATCTGATCCAGGCCAAGTTGATCGGCGACGAGTCGCTGCTCGACGTGTTCCCGGGCGCGTTGCCAATCTACTTTGGCGGCACTGTCCATCTGCAGGTCGAGCCCAATCTGAATGCCATCATCGCTATCGAGATGAACTCCTACTTCTATTTCGATAGCCGTGGCGTCGGCGCCATGAACCCCTCGATGGATGATCTGGTGCCCGTCTTCCAGATCCAGGTCGTCTCGGGTGCGGATGATGAGCAGGCCGAATACATTCAGGAGAATGTGGTTGCGAATGTCGACCCGATCTGGTACTGGACGAACTTCGATACCGGCGCTGACGCAATGTTCATCGATTTCATCACTTTCGGAATCTATCTACTCGCCAACATCGCCCTATTGGGCGCGCTCGGTCTGAAGATTAGAGGACGTTCGGACCAAGACGAATTCGAGTCTCCATATCTGGAAGATGAATGAGTCAGGATTTCTCGACAACCCAGCGCATGAGGGCGGCCTCTGCGCTGTGCAGATGCTCGCCGAGTGTCGAGCGTGCCATGTCGAGTCGCTCGGCCATCTTTCGCATCGAAGTGCGTCGTGGTGTCTCGTAATAGCCCCATTGAACCGCGGCCTGGACGACCTCCCATTGACGTTCGCTCATCAGGGCGCGATGCCCACCATTCTCGCTCTGTTCCTTGATGACCTTGATGTGGTCTGGTGGCAGGATCTCGCGGGCCAGGCTGAGGAATCCCGCGATGCCCGCGGGCACACCGCGCAGACTGATTGAGATTCCCTCCTCCGAGATCGTATAGGGTGGCAGCACGGCGATGTCGGGAAATTGGATGCTCGCAATCGCGAGCGGGTGGGTGTTGAAGACAACGATCGGCGGTTCACCATCGGTACTCTTCAGCGTGGTTTCGAATGTTAGGTGCGGCGAGTCGGACAGATCCTCTGGACCGAAGCCGTCGCGGAACTGGCAGCGCATGAGCTGACGCACACCCCTCTCGGAGACGTCGAGGTGGGCGACAACCTCCAGATGAGTGCAGGGAATCAACAATTCGTCAAAACCGGTGCCCCTCATGCTGTCAGCATTCCAGTGGAGATGAACGACCTGCATACCTCCTTCGTGGGTGGTTCGGATTCTTGAAGCCTCCTGAGAAGGCTTTGGACATGGCCCCTCAGGTTCGTGGGCGGGCAATCCATTATGAGGTGGTCAACGAAGTGAACCCCATGGAAGAAAGCGAGAGCCGCCGATTTCGCCAGATTGACCGAATCGCCTCCACGACGCCGGCCTACCAACCCGGATTCGTTGTGCGACCGTCGGAGAGCATGGCTGGAAGAACCGATGCCCAATTCGGCATGATTATCTCGCTGGGAGGGGGTGTAATCGCCTTGATTCTCGGCATCTGGACTTTCATGATCTCCGATGCCGACGCGGATGTCACCTTCCTCTGGCTGTCACTGGGTGCGGCTGTGGCCGTCGCTGCCACCTTTGCGCTGGTCGAGGTCCAGCATCGTCGTCAGGGCGTGCTGTCGATCTTGCACGATTACCTGCTCGCTTTCGGGCTGCTGTTCGGCATGCTCGGTGCTTTCTGGATCAGTCGATATGGGCTGTTCTTCGCCTGTGGGCATGGCGCGGGAGGATCTGGATTCTGTCAGGGCGAGAGCGGCGCCTCGGATTGGATGCCTGGGGCGTGGGGCGTTGCTGCTCAAGTCGCGCTCATCGCCTGTGCCGCCACCGCATTCTGGGCTTTCTCAAGTCGGGTGAGAGGGGGGACGCTGCCTCGGTTGGTGCTCGTGCTCTCTCCTCTGGCACTCCTGCTGGTCGGTGCGAATGTCTGGGTGGACTGGGCCGAGGGTGAGGCCAGCCTTCCCCTGCTGATCGGTGTGCTGACGATGGCGATCCTCTCGATGGCGATGGCGACGCTCAGCAATCGCAGTCCCTTGTTCATCGCCTCTGCGATCATCTGTTCTCTGGCTCCCTTCGTCTATGAGGCGAATCTGACCGGGCCCGCGGGTGCGGGTCTCTCGATGCTGGTGATCATCGTTCTCGTACAGGGCGTGTTCGCCGCACACCCCGGATTGTCGAGGCCAATGATCGAGAAGGGCTCGATCGCCTTGGTCTCCTTGGTGATCATCGCCCAATGGGTCACCGGTGCGGCCGATGCCCAGTTCATCCTATTGCGAACGATTGAACACCCCTGGATCACCTTGCAACTGGTGCTCTGGTTGGCGTTGCTGTTCGGCTATTTCTGGGCGGTCCATCTCAATCGGGTGCCCTCGATGCCGATCGGTCTCGGCTTCGCGCTGTTGCTGATTCCCTCACCGGGCAGTATGCTCGCCTGGTGTCTCGCGCTGATGGCTTTCGTCTACATGTTGACCGTGTCGCAGACGCGCCGATGGGTTGCCGATTGGACCTTCATCGCGATGATGTTCGCTTGGTGGGCTGGGGATTGGTTTTCCTCCGAAGGTCTAGGAGAATTGGCGTTGGACCCGTTGTTCATCGCCGTGCCTCCGCTGGCACTGATCGTCATCGGATATTTCGGAGTGCGCGAGAAGCGGCTCTCGAGCAGCGTGCACAATGTCGGACTGTTGCTGGTCCTGCTCTCGCATGAGTTGCTCGCCGGTTCAGGGGCATGGCTGCCACTAGGCATCGCCGCCTTCCTGATCCTGCTCGTCTGGCAGCAGGCGCGTCAGGCGGATGAGATCATCGCGGCTGGAGAAGGTGCGCGCATGGAGGCGACCGGCCGGGTCGCGATGGCGGTCGTTGGCATCCTCGTGCTCGAACTGGCCGGGAGACTGGCCATCCCTGGCCTCGATGTGAGAGGTCTCCACATCGAAGCGATGGTCCTCGCACTCTTGCTCTATATATTCGGCCGTGGCCTTCAGAAGGTCGAGGTCGACCTTGGCGAATTGATTGGCAAGGTCGGCGGGGTCGCCACGACCGTGCCGGAATGGGATGCGGCGACGAATACATGGATTCAGAATGAATCCATGGTGTCCGAGCGCCTCGCCTCGCTTCACCTCGGCCCTGCAGCCAGACTTGGCCTCGCCGGCCCGCTGTTGTTGTTCAGTCTCGCCTTGTCGAACAGTGGTGACCCGTCTCAACTGCATCTCATCGGATTGCTGATCGTGCCGATCGCGATTCTGCTCAACGAGATCCTCAACGAGTTGCCCAATGACGACCGTACGCGTGCAGCTGGCGTCTGGATTCTCTTCCTGATTGGTATTCCGACCTCGTTGGCCCTGCACAACAACGCCGCGGACCATCTCACCGAAGCCGTTCTGTTGTTCGATGGTCTGCTGCTCGCCGGCCCCGTTCTCGGTGACATCCTGTTGCGCAAGCGGGGCCTCAGTGGTGAGAAGGACATGGGTTCAGGCTCGATTGCCTTGGCAGGATTACTTGGCATCGCTCTGCTCGATACCAGTGGTGGTTTGCTCGCGCTGCCAATCTTCGCCATCGTGCTGATGCGTGGTTACATGCATCGACAATCCCGGGCGATCGAGATGCTGGGACTCGCTTGGCTCGTGTGGATCTGGACCTTGGATATCGGTTCGGCTGCGCTGCTCATCAATCGTCTGCCCGAGGTGGCCTTCCTCGCCGAGATCGCCGTGTTGAATCTGCCGCGATGGGCGGGAATCGGACTGATCGTGGCCGGTCTTCCATCGCTTCTTGGTCATCTGGCCGACCGACGTGCCGCAGCTCGCGGGGAAGAGGTCGATGAGATCTCACACCCCCTTGAGATGCCGGCGATCTTCGTCGTCTTCGGCGCCTTCCTGCTCGTGCCCGATGCCCACTGGTTCGCCGTGATCGCGATTCTTCTGATCTCATTGGGCGCTTGGTCAGTCGGTGCGTTGGATTGGTTCTGGTTCTCCGGATTCGGCCTCTTCATCAGTCTAATCTATGCGGGCGGTGTCGAATGGGACCTCTCCTCCCAGGAATTGTTCCGCTTCGCCGGGGCGGGGACATTCGCCTACAATGCGGTGATTTTCATCGTCGATCAGAAAGGGCGTTTCTTCCGCACCGACGATGAACGATGGACACCAAAACGTCGGCTCTTCCTCATCGATACGATCGTGATCACTGCCTTCATCTCGAGCATCATCGCCGATGATCTTTGGTATGGCGCCGCGCTGGTGGCTGGCGCTGTGCTGATGACCCGATACGCACACGAGAGGCGCTGGTCGGACCTGCTGGTCCTGCTTCCGGTCGCCCACGCTTGGGTGATTGCGCGCGTCCTCGCTGGACCGTTGCCGGATGCGGCGACCGAGATTGCGGGTTTCGTGATGCTGATCGAGTCGATGGGTCTGACCTGGGCATCGTGGCAGATGTACGACTTCGAGTGGAATGAGTGGACCGATGAACAGGTGATCTCTCACTCGGACCGTTCGGGCTGGGCCGGTGCGTTGCTATTCGTGCCCGCGGCCTGGTTGATTGCGATCGACCTCGACCTCTGGCTGTTCGGTGGCATGTTGTGTGTGCATTCTGCAGGACAGATGGCGCTCGGCTTCCAGCGCGATGAGAATTGGCGTCGCATCTACTCGATGATCGGCGTTGCTGTCGGCTTCATCATCATCGCCGTCGATATCGAGGACGGCATCATGCGCGGCGTGATGCTAGTGCTTGCAAGCTTGACCATGATGATGCAGGGAATCCTCTACATGACTCGCGCCGGCATCGAGATGTCTGGCACAGGCATCGATTCCACTCTGCCTGAAGATATTACTGAAGAGCCGCCTGAAGAAAATCCAGAAGAGGTATCCGAAGATATTCAAGAAGGGGATGAGCCCGAACCCGAACCGGAATCGGAGCCCGAATCAGAACCACAGTTGAAACCCATTCCAATACCCGTACAACCACGCATCAGCGGCGACAACTTCGATGTCGAACTGCCTGCCGATGTTCGAAGTCGAATCGAGGCCGCGATCCTTGCGACCGAACACGAAGGCTTCCGCGCAGTGGTCCGATGGGACCCCTATGGTCAGGTCATCCTCGATTGGGAACCGACAGGTGCCTGATCAATCGCCCCAGTAGGCATAGCGTGCCTGCTGGTTGACATCCATGCAGAAGACGACATCCGAAGGTCGATTCGGTAGTGGATCGGTACCGTTCAGGTGACCGAACAAAGGCTCGACATTGCTCTCGTTGACCACTCCCCAGCCTACCTGTGTGCACGGAGCGACCGGTGACATCGGCGTTGTTCCCGAGGTCGGGTCCCAGGTCGAGAAGGAAGGGTACCAGCCGGTGAGGTTGAGCCCATCGCGGATGTCGGCCTGACCGAGATTGAATCCATCGGACCCATTGACCAGCATCTTCGCGCGTGTGGAAGGGTCGGCACCGGACGCCATGTCTTCATGAGTGTCTCTCAATTGCAGGATGACCTTGGACAGCAGACCGGCGGTACGCGGGGTGGCGAACGAGGTCCCACTCGTCTGGTGGTATCCATCGATGTCCTGGTGGTTGGGCAGCAGCTGGGTCCAATCCGCCGCAACATCGGGGTAGGAGCCGGACATGGTCTCCTTCTGGTCGTCATCCTCCTCGGCATAGCCCGAGACGCCGATACTCCACGGCGGACCCGCAGTCGCATCCTGCACCGCGGGGCTGGGTGAGTTGTCCGCCGCGCCGGTGTGCATCTTGCCGTTCTCGACCACAGCGACCCGGGTCGCATCCTCGATGCCGGGCACGGGAATCGAACCGATCGGTCCGAACGAGGTGGTCAGGATGTCGACCATCGGATTGTTGGCCGCAGCCAGAACCGCATTGTCAGAGAAACCCTCGACGAAGAAGATCAACACGTCGGGATTCGCATTCAACACCGCGCCCGTCACCGCCGATCCGTGTCCGTCAGAGGGGTCGTCCAGAATCGGTGTGCCGCTTCCTTCAGACCAATCCGGACTGGTGCCCATGATGCGCGTGCCGCGGAACCATACGATGTCGCTGGCACTGATGTTGTCCCACATCGCCGTGTCCGCAGCGAATCGTTCTGAATAGGAGCCCTCGAAGGTAGGATCGACGACCTGAGTGACACCCACAGCATCGAGTAGCCACTGAGGGATCGTGACATTCCATCGGAAGTGATTGTGATAGACATTGATGCCCGTGTCGATCGGCGAGACGATCGTGTATGCGCCCCAGTCGTCGACAAGCGCTTCTGTCGAGGAGGACTTCTCATCTTCTCCGAAGCAGCCTGTAAGGCTGGTCAGGAGGATCAGAAGCACCATCACCTGCGCGCGCATCGAATCAAGGCGCCATCCGGCCCCATTTGACCGCTTCGGCTCACTGACGCCACGAGGGCGAGCCGGGACTGACGCCCTTCTGTTCGGCGATGATGTCAGCGAGCACCGCGACTGCGATCTCTTGGGGGGACTCTGCGCCGATGTTGACACCGATGGGGCAGATGACCGAATCAAGCTGTGCTTGAGTGATGCCTGCTGTGAGTGCAGATATCTCAAATGCCTGCCACTTGGAGCGCGAACCGATGCAGCCAATCCTCGGCCGCTGTTCGGTTCGCTGCAACAGACCGATGAGCAACGCCTCATCGACGGCCCAGTCGTGACCGAGCAGCAGAATGTGAGAGAATCGAGCCAGAGATTCGGCAGTCTCGTTGGACAGGAAAGCAGCAGGTGTGGAAGAGATACACTCTGAAGCATCCGGCCACAACTCGACCGAAGCATACTCGGGTCGAACATCGAGAACAGAGATGCTCCAGGCGAGCGCAGCACTGGCATCCGCAATCGCTTGCGCACAATGGCCTCCGCCTGCGAGCAGGAGGTGTGGCATCGGCTGGATCACCTCCATGGCGACGGTGAGAATGCCGCCGCACAGGCTGTTGAGTGGCGTTCCCGCAGTGCCTTTCGCTTCCTTCTGCAACTGATAGGTCTCAATCCTGCCTTCACCCGATTCGAGGATCTCGCGCAGGTTGTCGAGCACCTTGAGTTCGAGTCCGGCGCCGCCAATCGTGCCGAACATCTCGGCGGCTGTCAAGGCCATGTGGGCGCCGGGTTTGCCCGGCACGCTGCCCTGCGCGGAGATGACACTGGCGAGCGCGACCGGCTCGCCCTCGCGCAATCGCGCTGTGGCCCATTCGAGTACGCGCTGCGTCATCAGCCCTTGGAAGTGGGTCGAGGTCTTGAGCGAATCGTTAGAGTTAGCCTCACCTAACAATTAAATGTTCAAGTCAGAGGGGGGATGCATGGTCGCCCTCGATGAGGTGCTGAACATTATCATCATCAGCATGCGTGATGCATTCCTTGCTGTCACGGTCTTCGTCGCAGCCATGGTTCTGTTGTTCAGTTGGTTGCAATACGCGACCAGCGGGCGTTTCGTCGAGGCGATTCAGAAGCGGAAGAAGTTGCAACCGATCATCGGCGCGGTGATGGGCCTCACCCCAGGATGCGGTGGCGCCATTGTCATGATGCCAATGTACACGCGCGGACACGTGACGTATGGCACCGTCATCGCCACGCTCATTGCCACCCTTGGAGACTCTGCATTCGTTCTCATCGGTGCCGCAGTCGCCGATCCTCGATTCATCGCCCCAATGCTTGCCGTGCATGTGATTTCATTCACAGTGGGGGTGCTGTGGGGATACCTAATCGATGGATTGGGCGTTACACCACACAAACCGCTAGGAGGATTGGGACCTGCGATTGGTGAGGAAAACCCCACACCCGAAATAAGTCAGACTTCATCACTCGAAGATTTACCACGTGAAGTGCCTGAAGGCCTGGGATACAAGATTCTGCATCAAGGATACATTCTGTGGTGGCTGGTCACACTTGTGGGGCTCGTCCTTGCCGTGATGCTGTTGGTATGGGTGGGTCAGGATGCGGATTTCGTTCTCGAGTTGAGTTTCAATCCATTCACTCTACACGGTTTCATCACATGGGTTGGTTTGTTGGGCACCTCACTCTCTGTGATTCTCTACGTCGCACAGAAGAATTGGATTGCCGATGATACCGAGGCGACGATTGGCGACAAACTTCACTCGATGCGTGAGACCATGGTTCACGCCGCCAGTGAGACGGCCTTCGTCACTTTCTGGGTGATGATTGCATACCTCGTATTCTCATTCACATTGTTGTTTAGCGGTTTGGTCGAAGAAGACCTTGCCCGCTATGGAGGGGGAGTTGGTGCAGTCATGGTTGCTGCCACCATCGGACTGATTCCGGGCTGTGGTCCACAGATCATCGCCATCACCGCCTACACGAAGGACGTCATCTCCTTTCCCGCGTTGACCGCGAATGCGATCAGTCAGGATGGAGACGCACTCTTTCCACTGCTCGTTCGCCACAAGGCAGCGAGCCTTTGGGCGACGGTACACACGACCATTCCAGCTTTGCTGGCGGGATTGGTTCTGTTCTATGCCAATGTGAGTTTTTGAATTCAAGACTGCAGGGTCTTGACATCTGCAGGCGTGTCGAGGTTCAGATGCAGGTGCACGTCCTCAACCTCGAATCGAGTGGGTGAACACAGTTCTCTCAGAGGCGTGGAAGGTTCGGCAGAAAGGACCCTGCTGACATCCTCTGGCATCAGTAGCAATGGGTGTCCACCCCTACCATCTTTGCAGGGACATGCGCATTCCTCCATGTCCATCAATCGTGCCAATGTGGAATCGGAGAAACCGGGTCTGTCGACAGGTACGACGAGCAGCCTGAAGGCACGTTGGCCGCCTTTGGTGTCAAGAATCTGTTTGAGGCCGTACTGCAGTGACCCGGTCCTCCCTGCTTTGGGGTTTGGGTTGATGACGACGACGCGCTCAGGGATGGCCATCATCACGTCAACTGCAAGTTCCTGCCGCGTGACCACAACCGGTTCCAATCCTACGGATTCCAAGCGCTCGACAAGATGCCGAATCAGCGGTTCTTCTCCAAAGGGAATGAGCGCCTTGGGCTGGCCCAATCGTTCGCTGGCACCTGCGGCCAGCACGATGCAGCGCATGCGTTCACCTCAGATGCCGCGGGTGATCTCGCGGCCGATGATCATGCGCTGAACCTGACTGCTGCCTTCGTAGATCTGCATGACCTTGGCGGCGCGCATCAGGCGGGCGACCGGGTATTCCTCTGAGTAGCCATAGCCGCCGAAGACCTGTACGGCGTCCGTTGTGACCTCCATGGCGGTATCGGCTGCAAAGCGCTTGGCATGGGCTGCACTCTCCGTATTACGGATACCCTGATCGGATTCCCAGGCGGTCTTCCAGGTCAGGGCGCGGCTGGCCTCGATCTTGGTCTTCATGTCGGCCAGCATGAATTGGATCGCCTGATGCTGGTGCAGTTTCTTGCCGAAGGTTTCGCGTTCATTCGCATACTGCAGCGCGTGTTCGAAGGCGGCGCGGCTGATTCCAGTCGCGTGGGCGGCGATGTTGGGACGAGACAGATCGAAGGCGGTCATGGCGTTGAACCAGCCCTTGCCCTCGACGCCGCCGACCAGATTCGCAGCGGGAACGCGCACGTCCTCGAAGTTGACCGCGCGGGTGTCTGAGGCGCGCTGACCCATGTTCATCTCCTTCTTGCCAAGGCTGACCCCATCCCATCCGGACTCGACGATGAACGCGCTCATGCCCTTGTATCCAGCTGACTTGTCGGTATAGGCGAGCACGAAGAACCAGTCCGCTTTGCCCGCCCCCGTGATGAACATCTTTGCGCCGTTGAGAAGGTAGTCATCGCCGTCTTTCACAGCGGTCGTCGCGATTCCTGCCACGTCGCTTCCAGCGCCGGGTTCGGTGACCGCATAGGCAGCGATTCGAGCCGCTTCGACAAGGCGTCCGAGATACTTCTGTTTCTGCTCCTCAGTGCCACCCGTGATGACCGGGGCTGCGGTGAGTCCGTTGCTATAGGCCGCTGTAGCAAAGCCTGGGTCTCCCCAAGCAAATTCTTCTTGGACGAGGACCTCATCCATCGTGCCCATGCCCATGCCTCCGTATTTCTCAGGGATGTGGAGATTCATCAGGCCGAGGTCATGGGCTGCCTCGATCGCCTCGATCGGGAACTCGCTGTTCGCATCCCAATGCTCACCCATCGGACGAACGGTCTCGGCTGCGAACTCGTGCGCGAGTTCGCGTAGCATCTCCTGCTCCTCGGAGAGTCGGAAGTCGACCATGACTGAGGGCATCCGACACCCGGTCTTAGCCTTCACCCCAAGGGTGAGATCATAGTGAAACTCGCCCGTTTGTCAGTTTAGAATAGGTGAGATTGACGCTGGAGCCCCCATCATCGACTCTGGCATGCCTGCCTCGAACACGGGATTCGAAAGGCGTCGCGGTGTCTCAGTGCTCCGGGGCCCCTTCCGGCCGCTCCGGTCTAAGCGAGCAGGTTGCGCAGGTGTGAAGCGACCAGTTCGGCGGTCGGGATCGTATGGTCCTCCAAGGGCGGCGCGAATGGCACGGGCGTGTCGAGCGCACCGATCACGACCGGTGGCGCCTCGAGATTCCAGAATGCCTCCTCCTGGATGCGACTGCTGACGCTATGGCCGAGTCCGCCGGTATGCTGTGACTCCTGCAGAACGAGCATGCGCCCGGTGCGGGATACCGAGGCGACGCAGGTCGCGGCATCGAAGGGTGCGAGGGTTCGCAGGTCGACGATCTCGATTTCATGACCTTCGCTCGCCAGCGTATCGGCCGCCTTCAGGGCGATGTGGACCATGGCGCCCCAGGTGATGATGGTCGCATCGGAACCACCGCGCACGATGTTGGCTTTACCAATCTTGTAAGATTGTCCTGACTCGACGGCCTCAGCCACCGAATCGGTCTCGACCTGCATGTGGATTCGGTCACCCCATCCGGTCACGCCACCGCGCAGACCGTACATGCCGAGATGCTCGAGAAAGACCACAGGATCGGGCAGGGCGGCGGCCTCGACCAGCAGGTCGTAGGCGTCTTGAGGATTCGACGGGAAGCAGATCACGAGGCCGGGGTCATTGGTGAACCAGGACTCGATCATGTTGGCGTGGAAAGGCCCGCTTCGCGTCTTCGCGCCCAAGGGGATTCTGACGACAAGAGGCACTTCCGCACCCCAGCGCCAACGCAGTTGAGCGGCGTTGTTGATGAGCGGATTCATCGCCAATGCGGCGAAGCCGCCGAATTGGATCTCAGCGACCGGGCGCATGCCACCGAGTGCAGCGCCGGTCGCGGCATGGATGATGAGCGCCTCGGACAGCGGCATGTCGAGCAGCAGGTCACCATGGCCCGCATTCTTCAGCGGGATGTTCATGCCGAACGCGCCCGCGACCTCCATGTCCTCCCCCATGAATACAGTGGAAGCGCCATAGCGTTCAGCAATCGCGACCATGCCATTCTGGATTGAGCGCGCGAAGGACCAGGCATTGGGCTCATCCGAGAACTCCAGGGTCGACTGACCATCGGCGACGGTCTGTTCGATCTGCGAAGGTGAGGCGCGGATCCTGTCGAGCTGCATCTGGTGGCTGTCCGCATCGTGAAGCGAGGTGATGCCGTAACGAACCGTATCGCCCTCTGGCCAATCCATGGCCTCCATCTCGGCGCGGCCCGCGTCGACATAGGCCTGTTCCTCAACTTCCATCTGTTCCAGTTTCGATTCACTGACGCCGAGCTCGATCAGCAGGGCACGGTGCATAGGCAGGGGATCCTTCGCCCGCCAGTAGGCGAGCAGACCCTTGTCCGCATAGCCGGGTGGAGTGCCACTCGGATTGCCCAGATAGAGGTCGTCGTGGTGGTGTGCATGGCCGCAGCCGCGCATGGTCTCGACATGGATCAGCACCGGTCCGCCGCCTTCGAGCGCGAATTCTCGGGCGACGGCGAGGCTGGTGTGGAAAGAGGTGGGGTCGGACCCATCGATGGTCCAAGCCGGCATGCCCATCGCCGCTCCCTTGTCTCCCCAGGTCTCGGCTGCGGACTGGCCGATGGTGAAGGTGTCGAGCGCGATCTGGTTGTTCTGGATCATGAAGGCGATTGGCAGACCGCGGGCTCCTGCGAAGTTCATCGCCTCCCAGAATTCACCCGAGGAACTGCATCCCTCACCCACTGGAGCGAAATGGAAGCGCGACATTCCAAGGCGTTGACTGGCCAGGGCGATGCCTGTGGTCGTCGCGCTGGCGATTGGCAGCGGAGCGGCGGGGGGGAGAACACCGAGACGCAGATCGCCGATGTGCAGGTCGCGCCCGCCCGCACCCGCGCGGCCCCCATCCATGTAGGAATCCGCCTTGCCCATCTGAGCGGCGAACAGATCGGTCGGTGTCTGGCCCATGGCCATGGCAAGACCGATGTCACGGATCATCGGCGCGACGATATCACCGGTGTGTTGACTGCCTGCAGGCTGGTCTTTGGCGAGGTGGAGTGCGCTGGCGCAGGCGACGATAGCCTCCTGCCAGGTCGAGCGGAAACCCTTGCCTCCGAATGTCCCTCCGTCAGGGGTTGGAACCCCATTCATGAACAGGTCCTTGAGGTGCTCATCCAAGGCGCGTGTGCGCGTCATCCAGCGTTGCCAATCCATGCGCTGCTCCAAGGTGACGGCGGCGGCGAGAGCGATGCGACGCAGGCAGAGCCGCACGTCGATCAAGAAGCGTTGAACGCGGCGCGAAAGATGCAGAGAACCGCTGCGCCGCGGCAGCACCTCGACTTCCGAAATGCCACTCTCATCGGCTCGTTGAGACAGATTATCAATCAAGCGAAGCGCGAAGGTCTCGCTGAACAGATGCAGTTCAGGCCCGTCCCAGACGGTGGTATCGAAATCCTCTGCGACCTCATCGAACATCCAGCCAATCAGGCGAAGATGACCATCGTGGCGCTCCGCGATGAATCGGAGCAGTTCTGACTTGACCGCGTCCCGTTCCACATCGGTGACGAGATCGAGGTGGGTGCGCGGCTTCCAGCCCGCCCCCCACAACATCGGCAGGTCGGTTTGGGCCATCCAATTCCTCTCCGCAACCCCTTCGACCAGTGGCGGGCATACAAACGATGCGGCAAAGCGCCGCCCTCATTCCCCGCCCGAAGCGCAGGACATCTCGGCCCAGCGAACGCTGATCTGGTACCCTGGACGTTGGATGAAAATGAATGTGAACCGAGAGGGTTCACTCCTCTTCGCCGTTCTCTTCAGCCATCACGCCAGAGAGCGCCTTCATTGTGACACGGGTCACGATAACGGTCGCGACCACCGTGGCGATCAATCCTCCCACCAGCATCGCAAGACCTCCGGTGGAATGGCTGAAGGCATCGAAGCCCCCTTCCTGAAGGGCGACCTCGCCGATCGCCCAGCCATAGTAGGCATAGACCAGCGAGAAGACCAGGCTCGCGCTGTTTGAGATCAGGAATGTGCGCATCTTCACCGGGCCTGCGGCCAGAATGTAATTCAGCCATTCATCGGGGATGATTGGAGAGAGGCGGACCAGAATCGAGATTCGCATGCTCTCCTCACCGATCGCGGCATCGATTCGCTTCAATTTCAAGTCCTTCTCGATCGTGGCGAGAATCGCATCCCGAAACAGCCAACGACCGAAGATGAACGCCATCAGGCCACCGACCATCGAGCCGGCGAAGTTCACGATCACGGCGATGTGGAAGGGGAAGATGGCACCGGCGAAAATCTTGATGATCGGCGTCGGCATGAGTAGGACGACGGCCAGAGAAAGACCGATGATGAAGGCGATCGCACCCCACGAACCCGCCTCCTCGACCAATCGGGTGACCGTATCGTGATTCTTGAACAACAAGAGTCCCACCGCGAAGCAGATTGCGACGAAGAACAGCCCGAATCCGACGCGCCAGCGGTACAGTCGAGGTTGGTACTCCTTCATGTGCTGGATCTGGTCTCGGCTCTCGGCCAGACGCAGATTCTTCGGCGGTTTGATCCGAACCAGGATCATTCCTCCTCATCCTGGGGTTCTGGAAGCGCCTCGAGGCTGTCGACGACCAGCTGTTGGGCATCCTCCAGTTGGGTGGAATACATGCCCAGATTCTCTCGCACCGGGACGCCCATGTCCCAGAACAGGTCGCGAATAATCTCCAGGGTGAGCCGAGTCATGCGCAGGGCGTTGGGGTCGACGGGCACCATGCCTGTGAATTCGGTCAGAATCGCGACCTTGTCGGGCGGATCCATCAGGCGTTCGAGTTGCACATCGAGTTCGGCCTCGATGACCTTGGCTCGATCATCCATGGCCCCGACCATCCGCGACCGGGCCGTGACCTTGCGTTCTCGTCGTCGCTGCATCTCGCGTTCGACCTGTAATCCCGCGATGTGGATCTCACGCCAGGCCTCGAGGTCATCTCCTTCGAGCGGTTCGCCCTCCTCATCGACAGCCTCGCTCAGATCGAGCTCGGCATCGCCTAACGATTCGTCCTCCTTCTCGATCTCTTCCTCGCCTTCAAGGTCGACCTCCGCACCGAGGATCAATTCGTCGAAGGCGATTCGCAGCAGGGAATGGATCTTCTCCTCATCGATGTCGATCTCGACGCCTTCATCGTTCATTCGCTGCAGCAGGTCGCCGACGAATCGGGTGTCAATCGCGCCTTCACCGAGCAGATCATGCAGGATTGGCAGTGACCAGGATGGATCTCCAGGAGTCACACTGACCTCGAAGAAACCCGAGCCTGTACCCTTGCGGATGTCCGCGGGCGGGGGCACGAAGAGTTTCTTCGCATGCTTGTCCAACTGGACGAGCAGGGCACTCATGCCGACTGGTTTGAGCATCACTTCGGACACGCCGGCATTGGCAGCCGAGACCAGGTAATCCTCACCGCTGGTGGAGGAGACAATCAGGATGCGGCACTTGAGTGCGAACTCGGGATCCGTGGAGAGTCGACTCGCTGTATCGATCGGATCGCCGGTGTTCCACCCCCCATCCATGAGCACGACATCGGGCATGGTCGCCAGTGCGGTGCCTTCGCATTGACGCAGCGTTCCGGCGCGGGTGACGTCATAGCCTTCGCGCTCAAGGGTGCCGGCGAGCAGGTTGCGCCGGCCCTCTTTCTCATCCGCGACGATGATCGATGCCATAGGAACGGCCTTTGGCCGTTTGCGGAGTCACTTGAACATGGCCCCTGTTCAGGGTCCACAATCAGTACTTCGGGACACTCGCATCAATCTCAGAATGCCAAGCGTGAATCCCACCCTGGAGGTTGTAGAGTCTGTCGGCATCATAGCCTGTCTGAGCCAGAGCATAGGCGGCCATCGCCGAGCGACCCCCGGTTCGACAGTAGAACACGAGATCACGGTCCTTGGGCAATCCGGACATGAGAATGTCCTCGTGTGGAACCAATGAATGAGTGTCGGGAAGGCTCACGATCGAGGCTTCGATGTCATTTCTCGTGTCGATGAACAAGGGGGTCCAACCCTCTGCACACCTCTGCCTGTAGTGCGTGGGACTGATCTCAGCGAATGGCATCTCAACCGGTTTCGCACCACAGAATCCCTCGTAATCGATGAGCTCGGTCACGGGTTCCCGTTCGATTGCCGTGAAGGCGAGGGTTCGCATCGTCATGTCGAGCGCATCATAGACCAGCAATCGACCGCGCAGCGAATCACCGATCCCCAGCAGGACCTTCACCACCTCGGTGGCCTGGATCGAGCCGACGACTCCGGGCAGCACACCGAGCACGCCGCCGTCCTCACAAGAGGGCACGGATTCGGGTGGAGGCGGGGTCGGAAACAGGTCGCGATAGGTCGGCCCTTGCTCGAGATTGAACACCGAGACCTGTCCTTCGAAGCGGTAGATGCTGCCATAGACCCAAGGGATGCCGAGAATCTCGCAGGCATCGTTGACCAGATAGCGCGTCGGGATGTTGTCCGTGCCATCAAGAACGATGTCATGGCCTTCCATCAGAGAGAGTGCGTTCTCACTCGTCAATCGATGTGAATGGACTTGGATTGAGATGGAGGGATTCAATTCCTTCAGTCTGAGCAGTGCTGATTTCGCCTTCGAGACGCCGATATCACGATCTGCGTGCAGAATCTGTCGTTGCAGATTGCTGCGCTCGACCATGTCATCATCGATGATTGTGATGCTACCCACACCCGCCGCAGCCAGATACAGAAGCGCGGGCGAGCCCAGTCCACCCGCGCCCACACAGAACACGCTGGAGGCCTTCAGCCGAGCCTGACCTGATTCACCGACCTGCGGCAGGGTCAGATGGCGCGCATAGCGCGCCCGATCCTCGGGGGTCAAGCCCTCCATGGGACTCGGCTGTGGTCCACCCGCCTTCAACATCACGACACTGTGAGGTCGCTGGTGCCAGCTACAACGCAGCCACGATAGGTGACGTAGATGTTCACCCGGCGCGCGCGCTCCTCGAGCCATTTATCGGGTTCGAACGCGGCCTCGAAGTCCATGTCGGCCCGACGGTAAATCTTCAACCTCGACCGGAAGAGCCCACGCGGGAGGGCACTGACCATGGACGTTTTTTCGCACTGGTTCTGGGGACTCGGCATCACCCGAGGCCGTCTCCGTTGGTGGGTCGCAGGGATGATGAGTGTCTTGCCGGATCTGTTGGTCTTCGTGCCCGCAACCATCTTCCGAACACTCTCGGGAGAAGGGCGGGTGAAGATCGACGAGACGACGCTCACTGCCGACATGGGCTGGTATCCATGGCAGGCGTACCAGGTCACCCACAGCATGGTTTGGATGACCCTCGGATTCCTCCTCACATGGTGGTGGTTCGCCCGACGAGGCGTCCATCAGCGTTGGTTCAGTGGCGAGGTCGATGCTCGGACTGCAGCCTTCCTGATGTGGTTGCCATGGCTCCTCCACATTCTAATCGACATTCCGACACACGCTGCGAGTTTCTTCCCGACACCCTTCCTGGCACCGATTTCTGATTTCATGATCGACGGCGTGAGATGGTCGACCCCTGCCGTCTTCTTCACCAATGTCGGATTGCTGATCACGATGTGGACTGTCATCTTCTGGAAGGAGCGCCAAGTGAGGGTTCAAGCTCAATCGGACGGCTCCGATTGAGACGATCGATTATGAGTGGTGGTTGTCCTCAAGCCATTTTTCGGCATCAATCGCCGCCTGACAGCCCATCCCAGCCGCGGTGATGGCCTGACGATAACGGGTGTCGACCACATCGCCTGCGGCGAACACACCGTCGACATTGGTCATCGTGTGGACACTGGGCAGGATGTAGCCCTCTGCATCTGTCTCGACCTGACCATCGAGGAAGGCGGTGATGGGTTTGTGGCCGATTGCGATGAAGGCACCCGAGCAGGAGATTTCGCTGGTAGAGCCATCGCGTGGGTCCTCGAGAATCGCACCCGTCAATCCCTTCTCATCGGAGAGGAACTCCTTGACCTGACTATAGATCTGGATCTCGATCTTGGGATTGGCCACCGCGCGGTCATACATCACCGTGCTTGCGCGAAAGTATTCGCGGCGGTGGATGATGGTGACCTTCGAGGCGAATCGCGTGAGGAAGGTCGCCTCTTCCATGGCGGAATCTCCACCGCCGATGACGATAATCTCCTCGTCGACGAAGAAGGCCCCATCGCAGGTCGCACAGGTCGAGATGCCGCGGCCCTTCTGCTCGGCTTCTCCGGGGACACCGAGCCAGATCGACTCCGCGCCGGTGCAGATGATGATGCTGTGAGCTGAGAACTCCTCACCCTCGACCGTGACCTTGAATGGTCTTGAACTGAAATCGACGTTCTCGACGTTCTTGTCCTCAACCTTGAGTCCGAAGCGCTCGGCCTGCGCGCGCAGGTCGAGCATCATCTCAGGTCCTCCGATGCCCTCGGGATAGCCGGGATAATTCTCGACATCGCTGGTCAACATGAGCTGACCACCGGACATGTAGCCGGCGAACATCAACGGCTCAAGCATGGCGCGGGCCGTATACAGACCTGCGGTGTAGCCTGCGGGTCCGGACCCGATGATGATCACGTTGCGCACATCGTCGCTCATGGTTCGGGCCGCTCAGACGGTATCTCTTCAACCTTGACCGCGAAAGCCCTCGCCATGGAATCGGCGAATGCGGCTGTCGCAGCCAGCCACCCGCTCGCTGCCGAAGCGGCGATTGTCTCGATAAGAACCGCCGTCTCTTTGGTGACATGCAGGCAGCCGAAGGCACACAGAGTGGGTTATTTTCACCCTGAATCGGTGTTCAGTGCTCGAAGTTGTAGAGCCCGTCCCAGATGTCGTCCAACCGAGCCAGCGACTCCTTGATCGGCACCACAGCGCGACCGAGCGGAGCATCGATGTTCCAACTGCCATCGTCGTTGCGCACACCATCGGCGAGTTCGACAAGCCCGATCTCCGCCAGGTCCCCAATCGCATCGCGGATCTCAAAGTCGGCGTGCACGTCCTGATCAGCCAACCACGCTTCGATGCGGCCATCAAGCGAGGTGATGGAGTGTCCCTCATCAGCCTCAGCGAGCAGGAACGTGTAGCAGAGCAGCGATTCCTTGCCCTCTTGTTCCTCCGCCAGATCGATGACCATGTTCAACACGGCCTGATTGTTCGCCTGGCCCTTGAAGTAGAGATCCTTGGCAACTGCTGCCATGTAATCCTCCTTCGTCTTGCGATAGGTCATGTAGGCCTTCATCGCATAACTGGCGAGTGCCCCCGCCAGCGCAATTAGCAATGCCTGCGAGAGGTCGACCGACGGACCCCCGACGATGATCGGAAGCAGATACTGCTGGAACAGCATGATCAGACCGACCAGCAGCGGGAAGGATATCTTCGCCCTGTCCACCAGGCGCATTTTTGGGGAGGTGTTGGGGAATATGACCTCGAGGTCCGCGACTGGGACGTTCTTGAACAACCGCAGGTGCAGTCCCACCCCCCTCTTACCGGGGTCGAACTTCTTCTTCCCCTGTTCAACAAACCACTCCGACTCCTGGAAACGGATAATCTGAATGACGCGATTGTACGTATCGAACTTGACCTCCTTGCCCGGTCTGCGGAGAAGTTTGTCGAGCGCAGTGGGCATATTCTCGGTCATCTCATCATGGCCGAGCTTGTACAGTTTCATCGTGACGAATTCATCAAGTCGAACATCCATGCTGATGGGGAACAGCGATTCACTTTCCAGTGCGAGTTCGAATTCCTCGTCGGTGATGTGATCCCAGTTGCCGTCTACGAGCACCTCTTCGAAGGTTGCGATGAACGCATCTACTTCGGCGAGGTCGAGCGGCCGCTCCGAATCTGGGTCCATGGCGCTGTAGAGCACCTTGAGCCGCTCTAGTTGGCCCAGTGAACTGTGATGGTCGAGAGCTTCGAGCATCGAGCAGACGCTTTTCAGGCCCTCTTGAATCAGTGGAGCGACCGCTGGCTCGGCGAACAGCCGCTCCTTCACCTCATGTCGGGGCATCGGAATGAAGTGACTCTTTCCCACACCCATCTGGCCGCCTCAACTGACGTCAGTCTACAGCGTACATGAGTTTGACCCCGCCGCTTCTACCCGATTGTCACCCTGATGTGCTGGCAATCGCCTGACGAGCGGCGAGCGCCCGAGGGGTCACGATTCTGGCCCCCAATAGATTGGGATGATGGCTCTTGAAGACATCGCTGGGGCTGGTGAAAGTGAAAGTGAAGTTTCAGGTTTCGGTCTCAGGACATCGATGCGATTGCGGCGATCGCTGCGCGGGCGTGCGGTTCGAGCCGAGGTGCGATGTGCTCGGGTTCCGCGCCCGGCCCGATGATGCCGAGCCCGACCGGCTTGTTCCAGACGAGCTGCAGATCGATGATGGCGGTGATTACAGCATTCCCCATCGCGAGGCCATGTTGAGTGCTGCCCTTCTCGATGATGCCGAGGCAGGCCGCGCCATTGATGTCTTCGCGTGCAAGCAGGCGATCCAGCGCGAGCGGGACCTCCATCGCACCAGGTACCCAGACGACCTCTGTAATCGTGAGTGAGTGTTTGCTGGCTTCGTCACGAGCCCATTCGAGCATCCGATTCACCTCATCCTCATGGAATGAACCACAGACGATTGCGATGTTCATGCTCATGCCTCCTGGTCAGCCATGGCCCGCTTGACGGTCTCGACCACGGCCTGGGTCATGGCGTCAATCTCGATGTTGACATTGGAGTTGATCCCCTTTGATCCGAGGGTGGTGAGCCGCAGCGTCTCGGGAATGATATGGACCTTGAACGCACCATCGCCATCGGTCTTTCCAATCGTCAGACTGATGCCGTCGACGGCGATGAATCCCTTCTCCTGAATGAATTCACCCAGCGAGGAATCACAGCGGATGGCATAGTCATCATTATCCATAGACTCGATGACTGCGGTATCCATCACGTGCCCCGACAGGATATGGCCACCCAGTTCGTCACCGAACTTGAGGGATCTTTCGACATTGACCTCATCGCCGATCTCCAACCCACCCAGGGTGGTCCGTTGCAGTGTTTCGGGAATGATGTCGAAGGTGACTGCATCCGAGACCGAAGTCGCCGTGAGACACACCCCATCGATGGCGACAGAACCACCGATCTGAAGGCCTTCAATCGATGGCAATTCAATGCCGAGAGTGGCGCCTTCGATCGAGACCACGCGCCCCCGGCCCTGAACAATGCCGGTGAACATTCAGGCGTCCTCCTTCTCGATTTCATCCAATCGCTTCTGCGCCCATTGGAGCGTGAGGATCTTGTCGATGATCTTGCGCGTCCCATCGAGATCTTCGGTCAGACCCTCGACGCGGACGAGTTTGATGTCGGTGTGTCCGCGCTCGTCGAGTCCTGCACGAATCGCAGTCTCGGCGTGTTCCTGATCATATCCGAGCGCGATGATGTCCGGTTTGACCACGGGCAGGACATCGTACATCGGAATCGAGGGCGGATTGCCGACCATGGCGTGGTCCACAGGTTTGAGGCCCGCGACCATTCTTCGCCTGAGGTCCTGACCCGTGATCGGCTCATGCTTGCGCATGCGCACGGTATCGTCATGGGCGACGATGACTGTGAGATGGTCGCCCAGTGCAGCGGCCAGTTCAAGATAATGCAGATGACCGGCATGCAGCAGGTCGAAGACGCCGACCGCCATGACTCGGACCATCTCTGCCCCCTCCACTCATTCGATGCCGAGCGCGCTCATGATATCATCGCCGGTCAGCATCGGGATGCCATGTTCGCGCGCATATTCACGTGCATCCCCGACAGAGAGCGCGATATCCCCCTCGGGTTGTAGCATCTCCGCCCCAATCGTGCACGGTGCAAGACCTGCCAGCCGGGCGATGGCGACGGCGAGTTCGGTGTGGCCCTGACGGGTCTGCAATCCGCCCGGAGATTCACGGCAGAGCGGGATGTGCCCGGGGGTTCGGAATTCATTGCCCAATGCGACGATGGCCTGTTCGGTGGAAGCATCTGCCATCTCACCCGCGAGTTCACCGAAGCGGCGTGTGGTGAGCGCTCGGTCCCTGTCTGTGATGCCGGTGAAAGTCTCGCGATGGTTGAGCGAGAGGGTGAAGGCGCTGCGCGTGTCGTATTGCAGATCATCTGTGATCAGCGCTGCCAGCACGGGGTTCTCCGCGACGAGTGCCGCGTGGGTGTGGATGTCCTGCAGCCAGGGCAGGTCGAACTTCGCGCCGATCTCATCGCCAATCGCCAGGAATAACAGGCCACCACAGTCCTTTCGAAGGCGCCGCATGATGGCGGGTGTCGCGGCGGTTGCGGGCCATAGCAGATCGGGTTCGCACTCGCGGAAATCCGAATCGAAGACCATCACGGGCTGGCCCGCTGCAAAAGCGGCAATCGCGGATTCAATCAGGTCCAGAGTCATCGTCCTCACCATGGGCAGGGGTCGGCCAACCCCGTCCTTTTCGGTCGGTTCCGCACGGCTGGCATTTGAAAAGGCGTCGATGCTGGATTGAACTTGTACTGAGCATGATTGCAGCCAATCTTGATGTCCGATGCCCGCCACCGCTGAGCCATGCGGCGCTCGATTCCGATCCTCTTCGTGGCGATCCTGTTCGCTTCGATTCCCGCCTCCGCGGATTTCGTCGAGGTGACAGAGGGCTCGGGTCTGGACACGGTCGATTCCGGACCACTCACTTACTGGGCCGCATATGGCCCGGGTGTCGCCTGGGGCGATTATGACCAGGATGGCGATCTCGACGTCTTCATCACGGCCCGCTTCGATCACCTCGGCCAAGAGACTGCGGAGGCTCTGGGCTGGCCCACTGTCGCCGACATCCCCTCAAACCACAGTGATCAGGACCGTCTGGCCGAGAATGCCACCGGGACCAGTCATCTGATGCGCAACGAGGGTGATGGTACGTTCGTCGACGTCTCGGCTGAGTCTGGACTCGGCGCCGATGACGTGACGACGATCGGCGCGACCTGGGTCGATTTCGACGGTGATGGCGATGTCGACATCTACCTGTCGAATTACGGAAAGGCCGATCTTGACCACCCCGATGGCACTGGGTCAGCCAACCAGATGTTCGCCAATAATGGCAATGGCACCTTCACCGATGTGACGGCGGCGAGCCACCTTGGCAATCCGGGGCATTCCTCGGGTTCGGTCTGGGTCGATTTCGATCACGATGGTGACATGGATGGCTATTCGCTCAACTTCGGCATGGTCGACGAGGCCACGGCGATGGCCCGAACGGAAACCAACATCCTCTACCGCAACGATGGCGATTCGGATGGCGATGGCATTCCCGAATTCAGCGACCACACCGCAGAGGCCGGCGTCCATGGTCAGAAGGAGGAGGCGACCGCAGATTTCGAGACCTTCGTAGGTCCGGCCCTGTCGATCGCACTCACCGGGCCGATCAACCCGAGTTCTCATGTCGCTCTGCCCCCGGGCGTGCGCGAGGAACCCACAGGTTCGGGCATGTCCTGGGCCGCGGTATGGTTCGATGCGGACGGCGATGGCTGGGAGGACCTCTACGTTGCCAGTGATTTCGGCACCTCTCCGCTGTATCACAACAACCGAGACGGCACGTTCACCACGATTACCAATGAGGTGGGCATGAACAAGCAGGGCACGGGGATGGGCGCGCACGCGGCCGATCTCGACGGTGATGGCGACCTCGACGTATGCCAGTCGAATTTCGGTCCGAATTTCCTCTGGATCAATGATGGTGATGGCTTCGCAGATGAGGCAGAGCAGTTGGGTATCCACACGAATACGCTGGTGAGTTGGGATTGCCACTTCTTCGATTACGACCTCGATGGCGACATGGACCTGTGGTTCGGCGTCGGCCGGATCAACCTCTACATCTACGGCCAGACCAACTCGCTGTATCGCAACGATGGCGATGTCGATGGCGATGGTGTGATCGACTTCACCGATGTCGCAGATGAACTCGGCATCGCGCTGGGCAACAAGACGATGGGCGCTGCACTCGCCGATTACGACGGCGACGGCGACCTCGACCTGTTGATGGCTCACTCCGATTCGGGTCTCCGCCTGTTCCGCAACACCGCGGTCGAGGATGACACCGGTGGTTGGCTCAAAGTGCGATTGCACGGATTGGGTCCCGAACAGGGTGGATCGAACAGCCACGGCATCGGCGCCATGGTGCGCGTCCACCTCGAGAACGGCACCGTGCTGATGCAGCATGCCTACGCGGGCGATGGCTTCCTCGGAAGCAGCGACCCCGCGGTTCACTTCGGATTGGGCGACCAGAGAATCGACCATGTCACCGTAACCTGGTCGACCGGCCAGGAGCAGGTGATTGAGGAGGTCGAGATCAATTCGGTGCTCGATGTGAAGGAGGAACTGCCTCTGTCTTCCCCTGACTTTTCGACCTACATCCTCGGCGTCATTCTGGTCGCCGTCGCCTACCTGTTGTACGCGTTCAGAAAATGAGGGTTCAATCCTCTTCGTCGGGACCAGAATCGGCCTCGCGTACGCCGACCGTCCCCATGATAATCAGGCCGGCCACGCCGATGATGAGCAGTCCGAGCACGAGGCTCGACATCCCTGCCTCGTTGGAATCTCCCGAGGAAGAGATGTCCGCGTTCGCATGATTGCAATCCATGGCATCGTAGGTGTGTTCGGCGAAGAAGACGTTGCACTGGATCGATTCGATCTCCGTATTGCGCAGGATGACGTCTGAGAGTCTTGTCGTCGCAATCTCGACCTTGACGACCTCGGAGAGTTCTGCGTCGTTCTCATAGTACAGGGGGTCTCCATCGCGCAGGCGGGTGAACTGGTCGCGGATCAGGGCGTCCATCGTCACACCGAGGGCTGAATCCTCGAGGTGATCCTCGGCGAGCATGCCGATCAGCGGATCAATGTGGCCTGGGTCCGCATCGCCATAGGCCAGAGAGAGGCTCGCCGCGATCTCAGAATCACTGGTGATGTTGCTGTAATCGGTGATTGGCTCAAGACCGAAATGGCCGCGAATCGTGCCATAATCCGGCACGCCGTGATCGCGGCCACGCTGGATGTCGATCGCGCACAGGTCCATGCCGCCTGCACCGGGGATGCCGAACAGCTTGTTTCGCAAATCCTCACCGAAGAAGACGTCATTCGCTGGCTGGACACTCATCGCCATGCCACGCATCAGTGGGGCGATGCCACCTTCGTCTGTCACCGGTTTGGTCGTCCAGAAGCCATCGAACAGATCCATGTTGTCGAAGTTCTCCCGGCCCTCGTCCACGCGCAGGAAGGTATCGCCGATCTGGCTGTGACCCATGCGGAAGGCGACGGTGGCGAAGGCGCTGGTGATTGTTGGATCCACCGAGTCATCGTAGGCCTGGTAATCCGCAAGCACAATGCCGAGGCTCGGAAGGAATTCCTCGTAGGTGATCGCCTGGATCTGCGCGGCGACCAGTTTGCGACCGCGCTGGTAGATATCCTCATCACTCCAGTCGGGATTGCGAACCGCGATCTCATCGGCCAGACGATTGTGCTCGCGCATGAACAACACATGCATCGCCATCAGGGCGATGTGCTCGTTCGCGCGCGCATCTCCAGCGACGAAGCGAACGTCGGCGCTGAAGCCACCAAACGACATGCCGGGTGAACTCGAATCACCGATTGGCAGCAAGTCACCCTCCTCGTACACGCTGACCTTGAGTCGGCCACCCTCGAAGGTGCGCAGCCAGTCCGCGCGCGTCTGATCTGCACCGTATACCACACCACCATCGATCCAGGTGGTGATTGAATTGGGGTGCTCGCGTGTGAAGGTGCCATCTGGATGGGTCTCATTGACGTATAGAGAGCGGAAGAACTGCATCTCTGAGCCGCCGGGAGCCGGCATCCAAGGATCGTCGGCAGCGATGACGATGTCGGCGTGCTCCGGCTCACCGGTCGGTCCGACCCGACCATTCTGGGTCAGCGTGAAATCAATCTCATGGGTGATGAACTGACCCCAGAGCCAGTTGAAGTCGGACAGCCCTCGCTCATCTGCAATCACACCTGGCTGGGCGCAGACCGCATTGCTGATCAGACGAGGCCCCGGCAGGTCGGACAGCCCCATCCACGATGCGTTCGGGTCGTGGGTGCTGGGCTCGACACGGGCGAGCAGCGTATCCGCCGCGCCCCATTCAGGCTGCATCGAATTGACACCGCGCCCATCCGCTGGATAGTAGTCCACCGGCCCAGATTCACCGTCGGCGTACGAATCGCCGATTGCGACCTTCGCAACCGCCGCAGCGTTGGCTGGTGCCATCATCAGCACCGAAAGCAGAATCGCCATCGCGAAAGATGTGGTCAACCGTCGAATCCCAAGTCGGTACATCGCTTCGCGATGGCAGGGTTTTCCCGATAAAGTGAATGGGATGGCATTCCGAAGATTCATGCCATACGGGGGGGAGGAGGAAGCATCTCGCGCAGGTGAGAAGGAGAATCCATCCGCACATCCTTTTCAACCGAGACCGTTTCGGCCGGCGGGCCGGAGGGACCCCTATGCCACTCAAACTCGGACCAGCCGGCGTTCCACTGTCCTGCAAAGGACGGACGATTGTCGAAGGAATGGACGATATCACGGCCCTCGGGCTGGAGACGATGGAAATCCAAACGGTGCGCACCGTCGCCCCGCATCACTTCGATCAATACTGGCAGGCGGGCATCCTTTCTTGGAAGACCGGATTCGAGATGAATCTGCACGGACCCTACTATGCCGAGCTGCTCGGCGACAAGCGCGAACGCAGCCGCACCCTGTCCAAGATGGAGGCCAGCATGCAGGCGGCCAAGGTCATCAACGCGCGCCACATCACCTACCACGTCGGGCCATACGGCGATTACAGCCGTGGCCCCGCCGCCAACGAGCAGGTCGCCAACGTCATCGCCGGCGTCGTCGACCGCTGCGCCCAGATTTGGAACAACGAGGACGAGGCCGAAGACTACGCCGCTTTCCCTTGGGTGCTGGAGAACACACCGACCCTGATCGGTGTCGAGACCAGTGGACGCCAGGAATTGTGGGGCAGCCTCGAAGAGGTCCTCGAAGTGACCAACCACGTCGAGGGCACCGTCCCCGTGCTCAACCTCGCTCACATTCACGCGCGTGGGCACGGCCGCCTGCGCACCAGTGAGGACTTCGGCGAACTCTTCGATTTGGTGCGCGAGAGCATCGGTGGCAAGACATTCTACTGCCACTTCAGCGGAATCGAGCACCGCATGGGCAATGCGCTGCACTACACCCAGATCAAGAAGTCCGATCTCAAGTTCGAGCCGCTCGCGGAATTCCTCGCCGAGGACGGCGAATGGCTCGACATCACCATGATCTCGGACTCTCCCCTGCTCGAGCACGATGCGATGTTCATGATGCAGCAGTGCGAGCGCGCGAAGCACCGACTCTTCGAGAAGCGCGCGCGCGACGAGCGCCGCACCAAGCTCGCCATCGCCCAAGGCATGGATCCCGCAGAACTCGCCGCGCGCGAGGCCGAGGAGAAGGCCAAGCGCGAAGCGGCCGAGAAGAAGGCCACAGCAAAGCCCGAGAAGAAGGCCGCAGCAAAGCCCGAGAAGAAGGCTGAGAAGAAGCCAGCCAAGAAGGCCGCTAAGAAGGGCGCCAAGGGCGGCAAGGACGAGCCGATGGTCCTCGACGACGAGGACGACGACGACGACCTCTTCTGAGCCCGACCCGGCCCATCCGAAAGGGTTGATAATGCCGGGGCGGTGGCCCGGTCACCAACGCGGTGGTAACTCAGTTGGGAGAGTGCCAGACTGAAGATCTGGAAGTCGCTGGTTCGAGCCCGGCCCACCGCACCATCTGGCGCTACTGAGCACCAGCTTTCACTCATACAGCGCCTTCGAGAACATTGTTCTGCAGGGCGTAGAGACTGGCAAGACCCGCCTCTGCCATGTCCATGAGTTCGTCGAGCTGGGCGCGCGTGTAGGTCGCTTCCTCGCCGGTGGCCTGGACCTCGACGAGTTTGCCGTCGGAGGTGCCGATGACGTTCATGTCGACATCCGCGTTGGAGTCGAGGATGTAGTCGAGGTCGAGATAGACATCCTCTCCCAGCAGTCCGACGCTGATTGCAGCGACATCGCTCGGCATGACGGCGGCCTCGTGGGACGCCTTTTCCTCATCGCTGAGGGTTCGCGGCTTCCAATCGCGACCTGCATCCGCGGGCTTTCGATCCGCAGCGGGCAGGCAGAGTCCATCCGCGATGAGTCGGCGCACGCCGAGTCGAAGTGCGATCATTGCTGCGGTGATGCTGGCGCAGCGGGTGCCACCGTCGGCATTGAGGATGTCACAATCCACGGTGAGGCTGTGTGGTCCGAGCTGTTCGAGGTCGATGCCCGCGCGCAGGCTGCGCGCGACCAGTCGCTCGATCTCGAAGGTCCGACCCTTGGCACCACGGCGTTCGCGCTGGAAGCGCGAATCGGTGGAGGCGGGTAGCAGACTGTACTCGGCATTGACCCAGCCCTTGGTCGCATCGCGGGGGAACCAACGCGGCAGATTGCGCGCCCTGGTGCAGCAGGCGAGCACCGAAGTCTCGCCCTGCTTGTAGAGCACACTTGCCAGTGCATTGGGTGTGAAGTTGAGTTCGACCTCGACGTCACGCATCTCATCCTTGTCTCGGGTCAGTGCGAGGTCCGCTTCCTTGAACTTGGCCATGGCCCGCCGACCCGGGTCTCATCCTTGAACCGTGCGGCGGCGAATCGGAGCCTTAATTAGCATCAAGTAGATGCCCCTTCATGACCGAAAAAGGCGCGCGGGATGTCATTCATGACTATTTGTTCACGTCCAAGATTGGACGTGGTGATTCTTTCCATCGACAGGATTGCATCGAGTGGTGCGATGCGAACCATCGACATAGTCGGCGAACCTATGGACTGCAATTGAACAAGATGACCATGGGCTCCGCCAAGTGGTCGAAGGAACGCCATCAAGATGGTCTGGACGATGTGTTCATGGGGTTGGGTCAACCAGAATTGACAGTCTTCGATTCACGAATTCACGAGATGCCTGAGCCTCTCCGCGCATGAGGCGGCCGCCAGGCCGCCCACGGGCCTTCTGTGGTCTCGATATAGGGCCCGCCGATGAGGTCGACGCAGTAGGGGACGGCGGGCCAGATTTCATCGATGGTTTCGCGGATGGACCGCGGTGAGCCGGGGAGATTGAGGATGAGGGTGCTGCCGCGGATGCCCGCCGTCTGTCGGGACAGGACGGCAGTGGGGACGTGGCGCAGTGAGATGGCGCGCATCTGCTCGCCAAAGCCAGGGAGCATCTTGTCGCAGACTGTCTCGGTCGCCTCGGGCGTGATGTCTCGGGGAGCCGGTCCTGTGCCGCCGGTGGTGATGATCACGGCACAACCCGCTTCGACCATGGAAATCAGCGCGGATTCGATCTCGTTTTGCTCATCCGGAATCACCCTTCGATCGAGAGAAAATGGATTCGTCACGGCTGTCGAAAGGAACTCGGAGATCGCTGGACCGCTGCGGTCCTCGTATTCACCGCTAGAGGCACGATCCGAGGCGGTGAGCACACCGAAGACGACCTCGTCCATGGCGTGGGATGTCGCCGTCTCTATTCATCATCACCGTCTTCGGAGATGAAACCCTCGCGCGCCGCTGCGCGCCGTACTTTGCGCTCATCCTTGGGAATCGGAGCTCTGGATTCGATGTCTGCGGCACGCACCCCGCCGACCATCTTGCCGGACAGAACACTGGCTTTCGCACCGTGGAATTCAGTCGCTGTGAGCCAGCCATCTCGACGCATATCGGCCAGCCTTTCGAGTCGGCTGATGATTTCCTGCGAGTCGATTTCGGGTCCCTGTGTCGCACCGTTGCTCCGACCTCTGGCCCACAATAATTGGGAGAGCGTCGCAGCGAGTAGGCCGAAAACACCGACACCGAGCACCATCAGCAGTACCGAGACAACACGGCCCCCCGTCGTGACCGGATAGAA
>Ga0114993_10001021_pt1 | contig 32456 bp, 27 predicted proteins | sample ArcticOcean_MG_C_FD_87042 | JGI IMG/M metagenome (GOLD analysis project Ga0114993, IMG submission 87042) | Marine microbial communities from western Arctic Ocean - ArcticOcean_MG_CB2_150 | ecosystem: Environmental > Aquatic > Marine > Oceanic | place: Arctic Ocean: Canada Basin | collected...
GAAGTGATGGGCGCCACCAACCCGGCCAATGCGGATGCCGGAACCATTCGCAAGGATTTCGCCGAAAGCATCGAAGCCAATTCGGTGCATGGCTCGGACGCGCCGGACACGGCGGCCCGGGAAATCGCCTTCTTCTTCTCCGATTTGGAACTCGTCGGCTAGAGCGCTTAACTAGGCGGGTTTATCACTGCCGCGATGGCCGCATGGGTGCCGTCGATGATCACCCTTACGCCGTCAACGGTGGCGCGCCCCTCGGCAATCATGCGGAGCGCGAGGGGGTAGATTTTATGTTCTTCGGCCAACACCCGCTCGCCCAGGCTTGCCGGCGTGTCGCCGGCCAAGATAGGCACCGCCGCCTGCACGATGATCGGACCTTCATCCATGGCCGGGCGGACGAAATGGACGGTGCAACCGGCGAAGCGGACCCCGGCCTCGATGGCGCGTGCGTGCGTATCCAGACCCTTGAAAGCGGGCAGCAGCGACGGATGGATGTTAATAAGCCGGTCCTGCCATTTGTTCACGAAGCCATCGGTCAATAGACGCATAAAGCCCGCCAGACACAGGAACTCCACGTCGGCCTCAAGGAGCGCCGCATTGAGGGCGTCCTCAAAGGGGGCGCGCCCATCGAAATTTTTATGATCGATGACTTGGCTGGCAATGCCCGCCGCTTCGGCCCGCGCCAGGCCCGGCGCGCCGGCGACGTTGGACAGCACGGAAACCAATTCGGCGGGGAGCGAGCCGGCGTCCCTGGCATCGATCAGTGATTGCAGGTTGCTGCCGCGCCCCGATATCAAGACGCCGACGCGCATCATTCCCAAACCGCCGCCTGATCGTGGATGACCACCGTCGCTTGGCCCGGCGTCCGGGTGACCACCTCGCCAATGGGAATGACGTTTTCGCCGGCATCGGTGAGTAATTTGGCCACATCGGCGGCATGATCGGGCGCGGCGATAACCGCCATGCCGATGCCGCAGTTGAAGGTGCGCAGCATTTCCGCCTCTGCAACGCCGCCGGCGGATTTTATCCAGCGAAAGACCGGCGGTATGTCCCAGGCCTTGGCGTACAAATCGATGCCTAGGCCGTCCGGTAATATGCGCGGCAAATTCTGCACCAGCCCGCCGCCGGTTATGTGAGCGAGGGCTTTGACGTTGCCTTCCCTGATGGCGCCCAAGCAGCTTTTGACATAGATGCGCGTCGGCAAAAGAAGGGCATCGCCCAAGCTCTGTGTGCCATCAAATGGCGCCGCATCGCCGTAGCCGGCGCCCGCATGCTCGGCCACCCGGCGTACCAGGGAATAGCCGTTGGAATGAACGCCGTCCGAGGCGAGCCCGAGGACCACGTCCGAAGGGTCTATATCGGTGCGCGGCAACAAAGTGCCGCGTTCAGCGGCGCCGACGGCAAAGCCGGCCAGGTCGTAATCACCGGGTGCGTATATGCCCGGAAGCTCCGCGGTCTCGCCGCCGATCAACGCGCACCCGGCCAGGCGGCAGCCTTCGGCAATGCCGGCAACGATAGCGGTATCGGCATCCGCATCGAGCTTCGAGGTGGCAAAATAATCGAGGAAGAACAGCGGCTCGGCGCCTTGTACAATCAGATCGTTGACGCACATGGCGACCAGATCGATGCCGATGCTGTCGTGGCGCCCCACAGCGGCGGCGATTTTAAGTTTGGTGCCAACGCCATCGGTAGCGGCCACTAAGATGGGATCGGTGAAGTCCGCCGCGCTGGTATCGAACAGGCCGCCAAAGCCGCCGAGCCCCGAGACCACGCCGGTGCGCATGGTGGCGGCGGCCAATGGCTTGATATTATCGACAAAGCGTTCCCCGGCGTCGATGTCGACGCCGGCGCCGCGATAAGATAAGCCGTTGGTTTCCTTTTCGGAGGAGATGGCGGAAATCCTTTTACCGGTGTACCCGTGGTGCTAATTTAACGGACCCCGGAAGCCAAGACCAGAATTGATGCGATGCTGACCGAAATGATCCCACTGCCGATCCCAAGGCCGATCCCAAGGCCGATCCAACACCAAACCCGCGCCCGGATAATTGCCGGATGGGCGAGGGTTATGCGGGTTTGGGCGGCCTTGCCGGTCTTGTTGGCATTGGCCCTTATTGGCGGCCAGGCGGGCGCCCAATCGCCCAACGTGTTTACAATTTCCGGTGTCGCTGTCGACGAGGTGGCCGAATCGGCTGAAGTGGCGCGCAAAAAGGCTCTTGCCAACGGCGAGCGCAAAGCTTTTGAGCGGTTGTTCCGGCGCCTGACGGTGCGCGCCGATCACGTTCGCGCCGGCGATGCCGCGCCTGAGGATATTTCGGCCCTGGTCCAGGATATCCAGGTGGCCGATCAAAAAAATTCGCAAATTCGCTATTTGGCGAAATTGACCTTCCGCTTCAAACCCACCGCGGTGCGGGAATTTTTGCGGGATTTGGCGGTTGATTTCGCCGAAACGCGCTCCAAGCCGGTGCTGGTTCTGCCGGTCTATGAATCCGCCGGCGCGGTGGCCCTGTGGGACGATTCCAATGACTGGCGCGATGCCTTTGCGGCCGTCAATATTGCCGATGGCCTGGTGCCGATGCAGCTTCCGCGTGGAGATTTGAGCGATATCCGGGCGCTCGGCGGCGGTGAACTGGCGATCCGGGGAGGCGCGCCCCGGCTGACATCGATTGCCAACAACTACAGCGTCTCGGCGGTGATCGTGGCCCATGCCCAATTGACGGCAACCCGGCGCGGCGTACCGGCGATTAAAATCAGCGCCAAAACCCATGGCTCGGCGGAGCGGTACCAGTCCATCAACACAAGCGTTCAAGCCGGCAAGGGCGAGACCGTCAAGGCTATGCTGGCGCGCGGCGCGGCCGAGGCGGTTGGGCTGATCGAAGATCAATGGAAGTTGGATAATCTGCTGCAGTTCGATTTAAGCGCGGTTTTGGCCACGGCTCTGCCGATCACCGGACTTTCCGATTGGGTCGAAGCGCAAAGCCGGTTAAAAAAGGTCGCCGTGATCGAGCGCGTGGATTTAATTCTTTTGTCACGCAATGAGGCGCGCATTAATTTGTTTTACCTGGGCGATCCGCATCAATTGAAGCTGGCTCTCGCCCAGGCCGATTTAAGTTTGGTGGAGGAAGAGGGCAGTTGGTCCCTGGCGCTGATTAAATAGGACCGTTTCTGCCATTCTTAAGTATAACCGGAGTACAAAATTGAAATACCAAACGTTGAAGCTGAATATTCCCAATCTCATCAGCCTTGGGCGTATCCTATCAATTCCGTGTACCGTGTGGCTGATATTGAATGGCTACCTGTTGGCGGCATTTTGGGTGTTCGTCGCCGCCGGGTTCAGTGACGCCCTCGACGGTTATATCGCAAAGCGGTTCAATCTGCGCTCCGAGATCGGCGCCTTTCTCGACCCGATCGCCGACAAGGCTTTGCTGATCAGCGTCTTTATCACTCTTGGCGCTGCCGGTTATATCGAGGTTTGGCTGGTCATATTGGTGGTCTTTCGCGATGGCCTGATTGTCGCCGGCGCCTCGGTCTACCAGATATTATACCAAAACCTGACCATGCACCCGCTGACCATCTCGAAAGTCAATACGACCTTCCAGTTTCTTATGGTCATGCTCGTGATGGGGGCGGCGGGATTCTCTATTGAGGCTGAATTGGCAATTCAAATCGCTGGCATGGCGGTTGCCATCACTTCGATCTGGTCGGGCACGACCTATGTGATTATCTGGAGCCGCCGGGCGGCGGCGATGGAGCCCGGCGAGTGAGCCGCGAGCGGCAGTTCTGGATTTGGACGGCGGTTCTGGCCGCCGCAATTGCGCTGTTGGTAATGGCCGGCAGCGTCCTGTTCCCCTTTCTCGCCGGTTTTGCGGTCGCCTATTTCCTCGATCCGGTGGTCGATTGGATCGAAAATAAAGGCGCCTCCAGACTGGCCGCGACACTGGCGGTCTGCATCCTGTTTTTTGCGGTGATGATTGCGCTGGTCATCGTTATTGCGCCGCTGCTGCAGAGCCAAATCGTCGGGTTGTTCGCAAAAGTCCCGGCGATAATCGATACCGTAACCGCGTGGCTGGAACCGGCCAAGGCGGCGCTCCAGGAAAAATTCCCCGGCCAGCCATTGAACGAAATCGGCGCTACCTCCAAAACCTTTGGCGCCGCGGCGGCGTCCTGGCTGATCCGGGTATTGGGTGGCATTTGGCAGGGTGGATTGGCCTTGTTCAACGCGATTTCCCTGCTGGTGATCACGCCGGTGGTCAGTTTCTATCTGTTAAGAGATTGGGACGGTATCGTCACCCGGATCGATAGCTGGCTGCCGAGGGGCTCGGCGCCGGACTTGCGCGCCATCTTTGCCGATATCGACAGTGTCATCGCCGGTTTTGTGCGCGGCCAGATGATCGTCGGGCTGTTCCTCGCGGTCATCTACGGCGTTGGCCTGACGCTGGTCGGCCTCGATTTTGGTCTGCTGATCGGTATCGCCGCCGGCTTGATGTCGTTTGTTCCCTATTTCGGCATGCTGATCGGCTTGGCCGTTGCGGTTGCGATCGCCGTGGTTCAGTTTGGCGATTGGCAGCCGGTGCTTTTGGTTTTGGCGGTATTCGCGGTCGGGCAATTATTGGAATCCCTATTCCTTACGCCAAAATTTGTCGGCGATAAGGTTCGTCTGCATGCGGTATGGGTCATATTCGCGCTCATGGTCGGCGGCGCCTTGTTCGGCTTTACCGGAATTCTGCTGGCCATTCCGGTGGCGGCTACCATCGGCGTCGTGGTCCGCTTCGTGATCGATCAATATCTGGACAGCGCGCTCTACAATGATGCCGGCGGCCCGGCTGGCGGCGGCGGCGAAGATCGCGGCGATCCTTCGTGAGCGCACCGGACCAGTTCACCTTTTCCTTTGACCATCGCCCGGCCCTGTCGGGAGAAGATTTTCTGGTGTCGGACTGCAACCGGGATGCGGTTGCCTGGCTCGACCGATGGCCTGACTGGCCGGCGCCGGCGTTGATCATTTACGGCGCCGCCGGATGCGGCAAATCCCATCTGGTGCAGGTGTTTTCAAGCCGCAGCGGTGCCCGCTCGTTGAACGGCGCCAAAAACGAGGAGGCGGCGTTGGCGCGCATCGATACCGCCGCCGCGGCCTACACCGCCGACGACGCCGATACGGAATTTGCCGAGGAAACGCTGCTGCATATCTATAATGCGGTTGCGGCGGCGGGCGGGCAATTATTGCTGATGTCCTCGAAGGCGCCCAAAATCTGGAACCCGGATTTACGGGATTTGTCCTCGCGTTTGCTCGGCGCGCCCGCATGTGCAATTGGCCAGCCCGACGACACGGTCATAAAGGGCGTGCTGGTCAAACTGTTTTCGGACCGGCAATTGTCCATCGACGCAACGGTGATCGATTTTATGGTGCCGCGGATCGAGCGGTCCCTGGGCGCGGCGCGCGATTTGGTTGATCGCATCGACCGGGCTGCCCTGGCGCGCCGCCGGGAAATCACCTTGCCCTTCGTGCGCGGTATTCTCGCCGAACTGTAGGCCGGGGATTAGGGTTCCCAGTTTCGTTTGGCCACGTCCGGATCGATCCTGACCGCCGCGCCATCCCATACCGCGATCAGCCGGTTGCGGAATTTTTGAACGTAATCGGGCGCCCGGTTCTTTTTGATGCGGTCGTGGTAGGAAACAATCTTGGCGTTCGGATTGTCTTTCAAAAATTGCATAATCTCGCCGTCACCGGTTTCGACCAGCGGTTTTCTCAGGCGGCCCAGAAAATTAAACTGGCCGTGATACTTGCCGTAATTGGCGATGACGTAGCCCTTTGCTTGGGCTGCGGACAGGCGTTTGGCCAGCGGCCCCAGATCGTACGCCTGGTTGAGCCTCGGCTGGGCAATTCCCTGTAATGCGATCAGCAGAATGGCGCTAAGCCCGCTGATGGCCAGGATACGGGCCTGGGCGGCGGCGGGCGGCACGATCATCAGCAATGCGGCGGCGGCCAGCAGCGGCAGCGCCCACAAGACCGGTACCGTGGCGGTAAGCGCCTGCAATTCCAGCCTGGCGCCGATTTGCGGCGCCGCCAAAACCAAAAGGCCAAGCAGCCCGGCGATCGCCGCCGCCGGCGCCATGTCCAACCGGCGCCCGATCAAGTCGGCGGCGGTCAGCCGGGCGATCAGAACAGCCCCGGCAATGGCAATGGCCGGAAACACCGGCAACAAATAATGCGGCCGTTTGCCGCTGATGAAGGACAACAGAACAAAGGCAGCCAGGATCCATACGGCGGCCAGGCGCAAACCGGCGTCGGGCTGGCCGCTGCCGCCGGTGCGAAACCTGCTGCGCGCCGCCCGCCAGACAGCCTGCAAAAGGCTCGGCCAGATAATCCACGGCAGCAGCAATCCCGGCAGGATCGCCAGATACCACCAGACGGGCTGTTGGTGGGCAAAGGAGCTGACCAGCCTGCCTGCGGATTGGCCCCAGAATATGGCGTTGCGATATTCCTCGCCGCCGGTAATTCCCGCCGGCAATGCCCATCCGAGGGCGATAGCGGCGCCCAGAATAAAGCCGAGGGCGGCGCCCAGATACCAATTGCCAAGGCGCAGCTTGGGCCCGCCAACCGCCCAATAGGGCGCCAACAGCGCCGCCGGAATGAGAAACAGAAATACCACCGGTCCCTTGCTCAAAATGCCGAGACCGATGGCGATGCCGAACAGGGTCCAGCCGCGCAGGCGCCGGCCCTGCCAAGCGTCGATAAGTCCATGAATACCGGTGAGCGTCCAGAACGCGGTCATAAGATCGAACATGGTCAGGGTTGTATACAGGCCCCAATAAAAGCAGCCGAGCAGGAGAAACGGCGCCGCCAGATAGGCTTGGCTGGCCGGCCAAAGGCGCTTCGCCAACAAAGATGTCAGCAACAGCGAGCCTAGCCCGAACAACGGCGCGATCAGGCGCGGCGTCCAGTCATTGATGCCGAACACGGCCCAGCCGGCATTGATCAGCCAGAACAAAAGCGGCGGTTTGTGGCTGTAGGTGGCAGCGTTGAGATGGGGAACCAGATAGTCGCCGTGCAGCCACATTTCCCAGGCGACACTCACATAGCGGGTTTCATCGACCGGCAGCAGCGGTCTGAGGATAAGTGCGCCGGTCACCAGCACGAGCCAGATAAAGCACCAAATCCAAGGCGATAATTTGCCGAATTGCGTCACCGGTGGATCACTCCATTCACCGCTTGAAGGACATCCCATACATACAATGGAATAGCGTTAATATTGAAATAAAATTGGCGTGGGGTTTAGGTGTTCTTGGAAATAAACTTGGTCGCCTCGCTGACTTCCAAGGGGCGTGAGAAGAAGTAGCCTTGCAAAAAGTCGCAGCCGAGTTTCTTCAATTGTTCGAGCGCGCCGCAGGTTTCGACGCCCTCGGCGACGGTCTTCAATTTGAGATTGTGGGCGAGCGCGATGATGGTGCGGACAATTTCCATATTCTCATCCGATTCGCCCATGGATATGACGAACGAGCGGTCCACTTTAAGTGCATCGATGGGGACCCGGTGCAGATGGCTGAGCGAGGAATAGCCGGTACCGAAGTCATCGACGTGAAGTTGGACGCCCATTTCGCGAATTTGGTTCAGCCGGTGGGTCACCTCATGGGGGTTTTCCATGATCGCACTTTCGGTAATCTCGACCTTCAGCCGCTGGCCGGGGAGCTTGGTTTCTGCCAGCGCGTTACGGATATCGTCGATCAAATTGGGATCGGTAAATTGCTGCGGGGCGATGTTGACGCTGACATTCAGCTCCTGCTTTGGAAAGGCGCGTTGCCAAATACGCGCCTGTTTGCAGGCTTCGCGAATGACCCATCGGCCGATCGGAATGATCAGTTTGGTTTCCTCGGCAATGGCAATGAAATCGCCCGGCGGCACAAAGCCCCGGCGTGGATGCTGCCACCGTATCAGTGCCTCAAATCCCGATATCTTCTCGTTGTCTGCGTTCATAACCGGCTGATAATAAAGAAGAAATTCTTCTTCCTCGATAGCGTTTCTTAGATCGGTCTCGATTTCAAGCTGGGTGACCGCGAGCACATGCATGCCCTTATCAAATACGATGTGGCGCGCCCGTCCTTGCGCTTTCGCCTGGTACATGGCGATATCGGCGTCGCGAATCATTTCCTCAGGGTGGCTGTAGCCGAGCGACGAAAAGGCGATGCCGATGCTGGCATTGGAGACAATATCCTTATCGGCCAGCCGGAACGGCCCGCCCAAAAGCTTGTTGATGCGCCGCGCCACCTCTTCGGCCTCGTCCTCGGCGTCGATATCTTCGAGGAGTATCGCAAACTCATCGCCGCCGAGCCGGGCAACCGTGTCGATCTCGCGGACGCAGTCGCGCAAACGATAGCTGATTTCGATCAGCATCTGGTCGCCGTAGGAATGGCCAAGGCTGTCATTGACCATCTTGAACCGGTCAAAATCCAGAAACATGACGGCAAACAGGAAATCCGAATTGCGCATTGTCCGCGAAATCGCCTGGGTCACGCGGTCGGTGAACAGTGCCCGGTTGGGCAATCCGGTGAGCGAATCATGGAGCGCATCTTTAAGCAACTGATGTTCGGTATGCTTGTTCTCGTTGATGTCGCTGAGCGATCCGGCAATGCGGGTCGCCTTACCGGCCGTATCGCGGACTGCGAGCCCGCGCGCCAGCATCCACCGGTAGGTGCCGTCGTGGTGCAACATCCGGTGCTCGCAAATAAAATACGGGGCTTCGCCCGAAAGGTGGGTTTTGAGCGCCGAGCGGAATATTTCCTGGTCCTCGGAATGGATGTTATCAATCCACGCCTCGATATTATCAAAGCGCGACTTTTCGTCGAAGCCGATCATCGTTTTCCAGCGCGCCGAAATATAGGTGCGGTCACGCTTTATGTCCCAGTCCCAGATGCCGTCGTTGGAGCCCTTCACCGCCAACTCAAAGCGGTATTCGCTTTCGCGGATGGCTTCTTCGGACAGCGTGCGCTCGACCGCGACGCCCAGCACATAGGCCATGGATTCCAGGAAATTGATATCGTCCGGGCTATGCTTAAGTTCGGTGCCGCCATGCACGGCAAGAATACCGTATGGCATTTCCCGCCCGCTAATAGCGGTCACCACCGATTGGCGCAATTTTTTGGCGCCGGCGAGCCCCTTATTGCGGCTTGCCTCGGCGGCGCTGCGGCGGACAGTTTCGGTATTACCCGATGTCAATATCCTGGATAATATGGATTTGCGGCTGATCCGGGTTTCAAATTTTCCCAGGTGGCTTTTGTTCCATCCGGTGCCGGCAATAAGGCGAAGCTTGCCGCCGTTGCCGTCCAGCTCTTCGATGCTGACAAACTTTGCGTTCCACGCCGCCGCGACCATGCGCACGGCATCATCGAGCAATTCTTCCAGGTCGGCGCCGGCCAGCGCTCGATGGCCCAACTCGGCAATTGCAGATTGCTGGCTCATCCGGATCTGCAATTCGAGCTCGGATTGCTTGGAGACGGTCACATCGGTTTGGATGCCGAGGTAATAGTTCACGCGCCCATTGTCGCCGCGCACTGGATTGAGGCGCAGCTCGTACCAGATCGGGCTACCGCCGTTTGCAAAGCGGGGCAAAACAGCGCGCGCCAGTTTTTGCCGTTTGACGTCTTTAAGCAGTTGCTTGAGCGCGCTGCGATCTTCGCGGTTTTGAAATAGAATTTGAAACGGCTTGCCGAGCAGGCTGTCACGGCTAATATTCGGCGGCGGCACGAAGGCGGGATTGACGAACACGATCGGGTTGTCCGGCATATTCGGATTGGTGATCACCACACCGGAATCCATGGCCGAAATGGCGACCGCCATTTGCGCGTTGCGTTGCGCCAATCGCTGCGCTTCCAGCTCATTTTGCTTGATGCCGGTGACATCGAAGATCGAATTCATCACCTGACCACCGGTGGTCTTGCGCGCGGTAACGATCCACCAACTGCCGTCATCCAATTGGATGTCGAGGGAACTTGGCTTGCCAGACTTGCGCCGGTCCGGGGTAAGCAGGCTGCCCGGGCTTTTCCCAGGATAAGATATGACCCGGGATTTCAGCGCCGCGTCGGCTTCCGACAATTTGGCGCCCGCCGCGACTTGAAACTTTCTGCCGCGAAACAATTCCCGGAAATGATCGTTGAACTGCAGGAGGCGGCCGTCATCGTTCCACAAAGCAAGCGCGCTCGCCGAATCGGTAAACAATTCGCTCAATTCGAAAGTCGCATCGGATGATTTGTTCGCGGACGGCATGGGAGTTAAGGTGTCCTTCGACGTTGCCATTGTGGCGGCCAACACTGGCCGTGACCGGAATCCCTCGCAATTGGGCAATGCCTCTTTGGAAATGTTCCCAAAGGCCGCGCCGCAATGTATTAACGGATTACCCGTTTCATTGTTATCATTAAAGCTAATCACTCGCGAACAGTAGTTCAAGAGTTGCAATTCAAACGTAACAATCGGCAAAAAATGCCTTATTTCCGGGGGATTGATTTTCCCCTCGGGGTCCTGGGGCCGCAAAGATATGCGCCCACGGCCATTGCGCCGGAGGGCGCGCCGGTTCTATAAGATAATCACGCAGGTGCCTGATTCAATGGCGAAATTTCCGTTTTCCGGACTTTTGTGGTAAAAGTTGGGAATTGCCGGGTTGATTGGGTAATTTGCCTCCATTTGCCGGCCCGGTACCTGGCGCCGCTGACAACGAATGATCGGAAATTTTGTGGCCCTGAATGCGAATAACGATGCGCTTCCAATCGGTATTGATACCAAGGAACGATTTCTGAACCGGGAATTGTCGTGGTTGGAGTTTAACGCGCGCGTGCTCGAAGAGGCCGGAAACCAGGATTACCCGCTTCTGGAGCGGGTCCGTTTTCTTTCGATCTCGGCGTCCAACCTGGATGAGTTTTATATGGTCCGCATCGCCGGATTGAAGGGCCAGGTTGACGCCGGGTTTACCGGCATCAGCCCGGACGGATTGACGCCCACCGAACAATTGCAAGGCGTACGCGCGCGGGCCAGCCAATTGATGAACGATCAGCAGGAAACCTGGGCCAGGTTGAAATTCGAGTTGCGCGGCGCCGGTATTCATGTCGCGTCCAAGGATGCGCTCGGACCAGAGGAATTGAAATGGCTGAAAACCTATTTCGATGAACAGGTCTTTTCGCTTTTGACGCCGGTCGCGGTTGATCCGGCGCATCCATTTCCGTTCATTCCCAATCTGGGTTTCTCCATGGCGCTGCAATTGCGCAGCAAAAAAGACGGGCAAATCCTGAAGGCCCTAATTCCGCTTCCCAGTATCATGGACCGCTTTGTACAAATTCCAGTGCCGGGGGATCAATCGATCCGCCTGATCTTGCTTGAAGATGTCATCAATTTGTTTCTTTCCGAATTGTTTCCCGATTTTGAAGTCGAGGAGAGCGCCTGCTTCCGGATCATCCGCGATAGCGAGGTCGAGCTGGACGAAGAAGCCGAAGATTTGATGCGGACCTATCAATCGGCGTTGAAACGCCGCAGTCACGGTTCGGTCATCCATCTATCGGTTGACGCGGAATTCACCGGCGGGTTGTACGCCGTGGTCGTTGAGGAATCTCAGGTGTCGTCCGATGCGGTCATTCGCTCGGCTGAGATCGTCGGTCTCGCCGATACCGCCGAGCTGTGCAAGCTTGACCGCCCAGATCTCATGTTCGATCCCTTCAACGCGCGCTTTCCCGAGCGCGTGCGCGAACTTGGCGGCGATTGCTTCGAGGCCATCCGGCAAAAGGATTTTATCGTCCATCATCCTTACGAAAGCTTCGACGTGGTGGTGCAATTTATTCGCCAGGCGGCGCGTGATCCGGATGTGGTGGCTGTTAAACAGACCCTCTATCGGACCTCCAACGATTCGCCCACCGTCGCTGCCCTGATCGAAGCCGCCGAAGCGGGGAAATCGGTCACCGCCATGGTCGAGTTGAAGGCGCGCTTTGACGAGGAGGCCAATATCCGCTGGGCGCGCGATTTGGAGCGGGCCGGCGCCAACGTGGTCTTTGGTTTTCTGGACAAGAAGACGCACGCCAAGATCAGCCTCGTGGTTCGCCGCGAAGGCGCCAAACTGCGCTCCTATGCGCATTTCGGCACCGGCAATTATCACCCGGTTACGGCCGAGATATATACCGATCTTTCCTTTTTCACCTGTGATCCAAAGCTATGTCATGATGCCGCGCAGATATTCAATTTCATGACCGGATACACCGAACCCACGAATTTGGAAAAACTGTCGGTCTCGCCCCTGACATTGCGCGAAACATTGGTCGATATGATCGAAGCCGAAATTGCCCATGCCAATGCCGGCCGGCCGGCGACGATTTGGGTGAAAATGAATGCTCTTGTCGATCCAGGCATCATTGACGCCCTTTACCTTGCGTCGGGTGCCGGCGTGCAGATCGAACTGATCATTCGCGGAATTTGCTGTTTGCGCCCGGGCGTTCCGGGTCTGTCGGAGAATATCCGGGTCAAAAGCATGGTCGGACGATTTTTAGAACATTCGCGCATTGTTGTGTTCGGCGATGGCGCCGCGTTGCCGTCGCGCTCAGCCAAGGTTTATATTTCCTCCGCCGATTGGATGCCCAGAAATTTAAATTGGCGGGTCGAAGTCATGGTGCCTATTGAAAATCCGACGGTTCATCAACAAGTACTTGAGCAGGTTATGGGAGCCGTCCTTTTGGATCGGCGGCGGAGTTGGATTATGAATGCTGACGGCACGTATTTGCGCCCCGCCAGGGGCAACGGTGATTTCAACGCGCACGAGTTTTTCATGACCAACCCGAGCCTTTCCGGGCGCGGCAGTGCGTTGGAACACCATCGGCCGGCCACGCCGCACCTGGTTTCCGACAGAGGCTAGAATTAGGCGCGCGGGTAGAAATGGCAGCCGAAATAACGCAATTATTTAGCGGTGATCGCCAGGAGGCGGCGGTGAATTCCGGAACCGGCGGTCGCATCGGTATCGTCGATATTGGCTCGAACACGGTGCGGCTTGTGGTCTTTGATGCGCCCGCCAGGCTTCCGGTGCCGATCTTCAACGAGCGCGTAACCTGCAGATTGGGGCGCGGCATTGGGCGTACCGGAAAGCTTAATCCCGAAGGCATTGAATTGGCGTTTCAGGCGTTGGCGAGATTTACCGGCATTGCCCGCGAAATTCCGGTTGAGCGATTTAAAATGGTGGCCACGGCCGCGGTGCGCGAAGCCACCGATGGCGCCGCCTTTACCGACGAGGTCGAGGCCCGTTTCCACTATCCCGTCGACGTGTTGAGCGGCGCCGAAGAGGCGCGCCTCAGCGCCGCCGGCATTTTGGGCGGCACCCCGGATGCCGATGGTGTTCTCGGCGATCTCGGCGGCGGCAGCCTGGATTTGGTGGATCTGCAATCCGGTCAGTTCGGCGAAAGCGCGACGTTGCCGATCGGCCATTTGCGCTTGTCCGAAGATTCAGAAAAAAACATCAAGAGCGCCAAAAAATTGGCCGACGGGTTGTTGCGCTCGGTTTCGTGGCTGCGCGTCAGGCGCGGGCGCGATCTCCATGCGGTCGGCGGCGCCATACGGGCGATCGCCAGGATATATATCGACCAGGTCGATTATCCGCTTCATGTTCTCGACAATCTGACCATCGCCGCCGGGGACGCGCGCGAGATTTGCCGAATTCTCGCCGGGCTTAGCCCCGCGTCGCTGGAAAAAATGGCCGACGTCGCAAGGCGGAGGGCCGACACGTTGCCGTTTGCCGCCCTGGCGCTCGACCGGTTGTTAAAAGCGGCGAAGCCGAAATCTCTGATTATCTCCGGCTACGGATTGCGCGAAGGGCTGTTTTTCGAAAGCCTCCAAAGCGATTTGAAAAGCCAAGACCCGTTGATCGCGGCGTGCGAGGGTTTTGCCCAACGCAGCGGCCGCTTCGCCGTGCATGGCGACGAAATATTTCAATGGATTGCGCCGGTGTTTTCCGGGATCGGTCCCGCCGATCTCCGCATATTCCGGGCGGCGTCGCTGCTCAGCGATATCGGCTGGACCGAGCATCCCGATTACCGCGCCTTACACGCCTTTATTCGGGTTCTTCGCTTTCCGATCGCCGGCCTTACGCACCGGGAACGGGTGATGCTCGCGCTGGCAATTTTCGTCCGCTATAACGGACGCACCAGCCAATATGACGTCAAGCGCGTGTTGCCGTTGATTCCGGCCGAAGATCGGCATCGGGCAACCGTGGTCGGCACGGCGCTGCGGCTTGCGCATGTATTTTCGGGCGGCATTCCGGGCCTATTGGCGCAATCGAAATTGACCCATGTCAATGGGGAACTGGATCTTCGCCTCGACGCCGCCGTCGATAGTTTCGCCGGCAGCGCGGCGCAAAGGGTGCTAAAGCAATTGTCGGAAATATTAAATTCGGAACCCGATATCGGCTGACAAGTCTGGCCGGCGCATCCTATTCATCGGTAAATTCCACCAGTTCCAATTCCTGGCCATTGGCCACCAGCGCCAGATCGCCGCGCATCAATTGCAAGGCGTCATCGCCAAATATCTGGCGGCGCCAACCTTTGAGGGCCGGCACGTCGGCATCGGCGCCAAAGGCGGCGATCACTTCCAACTGATCGGTCGTGGCGATCAATTTTTGGGCCACGTTGTTCTGCTCGCATTTCATCTTCAAGACGACTTTCAACAGATCGGTGACCGGACCGATTCCGCGCGGCAATTGCGGCTTCTTGGGCAGCGTCGGGCATTCGTCCTCGGGCACCACCTGACCAGCGGCGACCGCCGCCAAGAGGGCCTCGCCGGCTCTGCCTTCGGCCATTTTCTTGCCAAGCCCTCTGGTGCGCGTCAATTGATCCACGTTCGCCGGCGCATGATGGGCAATTTCCAGCAAAGCTTCATCGCGGAGGACGCGGTTACGGGGCAGATCCCGGCCCTTGGCCTCGCGGTCGCGCCACGCCGCAACTTCGCGCAAAATGGCGAGAAAGCGGGGCGCCGGAGAGCGGCTTTTGAGGCGCTTCCAGGCGTTTTCCGCCGGCTGATCGTAGGTGTCGTGACTGGTCAGAATGGCAATTTCCTCGTCCAGCCATTCGCGGCGGCCGTTCTGGCCCAGCATTTCGTCCAGCTTTTCATAGACGATGCGCAAATGGGTCACGTCCGATAGGGCATAGTCGATTTGTTTGTCGGTCAAGGGCCGCCGCGCCCAATCGGTGAAACGCGATGACTTGTCGACGCGGGCGCCGGCCAATTTGCGGGCCAAGGTCTCGTAGCCGGCCGAATCACCGAAGCCACAGACCATGGCCGCCACCTGCGTGTCGAACAATGGCGCCGGCAAGCTTCCGTTGAGATGGAAGAAGATTTCCAGATCCTGGCGCGCCGCGTGAAAAACTTTGAGAATTTTTTCATCACCCATCAATGCCATAAGCGGCGCGAGATCGAGGCCCTCGGCCAAGGCGTCGATGGCCTGCGCTTCGTCCTCGCCGCCCAATTGCACGACGCAGAGCTGCGGCCAAAACGTGTTTTCCCGCATAAACTCTGTATCGACAGTAATGAAGCTGTTGTGGGATATGCGGCCGCAAAAATCTGCGAGCGCCTGACTATCGCTTATTATGGACATGGAGGGGTTTGTAGCGCTTTTTTTTGGGTGGTTAAAGACATCTGCCGTGGCGCTTGAGATTTGGCCCGGCGGCCGTTATTCAATCGTCGTCCGGGGCGCGGGGAAGTTCGATCCAAAATTCCGATCCTTGGCCTTCGGAGCTTTCAAATCCGATTCGGCCATTCATCTGCTCAACGATTTGCTTTGATATTGTGAGCCCGATCCCGGTGCCCTTGATCTCACCCGCCTCGCGGCCCAGGCGATTGAACGGCTCGAACAATTGATCCCATTTTGCCGCCGGTATTCCTGATCCCGTATCGCGCACAACGATGCGTAATGCGGCCGCGCCTGCGGCCTCCTCGGCCGTAAGCGTGACGATGCCGCCGTCGCGGTTATATTTGATCCCGTTGGAAATGAGATTGAGCAGCACTTGGCGGGTTCGCGCCCGGTCTGCAAAGGCCAACGGCAGATCGGTCGCGCCGAGCTCGTTGAACAGCGCGATCTTTCTCTCCTTGGCTTCGGCGGTCATCATACCGACGCAGTCGCCGATGATATCGGTGATCGAAACCGGCTCCAGCTTGAGCTGGAGGCGGCCGGTTTCCGCCTTGGAAAGTTCCAAAACGCGCTCGATAAGATCCAAAAGATGCTGTCCGCTTTTGACGATCTGGCCGGCAAATCGGAACTGCTTTTCCCGGGGAACCTCGACCGCGGCGTCACACAGCAGCTGACCAAATCCTAAAATGGAGTTGAGCGGCGTGCGCAATTCATGGCTCATGGAAGACAGAAACTCGGTTTTTGCCCGGTTGGCCTGTTCCAGCCGTTTGATCAACAACGAGCGACCAACCTGCAGTTCGGCCATGTGCCTGTAGGAGTTGTTCGAGTTGCGGGCGATAACATAGACCGCCATCGTGAACAGCAGCAGAATGATACCCATGGCAACCGACACCTCGCGCCCCTCGGTCATGAAACGGATCGCCAATGGCACCACCGACGGCACCGTGTGGGCATAAAATGCCGGCAGCCATGCGGCATAGTTTGCCGCCGCTCCCGCCACTAATCCACCGATCACAAAGGCCAAAAATACCTGATATTCGGGCATGTCCGGCGGAAAAAACAGGACCCCGGCCAACCCCCAGAGTAGCCCGTTCAAGGCAACGGCGATCGTGTAACGATTGGCAAAATGCAGCAAATTGCCATGATCGGATGGCCGGCCCGCGATGCGCGCAAAATACACAAGCCGCGCGAAGTTCGATACATTGAGAACCACGAGCCATCCGGCGAGAAGATTCCAGTCCACGGCATTGCGCAAAAGCACGACCACGATTACCGATAGGATCGAGCTGGTTATCAGCGGAATCCGGTATTTTTCCTTAAAAATCTCGATGAGATGGGTCTGCACCAACTGGCCGCACGGATGCAACGGATCGGCCCCCATACCGGGCGCCGCGTCAGCATTTTGATCGTCAGTTTTATTCAGCATATCAACCGGTTCAGCGGATAAGAAACGTTGGCGCAGCTTTAGCACAATTCGCGCGCCGGCAAAACGGCAGCGCGCAGATTTGATCAGGGCTTTTCGGCCCGGATGGCAACCGAATAAACCACGGAAAATTCGGTATGGTCTTGAATTGCAGCGCCGCGAAAGCCCGCAGCGGCAATCGCGGCCGCCATGTCGCTTTCTTCGGGTACGCCGCCGAGCGAGGTGTTGTAGGACTGCGGATCGGTGAGTATCTCCGCCGGCAAGGGGCCGGCGCGGACCAGATCGCGGGCGATGAGGCGCCCGCCCGGCTCCAGGATACGGAATATCTCATCAAGGGCGCGGCCTTTGTCGGCGGCGAGATTGAGCGATGCATTGGCAACCACCAGATCGGCCGAGCCGGAAGCCAACGGCAAACGTTCCAAATCCGATGCCATAAATTGGATGTTATTCTCTGCCATCCGGGTGGCGGCAGCGGCGGCGCGGACCAGCATTTCCGGCGCCAGATCGATGCCCAAAATCATGCCGATCCCCGCATGGCGCCCGGCCAGATACAAGGCGTCGAGCCCGGCTCCGCAGCCGAGGTCAACCACGCGCTTTGCCGAACCCGGCTCCAACCCGGCAAACGGAAATCCGCAACCGGAATAGGACGCCGCCAAATCATCGGGAAGCTGGTCGAGCCAATCGTCCGGATAGCCGGCGGCGCGCATCTTGTCGCTGCCGCCGAGTGGGAATGCGCCATCGCGGGCCATCGCGCCATAGCGCCGCCCGATCTGCCGTTTTAACTCGCGCTCCCAATCGCTGGGAGGCTCAGGCCCGGCCAACAGTTAGTGCGGCATATGGTCCGGGTTCCAGAAGGTGCCCGAACGGACCATGCCGGCAATGCGCTCGCCATGCTCAATCCAGCAGTTCTCATTGAATTTGGCCTGTTCCTCCGGGTCGAAGTCGACGCGCTCGACGCGGGCTTCCCATTTGCCGTCACCCAGATAATCGACCACCGCATAGGCGGGGCGCGGATCGCCGTCCCAGCTCATGCCGACGGCAGCGGCGCAGACCACGGTCTGCGGCCGTCCGTCCTTGTCCAGATTGCGGACCGAGGGTCCGTGGATATGCCCATGCGCCATAATATCGGCGTCAAATCCCTTGAGCTTTTCGGCCAGTTCGTCGTCGGTCAGGCGGAACGGAAAGGCATCGGCGTCGCCGATATCGTAGGGCGTCGCGTGGTAGACATGAAAATCATGGCCCATTTCCGGGGTATAGGTCATTGAGAACGGGCGTTTCTGAAGCCAGGCAATCTGCGCCTCGCCGAGCCGCTCGCGGGTCATGCGCGCCATGCGGAACATCCATTCCTGGTGCGGGCTTTTTGGCTTCATGGTTTCGTACAGACTGTGCGCCGACCAAAGGTCAACATTGCCGGCAAGGACATCGATTTCGGGGCGGTCCATCATGCGCTGGACAATGGCATCCGGCTCCGGCCCGAGCCCGACCAGATCGCCAATAACGATGATTTTGTCCGGACTTTCTTTTGCGACCTCGGCTTCCACCGCATCCAATTGTGGTATTTGCCCGTGGATATCCGAATAAAGGCAATATCTCATTTTCATGGTGTTTTCCTTTCCTCTGCCCCGGCAGATCAATTTGCAAACTGTCGGCGCCTATAAGCAGACGCCGCGTCCTTGCATTTTATATACCAAAACCGGGCTCGGCGCGGCAAACGCAAATATTGCCAATACCCCTTGTAAACGTGCCGATTTGGGGGTAAACGGCGGGCCGCACAATCCACATAAACTTGAACGAACGGGTAGCCATGACCGGCGATAGCGAACTACATCCTTACCGAACCCATACCTGCGGTGAATTGCGCCTCGAAGATGCCGGCCAACGGGCGCGGCTTTCGGGCTGGGTGCACCGCAAGCGCGACCACGGCAATCTTCTGTTTCTGGATTTGCGCGACCATTACGGCCTTACCCAATGCGTCATCGAGGCGACCGGGGCATTGTTCGCCGAAGTGGAAGCCGCGCGCCCGGAAAGCGTCATCACGGTGACCGGACCCATCGAAAAGCGCTCCGACGAAACCATCAATTCGGATCTGCCGACCGGGGCCGTGGAACTGCGCATCGAAGACTTCACCCTTGAATCCGAGGCCGAAGTTTTGCCCATCATGGTTTCGGGCGAGGCGGATTTCCCGGAAGATTTGCGCCTTCGTTACCGCTTTATCGATCTTCGCCGCGAAGAGGTGCACGCCAACATCCTGTTGCGCAGCCATGTTATTTCGTCGATCCGGACGCGCATGACCGATCAAGGGTTCCAGGAAATCCAGACGCCGATATTGACGGCGTCGTCACCGGAAGGGGCCCGGGATTTTCTGGTCCCGAGCCGCCTGCATCCGGGCAAGTTCTACGCCTTGCCGCAGGCGCCGCAGATATTCAAGCAACTGCTGATGGTCGGCGGCTTTGACAAGTATTTCCAGATCGCCCCCTGTTTCCGCGATGAAGACGCCCGCGCCGACCGCTCGCCGGGCGAGTTCTATCAATTGGACATGGAGATGTCCTATTGCACTCAGGACGATGTCTTCGATGCGCTGGAGCCGGTGCTGCACGGCGTCTTCGAGGAATTCGCCGGCGGCAAGGCGGTGACCCCGCTGCCGTTTCCGCGCATCCCTTACGCAGAATCCATGCAGAAATACGGCTCCGATAAGCCCGATCTTCGCAATCCCATCGAAATGAGCGATGCAACCGATACTTTCCGGGGCTCAGACTTCAAAATATTCGCCGGCATGATCGACAAGAACCCGGAGGTTCGGGTGTGGGCGATCCCGGGTCCGGGCGGCGGCTCGCGCGCTTTTTGTGACCGCATGAATTCCTGGGCTCAGGGCGAAGGCCAGCCGGGTCTCGGCTATATATTTTTCCGTGACGGTGAAGGCGCCGGGCCGGTTGCCAAAAACATCGGGCCCGAGCGCACCGAAGCTTTGCGCAACGAATTGGATTTGAAAGACGGCGATGCGGTGTTTTTTGTCGCCGGCGTGCCGAGGGATTTCGCGCCCTTCGCGGCGGCAGCGCGCATCAAGGTGGGCGAAGATTTGGAACTTTGCGAGGCGGACGTGTTCCGTTTCTGCTGGGTCAACGATTACCCCATGTTCGAAATGGACCAGGACACCGGCAAGATCGCATTCAGCCACAACCCGTTTTCCATGCCCCAGGGCGGGCTCGAGGCGTTGGACGGCGATGACCCGCTAGCCGTGCTTGCCTATCAGTACGACATCGTTTGCAACGGCATTGAGCTGTCCTCGGGCGCCATCCGAAACCACCGCCCCGATATCATGTACAAGGCTTTCGATATCGCCGGCTATGGGCGCGACGTGGTGGAGCGCGAATTCGGCGGCCTGCTCAACGCTTTTAAGTTCGGCGCCCCGCCCCATGGCGGCTCGGCGCCGGGGATCGACCGCATTGTCATGCTGTTGGCCGATGAGCCCAATATCCGCGAAGTGATCGCCTTCCCGATGAACCAGCAGGCCGAAGATTTGCTGATGAACGCGCCATCGGAAATCACGCCAGAGCGTTATAAGGAACTGCACATCAAGGCCGATTTGCCAAAGGTAAGGGCCAAGAAAGACGATGCCGAGTAAACCTGAGCCCGAGATCGAGGCGATTATTTCGCCACTGTCGCCGGCGCCCCGGTGACGGCTGGCGTATGGTCAATAAAAGCTTTTATTCGCAATACTAGGCAAATTTTCTAGAGGCTGTAGTTCTTGGCGCGCAGGCTCAGCGCCGGCAGTTTGAAGGCCGATGATGCCTGCGACCGCTCTTCCCCAAGTTCCAGCTCCGCCGGCAGATCGGGGATTTGCTCGATCGAATACAGCAATTCCAGGATCAATCGCGTCCGTTCGATGATTCTTGGATCATCGGATTTGTGGTCCATTTCGAATTTGAGGCGCCGGCGCCAGACATTGGTGTAATCCCGAGCCCGGTCGGGACGGGCCTTTTCACCGGTCAGGGCGCCGATGGTATCGTCGAAATTGGGCATCAGCTCCGATTGAAAGGCCAACTGCGCATACTGATCGCGCGGCAAATATCCGGCGAAATAGAGATCGAAACTCAAATCCACCATTTCACGTGGGCTAATCCGGTGCACATCATAGGTTCTGGAAATATCGTGGAGGCTGAGGCTGCGGCCGGCGGTGATCGCGGCATCGGGGTCCCGGAATCGGGGCTCGATGCGCGCGCCGCCTGCCGCATCCCGCTGATTGTTGCCATCGCGCGCCAGCATGCCGGTCTGCCGCCCGCTTAACCGGCTGCCCGGACCAGCTGGGCGGCATCGCCATTTCGCACCGACCGCCGATTGTGAAATTCGGGGATATCGCCGGAAACCTTGAGCTGCTTGATGGTGTACATCGCCTGATCGGCGCTGGCGATTAAGCTCGCCGCGCTATCGCCGCCCTGAAAGGCCTGTATGCCGAAGCTGGCGCTGATCTCGATCCTCTCGTTGTTCCACAAGACCGATGACTGGTTGAGCAATTGGTTTAAGGTTTCCGCGCGGACAAGGCCGTCTTCGCGGTTGGTACCGGTCAAGATGACCGCGAATTCGTCGCCGCCGAGGCGCCCGACCACGTCCATTTCCCGGATATTATCGCGCAATACTTTTGCCACCTGGCGCAGCACATCGTCGCCGGCGGCGTGCCCGTGGGTATCGTTGACCGGTTTGAATTCGTCCAGGTCCACGTAGACCAGCACGCCTTCCTCTTCCTGGCGCTCAGCCCGCGACAGGGCGCGATTAAGTTCAAGCTCGAAGCCGCGGCGGTTGGCAAGCTGGGTCAGCTCGTCGGTGGTCGCCAGTTGCTCCAGATGCACAATCCGCACCGCCTGTTCAGCCACCGTCGCCTTCAAAATTTCGGCTTCGGTCAGGATGATATCGATCGCATTCAGGAGCGTGCTTTGGCCGCTCTGTTCCGCTTTATCGGCGCCGAGACGCACCGGGATAAATGGAAGAAGCTCGCGCAATCGCCTGGAAATATCGGCAAGGCTGATTGCCGCGTTGGATTGGGCGTCCTTGACCGCCACCGCACTTGTATTCACCTGGTATTCCTTTCGAGCCTCGGGCCCATATTTTTTCGTTGCCTTCCTTAGTAAAGGAAAACATTTACAATCGCCTTAACGGAGCAAACATTGTGCCATCCGGCGTAATTTATTAATTAATTTAAAAACAATGAGTTATGATCGTTATTTAAAGTAAAATATAAATAATAATTGGCAGCAATTGAAGCGGCCCGGCAAATTTATCCAACCTTGCCGCCGGCCAGTCGCCGAGAATTGATCGCGATTGTTTGCCGCGCTGGGTGCGCGCGCTATCATTGGCCGGAAAAATGAATAGGATGGCCGCATGCATAACGGCGTAAAAATGATCAAATCACCGGCAATTTTGGGCGCAACCAGTTGGGCGGCGATTTCGCTCATTGTTATGTTCGTTACCGCCGTCCCGGCCGAGGCGCAGGGGCGCGGTAAGCTGACGCCGCACCGGGCCGTCTACGGGATGTTCCTGGCCGGCACCTCGAGCGCCCAGGCGCCGTCGGCAATCCGCGGCGTCATGTCCTATGCGTTTCGCGATAAGTGCGATGGCTGGCAGACCGATACCAAGGTACTGCTGCGCACCACCCACGGCTCCGGCCCTGAGGTGAAAAACGTGCGCATCCTGAAAACCTGGGAGGCCAAGGACGGCCGTGGTTATCGTTTCGGCTTCACCGAAACCCATGGCGGGCGGGAACGCGCGCGCATCAAGGGCGTCGCCGTGCTGGATGAAAATGGCGGCGTTGCCGAATACACCAAGCCGGTACCACGCCGCATTACCTTACCGCCCGGGACCTTGTTTCCGGCGCGCCATATTGCGGCGCTGATCAAGCGCGCCGAGGCGGGCGGCGGCCATTTTGGCAAAGTGGTTTTCGATGGCACGGCGGACAACGAGCCTTATCACGTGAGCGCCGTCATTGGCGCGCCGGAAAAGCTGGAAGCGCGCCGGCCTTACTTGAAAAAAATTCTCCGGGGCGCCAAAAGCTGGAAGGCGCGGCTGGCCTATTTCCCGGTGGCGGCGGCGGCCAATACGCCGGAGTTCGCGCTCAATATCTTTTACCGCGAAGACGGCATCATCGAACGCATGTTGCAAGATTATGGCGACCATGTGGTCGAAGCGCGGCTCAACCAGATCGAAATGTTGCCGAAAGACGCCTGCGCGGTCCGTTAGGACTATCTATTCGCGCAGCAGCGAGCGGCCTTTTTTGATGGCGGTGCCGCCGAATTTCTCGCGCACCGCGTTCATGGCGTTCTCCACCTTGGCATAGGTTTCGACGCGGCGGTCCAAAAGATCCGGCAGGTCTGCGTCTTGCGCCTCGGCAAAGCCGCTGGCGCCGATACCGATCAGGCGGAACGGGCGGCCATCGGCCTCTTTTTCCAGCAACGGGCGCGCCTGGCGGTATAATACTTCCGCCAATTGGGTCGGCGCGGCGAGACTGCGCGAGCGGGTCAGAATTTGAAATCCCGATGTCTTTAATTTCAAGGTTACCGTTTTCGCCGCCAGATCGCGGGCCTTTAGGCGCCGCGCGACGGTCTCGCATAGCGGCCATAGCCTGCCGCTCAACGCCTTCGCGCCTTTAATGTTGGTGGCGAACGTGGTTTCGGCGGAAACGCTTTTGGCGTTGCCGTGGGGATTGACGCCGCGCAAATCCAGGCCCTTGGACAGATGCGCCAGGCGCCCGCCGATGACACCATAATGCTTGATCAATTCGCCCTCGCCGCACGCTGCCAGCTGGCCGATGGTTTTGATGCCGCTCCGTTGCAGCTTGGCCTTCAGCATCTTACCGACGCCCCAAATAGCGCCCACCGGCATGGGTGCCAACAGCGCCAATGTCTCGGCCCGGCCGATCAGCTGAAAGCCGCGCGGTTTGTCCATGTCCGAGGCCAGCTTGGCCAGAAACTTGTTGTGGCTGAGCCCGACCGATGCGGTCACGCCGATCTCATCCTCGATCCGGGTAATCAAGCGCGCCAGGGTTTGCGCCGGGCTGCCGCCATGGAGCCGCTCGGTGCCGCTCAAATCCAGGAACGCCTCGTCGACCGATAACGGCTCGACCAGTGGTGTTGCGTCCAGCATCATGTCCCGGATTTGACTGCCGACGCGGCGGTAAAGCTCCATATCGGGCGAGATGATCACCGCCTCGGGGCAGACTTTACGCGCCTGAAACATGGGCATCGCCGAGTGCACGCCCTTAAGGCGCGCGATGTAACAACAGGCGGCGACCACGCCCCGTTTTTGGCCGCCGACGATGACCGGTTTGTTGGCCAGTTCCGGGCGCTCGCGTTTTTCGACGCTGGCATAAAAGGCGTCGCAATCGATATGGGCGATGGCCAGATCGTGCAATTCCGCATGCGCCAATATCCGGGGCGACGCGCAGTCCTCGCAGCGGTCCGGCGGCTGGAGCGGGCCGGCTTGGCTGGCGCCGCAATCTCTGCAAATGGCAGGGCTCATGGCGCTTGTCCGGGTTCGCCCCATAGCCATGCGGCGCCGCGAACGCCGCTGGAATCGCCATGCAGGTTGGCCACAAGTTTGGTATCGACGCGATCCGAAAACACCCATTGGCCCCACATCTTTGGCACCAAAGTATACAATTGCCCGATGTTCGATAATCCGCCGCCGAGGACAATCACGTCCGGGTCGAGAATATTAATGACGTGGGCCAGGGATCGCGCCAGGAGGCTCGCATATTGCTCAAGGCTGCGCATCGCCGCGTCATCACCGCCGCCCGCCATGGCCGCGATATCCTCGGCAGATTTGCCGCCCGGCGCGTGGGTTTCATGAATACGCGCCAGTCCGGCTCCGGACAGATAGGTCTCGATACAGCCCGCCCTTCCGCAATAACAGGGCTGGGCTGGCGGTGCATTACCGCCGGGCCAGGGCAGGGGGTTATGACCCCATTCGCCGGCAATGCCGTTGGCGCCTTGCAATAGGACGCCATCGATCACGATCCCGGCGCCGACCCCGGTGCCGAGAATGACACCGAAAACCACGTGCGCGCCCGCGCCGGCGCCATCGATGGCTTCGGAAAGGGTGAAACAGTTGGCGTCGTTGGCGCAGCGAACCGGCCTTTTGATGCGGCCTTCCAAATCCCGGTCCAGTGGCTGGCCGATCAACCAGGTGGAATTGGCGTTCTTGACCAGCCCGGTGGCCGCCGAAATGGTGCCCGGAATGCCGATACCGACGCGGCTCGCGGCGCCCAGTTCGCGCTCCGCATCAACGATCAATGCGGCGACGGCGTCCAGTGTCGCGGTATAATTGCCCTCAGGCGCATCGATGCGCCGGCGCAACATCTCGCCGCCGTCTTCGGCCAGGGCCGCGATTTCGATCTTGGTACCGCCGAGGTCGATGCCGATGCGCATAATAGGGTTCCGTTCGCTGTGTTACGGAATTGTTGCGCTGATTTGGTATCGGTGCAAGAGGGCACGCCCGATTGGATTATCGGAACCGCCTAACCCCAAAAGAAGGAAGGATGCGGTGCCCCCAGGCTGAACCGCATCCTTCTTCCCCCGACGTCCTCTCCGGCGGCATAGCGGCCGAGAGAGGGAGGTCTGCCCCCCAGAGCAGACCTCTCAGTAAACTTCGTCTTGATGCATAACCGGCCGAAATTCGCCATTGATGAACCGGGCGCCAGGAAAACGGGTTTCGTCCTCCGGCGGCGTCAGCTCGGAAATTTTGTGGATCGTCGCATTAATGAACTGCATTTCCGCAATGCGCAGCGCAATGGAACTGTTGGGCGCTGAAACCATCCCAATTCTTCGTTCGTCAGGAGCATCGTGCTCCGAATAATAGACCGTATACATACACACCCCCGTATGACCCATTCCCCATTCGACTTTCCCTCGGTGGTGCCGGTGTTTTCGGCTGGCTCAAATTTGTTTTTTACTTGACTCTGTATTGATCAAGCATTGCGAATATGTACGCTAAATCCTGTAGGGGGTCAACAAGTTATTAACAAGATTTTGTAGGATACACTATATGTTGTGGCAAAAATGACTCACTATAGATTTGGATATCGTGATCGATAACAAAGGCATAATGATCTATATGGAATTTTTCTGTCTAGGTTTCGAAATTTAAGTGATTCTTTTCAATGGGTTAATTTGAATTTTTAAGTAGTATTTAAATTCATTGATATTTTTATTTAGCAGAAAACCAGTATCCGGAAACATAAATCAGAGAATCAAATTTACACGAGAATCAATCGTCCAATTTTTCATGGTGAATTTAAACGCAAATGGCAGCCGGCCGCGTATTTGTACTTGGTTGTGGGCCGGTGCTCCCCGAGGGTTGGTGCTGATATTTCAAAATTAGATTCCGGGTGCAATTTGAATACTTGCGCAAGTGATTATCGAACCGCAACGGCGTTTATTTTGCCGGTTTGTGATTGCGCCGGCGCCTATAAACAATTTGGCAATGTTTGACGCCCATAGTCCTGTCAAAGGCGGAAAACCTCCCGCCAAAAAAAGATTTCAGATGCCGGCGCAATGCCGGTTCGGTGGTTTTGTAAGGGCGTAATCGATGACCAACAATCTTGGGTTCTCGCAGCAAGGACTCGAACTGGCGCTGACGTTGCGCAACAAATACAACAATCATCAGCCATTGTTGGCGCCGGGAGACGGTGAACGCCTCTTGATGCCGGAGCATTTGCTGAATTCCAATATCGACCTGCAGGCCTATGAAGATCCCCTGCCGCTGGCCATGGTGGCGACCCGCGATCCCGATTCGCCCATGTCGGTGGCGGCTGCGGTGCGCATGTCGCCAACCGCCGAAACGACACCGGTCACCCGCGAGGTGTTTTCCATGCTCGGCGGTATGTCCAAGCACCCGGTCGTCAAACAGATGGTCGATCTGGTCAGCGAAAGCCATTTCGATCCCGAGATCATCGGCAAGGTGCAGCTGAATGCCCGCAAATTCGTGGCCCTCAGCCGCAAGCGCTATACCGAGGCGCTGCGCAAAAATCTCAAGATGCTGTTGGAGGGCGATATCGATTCCCGCGCCTTCGTGGCGCAGTTTTTCGAGCTGTCCGAATCGGGCAATCTCAGGGTCGATATCCGCAAAAGGCTGATTTTGGGTATTCTCACCTCGGAAACCATCCGCCCGTCCATCAAGTTTCTGTTTTTGGAGCAGCTGGGCCGCTTGCCGTTGCCGGTGCAGCGCGAGATTATCACCGACGCCCTCAACGCGCCTGACAGGCCCAAGCTGGAAGCCATCAAGCAGGAACTGGCCTGGATCCGGCTGGAGCTCAAGCCGGCAAGCGTGAATTGATTTTTTAACGCCGACGCCGCCGCCGCCGCCGACGCCCGGACCCTATTCGGCGCCGGAGTAACTGGTCAGGTCGATGATTTCCAGGACATTGCCGTCCGGGTCATGGAAATAGGCGCGCGGGCCGTTGACCACGCCGCCCTCGCGGTCCTCTTCGAAAAACACATCGACGCCGTTATCGCGCAGCTCCTGGACGGCGTCCGTATAGGCGTCGTGATCGACGATGAAGGCGTGGTGCACATCTTCCAGGCGCGCCGTCGAGGCCGCCTTATCGACGCGCGCCAGAATGACGCAATCGCCGCCGGCGTCCAAAAAGATCATGCCGCGCTGGTGCCCGCCGCCGAGAAATTTCATGCCGAGATGGCGCTCATAAAATTCCTGGCTGCGTTCGGTATCGGTTACCGGAATTGTAAAATGCGCCAAGCCTTTTGTCTGGATCATCGTTGGTTCCCCTCTTCGGTTTCGGCTCTAGAACAGCAATCGCGGTAAGAATGTCGCGATGATCGGAAAATTGATGATCAAGACCATGCCGATCAGCATGACGATCCAATAGGGTGTCGAGCTTTTGAAGATGGTCATCACGCTCATATCGGGATCGATGCTCTGGATGGCAGATTTGACCGTATAGACCAGAAGGCCGAACGGCGGCGTCAGCAGGCCCGCCTCAATGGCGATGATGCCGATGATGGCGAAGGCGATGGGATCGAAACCAAGCTTCTCGGCAATCGGAGAAAAGATGGCCGCAGTCAGGAGCATGATGGAAATCGAATCGATGATCATGCCCAGCAAAAACCAAATGATCACCATCACGCTGATGACCATCCAAGGATCCATTCCGGAGCCGATAAACACGCTCTCGATCGCATTGGCCAGGCCGGTCATCGCGAGGGTACGCGAATAAAGGGCGGCGGTGACCAGCAGCAACAAAATCGGCGCCGAGGTGCGGCCCACCGACAGGATGGAATCGATGATGTCCTTGTATCGCATCCCCTTCAGCAAACCCAGCACCAAACCGATGAACGCTCCGGCGCCGGCGCCCTCGGTGGGCGTGAAGACGCCAAACACGATACCGCCCAGGACGGCGGCAATCACGATCAAGATGCCGACCAGGCTGGAAATGAATTGCCCGGTGGAGACATCATCCTCAATATTTTCCTCGGGCCCCGTTTCGATCGGCGTGGCTTTTCCGGCGCCGACGAGTTCGGGTTTCAGCAAGGCCATGACAAAAACATAAATGATAAACAGAACCATCAGCATGAGACCGGGGAATACGCCGGCGGCAAATATTTGGCCAATGGATTTTTCGGTCAAGATTCCCCAAACGATCATCAAAACGCTAGGCGGGATGAGCATGCCGAGGCAACTCGATCCGGCAACGGCGCCGAGGGCGAATCCCTTGTGATAATTGTAGCGCCGCATTTCAGGGTACGCGATGCGCGAGAATGCGGCCGCGGACGCGATACTGACGCCGGTGACAAAGGAAAACAGCGCATTTCCGATCACCGTCGCGATTGCGAGGCGTCCGGGAATTTTTTTCATTCCCTTGTTTATGCCGCGGTAGACATCGGTGATTGTCCCAGATTTGCCGATAAATTCTCCCATCAAAAGGAATAACGGTATCACCGCGAAGACATAGTCCCGGATGGCCTCATAGGCGGTCGCCGCCAGCATAACCTGAACCGTGCGAAATGCGTTGGCGTCGGCGCCCGTCACCATCCAAATTCCAAGCGCACTGGTCATGCCCAAGGCGATGGCGATGTGAACGCCGATGGCGACCAGAACGATTAGGCAGACAATCAGCAGGACGGCAATATTGGCTTCAAACAAATTATTGTTCCTTAATCCAAGAGCTTGTTGCCGTTATTACCGGGACGCATTGGCATCAATCTCTGAATTCAAGATATCCGGGCGGAAAATGTCGATATAGGCCATGACGATGTAGTTGATCAGGGCCAATGCACTGCCGCCGAGGACAGTCCAGCGCGCCGGCCAAGCGGGAACGCGAAGCGCGCCTTCACCTTCGAATTCGTTTTCGACCCAGGAAAGAATGCTTTCCTCCCAGCCGCCGGTAATGATCATCAGGAAAAAAGCGGCGCCCAGTAAATAGCCGATCGCCAGCAAAAATCGTTGGACCGGTTCCGGGAACTTAATCACCAGAAAATCGGCCTTGAGCATGGAGCGGCTGCGGATCGCATAGCCAGCCTGCAAAAACACAATAATAACAATGGATGCGGTCACGATTTCGGAGGTGCCTTGAACCGGCTGATTGAAGGCGCCGCGCCCGATGATATCGGCCAAAATAAGAAAGGTCAGCCCAAACGCCCAGGCCGCCGCCGCGACCATCAGAAATTTCGACAGTTTGTCACTAAGCGCGATGAGTGACATAAGCGTCCCCTCTCCAAACCTCAGCTATAATTCTTAGAGCAAATAAAATTACCGGCTGAAATCAAAATCCTGTTTTCAGCCGGTAAAATTATCGTGCGATAGTCTTGTGGTATCGAAGCTTATTTAACCACGTAGCGTACCGGCCATTTATAGCCCATATCTTCCGCAATTTTCAGCGTTGCGTTCAATATTGCAGCGGCTGGCAAGCCTTCTTTTTTAAGCGAATCGGCGTGCTGTTGCGGCCAATTTTTCAATTTTTCGGCCCAATTCTGGCGCACATCAGCGGGCAGTTTGGTAACCGTAATATTTTTCCGCAGCCATGCCATGTCTTTGACATAGCCAGCTTTGTTGAAGACACCGGTTTTGATTTCGTAACGCGCGGCGACTTCCTGCATGATCGGCCGCACTTCCGCGGGCAGACCTTTCCAGAAACGGTTGTTCACGTTGAGCGCGTGCCAAGTGATCGAGCCGAAGCCGATTTCGGTATAATATTTGCCGACTTCATGCAGCTTGAACACCGGTCCCCAGGCGCTCGGGAACATGATGCCGCCTTCGGCAACGCCGGTTTTAAGCTTGTTGTACCAACCGGGCAGCCCATCGATCACGGGCACGATGCCAAGACCGGCTTTGGTGATCCAATTGGCGTTCAGACCAGCCATGAGAATCTTGTGGCCCTTAAGGTCGGACGTCTTTTTCCAGGGAAACTGGGTGCCGAGGTTATAGCCGCCATCGCCGATACGGGCGAGCATGGTCTGGCCAAACTTCTGGAACCTTTTTTCAAGGCTCGGGAACTGTTTGTAGATTTTGCCGGCGATGGCGACGCTCATGACCGGATCCATTGTGCCGAAGGGCAGCATGATCTGGAACGCATGCATTTTCAGTTTTGATGCCTCGAAGCAGAAGCAGAAACCGCCAATGTCGACAACGCCGTTTTGAACGCCTTCGAAGGTGTCGAACACCTTCACGATGGATCCACTGTAGCCCTCAATGAAATTAACTTTGTGGCTGGTTTTGGATTCGACCGCTTTCTTCAGCTCCGGTTGAAAGAAATTTTTCATCAGACCCGCATAGACAACCGTCGGTGGATGGCCCGATGCGATGCGAATGTTAATGGTCTTGGCGTCCGCCGGCGTACCGGCAGCAAGGCCGCCTGCCAGCAAACCGGCCGCGGCGGCACCAAGCACTGATTTCGAAAGGACACTCATGGAAAACCTCCCTTAGCTTCCAATGATACAATCGAAGACCAATTCCCCGATCAAATACCCAATTATTTTAGCACATTTTCGCGGTCTTATAAAAGACTATAAGACCGCGTTATGGTTTGCCCTCCATTAGCTCGAACATCCCGGCTCCATAGACCGTTCGCGCAGCATCGAGCATTGGCGCCACGGCGGCGGCGAAGGCAGCCAGCTCCGCCTGGCTCAGCTCGGCGATCTCGCCGCCCGCGTCTTCGATAGCGCGGCGCGCGTCGACCGCTTCGGCCTCGGCCAGATCACGCTGAAATGCAACCGCTTCTTGGGTGCCCTTGGCAAACGCGCGCTGCAAATCCTCGGGCCAGCCGTCAAACTGGGCGGCGTTGGCGAACAGCGGGCGCAACAGGTAAAAATGGCCGCTCATGGTGTGGTAGGCATGGTGGCGATGGACCCCATAGGTCACCGTGTTGGCGAACGGATTTTCCTGCGCATCCAAGGTGCCATCGATGACGCCGTCGATGGCTTCGGTCAAATCCATCTGTCGGGGCTGGGCGCCGAGCGCAGCGAAGGTTTTTTCATGCACGGCGCTCGGCAAAACCCGGATTGTCATGCCGGCCAGATCGGCCGGTGAGCGCACGCCACGCAGGCGGTTGGAAATGTGGCGAAACCCGTTTTCGAAATAACCCAAAATTCGATAGTTGCATTGGGCTTCGATTTTCGCCGTCATATGATCGCCCAGCGCGCCATCCATATTGGCCCGCGCGTGGCCGTTATTTTCGAATAAAAATGGCAGATCGATAAATCCAAGTTCGGGAACCCGCCCCGTCAGATAGCTAGTAGATTGGTAGCCGGCGCTCAACAGGCCGCTCTCCACCAGCCACAGAATATCCTTACCCAGATAGCCCAAATCCATAATGTTCCAGACATACTTGACCATTACGTCCGATCCGAAATCGGCTTCCAGTCTATCGCCGATAAATTTCAGCGCGCGGCTGAACGATGTCTCCGGCGGCCCGTAGCCGCCAAGCCGGATTTGAATGGCTGCGCTCATAGATTTGGTTCAACGGCGAAGGCGGATTTCATTTGCCCACGGCAACAAAAGACCTAACCCATGCGTGTAATCTTTGATAAATATCGTGCGACATCAATTTGTACCCCCCTTACGGTTATGACTGTTTATGACGGTTTATGACGCTTTGTTACGCTTTTCGGCGGCGTTCAACGGTATCTCGCCGGCTTGGGCACGATGCCGGCACCAGAACCTTATTTAGAATATTTTGCGAATTGTGCAAGTGGGGGGATGGCTCGCCCACCCGTGCGGTGATGCGCCCAAGGGCGTTCCCGATTGGAACGGATCATAATTGCGGACCGCTTTCGAATATATGGCGCAGTGGGTTTGTAATGGAAATACTGTCCCCAACCAGGCCTTGAGGTTTGGGTATCTGACGATGTCCGCTTCCGGGGTAACAGCGGGCAGTAAAAATGAGCGTCCGCGAGGTCTGCTTTTAGCCC
>Ga0114993_10001027_pt1 | contig 32265 bp, 42 predicted proteins | sample ArcticOcean_MG_C_FD_87042 | JGI IMG/M metagenome (GOLD analysis project Ga0114993, IMG submission 87042) | Marine microbial communities from western Arctic Ocean - ArcticOcean_MG_CB2_150 | ecosystem: Environmental > Aquatic > Marine > Oceanic | place: Arctic Ocean: Canada Basin | collected...
TAGAACGAAAGATCCCATCAATCATGATAACATCAAAAGAGTGGTCTTCCCGATCGGGAATGTAATTCTTCTCATGGTAGTCCTCTGCGAAGATTAAAGTGACGTTAGGGTAGTCTTCTAATTGATCCTTTAATGCAGCATACCATTCGGGGTCACTTTCCAGCGATATTACTTCTGCTACTCCTTGTTGGGCTAACCATAGAGTTGAGTAGCCAGCACCATATTCTAAAACTCTGCTCTTTTCGTTTAGTAAGTTCTCATAGTAATCAATAGCCGCTGGAGGAATCCAAGGTTTAGCATTTTTGAAGTCCATACCGTATCTTTCTCCTATTTCCTCAAATTGCGACATGACTTTAATGTGGGGTCCAACTATATAAAACTACCGATCAGTCACCACAACCGAGTTTGCTTCTTAGCATTTTTATCTTCAAAGGTTTGAGCAACCCATTTAGAAACATGCGTATACAATTGAGCAATATATTCTTCACAGCCATATTTATCAATAATAGTTTCCATTAAATCATCATATTTGGATACAGAACCGTGACTAACTGTCAGGATTGGTATGCCGGGACAAACAATCTCTTCCATCTCACCAGAAAAAGCATTCTTTCGAGTAGCAGTAATAGTAGTGCATTTCCCACCAATTGGCGGTCGACGATATTTAGCACCACATTTGGTGCATCTAACCTTTTGTTGGCCGAATGCCCTAAGATTACCCCTCATATCTCGGATTAGATGGCTATCGATCAACCGAGCACTTTGCTTCTTGTTATCTACAGCCTCTAAAACAGTTCCCAAAGCAAACTGAGCCATTGTTTTCTGTCTCATGCTTAGATTAAGTGACTTATCATTGTAAGGATTCTTAGGTGGTCCCTCCACAGCCGACTCAGTGCCGTGGGTATACCCGAAGCCTGAGATCTCTTGAGGAGTCCCTAACATATCTCCTACGGTGATTACCCCTGCTTTCAAGGCAGCCTTGGCCTCTGGAGGTGGTTGTTGTTGTGTGACCTCATAGAAAGAAATAGGATATTGCTTGTTGATGTCTACGTTGAGTGCTTCCTTATCGATCTCTGAGGGTGAGATTTGAGTAGTCAGAATAAGTGGTGCATCCATTTGTCCACCACGAAATCGGGGCAAGAATGCCCTGCTAAAGTTGAGTAGCCCATCAAACAGCAACATGATAGCATCAATGTCTCCATCACAGTTCCTCCTTTTAGCAGCATGATAGAAAGGATGTCCGTAGTGTCCTTTTACTTCCACCATACCGATCATCCGACCCAGAATAGCACCAGAAGTATGTGGGGCAATACCCATGATTAGTTGCCCAAACAAATCTTCAACGGTTTTGCAATTGTAAAAAGGATCCATACCATAGACCTTAACCAATAACTCATCAATGAAGTGAGTAGTTCTTAGGATTGATTCGGAAACACATGTAGGAATAACTACGTCTTGTGGTTTGAGTTCAATGACATCATCAATGGATTGACACTTGTAGCCTAATTCATGAGCCTTCTTCAATGACATCCCTATTTCTCTTGGTTTGAAGTGTGTCATTGTAATATCTACCATATCCCAACGGATTGTTCCATCACGGAACACCGACAAATCATGCTTGCAACGAAGAATACCTTTAGTCAAATCTTCAGGGATGGCCTCTGGCCCTGCCAATGCTTTAACACCCTTCACTGAAGTAGCATCCGTCACTTGAGTCGTGCTCATAGCATTTCTCCACATATCGTTGAGTCCCAGTTTTTCTTTATTGGTATCAACAAAGCGAGTTTCGATCACAGACCCATCTTCAAAGGTTGCACACCCTCGATATGTTTTTTCTTCAGTCACCGGACAAATCCGAACACCGATATTAACTGCTTCTTCATTTTGAGCAGCCTTAGAAATGTGACGAGGTTGCTTACCAGCAGCACCAATAGGAAACAAAGAATGTGATTTAGAAGGTTTCATATCCCTCATTTTGGCACTTTCAGGCTTGCCCATACGAGCACCAATTCTTAGGGTGGCACGAGGGTTAATATCAAAATCACAAATATGGTTCATTAACTCTAATGCATCCTTCCGATCGGGATTCTGGGCTTGGAGAATCGATAGACTATGAATGAGTAATTCTGCAGCATCACCATAAATGTTGCCTTGAGCATCTACATCGATGTTTAGTCGGTAGATTGTTTCGATATGTGACTGAGGGATCCAAACTTTATCCTTCTTCACTTGAGATACTTTAGCAAGGTTGATGAGATCTTCATCAGTAATGTCTTGATACATACCTACATATTCGGGAGCCATTACTTTTAGTGCACTTGTTTGGTTCAAAGCCTCAGCAAAGTTCTGGGGATAGTCCAAACCTTTTTCAGCCACCACTTGACTGTGCCAATCATGCACATACGGACTTGGTGCCAACGGATGGTTATTTTCTATGAACTCACCCACAGGAACCAGCATTTCTCCTAAGTCCCAAATCTTACTGACCTGATACTCTATATCGGTAGCCAAATGCGGCGGCAAATCATCAGCATTTTGGATTCTTTCTCCTCTTCCATCAGACCATTGAACATAGGGACCGTCAATTTCGGTGCAAGGGGTCACTACCGTGCCCTTTCCTGGCCGTTCTTGCTTCAGTTGGGTTCCAATGGACATAAACCCACAAGTAGCATTCATAGTGGCTGGATGAACAGCCGTAGTAGCCAGTCCTGCTAACCGAGATCTACCATAACGAAGGCGGAAACCACCAACAGCCATAGGCATAGCAAACAAGGGGCGGCCTGCCAGCAAATCACCCATGTATTTGACATTTGGTTTGATCACAGTTGATGTTCCACCAGTCTTAATAAAATCTTTAAGCCAATCCCAACCATCCAAGCCTAATTCTTCTACGTATTTCATGATTTTTGGTGCTTTGAGAACCAAGCCTTCACAGAGAACCAATAATGCACCCTCTCTGACTCTGTTATCTCTGACACGAAGCAGATCACGAGAACCTGTTACTTCTTGACCAACACCTTCACCATCAATAAAGATAGGGCAATTTTGTCCAATGACCTCTAATTCTGGATTGCTTGGTCTGTATTGTAACCCACGATACTTGGATACTTCTTCTTTGTATCTTTCAATTTCATCAAACTCCATGACGGGCTTTTGATAACCAAACCTTCTGCGGAGAATATCAGCAATCAGGACGGACAGTGCTTGCCCCGTTCCACCTGCAGATCTGATTGGACCAGCATAGTTAATGGCAATGGCCTTGGATCCATCAGAATTATCAATTACACGAGCAGATACCACACCCTCCAAAGGAGCAACCAGAATACCCTCTGTAAGCACAGCCAGCCCTGCACAGACACCATGATAGATGCAAAGTGCTGCCAAAGCATCAGAAGCCGAACTTAAATCCTCTTCTTCCAAGAGTTTTAGGGTTTCTTTCCAAGAATTATTGATTCCTTCGTTGTATTTGAGAGTATATCCTACACCTTCACAAACCTCACAATCAAACTCTCTGTATCCTTTCTTTATTTTGCCTGCACCTACACAAGTAGTGCATTTTACTCTTTCTCCATAAAGGTAGGACTCAGCCATTACGATTTCAGAGATTTTCAAGGCTACCTTCTCACGATTTCCATCTAATTCTGCTGTCAGTTCTCGAATCTGCTCGGCAGTATTTCGAGGATGAAGGAAATCCAAGAGTTTTTGGGTTCTGTCAGCCAAGTCATGAGCCAATGGAATCTCTACTTGTGGTTTGGGGTCTATGCCCTTACTGCGGGCTTCTTGAACTAACTCATAAATGCGGTCACATTCTCCTTTCAGAGACTTGACATATTCATCATAGTCCATACTCTGTAGTGGAGTTACTACCTACATATACTTTACATTTTGAAGGTTCGAACCCTAAATAAATATGTTCGAACATTGATTTGAACTTAAAGTTCTCGATCCCGAACGACCGGTATTAGCCTTTTAGGGTGCATATCCATATTCCAAACTTTATATTCTTCCTTTTTGGCCTAAAATCGCAGATATTGACCAAACTTTATTTTATTGACACAGTGGGTGCCCACTGCACTGATTAACGCTTCTACCGGCAGATCTGGTCCACAAATCGTTGCACTTTTTGATGGTCCCAACCCAACAAAGTCTGACTGGCTTTGATCCGGTTATCTTTCTTAGTCATCCTGCCTTTAATTTTGGCAATCTTTATTCCTTCAGGACTTGACTCTAACTCGGGGCAAGCCTCACATAAACTTCTCCATGCTACCTTCCTCTCGCCAGGTTTCCAATTTTTCCATTCAGGATCCACTGCTAATACTGGAGGTCGAGATGATGGTGGCTTAATTCCTACTGCTTTAGCAGCCGCCTTCCAATTCTTTAAGGAGAAATTACCGGCTTGCGTGTGACTTCCAACCGGCAACCACTCTACTGCAGTTGGATCATCCCAGTTAGCATAAGTAATAGGTTCGTGTAGCCAAAAACCATAAGTTGGTCTCGGTGTTTCTTTGCTATCGGGTGTAATGGGGTCAATCCGAGCAGTTCCCGGCCACAGTGAGACAGCCATGTCGTCATATTGGGAGGAAAATCCTAATCGTGCCTCCCGAGGCAAAACATTGATTAATTCTAATTCTAAACTGCCGTCTTTGAATCGGTATCCTTCAAAGATAATCAGTGCTTCATGGAAAGGCATGGCCAAACGGCCAGAACCACCAACCATGTCACGTTTCCTTACTCGTGTTCCAGTATACTTAACTCTACCTTCTAAGTCTTCAGCAGACTCTACTATGCTACCACCTTCACGTTTTTTATGTAGTTGTGCCTCAGCATCAGCAGTCATTGATAACGCCATCATAGCCATGCTTGGAAATCTACCAATTAGGCCCTTACTATCGTTTTCTACATAAGGATGGTGTTTTATCCATCTTTCTATGAAATGGACACCCGGTGTAATCTTGATCTTCTTATGCTTCGACTCTGTTATGGAATCACCTACAGGAACCCATAAGGTATCTGGATATGTTGCTGGTAATGTTTGGGCGATTTTATTGAAAGCCACAATCCGATCGGTTTTATTATCACGATCTGTATGGTGTGCGGATTCTGTATAGTCAATTTTAGGTGGCCATCGAGTGGGTCGTTTCACGGCTAACAGAGCAACCCCTGCTAAGGCCAACCAACCTAATTGAGAGCGATACTGTTCTAATAACAATCGCCAATCCATGTAAAGGCTACTGCCTTACAACTACTTAATGATTAGTTGCTATCGTTGATTATGCCATCATCGAGGAGATCTTCTGCTACATCTTCTGCTACATCGATTACTCTTTCGATTGTTTCCTCATCACCATCAATGTGTTCCGATCCAAAGACTTTGTGTCTCCATCCATCTATTGTTGGCACAATACTTGCTCTATGCTTATGATAAAGGTTACTTGCTATTGCAAGTCCTGCTAAACCCAAGCCACCTTCACCGATGAGATCAAGGCTTATGGGTGCCATATTACTCATATCCATGATGGCGAGTCCTATTCCAATCACTGCAACAATATCTGCTTTGTCGTATCTATCGACCATAAGAAACAGTGGTTTACACTACTACATAAAGGTTTCGGATTGTGATCTTAACCAATTCTGACCCAATTTACTGGAAATCCACATTCGGGCGGTAAATCATCGGTTTTAATCTTCGGTGTATCCAAAAATCCGAATGCTTGCTGCCCCGGCATGTCTACATACCTATTGATATTCATATCTAAGTCCCATGGATCGCCGTAGGATTTCATGTCATCTAACTCTTCCCCAATAATAATCAGGCCCCATATTTCAGATGAGGTTTCGATAGCCTCGTGAAATACCCTAATTGGTTCGTAAGTATCATACCATTTTATCCCACCGATATGGAAGTAGACGTAGTCCCCAATGCCATCACCGTCGAGGGGCTTTATATAGGGGGGGCCCTGACCGTCACGGACCACGATATGGAAAGAATCATGTTCTAAGGTTTTCATGACATCGTCAGTATATGTCCACGCAGTCTCTCCATATTCCTCACCAATAACCCACTCATCTATGATATATGTCTGTTCACCATCACGTTTACCTACCTGTTCTCGAAGATGTTTGAAATCTTTGACAGCCATCCCTACGTAAACCTCACTACGATAGCCCATAATAAATAAAGTAGCGTCCAACTACTTAGTTGTTTACACCAGTTCATCGTTAAGGTCATAGGAGAAACTGACTGGTTTTGGCCCACTTACGGGATATGTAGCCACACCAGATCGTCTCATGACCATTACTTGGAACAGTCCCTGCGATTGGTAAGCCCCCGCATTGCCCGATGTAATGTCGGAAAGAAGGATAAAATCAGGATCTCTTGGAGTTAAGTTATCATCAACACCAGCATTCACTTTTCCATCCATGCGAATATCATACCGATTCATCATTTGCTCCAGAGCACTTAATTTCATGGTGCCTCGTTGAATACGACTTTTACTCTGTGCATTAGTAGATACTTGTGCATTTCCCAAGAACTTTCCACTCAACATAGGATCCGTGACTGTATAGGCTTCTAATTCCGATCGAAGTTTTTGCATGATTGCAGGCTTCCAGAACTCGGCTACAGTGACATCGTTAAGGCTGGAGTCAAAGTGATTGAAGTCAATTTGCCACCAAATATCTGCATAGTTTGGATCAGTTTGATTCTGCTTGGCTTTTGGCCCTGCTTGATTACCAGCACCTTGCACTTTATCACCCATAGCCAAGAGTTTCCCGTAGAACACGAGGGAATAACTAAAAACGGGTAGGAATGTAGTCTTCCAGTAACTCCCTTGTTTATCTATGATTGGGTAGGTTAGACCTTGATAGTCCAAAGTTTGTTTAGCCATCGTCCCCACAGTAGTATGTAAGGATTTACAAGTAGCCGTAGCACTCTTACCTTGGTGCATAGCCAGAATCAGATCCTTAATTTTTTGTTGGGGGTTCCTGCCTACTCGGAACTGACCAGTAGTCATCCTGATAAGTTTGATACCTTTGGCTACTGCATAGGCTCTAACGGTGCGTGCGGTGGTGTGTGCCGCACGAGCAGCACTATGTAACCCCTGTTGAGAGCGGATCATCTGATCGAGGGCAATTAACACTCGTCTTTCAGCATCGGGATTCACAAAGCAGCCTCCTCTATTGGATCTAATGTAAGGATAGCCTCAATACGATCTCGTAGCGTTTCCTCTGCTATTGGCGACTCCTGTGAAATATATTGATAATAGGAAATGTTCTCTCGGAAGACCTGAAAGACCCACCCAGCCTCTTCGTTTTCCAGTTGTGCGTGTAAGCGTAGCACCATAATATCTACTCCTGCGTCCACCTACTTAATTCTTTGGTGCCAACGGCTCATCAAGAATCTCTCTGATCTGCCAACTCTGGTCTCCATCCCAGTATTCAACCCACCCCAAATCGATCATTTTCTCTAATTGTTCTTTGGTAAGTTTAGGTGAGGCACCATGGATATCCTTCCATGTTTTGAACCAGCCCTTATTGGATCCTGAATGTAGTTCTCTATGTAATTTGTAGAGGTTATAATCAGCCCCCTGAATAACTTGATTAAGATCGAAGTTGCTTACCAATGTTTTTAGGCTAATCTCAAAGAGTTTCCGTGCTTTAGCAATGTGTTCATCCTCTACACGAGAGGCTCCCTCTAATCGAGCCAATCCACGACAAAGATTGACAAACTCTTGAAACTTTCTGAAATCTTTATTACTGCGAGCCAAAAATGCTTTTTTGAAAGTATCTGTTCTCTTGATTTCTCCGAAGGTTTTTTGTAGTAGTCCTCTCCCACCGTTAATCTCCGGCTCGATGCGGGACACGTAGCGGAGATACTCTCGGAAGAAGGATCTCCAGGTAGCCATGCTTTTCTTTACCTCTTCTTGGTTGAATACACCACTCATAGCATCCAGAATTGTGTTCTCAATATGAACCTCTGCGGATTCATCAGTTAAGGACATTTGGGTGAAAATTAAAGTTAGACGAGATAAGATCTGGTAAGTGTATGGATCGAAGGACTTAAGCATGGCCATTTTGTTGATTGTTCCATCATCTTTGACCTTCTCTTCCCATGTTGCTGGTGGATTTCCAAGGAACATTAGATTGACTTTGGATTCACGTCTTACATCCAGTTGACCTTTCTGCATTGTGAAAAAACCATTAGCCATAGTGTTCATCAGTTCTCCGAATACATCCCCTTCCCAAGTCTGAAACTCGGAGACAGCGACTCTTTCGTTATTCATTTTCGGTAGCAAGCCCAGTTCAATAGAGTTAAGATCTTCTCCACTCATGGCACCAAATAATCCGGGGATCGTGCATAGTTTACCACTGGAAGCCATACCACAGGGAACTAAGGGTTGAATGACCTTCTCAATTAAGTGGTCCTTCCCCTCGCCCATGGAAGTAACGATCCCAATATGTAGCATATCTTGTTTTGTATTTGGCGACAAGCAGAATAGCAGGACAGCCAACTTGATAGGTTCATGAGCATAGAGTTCACCCCATAGAGTTTCATCATGCATCATGAGGTCAATAGGACTGATACCTACCGATCGGCAGCGACTCAAGAACTCACGGAACTGATGTTCTGTTAATTGTGTATCACTAAGATTGGAATAAGGAACTACATTTTCGACTACAAAGACCTTCTCTTTGCCTTGCATGTGATAGGAACCACTAATGCTAATCTTGGATCCATTACGAAGCGAGTCCGTTAGAGTCCTGAGAGTGTCCTGAAGTTTGTCGTCATCCATCCCGAATAATCGAGATCTCAATCCATTATGTGCCATACATTTGACTGCATAGTGTCCATCAGAGAGGATAAACATTAAAGCGGTTTCAGTTTCCACAGGTTTGCGTGGATTCAACGGCGTATCTTCAATCTTGATGCACAATCCAGAGCCAGTCATATAGGCTCCGTTGATCTTACTCATGTAGATTTGTTCAGCAGAGATGTTATAGTCTTGAAAGGTGTCCACACATGAGTCAACATGTTGTCTTATAGACTGCGGAATATCCAATCAAATCACCTCACCTCACACATAGTTGCTATCACCAATTTATAGTTTCCACTATTTTGATCAAAAAGCAGGTGGATCGGGCAGTGACAGAAGTTCAGATCTTACCACCGAAGTGGTTTGAACCTATGCCCACACGGTCGGAGAAACAGAGGATCCAGGCAAGCCTGAACCTATGCTCTTGGAAGTGCGGGGAGACAGTTGAGATCGATTCGTGCGAGCACGACCTCTGCCACTACCCGAGTCCGGGCGGAAGGGTAGAATCACTCTTCGTCTTCAACAGCGATCTGGTCTGCGGGGATATCTGGAAGTGCCTCACGGATGGTTGCACTCTCAGTGTCCCGAACCAGCATTGAGAAGACCTTGAATTGGCGGTCCTCGTGCTTGGTGGACTGTTGCTTGTCACGGAGGAAGTCGATAGTGACAGGCAGGTTGTAGACCTTCTTGTCGGCATCTTCTTCGGAAATAGTTACAATGTCGTTGTTCTTGACGTAGCGGTAGAAGTCGTTGCGTTCGTAGGAGGTAAGGTAAACCTTCACACGGCGGCCGATTTCATGATCTCCACTGTTGCCATCCAAAGCAACCATGCGTAGAACGGTTGACTCAGTCCCGAGGGGGCTGGTCAAGTCGTTGAAGGACACGAGAGCGTAGTTGCGGTAGATAGTTCCGAACTCGGTCTTCCATGTGTCGTATCTGGTCTGAGGACCACGACTGGCTTGCTCTGGCTTGCTTGCTTCGAGTTCTGCGTAGAACTCTTCAATCTCTGTCACTGTTTCTGTTTCTGTTTCGCTCATAATATTGCACCTCTTGGGTATTTATCGTTTGTTGCTACTACCTATATAAACTTTTGCTTTTGTGTATTCAAACCCTTAGATATCGATCCCTATCTTTATACTATGCGTGCGTGTATAGGCACAGAAACTTTATATAGGAAAGCAGACATAAATTAACCAATGGTCGACTACCTATATGTAGATTTGGAAACTGGCAACCTTAAGGCAGCCCTAAAAGGCAGTCTTGGTTCAGTGCCAGGGATTTGGCATCCTGTAGTATGGGTGGATACATTGGGAGATACTCCGAATGCACAAGTTATGTCTACTATAGAGGGTATTCGATTATGGATGAAGAGTAGTAGGTCACAAACCATCCCATCAGCAGCCATTATTGCTACTCCCACCGATCTGACAATCCTTGATAGTGACCCTGTGTTGGATGGATGGACGAAATATTTACACAAGCAGTGCTCCCCCTCGCCTTTTCCACTTGTGCATACAGTTAGGATGGGTAAGGGCATTATGCTGATTGCCTATGAACCCGTAGTTGCAGGAAATCCCCACGATGAGAGACTATGGGTAAAAATTGAAAATAACCCTGCAAAACCAGGCACTATTCAATTGCCGGGAGGCATTTCTTGTGAACCCTGTGATGCGGATCCTTCCGATAAAGAAGGGCAACCAGTCACACCTGCTACACCTGAAGGAGAAGGCCCACCTGGTGGAATGGGTGGCACCAGAGGTGGCGGTGGCGGCGGTGGCGGAGATCCTGTGCCTAACGGTGGAGGTGGAGCACCCAGCGCACCAGAACCGTTTCCTGGCCCTTCGGGTGCTTGCGAAGATGGTGAATGTTCTGGTGGTTCCGGTGAACCAGGTGCTGATGGCAAGGGAGAGGGTGATGGAGAACCCTCTGACAGTCAAAACGGTGGCTCATGGGGTATTTGGTATGGCGGTGATGAATGATGCCCGACGAAGGATGGATCGATGCGGGTGCACCTGAATTAACTTTTGATACTCCAGAATCAGCCAACGAGTGGATTGATGAGAACAAAGATGAGAGGGGAGATGAATACGATACCGATCAATTAGCGGTCAGACTGAAGGAAAAACCGCAAGAGGGACCGGACGGAGACATTAAATCCGATGACTCTGAACATCAGGGAGATCCCAAATACGAGGATACTTCCTTAGATGACGAAGAAGACAAAAGTATTGCTGCTGCCAAGCGTGCTGGAGAAAAAGCAGCCCGTGAACAACATGTTAAGGATCTGGAAGAAAACTCCAAACAATGTAAAGAAGCAGCAGATAAGGCAGAAGAGGCTGCGGCTCAGTGTGCTGATGGTCAAGATGGCTCCCTGTCTCCCGATGAGTTCTTGGAAGAGAACATGGAAGAAGCCAATAAAGCGGTGGCTGCGGCCAAAGAAGCCAAACAATTAGCAGACCCACGAAATAAAGAGGATCGAGATAATGCTAAACGTGCTGCTGATGCTGCCCGTGAAGCCATTGATTCCACGGCTGCCGAAGCAGCCAGTGAAAATCCTGATAACTTAGACGAAATTATGGACGAATTAGAAGATTTAGACAATCAAGTTACCGAATTAGAGGAACCTAAGAAATGGGAACCCAAAGTTTCCGAGTGTCAAGGACATGCTGAACAAGCCAAAGATTTGTCCGATCGAGCAGGCGAAAAGTATGCTGACGGGGAATTAGAAGATGCTGCCGGAGATGCAGACGCCAGTTATGAAGAAGCCAAGAAATCCAGAGAATCCTGTGATTTAGACAAAGTTAGAGATCGTCAAGCGGCACTTGATGCTGCTAAAGCAGCAGAACAAGCCCTCAGAGATTCAGAAAACTTGATTGATGGTGCCGAAGAAAAGATTGAAGAAATGATGGACCAACAAGATGATCCTGACCTGCTCAACCCTCCTGCTAAATGGGGTATCTGGAGTATTGATGAGTCGGACTTTGTTCCGGGCGCAGAATACAACTCAGAAAAGGAAGCCTCTGATGCAATTGATTCTATGTATGGTAACCAAAGTAAGTATCAACCCCGTTTGTTACCAGATCCAGCCAAGGAAGCGGCAGAAACTGCTGCTGACGAGGGAGAAATTGATCCTGACAATCCCGGCGAAGAGGAAGGATTTTGCGAAGGGTTCGAGGAAGAGATGGATCGCTTATCTGAAGGCAAAGAACCATGTATTGTCACTAATTTAGAGGGAGTCACTACTGATCAGGATGCTATTGACCAATTTATGGCGTTCGTGCAATTGTTTGGTATACCCCTACCACCCCTCAAAGAACTGCCGATCAAGGACTATGTTTTCATGCATTTGCATCCTAAAGGTATTGAGTTCGGCCCAGATTATTCAGAGGACGAAGAAAAAGGAGATCCCGCCGACTGGTCAGTTGTGGATGTGCCTGCTTGGATTCCAGAAGATTTCGGGCCAGGATTTGAGGTTGAAGTAGTATCCGAGGACTCAATTGACGCCGTTGTAACCAGCGAAGCCAAAGCCCCAATTAGTCTATTGATTCCTAATGCAGTTTGGAGTCTAAAATTGAATAGAGGCAATCTATCCTGTTTTGAGGAACCAGCACCCGAGTTTACCGATTCAGTTTTACCTCAAGATCCACAACCTCAAGAACTAATTGAAGTAATGGATAAGGTCAAGAAACAACCAGTGAAGTCCAATGTAGAGAAGTTAAAACTAAGTAAGTGGGATCCCAATCAAAAAATCATGGTTAACTGGGAAACTGGTGAGGTCACTCAATTTTCTCAAACTGAGATGTTAAGTGGTGTTGTAGGCCCAGAATGGGAAGAAACTCGCTTCGTTACCCTGCCTGCATTGGGCCTTGAGGTGGTAGCAGCCATTCCAGGTGCAATAGAAATCCTTAAGTCTCTGAACTTTACCAAATATACTGAGGTTAGTTCTGTGATTCTTGAAATTAACAACCCGACCCCCGAGATCTCGACATATATTGGTAGATTATCAGATCCATTAGTTATTACGGATGATGGCAACAAGATTACATTAGAATACTGAGGTGAAAATATGAGTATGTGGGAAAAAGAATGGAATAAGTTTTCAATAGAAGCGATCGAAGATATGAAGAAGTATTCGGATAAAACACACGAAGAACGTGAATGGATGTGCTATGTCTATGAAAAAGGCGACAAATACTACTTAGGTGGTGTCTCCTATGGTGATGAATCCGCTATTTCAGTGAATCCAGAGACTAAACATGCTGCTGATGCAGTTACCAAAGGACTACACAAGCGTTTGTGGACTATTCATGGCCACCCACTGAAGAATAATCGTATCTATACCGGTCGCCAATACTTCTCTTCTACAGATATTTGCCGAGAATATGTCAAAAGTCGAGATAACAATGAATATATTGCACAATTTTTGGTTTATCCTCATCAACAACTCGACAAAACTGGTGGCGACACTAAGTCCCAGAGGGTATTGCACAATCGTGTTCGAACTCTGATCTTCCCTGATACCCAAACAATCGTAGCGGCTATGAAAGAATCCAACCCACAAGCAGATCCGTATGCAATTACTCCAGAGTCTGGTCAAAATCGCCAGGTGTCTGATGGAAGTGGAGGATCAACACTTCAAAATGATGCTGGTGTGGATTGGTTTGAGTTTCAAGAAGCCATGGGCCGCCGTGGCTGCATGGGTATTGTAGACATTGAAGGTCCAGAAGGAGGACAAACATTCCGAGCCGATACTGTTAGTAGACTCAATCGTGTAGGATTTGGTGGCGTAGCCTTAATTGCATTTGGTCTCTGGTATGTCAACAAAAATAAAGAAAAACTAATCGAGGTTGTCGAAGGCTGGTCTTCAGAGCACCTGTGAGGGTAGGCCATGGCATTTTTTGGACCACTTCTTGGTTACGGTGCTTCCGGATTAGTGTTTGCTCATGCTGGAGATGAAGACCAAGTAATAAAACTTGTATACCTTCCCGATCGGGATCCTGAGCAATGGGAAGAGTTCGCTAATCAGCAACAAGCCAAACTTTTTGAAGAACTGGCAGATATGGATGAAACTCCCATAGGTTTGCCCAAGGTTTATCATTATATGGAAGGAGAAGTAGGTCCGTGGTTAGAAGAAGAAGTTACTAATCAAATTGCAGATCCAGAAGCCCAGAGGATCTTTGATGTGGAGTTTTGGCCAGGTCGGAAGTTTGCACTTTGGATGATAGAAAATGTGCCACATAGAGAAGAGAATATGTATGGAAGTTATGAGTCCCCAAATGAGCAGATTCCTGAAGTTTGGTCTTTGAATACTGAGGCTCGTATGGGTTGGAGAACTCGAGATTACCAAAATAATGTTCCGTTTGAGCAAGGACACTACCGAGATATGTCTACGTGGCTGCTCGATCATGGCTATTTGGTTCGTGATGTCAAACACTTACGTAATTTAGGGTATCGTCATGCAGGAACCCCTGTCTGGTATGATCCTAATGTAGTTACGTGGCCGTTGGAAACTAAGGAAGATCAGGAAGCCTTTGATGTAATTTTCACTGGTTTTTCCCCCGAGTCCATTCAAAATGAAATCACCAGTGGACACTATGTAGAAAATCGACGTAATGCTGAGGATTTGGACCATAATCGACCTCTTTCAAAAATACTGGCCGTCGCTTCGACCACGATGGGTCCTGCTGATACTGAATATCTGAACGCCCAGATACTACAGGAATGTATTAACTATGTTTACTTTTGGCCGCCGCTACACCCAGACCCAGATTATCAAGTCGATTCGTGCTCTGGGACAGGTGGTGACCATAAGTATAGTCCAGTGGGTAAATGGAAAATGTTGGGGAACTTGCGATCGCTTCATGATCATTGGCCTGAAGGTTGGGAAGAACTAAAGTCACTTTCGCCCCTGCATGAAGAGGGGGAACTTTATCAAATAACTTGTGAGAACTGTAATTGGGAGGCATCGGCAAGTGTAGAGGTAGAAAAGACGCCCTACCATTCCACTTCTGCAACTGGGGAATATACTATGCCGGCAACAGGAAAAATCATCACCTTCTATTCTTTGGATTCTTCAGGACATAAAGTTTGGCAAGATCCGAATCAGGAGATTTGGTATAGTCACACCAAGCCTGCAATGTTGGATTCACAAGGAGAAATCAAGAACATTCCCTCCTAAGCAAAAGTCGAAACTCATAAATAGTTGAAGGGTAGGATATAACCTATGTTCACTGCTATGCAAATGGGATCCGCTATGTTTGTAGTCGGCTTTTTATTGACTACTTATCACGCCACTCACTTATTTATCAAGAAGAATATTTCCTTGCAGCACTTGGCTTGGATGATGTTTGGTGTAGGTTGTTTTCAGATTGGATCGAACTTGACTGCTGATGCATTTCATGATAAGTTGAAGGCAGGGAATCTGAATGTCTAAGTTTACACACTTAGATGATTCAAAACAGATACTCTTTAATTAGATTCCAATTATCTATCCCATCCTCTACATTTATGATTAAATCGAACCATTCTTTGGGTATCTGATCTACTTCGGCTTCCGAAGGGTCATGTCGGTTTGACACATGATCTATCCAATTATCAGGATAGGTTTTCTTGAGGCGGTCTACTTGTAGGTCATCAGGAATATCCAATTTAATCAATATCCAACCGTTATCTTTGAACTTTCTGGCTTCGTTTACGAATCGGACATCATCAACTACAGCATTGGTTGCTTTATCTCGTGCTACTTGCAACATAACTGCTTCAATCCAAACATCTGGCTCGATCTCTCTCATTTTCATACCGATCTGTTGCAATAAGTGGCGATTTTTGAACTCCGGATCCATTCCGAATACATCATAGGCTACTTCTTTGACTTTGCCACCCAATGAATACTTAGAGAACTTGGTTTGAGTAGACAGCAGATCTGCAATGGTAGTCTTGCCAGAAGCCATTTTTCCCGAAATGGCAACCTTCATGGTTCATAGTTAGTGCACCACCTATTTATAGTTTTCATAGAATAACTATTAAGTAGTCGTTTGGAGCCTAATTAAGTATGGCAGAGGCCATAATTCCCAAGGGTGCTGAGGCAAAAGTAATAATCAGTGGCAACGATGGATGGCAGGTGGAAACTTTGGCAAGGTTAGATACAGGGGCTAAGACATCATCCATGGATACTCATTTAATGGAGTTACTGCGCTTAGAACCCATTGATGGTGTAGTCGTTAAAAGTGCTATGGGTAAAGAAGTCCGACCCGTAGTAGAAGTAGCCATAATTTATGATGACCACCCGATCGTTTGTAGATTTACCGTTACGGATCGAGGATCTCTCACACATCCAGTGATGTTGGGACGAAACGTATTGTTTGGAGAGGATGACTAATGCGTAGATACATATTGTTTGGGAAAGACATCTCGGAAGAGGAACACTCTATTATTTACACAGAGTTTGTGGCTGCTATGCTGTCGGCACTAACAACTGCAGGGATGATTGGCGTATACCACGTCGTATTTCATATTGGGTGATTAAATGTTTGGCTACGATACTTTTGGAACTTCGGTCTTTCATGGAGAAACCTTTGCTGTGGAAACAGAGATACTACCTTGTTTAGAGGATATTTTCCTCAATGGACATACTTTATTCAAAGAAAGAACATTTGCAGGGGGACAGGCTAATTTAACTTTCCCAACTTCCAACACTATGCTGATTGAAGGAAATGTAGCAGGCAAGGGTATTCGATTTATTCCTGCTGATGGATACGAGATTCATTGGGATTCTGGAGATGAAGCAGGGGATCTTGCCTGGGAAGGTGGCTTAGGAAAACATTTCAACGACAATGATGAGGCTCCTGTCACCTATACAGCACACAAAATGGTGGAAAAATCCACAGGAAAAGAATATACATTTGGCCCGTGCCCAACAAATGGAGGTTCAAACGGTGGAAGTGATCCTTTTAATGGGGGATCCAGCGTATATGGATGCATGGTTACTAATGCTACTAATTATGATGAAACTGCGACGGAGGACAATAGTTCCTGCCTTTGTGAAGAAGGATTTGAATTAAATACGGATAATACAGCGTGTGTGGAAGAAAGTGAAGGACTTTCGGATCTAATCAAGTATGCGCTTTATGCTGGTTTGGGGCTCACGGCATTGCTGTTGATTGCCAGGAGTAGATAGAACATGGTATACACCAATCATCCCTGTAATTTTTGTGGAGATCAAATCAATGTGAGCCAGTGCATCACCGACTGGGAAAAGTGGAATCCTAATACGTGTGGGAAACTGGTTTGTGATGAGTGTCAAGTTCAACTTCTTTCTCCAGTTAATCCACAATCCGGTAAAAGTTATTGGGTTGCTGGCTTCTGCCCAATTTGTGCTCAAGAAGAAGTATCCTCGGGCGAAATGTTTAATGCGGAGGTCGATGAAGCATCCGACAAACAAGTGGAATTAGCCATTAAGCGAACACACCTATCAGTAATTAGAACAGGATTAGCACTTACTACCTTTGGCGTTGTTCTTTGGAACCTTTGGATGAATAAAAAACAAGCAGGACAAATTGAAAGCATACTGGATTCAGTCTGATTTTTAATGTAAATATTGACAGATTTTCTCGATCGGTCGGAAATAGGGTATTTTTGGCTCGGATCCAGATTCCAAACTTTATTGAGAACCATTAAGTAGGTGCGGCAGTCTCTCTGAACCATGGCAAAACGATTCAGTCAAGAGTTGCACGCTGCGAATGATGAAATGTGTAGAAAGGCAGCATTGGACTCCAAATCTTTGCTACTTCATTTAGGAATTGATTGCTTAGTAGACAATCCAGATAAGTATGGAGTAGACTTAATTGGTTTTCTGGAAGATGAAGTTTGTTGTTATGTAGAAGTAGAACGCAAGCATGGATGGAGTGGACCAAACTTTGGATTCAAAACACTACACATCCCTTTGCGAAAGAAAAAGTTCTGTTGGTTGGACAAGCCCACCCACTTTGTTGTTTTCAACAAAGAATGTAGTCATGGTGCGATTGCACCAGATACTACTCTTATTGATGCTGAAATTGTGTCCCTGTGGGTCAAGTATGAATCTAACGCACAATTCTTTGATATTCCTACCGATGAAGTAACATTCGTCAAAGTTTAGTCTGCAAAGCACCCCGTGCTTTACCAGAATAGGATTCAATCGTCTTGACAAAGTAGTGTGGCATGTATTTTTTGAGACCTGTTCCTTCCATCCCTTTGTTAAAGTGGAAATCAAATGTTGGATCCAGAATAAAGACATCTCCCAAATCTTTGTTGCTTCTCACGATACGACCAAACATTTGAGTCAACTGTGTAGCAGTCATCATCCGATACCAAGAGGGTGAGGCTTCTAACTTCTTAGCAATACGAACATCTCCGATAGCAGGGAAAGGTATCTTTGGGATTACACAGAATCGAACCGTCTTTCCATCATAACCTTGATTGGCATAGGTGCTGATTAAGATCTCATTGTTGGGAGATGCATTAAAATCAGCGAACACTTGGTCTCTTTCTTTGCTGTTCTTAGAATGTCTAATTAACCGACTGGCAACTTCTGGGCTGTTTTCGTGTATGGATGTCACTAAGTTCTCTTCTAAATCATTAGTGAACGGTAGGATCAAACCTTTGTCATCAGGATATCTTTCGGCAATCTCAATGATTGCTTCAGCCGTAATTTTGTATTGTTCTGGGCTTCGATCTCTGCCACTTAGACGACCTCCTTTGATAGCAGTATAAATCGGCCGGTGTTGTTCTGGGAACGAGGAATAGTCTACTTGAATATAACAGGTTTCTTCCCGATCGATTCCTAATTCTTCACAGAAGATATCTTCATCACAAATTGTTCCACTCATTAGGATTCGGTGTTTTCCTAAATTAAGTAGGAGTTCATTAGCATACCTCTGAATCTGCAGTGGTTTGAAACTAACATAGGCTGGTGCTTCCTCATCATCAAATTGCCAAACCCAGTTATTCCATTCATCTAAGGCATTGACAATATTTCCTAACTTCTTTTCAAAGTTGTATGCGTGTTGCATATCCTCTTCAGGATACTTCTCTTTCTTGATCCTCATTCGAACCTCTTTCAAAAGTTTGGACAGATACATTTTCCAAATCTTTGCTCCAATCTCTCGATGTCGATCAGCAGTATTTGTTTGGATACTACCCAAAGCAGGTAACCCCCATGAATCCGGTGAGTTCCGAGGATCCCAAACCTTCAGAACTCGATTTCTCTCATTTTGGAGGGCTTCTTGCTGTGCTTCTGGTGCTTTGAGGATCTTCTGGAAAGACATGAGGCCCAGCAGCCGTTCAATAGTTCTAATGCTTAAGTCCAAACTAAAGAAGGAGGTCATAGAACTTGGTAGTGTATGTGCTTCATCCACGATCAGCAAATCTCTTTGCTTCAAATAAGTTCCCACTTGATTAAGTCCCATTAGATAAGTAGTATTCCCTATGAAATAGCGTGAGTTCTGAGCCTTAGTCAAAGCACTGAAGTAATCACACAATTTTTGAGGATCAACTGACCAGTCTAATCCAACACCAGCACGAGGATTCTTATAGGAACACTTGAAGCCAGGACAAGTAGCACAAGGGGCTAAGTTAGCAGGGATCTCTTCTCCCATGCTGGGCATCCCTAATTGAGAACGATCTAATGCTTCCTGTGCTTGGTCCAAACTAATACATCCTGGCGTAATATCCAGTTTGCAGGAGTAGTTGCCACGACCCATGACAGATCTCATGAAAGGCATTTCTTCCATGTATTGGCGTTGTAGCCCTTTCAAGTGCGTGGTGATATAAACATCTGAATCAAACATTTTTGGAATAACCATTGACATAGCCGACTTACCAGACCCAACAGGACATTCCACAATGATATTTTTGTATCCTGCCTTCAATGCTTTAGCAATTTCAGGAATCACCTGTTCTTGCTCTAAGCGAGGGATTGGAAAGCGAGTTCCTTCAAAGTAAGGGGTTATGTCTTCATGTGGCTTAGTAGTTTGACTTAATATCACTTTTTTGAATCCTTGGGGTTTGAGTTCACCTAAAGTTTCCGATCCCACAAGCCCTAATTGAGAATCATCATAGTGATCAGGAGCAAATACTTCGTCTTCTTCATCCTCAGATGCTTCAACCCCAACTACTAAAGATCCATCTACATACATCCGTAGGCCGAAAGCCTGACAGAACCTTTCAAGATTGGCTGCTTTGTTACCACCCATTTTCATCCTACCAGAGTAGCAATACTGCTTTCGATCCCAGCGAAGCCTATATGTTTCTCTGAGAATATCTTTGTATCGGGTAGTGTAGCCCTTTACATCTACTTTAATGAACACAATCTATATCATTGCGGTTACCCATATAAGTGTTTCCCTTACCAAAGTTTATATAGCAGGGCAGGAGGACATTTACTATGAAATCTATCGGTGTATCATGGGCCGGAGCAATTATTGCTAATGATTCCAAGGCTTCTGATGGGGGAGACGATGCTATTGTTTTAGCCCCTTTGTTAGATGTAGTTGGTGTAGCCGATGGTGTGGGATCCTGGAGGGCTGAGGGCATCCTACCGGTCGGCTATGCTCGAAGTATCCTTCAAAAATCAATTGAACAGGTAGGTATGGGTAAGTTGGGATTGCGAGATCTTCTAAATAAAGCCTACCGAGACACCGAAAAGGCAAACATTCCTGGCAGCACTACTGTAGATTTGGTTCGGATTGTAGGATCACAGGCTAAAGGTATTCACTTGGGAGATTCTGGAGTTATGATTGTTAGAAAGAATCATGTTGTATTCCAAACAAATCCACTACAAAGCCGATTCAACTACCCCTATCAATTAGGTGCTGGGCACCAAACCCCTGCAGACGCTGACCTCTGGCAATTTACTCTCAAAAGGAAAGACTGGATTATTGTAGGAAGTGATGGACTGTTCGACAATCTCTATCCCAAAGAAATTGTAGAGATCTTAGAAACAGCCGTTAATTCCACTAATGCTGTGGACGAACTACTACGAGCCGGTTATCTGGCGAGTAAAGACTTGAAACGTTGGTCACCGTTTGCTCAAAACAAATATGCAGCCACTGATTTCTCGGATTTTGACCCGATCGAGTTCTTAGGTGGGAAGCCAGATGACATCAGTTGTATTGTTGGCTTAGTCAGCGGTTCCACCGTGAGTAGAGTCAAACCCTAAATCACTCAATGCTTGTTTTGGTGTCATCAATCCATCTTCGACAGCACCAGTAAGTAGGTCAAATGGATAACACTCTTGTCGGAAATCACAGAAGCGACATTGCCAATCTCCAATCCATGCTTTCTCATCCTTTTGATGCTTTCCATACTGAGTTTTGGAAAGCAGATCATTTTCAAAGTATTGGGTTGCCTTGACATCAGAATATCGAAGGTCGAAATCACGATCTGGTGGCTCCTCTGCCTCCAACTTGTCCTGACACACTTGGTATCGTGCTCGAATGTTAGCGATAGAAAGGCCACCAATAGGCTTTAGATCATCACCGGCTAACTTCATATCTCCCGTAGTTAGGGGTTCCACCAAGTTTCCGTATTTGTCGTAAATAATGATGTCTCCTTCGTAGCCCTCAGACAATTCAATACGAAACCAATTGCACTGCCCACTATCAACCAGTGCATAAACGATTAGTGCATAGGGGATCTCGACCTCATAGTGGTCTTCCAACTTCTTTCTCATGTGCAAATACATGGATGTCTGCATTACGTGATCATACTTTGGTTGCCCAGCAGGATAAACTTTGTTGCCTCGTCCAATAACTTGCTTGGCAGCAAAATGTCCTCGAGATGTTTTCATTTCCACCAGAATAGCACGATCGTGCCGGATGTTTGTAACAATGCCTTCAGGTGTGCAATCGTGTTCTCGAAGTAGAGCATCCACTTCACCACTCACGAACATTTCTCCATCAGGGGAGTCAGGTGGGTTGATATTTCCACGAAGACGGACATTGGCTTCCAATAGAATACCTTGGCGTTGCCAATGGTGTTGGAATCCATTTTCAATTTCTGTTCCTACAAGGAACTTGATTTGTGTTATGTCATCTGGAGGATTGGTCTTCTCGTATCCCTTTTTGGTGTAATAGACTGCTCGATGGCACTTGCCGATCAACTGGTCTACACCTTTCTCACTTGTGATGATGCAGGAAGCACCCGTTGGGTTCAACCCACCGGAACTCTGTCTGAATCCTCTATTCTTCATACTACCAATAGCAGACATTACTGGGTCTGCTGAAATTGGTTTCTGGCCCTTTTTATTTCCGGTTTCTGCTTCCTTGCGGAAAGCCTCTATTTCTGTTTTCTTACTACTCATCGTGTTTACCCACCCGCTTTCGGTGTTGCTAATTCCTCATCTGGGTTGTTACCTATATAAACGTTTCGGTAGGGAAAGGTTTATGTATCTGGTGTCTACTACTGGGTATCAATGCAGACAGATTTGGTGGCGTTTTGCACAGAGCACGATCTGGTGTTAGATGATAACATGATTAAAAATGATTTGGCTGTGGATCTCCATAATGCCCTGAGTTCCAATAAAGTATTCGTTCTTCGATGGACACTGCGTCAATGCAGACAATGTAGTAGAGGGTTCGATATTAATAAAGAAGGTCTTTACTACCGTTGTGGCGAGTGCTTGAGGTGATTCAATGGAATCCATTGGTAACATAAAGTTGGCTCTCAATGAGAACCAAGAAGTAGTGGTGGCAGCCGATGTCAAGATGAAAAGCAAAAAGGACATTGATGATCTGTATTTTGTGATGTTCAACATTTTGGCCAAGCCACTTCGTTTTTCAGTATGCACAACAGGTGATTTTACTACTTTAATCGCTCAGGAAAGCGGATCCACACCAGAGAAAATGCAGAAACTAATGGCTGAAGATGGAATGAAGTTCATGCAAAAGGTGGGAGATCATCAAATGGTAATCATGACTGCAGCAGAAGAACGAGTCAAGATCCCGCTTGATACCCAAAAAGCAGCAAATCAAGCACGGACCGTGCTAACTTCTATGATTAATAAAGGATATTTCAATCAAATTACTGTGTATCATGTTCCTGGGGAGCCCAAACCTCAAGTTAGAGGACAAAAGGTTCCGATCGAAGGGATGTTACCAGATCTGCAACAAATGTTGGGAATTGTTAAAGAATGGGAAACCTTTGATGGGGAAGCATTCCTAACAGAACAAAGAGCAAAATTGGGGTTACAGAATGAGTGAAGAAGAATCTGATGAAGTTCCTGAGCCAATTGGTATCCAAGCAGCCATTGACCAAATGGTAGAGGCTGACTCTCCTCCCTCTGGCTATATGGTGAGAGTAATTTTTAGTGATCCTTTAATGATTGCTGGAGAACATAGTTTGGAAGGCACACTACAAAACATTCTGGTTTCGCTGGGTATGTCTTCTAATAAGAATCTATTGGATCAGAAGGGGCAAAAGTTTGCTTGCTATGATTGTATGATGCAGATTGAACCAAAAGGTTTGGCAGATCATGCTCAAGAGTTCGATCGGTTGCTTAATCAGCAAGTAGATGCAGCATTATCCAGAGGTCAATTAGATCGGAGACCCTCTCTTTCCCTATTTTTTGCTTATGATGAACCCTTTGAAATGGAAGGACATGAATGTGGGGATCCAACCTGTCAAGGTGGATGTGACAGTGAGTTGTTTTGATATGAGTTCTATGGACGATATTAAAAAGGCATTGGCTAACGAGAAAATCAAATTAAGATCTTCAGCCATCAATCCAGAAAAACCTACAATTGACGACATAGATGTTGTTGCTTGGATGGAAAAAAATGCTAATCCTGGCCAGGGTGGTCAGAATCTGACAGCCGATAAAGGGATAGGTGGACATAAAGGAGGAGTCACTGAAGAGGAATTAGCATCACAGTTAGCAACTGCATTCGATATTCCTGGCCTCAAAGAAGCCATGGATCGAGAAAAGAATAAGATCGGGTGATGCTATGCACCCCAAAAAAATTATTCATTACTTTTCTTCGCACCCCTTTGAGGTCAAGAAATTAACTCAAACACTGTTGAGTAGTCAATACGATCTCGGCCAGGAGTTGGAGGATACGATTGGGGGGAAAACTGATCTCATCCGATTGTTTAAGGATTTACAGCAATTAAACGGAATACAATTACAGCATGAGATCTCTGCATCGGATTCGGGGGACTATCTGGTGGGAATTGGGCCAGAGCCGACGCATGGTGCATTGCTTCGATCCACCGCACATCTGACGATACATTCCTATGACAATGAGCCTGAGACAGAAATCGGTATCGAAATAGAATATGATGAACAAACTACTTTGGCCGGCGGAATGAAAATAAGGAGAGAAAACAATCAGTATGCAAGTTTTGCTTATACAGGCGCAGACACTTATCGACCATTTGCCATCAATTGGAAAACTGAACCGGAGAACTGATGCCATGCAAACTAATGTGCATAGCATAAAAGGAACAATAGACTGCGATCGTTGCAAACACCCAGCGTGTGTCCAGTGTCAAAAATGTCACTTTTGCGGATATGTGATTAGATGCTGAGAGCAGGATTCGAACCTGCGAAGCACTGAGCAGCGGATCTTAAGCCCGCCCCCTTTGACCACTCGGGAATCTCAGCGAGGATATTCAAACCGAACGGCCTACACGTTTGAGATCATCTTTCAAACATAAACCAAGTGTAATAACAGAATGACTACTAACATCTTCTAAAGATACCTTCATGTGGGTATTTCCAGCCCCATAGTCCTCAAAAACCAGTTCCCGGTTCTGTCCGATAGGGACAACCATCCTCATATTTACTCACCGAGGTCAAACTTCTCCAGATACTTACCAAGGAAACTGTCAGCATAATCCAGAACTTGGTTCTGAAACTCATCTACTGTCAATTCTGAGCCTCCATCGGAGTTGATTAGGTATTGAACAGCGTGATTGCAACCCATACCCAGAACGATTCTGCGTTGGATGATCACTTGAGGATCTGGCACTGAACCAATGTAGATTTTGGTGCCATCCGGCATACCAATGGTTACTTTGGCATCTTCTGCATTCTTGGTCACACCAAAGGTGGTTGTGCTACCATCAGCGATCTTGAACTTACCTGCCCATGGGCCCTTGACATCATATCGTCCAATTTCACCCTTTGGATTGGAAACATCGGCTGGCCCCTTGAAGTAGTATGCAAGCACACCTCTCTGTGCGTTGTCGTATTCTTTGTATCCGTATCCGTCTGTGCAGTCAATATCAATTTTCACCATTGTTGTTCACCTTATACTTTCTCTTTGTTGTTGTCACCTTTATATACTTAATGTTTCAAGGTATTCTCTATATTTGGGTCGCAACCAATCTTTTAAGCAGTTCCCCTGCACCAATTGATATACAGTAGCCGATCTTGTTTTTATGCATGTGTAGGTGCTTGGATTAAGATAAATACGAAAATAATGGTGAAGTTTGCTGGCATTAAGCAATTTACAGTAGTCACTGTAGTCCTGGTGGGTAATAGCGATAACATCCTTGAGCGTCAATCCTCGAGGGTTTTGTTCCAAGGTTTTGAGGCATAATCCCAGCAACATAGGTTGGATCCCTGACTTACCACCCGATGAGCGTCTGCCCAGACCCATGCGAATAGTGCGAGCAGAGGTCAGGTAGCACTTCTTATCACAGAAATAGTTGCCACGATGTTCGACTTCTTTTTTGGTCAAGGGTTCATCACACCACAAGCATTCATTAAACATACGAGTCATATTAGCAACCCGATCGGAATACAAAATAACTCCCACATTTGGCTTACTCCTCCATATTTACTTTAATTTTGAAGCGATCTTCATAAGTTAGTCCTTGTAAGCAGATACCCAAACATAATGCTGCCAAACTTTCAAACCCTATGAAATAAAATATCCAAACTAAAAGAAAACTCCACATCCAATGATGAATATGATATGCGGTCTGTATATTACTGATACCAATACCTACAAACAGAGATGGCATTTTCTGATCAGGGTAGTCGGTTAAAGAAGATATTGGGCCTTTAGGACGACCAGTGATAACCTCTGCAATAAATACTCCAACACATAGGAGGATTATCCAAAGTAGCCAAATACTCATGTTCTTCACCTAATCTAATCTGATTTCACGCCACTCTACTTGGCCCGCTTTGACGAGATCTCGGATCCGCCGTTGTTTAGTGGTTAATTGACTCTTAGCAGCCTTTACATCCAGCAATACCACTTTGCCATCTTCCATATTGATAGCAGTATCTTTGTGCCAATCAAATACTACATAATCAATTGGTTGTCCCAAAAAGCACCAGTCCTCTGCTCGCCAATGAGGATCAATTTGGTCATGATCGACAAAGGGTGCCCATTTCTCCAAAATCTGTCCTTTGGAAGTGTGCGCTGATTGTGCCCGCCCCTTTTGTTTCAAAGTTTCTTCTTCTTGATCACCCAAAGAGGTTTCTAATTCACTAATCTTTTCAGTTTTCACTTCATCCTCGCTGCGGTATAGAGTGATAGTATTGTTAGCCAGATCTAATTGACCTTCTAAATGTTGTTGACGACTTTCTGTCTGTTCATTATCCTCTATAATACTCCTTAGTTGATCTCTCAGATCGTTGATTTGATTCCATGCATTATAGAGAATATACCCTACAACACTTAACATACACAATAAAACGAGGAACCCTACGATCCAATCCCACATGCACACTTTACGTGTGCACCACCTATATGTAAGTTCGCTCTTTTGTTTAGTTATTGAAATGTATGGTCAACCGCTCGCCACCCATCACGGATTTGCACCGTGCCTTAGCCTCGTCCGTTGTTACATCCCAAAGTTATTGATCCTTGCCATGTAGAATCAACCCTCATACGAGGGATTGCTTCGGTCCATTTCTAATGCCTCACAAATCTCGTTGAATCTGTTGCGAATAGTGACTTCGGTAACACCAGCAGCCTGAGCCACTTCTCTTTGAGTGCGATTGCTCTTTTTCATCATAGCACACATGTAGACCACAGCAGCAGCGATCCCTGTCGGACCACGGCCAGCACTGACTCGAACTACACGTTTATCACTCAAGATCCGTAGTGCCAAACCTTGAATCGGCGGTGATAACTGCAGTTGTGCACAAAAGCGAGGCACATATTCTTCTGGTCTGCTCGGATACACAGGCAACTTCAGCCTACGGACAATGTTTCGGAATGTTCTACCAATCTCTTTGCGACCTGTTCGACTGAATCGTCCAATCTCATCAAGAGTCCAAGCGTTCTTGTGGAGTCGGCAAGCAGCATGAATACTGGCAGCCACAACACCCTCAATCGATCGACCCCTCACCAAGCCTGCATCAACAGCCTTGCGATAAATGTATGCACCTTCTTCACGAATGGATGCAGGAAGTCCCATTTGACCTGCCAATCGGCGTAGTTCTTCCAATGCTTGCACCAAATTGCGTTCTTTAGAATCCTTCACAATGGTTCTGCGTTGTTGGGTTCTCAATCGGCGGAATACTCCAGCCATTTTACCTGAAATTGGTGATCCACTTGAATCACGGTTTCTCCAATCAATATCGGTAGACAAACCTTTGTCGTGCAAGGTATAGGTAGCACCCATGCCATGTCGTTCATTGTTTGTGCCTTCACCATCAGAAAATACCCGATAGTCTTTACCCATATCAATGATATTGGCATCAATAACCAATCCACAATCTACACAACAGATTTCACCACGATTATGATCTTCTTCAGTATTTGTGGATCCACACTCGTGGCAGATCGGATCTTCGACTACTTGTTTCTTATCATCATCATTTGACATTTGTTTCACCTGCAAACTGCATTATTCTACAACCACCTATATAAAGGTTACGGTAGTCTTAAATACCCTCATAGACAGGGTCTCTTCCATTTATAGTGCTGGTCCGATTCAAACAATAAATCATCCCTCTCACTAAATGCTCTCGATCAGATCCTGAACGATCTGCTATTCTCTGTAAGATAGACCGTCCACGGCCTTGCCAAAAGTCCACATATCTACTGTAAATACGAGGATCATTATCCCGTGCTTCAATTCTCATCAGTAACTCTTCTACAGCCTCTTCGATTTGTTCGTTAGTAATTTCCATTTTATCTCTCTCTCCTTTTATCCCTATAACCTTGACAGTATATAAAGGTTTCGGTGGTTTACGCCCATATACCCTCTCTTTGGACAATATAGTGTAATGCCGATCGTATTTCTCCTAATCCGTGTTTGGCGGTAAAGTCGGTGGAATCATTCAAAGCATTATACACATCTCTTAGAAATGCTATTGGTTGATCCAACCCCATGTTGCATACCTGGACGAGTTGATCTTCACCCATGCAGCCTACACAAACGAAATAAGATCTCTCTAATCCATTCAGACTGTGGGTGGTTCGGCGGTTGCATTGTGCACAACAGCCAGTAGTCAATTGCCTCATGCAATACCTCGTGATACACTGTAGGTCTGTCCACAAGCCATACACCTGTAGGTTAGAGACCATTCTTGGCCATAACTTTGGATCCTGTGTAGGTGCTGACAATCACAATTGGGATGCGGATTGTAACTCATCATGCTTGTTCACTCCGATTGAGTGCACGATATGGATATTGTGATTCATAATCCCACCCCTCAAGCCCGATCAGCCAATTCTCATGACTATTATTCCGTAGCATAGAGTTCACCGAGATTCGTTCTACCAATTTGATGTCTGTTCTTGGCTTTCGGGCTTGTGCCCAGATTTGACGAGGAGTAGCAGCCCACTTGCGGCCTGCGTCCTGCATTGCCATTGATGCTTCCTTAGTTGTCATCAATCGACCCTGTTGCGTCAAAATATCTACCAAATTACCTTTTCCCCGATTTATCCATGTTGCTGTTTTTGCCATGTTGCTCACCCATTTCTTCCTAAGACAGTGATGATATATAAAGGTTTCGGTGGTTTCAAGACCTAACTGTAAATATGGCGGGTCATGTGGGATTCGAACCCACGGCCGACGGGTTAAAAGCCCGTTGCGCTACCTGGCTGCGCCAATGACCCCGCTTACACAGAGTCTTTAACCATTTCAGCAACCAGATCTTCAACTGATAGTTCCATTAGATGAGGCTCTCTTTCAAAACGATCCCTCATTAAGCACACATCCATACACATACGGGTCAACATAATAGCCATGCCGTCCAGTTCTGGATCCTCGGAATCAATTTCTTCACCTTCAGGACGTTCTGCATTCAACCGATCGACTAATCCTTCTTTGATTAGGATATATCCTTTACTTTCCAAGTAAGCCAAGTCTTTGTGAACTTGTCCTTGCGGGTTGATTTCATCCAATCCCACTATTGTAGCAGTTCCTGTGCGTTCAAAACGAACTGTGGGCAAGCCATCCTTATTCAAATGCAGCACCTCTCCCGGATCTCCCAGCACAGCGTGAATATAATTACCAGCAGGATACTCTGCTTCTGGAGATCCTTCGGAATCACCATCTTCAGTGATCGTGGCCATAGCCAAAACTGTTTGTCCTACTTCATACATTTCATTCACCTATATATTCTCCTTCAACCGGCATATCCATCCCACCCGTAGGTGGGACATCCTCTACACCAGATAATATCCCTTGCTTAACATAGTCATCGTAGTGAGGTAGTTTTGCATTGGGGTCTAATGGTTGATTTATCAAAGTCGGTCTATCCATTGTTTCTTGCCATTGAACCACTACATCACCCACCAACAATTCTCCATTGTTAAGCAACTCAGAAGCCACAGGATTATGGGGCATACCATAAAGGCGTCCTTCCTCGTTTACATACATGACCCTCACTCCATTTTTCAACCATGTTTTAGGGATCTTCTCGATGTATCCACCGATTGACTTTATCATTTTCTGGAGTTCAGGTTTCTCAGGCAATGTTTCTGCATCCCACAATGTCTTTGCTTCTGTGCGAATGATCGACCACTTGTATTTAACCATTTCATTCACCTACCACAAACGGATTCCTGTTTCTTCTTGAGACTGCAACATCTTGACAGCCATAACATGATGGCACTCCATTTGACTACGATACGTGCCTACTGGACAGTTGCATTTGAAAGTATCCGTGTCCCACACCAGAACTCGATAAGATCGGTCACTCGTTAGACTCTTAACCATAAAGGTATCTGATCGGGTCTGCTCAATCATACCATCACTGAGCATTTGTGCTGCTCTCTTGTGAATGCTCTCTCGGACCATTAGTATTCCATCGGTGTTATAACCTTTATATACTTATCGGTTTCAAACCCCACGCACTGGAAACCTATTGGTCAGTTGATCAAACGACTCCCAGTTAATAGCCAACCTGACTGATCTCTGGAAGTTCGGTATAATCCGATCGATGCCTTCATCGAATGCTTCTGCTTGGTCCCATTCTCTAAACTTTTCTCGTAGATCTTCTGGATTAGTAATTGGTTCACCAGTTTCTTGGTATTTTTCTTTGGTAAAGGTTCTGCTGTGCGAAGGATTAATAATATTTTCAAACATTTCTAATTCTAAAATGCCTTCTTTGAATCTTTGTCTTGTCAGGCCGCCCTTATCAACAATTGGGCGTTTCGCCATTAATACCATAAAAGCATCAGCCAGACCTCCATCATGGCCTGGCGTAAACACCAAGGTATTCGGACCATAAGCACCCTTTCCTATTATCCATAGAGGATTTTCTTTCTTCCATTCTGGGGGAGTTGGATTCGGATCCCATGTGCTACCGTCCGGCAGCCAATCAGGCCGAGGTCGTCCGCTTCTTCGTTGGCTGGGAATTACATCGGTTTCCCAATTAACCCTAATAGTATAGCCCTGTGTGATTATTTCCGAAGGCGGGACATCTATATCTGTAATAATACCTAATTGATAGCGAGGACATTTTATTGGTTCTGGTGTATCTATTCCAGGCCGAACCTTATAACCTATGTGTAAAAGAGGCGCACCGATGAACATCGCCCTTAATTTTTCTGCCATAATGCTCGGTGCATATTTCAGTTCAGCCGTTTCACCAATGATATCTTGAACATCAAATGGTGTCCACCAATACCATTCTTGATAGTCCATTTATCCCAGCGTCCACAGCAGGGCTGTTGCAGCAATACTAAGTGCAACCAGAATAAGCCAATACCAACCCGGTTTTTCGGGAGGATATGGATCATAAGTTTCCCAGCCCATACCTAACACTCATCTGTTTTGATACTAATACTTTGCTCTCGGTTATCCCAAAACTGTTCATACCAATGATAAATAGGCATCAGATAAATAGTGGCTGCGATAGTCATCGGACCAACTGTATGCAAATAATCCAGATCTGAAACTAAACACCAGCACCAAGCCAAAGGTTGTAATGCTGTGGTGCCCCATAGAGGTCTATAAAACGACCTCTTATTCAACGATATTCCCTCAGCACTTTACTCCAGTCTGCATCTGAACTATGCAACTGAAGAGGATCCACATTTTCTTCTTGATATAACTCTTCAGTGAATGCTAATTCACCAGAGTAAGACAAATCTATCCAATTTTCTTCTATATCATATTGGGTTCCATACATAGTAAGGTTTTCATAGTTATTGTTGAAAATACCTTCTCGAACATCTTTAATTACAGATCTCCACCCATTCAATTCAGCAAACTCAACTTGATCTTCAGTAGCAATAGTAGCATAATTATGGATGAGAGCAGCAATAGCAAAGTTATCCTGTTCCTGTTCTCCATGCAAATTGTAGATACCATCATCGTGTTCAGAATAATACTGTAACCACTTAGTCATGACCTGATCCTCATCATTATGATTGTCTTGATAAATATCAGTGCAAATACCTGCATCGGGCGGATAAACAATACAAGCACCGACCACGAAGGGAGTTCCAAAGAACCAGTCTGGATGATAGCATACGATCGGGAGTGCTTCAGCCCACCGAGGATACAAGGACTCCCAGAGATCCATGTTATTGGTTTTGAAGGATTCCCACTGTCTCAAAATGAACTGGTGTTCTGGGTGCATATTTACCCATTATGCTTGGACCTATATAAACCCTTTGCTTACATCAGTTTGATATATCCCTTGTATTTGGGACTGCCCAAAGTAATTAGAAAGTATTGGCCAATATAGTTTGCTTTTCCACTTTTACTGACTCCAGAATAGAAAGGAGCAGGCTTGATCCAGCCTTTCATCTCTATTTTAGCACCATTTTTAAGGATCTTCTCAAACTTTTTGGCAGAAGATCCGGTTAATTGAACTACTGCCCGAGTTTCATTAGTATTCAAACAAGTAACTGGGAAGGTAAGTGCTCGGAACTTTACATGAGCCTTCTTTTCTGTATAGTTGTTCTTGACTCCACATTTCCAGCATCGTTCTTTGTAAACATCTCCGTCATCTTTGGCTTTCTGAGAAGCAATCCATTTTTGACTGCAA
>Ga0114993_10001032_pt1 | contig 32174 bp, 31 predicted proteins | sample ArcticOcean_MG_C_FD_87042 | JGI IMG/M metagenome (GOLD analysis project Ga0114993, IMG submission 87042) | Marine microbial communities from western Arctic Ocean - ArcticOcean_MG_CB2_150 | ecosystem: Environmental > Aquatic > Marine > Oceanic | place: Arctic Ocean: Canada Basin | collected...
AAAGTTTGTTGTTGGCGCCAAAGTTTGTTGTTGGCGCCTCTGTAACACCGCGGCCGCGTGCTGACGCAAATAGTCCCTTGAGGGCGAAGTTTGCCATGAACTGCGTCCCGTCTTGTCCCGAACGATGGAAGCAATTCGTCGTGCCTGAATGCCGGATCCTCCGTTATGAAGATGTTGGTGTGGTTGTGAGCGTCATAGCAGCACGACCTTCGATTCGAGCTCCCTGTTCTGCTAAGTGACCGTTCATGTCAAGCCATAAGGCTCGAAGCCGGTAGTGGGGCACTACAGGGAACAGGTGGTGCAACAAGTGGTGATCGTGCCCGCGAATCAGGAATGTCGAACCGATGAACGTAAAAATCCGGGTGTCGCGATATCGACCCGTCTCACTGTGTGGATGATGCGGGAGCCACCCAAAGACAAGCGACAGCCAGAAGCGACCTATCCACGCCGGAAGATACCAAAGCAACCAAACCGTTTCCGCGTACCCCATTGCAGAACCAACGATCAAGACTGCAAGGTGGCTGAGTACCACTGGTTTCGCTGCCGTTCCCGCTTCAGGACCCCGTAGTTGGACCATTTGTGCGAGTCTCGAGGCTAAGCCTCTGGGTAGTAGTCGACGCAACAGGGGTACCGCAGCGAATAGTGGACCAAGCGGATACAAGATCATTCCTATGATCACTCGAAAGATTAGGTCGCGAGGTGAGCCTTTCGAGTTCAGTAAATCCGGATCTGTTTCATCATTCGTGTGCGTATGGTGCTTGAGATGGGTGATCCTGTGGGCGATAAACGATTCGCACAGCAGCCAACCCGCTAGAGCGCCTACCGACCGATCGACCCACCTTAAAGCAGGCCTGCCTGCTGACAAGGTCTTGTGAACCGATTCGTGCATCGGCATGTAACAGGCCTGCAAGAAGAGCACGGCAAGCGGAATAGCGGCCCACAGTGGAATCAGTTCTGCTGCTCGCAAGATGATGACCGAGATCCAGCCCAGCACGCACCAGGTGATGTTGAAAAGGCTGCGCCAACCAATTGACCCCACGTAGGGTTCGACAACGGATCGTTCATACAACAGGCGGTCCGTTCCGGTGCGTGGATCCACAGTTTTCCTATCTGATCATGCAGCTTTGCGCCTACTGGCGGGGAGGTTACAGCTACCTAGCCGTTTACAGTAGCAACGGTTTTGGTTTCGATAAGTTTTGACACGACGCGACCCTGCCTCCTCTCCGGAGAAATACTTCGCTGGTCAATCACCGATTCCCATCTTTCGACACGAATTTCAGCACACTCGAACAAGTGCTTCCGGCGCGTCAATAGCCGGAAAGTGCCCACAGTTTCTAGCGTCACCATGCACGCCGATGGCAAATCGCAGCCAGGGCCTTTCCCCCGTCAGCGACAGCGCCGTTATCTCCCGTCACAAAGAGAATGGTGTTCTGGAGTGCGCCGATCGCCGCGATGGCATCGAACTCGCGTATGGCCCACATCGCGCCCATCATTGCGCGCACCCCGGCCTTGTTTCTGTCGATGTTCCACCGCAACAAAAATGCTTCGTCCACCGAAATAAAGCGCTGGCGAATATCCTCCAAAGTTTGCTTGGGTAGTCCAAATGCTGCCTCGACTTGAGGCCAAATAGCTTTCCATTGAGAATCAGTCCGTATTGGTGTTTCGATCAAGATTGCCTTACCTACAAACTGGTTCAGTCGCGCCACTTCTAAGGCCACAACTCCACCAAGCGAATTGCCGGCAACTGTGCAGTCTTCGAGTTCGAGAGAAATTATGAACTGTGTCAGCCAGCGGGCAGCGGCACCAATTCCAAACCGAACGCCAAGCTCCTCAGAGTCTCCGTGCCCTGGAAGGTCAATTGCAAAACCCGCAAACTGTTTTGCTGGCAACTCTCGAACGTACCGAAACTCATGTACCGGGGTGCCATTACTGTGTAGGAGCAGTGACGGGGAGCCATCCCCGTCACGAAGGTAATGACACCGCCCGTCGGGTAGATCGATGAATGCTTCCGTCATCATCGATCCAAACATTTCGAAACTGGAGAGGGATCGAAGACAGGCATAATCTCGCTCCCTACTCGTTCAAGAATTGGAATTGAAAGTGTCATTTCGGTCAGGAGGACTGTTCCAACACCCGCCTGCTCTAACCGCGCCAGCTGTCCTACCACCTGCTCGTTAGAGCCTAATAATCCAGACGCTTCGAGTAATTCTTTGGGTGTGCCACTAACTTCGCCGTGCGGGAACGTCGAAAGTACCTTTAGTACCCGAGAGCGTGCTTCGTATGCCTTCTCAAGTTCCGCCTCATCGTCGGCCAAGTGAAGTGCTCTGGTGACCGCAATTTGATTGGATGAGAATTGGCTGCCGGCAGCCTCGACCGCTTCACGATAAATCTCGACGCGTTCGATCGTTGTTTCGATAGACCCGAGCTGATCCAAAAGCAGATTGAAGCCCTCGTGAGCTGCTGCCCGAATGGAATCCGGACTGCCCGCCGCTACCCACAACGGCGGATGCGGCCTTTGGTAAGTCGAAGGCTCCACAAGTACATCTTCGAAGCTCCAGAATTGTCCAGAATGAGAGAACCGTTTCGGGCTAGTCCAGGCCAAGCCAAGAATTTCGAAACATTCGTTAAACCGTGCCTGCAGTTGCTCTTCATCAATCGCAAAACCACGGGCTTCAGAGCTGCGATAACCACGACCAATTCCCAGGTCAAGTCGCCCGTCGGACAGTTGATCCAAAATTGCTATCTGTTCGGCAAGGAGGATCGGGTTATGCCATGGGAGCACCACCACAGCTGTGCCCAGGCGAATCCTCCGTGTTACGCCTGCTATGTATGTAAGTAGGTTGAGTGATGACGAGGGCTGGCCAAACCCGCTGAAGTGGTGTTCAACCAAAAAAGCGCTGACAAAACCGAGCAACTCAGCTTTTGGTGACGTATTGAACGAGTCGCGAATATGCCTCGTGGTCCCTTTCGGGGCCGCCATTTCGTGCTGTACCGCCAATGAAAAGACCGAGTTTCACATTCTTCCCTTTCGGGTGATCATCAACACATTGGAGGTGCGTCTCTGGAACTTCTATCCTCTTTCACCGAAATAATTAGCGGGAGATGAGAGACGCCTTTAGCCAGCCTCATAGTTGATGACTTCTTCGAGAGCCGGTTCAATTTCATCCATGAACACCTGCAGCTGTTCAATAACGCTTTCCTTTGGCTGCTGAGCAAAATGGTAAATGAGTACGCAGTACTCAGCGGGTAATTGCTTCCATTGCGCCACCATGTCATCGCGAACCTCAGGCACCGAGCCGATAGCCCAAAGACCTGTTTGGTCCATAATCTCGGTCAACGACTCGCGAGTGGCATCAGGAGAAATCGTTGGCACATCGATACCTTTGGGAAAGAAGCCCGAGTAAAAGTGTTTAAAGATGTCTCCGTCGTATTCCGCAGCCATTGCGTGAGCCTCTGAATTCGTAGCAGCCGTGCGCGGCCAACGAACAATCGCCTGGTTCTGGCCCAATGCATACTGCTTACCGGCAGCGGCAGCGGCTTCCACATACGCGGGTCCATATCCCGAAGCGGTAGCGATATTGGAAAAATATGTTGGTACGAAGCCCATGCGCCCGGCGTATTCCACTGTCGCTCGACTGGCGTTACTCGCAACGAACACCTGCGGATGAGGATCCGAATATGGGGCAGGCACAACACTGACGCGGCGCAATTCCCCATCGGGACCCATTTCACCAGGTGCTCCCATCTGTCTGGTGTAGTCGCCCATTTCCCAACCGTGAATACCTGATTCATACGGGTAAGGAACCTGCCACTGAGGCGAGTGATGGTCGATGCTCTCTTGAGTCCACGATTTGAGGACAATATCCACATTGTCCTCAAATATCTCCCGGTTGCGCTGATCTGATTCGCTTCCATCTGAATGAGCCGTCGGAGTGCCTAAATGTTGTCCAAGGACATCAGTCCAACGATTTTGATAGCCGCGCGAGAACCCGACGAAACAACGGCCCCTAGTGAGGTGATCCAGAACCGCCGTTTCCTCCGCAACGCGGAAGGGGTCTTGCGTGCTCATGGTGTACCCCAATTGTCCGATTCGAATGTTCTCAGTGATTGCCGCCCAATACCCATTTAGGATCCCCGGTTGGGGCCCAACTTCGTACCCCTCCGAGTGAAAGTGATGCTCGATCGTGGCGCATCCCCAGATTCCCATTTGGTCCATCGCGACGACCAATTCGTTCCAATCCGTCAACGTCTGCTGATAACGCTCCACGTTCCTTCCCAAAGGCCTAAGGGCAGTTCGTTCTTCCTCATTTGTCGCCGGTATGACTGGGTATAACTGAACGATTACTTTGGGCATTTTTTACCTTTCAGTCTTTAGTTTTCATTATTGGAAACTCTTGTTGACGACTTGGCAGTTGCGCCAGTCGTCTACTTGTCTATAAATGCTCCTCGTACCAATCAAGCGTCGCTTGCATTGATATTTCAGCGATTTCAGGATTAACGAAGAAATATGAGTCGTAATGCTGTGCTCTCGGGAGAGTCACAAGCTTCTTCGGCTCCCGTAAGGCTCGATACAACTCTAAAGATTCTTCGACAGGTACCAGCATGTCGTCCTCGGCACGAATCACTAGCGTCGCGCGAGGTGAAATCTGGTGCGCAACCCACTCAGGTTTGCAACGCCACATTGCTTCGGCGCTCTCTAGGTCGAAATCAGGCACAAAAAGATCGTGTTCCTTGTAGTCAAACTGGCTGAACACCGCATCGGTGTGGGGATCAGTGACCATCAAATGAGTGACAGGACAGTGGGTCCGCTCTCCTGTCGTGACCCGCCGTCGCGCTGCCTCCGACACTTCTTTTTGCAGAGCTGCCCATTCGTGTGGTCGTCGAGCTAATCGAAATGTTCGCTCTCCATCGCTGACGCCAACTGCAGTAACTACAACTTTGACTCGTTGATCAAAAGCGGCGGTCCAGATCGCAGTGGCTACACCAGCGCTTGTCCCGTACAAGCCCAGTCGGTCAGGATCCACACCGGGGACAGTTTCAAGATAGGTCAACGCGTCATAAGTGTCTTGCGCCTGCTCAAGAGGACGTTGCCGGCCTCGTTCGCCCTCGCTCTTACCGAACCCCCGATTATCTATGGCAAGAACGAAATACCCTTCGTCATGAAGTCGCCGAGGGACGTCAAGCCCATAAATATCCTTCATACCGGTGTAGCCAGCAAGAGTCACGATGGCGGGGCCATCTGGGTTTCCTGAATCCCAATCTTTTGGTGTGTACAGATAACCAGAAATTTTTAAGCCGTCGCTGTAATAAGTAATTTCTGTCCATGGATTTGCAGACAAAGCGCAGTTCCCCCCCCCAGTAGCTCTATGACTAACAATACTCCCAACACTGAGGGGCCCGTTTCAGCATTGTCTCAGCAACGGAGAAGACCTTAGCGGTGAGTTGACCAGTGGGAATTGGTCAATAAGAATACATTGAGCTGATTAACGGAGTGGGATTATTATGGCCAGACGTATTGTGACGGATATAGATGTGAACGGTAAGTCGTATGCAATTTTCGATGGGCCGGCACCTGCCTCAGTGAACATAGGTAACGTCACTTTGGATGATTTGTGGATTGATGACCCAGCGTCGCCTAGGTCTGACGTCACTGCGGACACGATTGACCCGAACGTCAACAGGCTAGTCCCGCCGGCACATGGCTCTGTGGTGCGGGTAGTGACGTTCTTTCCCGAAGGGTTTTACGAAGAGCCCTCCGAGGCTGACTTAGCTGAAAATTTGTCGCGATGGGATCCCGGTGATGCCGTCGAAGAGGGAGAAGCCGGCGAGGAAGGTTGGCATACGACTCAGACCATTGATTACGGCATCGTGCTGTCGGGCGAGATCGATCTTGGTTTGGATAGCGGATGGATTCGAATGACACCAGGAGACATCGTCGTACAACGAGCCACTCGTCATGCGTGGCGGCCCACTGATGACGGGCCCTGTGCCGTTGCCTTCGTATTGATCGCTAGTCCTAATTATCAAGACTAGGAAACGCCGTGGTGAAGCTACTTCTACAGAAGTTCAAACAACCCTAATGAGAGGCATCGACCATGAACGCCCAAAACCCACACGAAACTTCCTTAAGAGATTTCGTCACCAAAAACGTGTCGTTTACCCTGGCAGCTGATACTGAACGAGTCGGTGGAGGGCAGAAGAAGATCGGTATTGTGAGCATTGCTGGTGAAGCGGCGGCTGATACAAACTCGCATAACTCATACACCATCGTCTCCGACGAGCCCGAGTTGCTAGGGGGGGAAGAGACCGCACCGTTACCGCTTCAATATTTCCTCGCCGGCATTGCGTTTTGACATCTCACTCAAGCAGCGCTGTATGCGTCGCAACTTGGAGTGGAACTCGACGAGTTGACCATGCGAATAGAGGGAACGTGGGCAGTGGAAGGTTCAGTCTTTCTTCAGACCCGCGTCTCACGAATGGTGAGCGTCGATACTTGGGTTCACATCGAATCGAAAGATTCCCCTGAGCTCATCGCGGCGGTGCTTCGCAACGCAGGAAACGGCTGTCACGCCGAGCAAGCCCTACGAGAACCCACTCCGATCAACGAACAACTAATCGTGAATGGGGAAGCCTTCACACTGGATGACTACCCAGCGACTCGTGTGCGACGGCAACGACCCCAAGACCCTGTCTCCTAACACCAACGAATTTATTCTTCACTAGCAAGGCCCAACCGGAGCTCAACTATGGCCTCAACAGGCGCAGATTACCGTTACAACCGATTCAAACAATCGAACTACGATCCCACTTCATTTCCTGGCCCAAAGGCAGGCGAAAAAGTCAGTTACGACTACCAGTTCACAAGCCTGGAAGGCGAGGTCGTGAACTTAGATGATTACCGCGGAAAGTGGCTTGTCATCGAATGCGGAAGCCTCACCTGTCCCATGTATGTGAAAGACGTCAAATCGAGTCAGAGTCTTCAAGACGACCACCCAGACGTGGAGTGGCTCGTTGTCTACATACGCGAGGCCCATCCCGGCAACAAGCTCAAGCAAGCAACTTCGATCGAAGAAAAGACCTCCTACGCCAAGCGTGCTCAACTCGAGTACCGAGAAACCCGCAAAATTGTCGTTGATGATTTGGCAGGAACTTGGCATCACGACTGGGGTCTGTGGCCAAACTTTGTGTACATAATTAACCCTGACGGCGTCTGCGTGTACCGGGCAGATTGGTCGATGGCAGACAACATCAGGGAAGTGCTAGCCGACAGAACGAACATCACAGGTGATGAACGAGTTTCTCATATGGGCTCAGCCCCGTGGGTTTTCGTCCCAGTCACCCTCAAGGGTGGCTGGATCGCCTTTTGGGACCTCATCAAGATAATGCCCAAAGCTATGGGTAAAATTTTGATCCACAAGTTCAAAAGCTCCTAAACCAACCGCTGTTCGCCCAAACAAATTCGACAGATCAGACCACCGAAAGAAAAGACCGAAGGATGACAAAATTATGACCTACGAACTATCCGGTCTACAGGATGCTGTGGCCGTGGTTACAGGCGCCGGGCGCATGCGTTCCATAGGACGTCCGATAGCTGTTGCTCTGGCTCAAGCTGGTTGTGACGTAATGCTGACCGGCACCGGACGCGATCCTGAGGCATACCCCGAGGACGAAAAACGAGAAGGTTGGCGGGACATTCACTCGGTATCTGACGAAATCGAAGCCTACGGCCGCAAGGCCGCCCGGTTCATCGGAAGTGTCGCTGACCCCGAAGATGTCCAATCACTCCTAGATGCCACCATCGAAGAGTTCGGCCGCGTGGACATAGTCATCAACAACGCAGGCGCCGCACGCGGTGCTGATCGAGTTCCAGTAGTCGATCTCGAAGTGGCAGAGTGGATGAAGGTCATAGATGTCAACCTCAACGGGACATTCTTAATGTCAAAGTTTTTCGGCAAACGAATGATCCAGCAGGCTGATGGTGGCTCAATCATCAACATTTCTTCGATCGCCGGGAAGCTTCTACCGCCTAACACAGCCGCTTACGGAAGCAGCAAGGCAGCAATTCAAGGATTAACCGCATCTATGGCGGCAGAAGTTGGAAAATACGGCATCCGAGTCAATGCTATTTGTCCTGGCATCATTGATACGTTCCGCATGGATGATCTTGGGCGTGGCGACGGTTGGAAGGAACTCATCGCTTCCCAGATACCGCTTGGCCGAGCTGGTACCGGTGAAGACATTGCTCACCAAGTCGTGTACCTGTGCAGTGACCAGGGGGAATGGATTACGGGGCAGAGTTACACGGTCGACGGCGGTACGGCACCAGGTCGTTAAACGCGACCCTATTGAATCTTGTAGGGCGGCTCAAGAACGAGGCGTTCCAAAACATCGCTCCAGCTGATCGGCACTGTGTAGATAGTTCCGTCATCGCGCAGTTTGATGTACACGTAGCGGCCATCAAGCGTCGAATGGCCGACGTCGACACTAACTTTGTGCGAGTCAGCGAGCTTCAAGTCGATAGTCAGACCTGGCGTGTCAAAGCCATATTGGTCCATCTCTTCCACGGACATACGTTCAGCGATCGGCCTTGTGGCTCGCGGCCCACTGAGAAGCAACGGAATCCCTGGACCCCAACGTTCTGGGTCTACCGCAGACGACTCCGCATCATCAAATCGCCACTGCCCAACCTTGTCGATTCGCCACGATTGCTCACGGTTTAGCGGCGGCAATGCGATTCGGATATGAGTGATCTCCTCAGCCTTAACTGACCAAACAAAAATGGCCGGTGCACTTGGGCGCGTGTCCTCTTGTTTCAACACAGCAACCAACAAGGCCAAAGACAGGGCCGCCGCCGCCAGCGCAAATATTGACCAGAGTCTCAGAGCAGCCTCCTTCGCCACCACACCAATAGGCCAGCGAGCAGTACCAACACGGGGATAAGGCCCATGGCTGAAACTCTGAGGATCTTCTCCTCGTCGGGCGTAAGGATGAGTCGACGGGTGGACAGCACTTTACGGTCAACGGAGATAATCTCTTCGTTCGCAGTCAGCCAATTAATTGTTGTAGCGAAAAAATCGGCGTTTTCGACATTATGAAAATTAGCATTAGCTACAAAATCCGAATCACCGAGAATCACTGCACGTGAGTCCGCATCTTCGATGAGGACCCCGAAGGCGAATGGGCCGCCGATCTCATCCATTCCTTGCGTAACGTTTGAGTCAATCAAGGGGTCGACTTCGAGCCAGGCCTCGTCAGTACTCCAAACCAACGGGACGATAGAAACCCCCGACACCGGGGCCGTAGCTGGCAGGAGAGCTGTGACACCCAAAAACTGCAATTCCTGAAAATTAAACTGATTGCGGTTTGCTCCAACTAGGGCAGCTCCGGCGTTAGGAACCACATGCAGATCCGGTTCAACAACCGCTCCATCTATAACACCAATCCCCCATCTCGCTATGAAAGCCCTCCAAGACAAGTCCGGATTAGGGTCCATCAAAAGGACCATGGCTCCACCTGATTCAAGGTAACCAACCAAGGCAGATTCTTGGATGCTGGATAGCCGCTCGTTCCTTGAGGCAATCACAAGCCCACTCGCATCATCCGGCACCCTGCTTGCGTTAACAAAGTCAAATTCCTGAACTGAATAGAGATTGTCGCGTAAACCGTTGGCTGCTCGATCAAATTCGCCGTAACCCCCGTCAGAAGCGAAATAGATAATCTTTCTTGTCTTACCCGACACTTCCAGGATCGCACTCGTGAAAGCATGTTCCGCCTGATTTAGAACCTCAGGGCCGTACACCAACCTTCGACCATCTCTACTTTCGAAGACCAACACCCCGAGAACTGCGCCTGCCTCTCCCACTTCGTAGCGCCGAGCTTGTTCAGGATTGACTTCCGGATCCAACCATTTGACGTTCAGCTGGTCTGAAACGATTTGATACTCCCCTAACAGGTTTTTCGCGTACTCAATAACTTCAGTTGGAACATCCGGGGAGAAAAAGCCGATGATCTCCACCGGTTCGGAGAGGCCTTCAAGAACACCGCGGGTTTGGGAAGTAAGCGTGAACTGAGACGAGCCAGTTAAGTCAATGCGTTGGAACGCAGTCGCGCCCACCGCGTTTACTAAAACCACGACACCAAAAACGAGAGTCACACCAATGGTCGAACGAATGCTGAGGACAGATTGTCGTCTCACCAAAGTGTTCTTCAGCGATCCCAACGATGTTGCAAACGATGCCGCAAAAAGAGCTGCTGCCAAGATGTAGAGCACCCAAAGTTTGAGTCCAACTGCAGGCAGAAGCACTGATATCAGCCAAGAGGCTACGGCCGTTAGTAAACCGAGTAACCCCAGCAATCGACTCGACATGTCTATCGGTACCTACCGCTCTCAATAGAACGCGTCGCAAGAAACAGAAAGATGGCAAGCACGCTGAAATAATGCAAAATAGCTCGCGTGTCGATAATTCCACGAACGAAGTCGTCGAAATGCCGCTGCAGGGAAATCCGGTATAAAAGCGTGCCGATCGACTCCGAAAACGCCCCTGTAAACGACCCGAGGAACCACAGACCGAAGGAGATCACCCCGCTCAGTAGCGCCGCGAGAGCTTGATTCGCGGCTAACGAAGACGAAAATATTCCAACGGCGACCGCGGCGGCCCCTAACAAAAATATTCCGCTGTAACTCGTCACGATTGGTCCAAAATCCGGATCACCAAACGTGAAGAGCAAAACCGGAAAGAAAGTCGTTAGAAGTAGCGCCACCGTGAGCACACAGAGGCTTGCTAGGTACTTCGCGAGCACTACTTCAAAGTCCCGTATCGGAGACGTAAAGAGAAGCTCCCAGGTTCCCGACGATCGTTCTTCTGCTAACGACCGCATGGTTAGCAAAGCTGCTAATAAGAGCACGAGGAATTGGCTCGAATCACAAAAGCCTTTGATGCTCGTATCTGAGTAGTCGTTATCTGCAAGGTAGGAGCAAAACGAAATACCGTTTAGCAAAACGAACGCCGCCACCCCGACATAAGTGGCGGGCATTACCAAGTGCGCACGAAGCTCTCGCCGAGCAAGGAGACCAATTCTTCCAGTCACCGCTGCTCGTTATCTTCTGCCGACCGAGTAAGGCGGAGAAAAACGTCCTCGAGTTCCATAGGAATTATTCTGGATGCCAATAATTCGAAGCCATTTTCTACCAGCGAGGCCAAAATTTGCGTTTGGGTTACCTGCCCGCCGCTGTATCGAACTATGTGATGCGGCGCTCGGTAAAAAACTTCATCCACATGTGGGACCTCTTCCAGAGATCGCTGAACCATTTCGGTCGGACCTACGATTTCGAGCTCAAAACTTTGAGAATTGGTCGCGGCCGCTAAAAGGTTTTCGATCGAATCCTCGGCAACAATTTGCCCACTATTGATAATGATCACCCGTTCACAAAGCTCACTCACCACCGGTAGCACATGTGAAGAGATAAGCACGGTCCGATCCTGTCCCAACTGCCTTATGAGCTGCTTCGTTTGGGCTATCTGTATTGGGTCGATACCACTCGTCGGTTCATCCAACACCAATACGCGCGGGTCATGAACAATGGCCTGCGCTAGTCCCACTCGCTGACGAAATCCTTTGGATAATTTTCCAATATGGACCCTCAAATGTTCCGAAAGTCCACAAAGATCAGCTGTCTCCTCCACTCGCTGACCCACGATTCGCCTACTGACTCCGCGTAATAGCGCCATGAAGTTCAAGTAGCCCAAGACAGTCATCTCTGCGTATAGCGGCACGGTTTCAGGCAGATAGCCGATAAGTCGCCTCGCCTCCAATGAACGGTCAAGGATGTCCACCCCGGCTACTTTGGCGTGCCCACTAGTGGGCACCAAGTAACCCGTAATCATCCGCATCGTCGTGGTTTTACCTGCTCCGTTAGGCCCCAAGAAGCCGACAACTTCGCTGGTCCCGCAACTGAATGAGATATTGCTCACCGCTTCGACGTCACCGAAACGTTTACTCAACCCCAACACCTCAATCACTTTTTCCACCTGCGTTGCAACTCGAGTTTGACCCAGGCATTGGTCTCAGAATCCCAACCATTATTCAACCCATGCGTCGTCACAGCCTGCTTCCTGTACTCGGCTTCAACCCATCGTTCGACTGCGACAACCTTTAGACGCTCGCGTGCCGGTTCCTCTACGACTCGAGCCGGCACCCTTTCCGCTACGACCAATATGGCAAACACTCCACCATCCAACCGGAGAGGATCACTCGGAATTCCGAGGGCAAGAACATCAAATGCCTGTTCCGCCAACAACGGGGTCAGGGTGTCTCGCGGAAACCAACCAAGCTCACCCTGTTCTGGTTGTGGAACTCCTGCTGCCGCAAGTTCTTGCACGATGATAAAGAAATTAGCTCCACCGTCTAGACGGGCCTTGATCACCGCCGCGTTTTCCAGCGACGGAGCAGCGATCATAAAGAGGCGCACTTGCTCGGCCACCGTAGGTACTCGATCACCCAAATAGTCTGAAAGTTTCGAGGCAATTAACTGATTTTCGTAAATCTCGTTGAGCTCGCCGTCACTGAAACCAGTTTCGTTTCTCTGTTGCCTCCGCCACTCCTTGAATTCGCTGTCGCTCAAAGTTTCACCCATCTCAGCGGATTTACGAACATGGGTTTCGAGTTCAGATTTTGTGACCAAGATGTTGTACGGCGAATCACTCGCAACCTGTCTAATTATTTGTTCGTACGCGAGTGTTTGTAGTACTTCAAGTGGTTCCGCTGAAGGCAGCAATGCCGCTCTAGCCAAGAAATATTCCATAGAGATAGCAGTGTCATTCACCCGTAAAACAGTGCGTTTCGCAGGCTTACGGGCGTCGTAAAGGGATAAGCCGACCACACCCAAAATGATGAGCGAAACCAAGAGGCCGACGATCAACGCGATTTTTCCTCGTGATAATCTCAAGGCACTCTCTGTCTCTTCGATCAACAAACGGGCGATACAGAATCTACGTCAACCCTCAGAAACGTAATCTTCTGATCGTAGTCCTGCCATCAAAGACCACGGTGTACGAACAACCCAATGTCCAGGTTCCTCTTCGACGAGGGGCGGTCGTTCCAGAGCCCACTGGTGATCATGGTCAACGGCAAGGGGTGTTCGAGACATGAATACATCACCGGGCGGTGGATCGATTGGTGAGACCACTTCACCCGGGAGAATGAGTTCTTCCTGTTCCAGATCAGGGTGAGACGGTAGCGCTGCAGAAATCAGCGCATTGGTGTAGATGTGAAGGGGGTTTTCGAAGACTGCCTCGGTGGCGCCGCATTCCTGTACTACTCCCACATACATGACAGCCATCGTGTGCGACATGTATCGAACTGTCGCGAGGTTGTGTGCGATCAGGAAGTAAGCAAGACCGTGCCGCTCTTGGAGATCCACTAAAAGATTCATAATCTGAGCGCGAATAGACACATCTAGAGCCGAGACTGGTTCATCGAGAGCAATTACTTTCGGAAGCAATGCGAGGGCTCGCGCTATACCGATTCGCTGACGTTGCCCTCCCGAAAACTCGTGGAGGTAAAGATTGGCTTGGTAAGGGTCAAGCCCTACCTCCGACAACACCTCAGCTACCCGACGATCTACTTCTCGACGAGTCATAGCGGTGGCGATCTCAAGTGGTTCTCCGACAATGGCACGGACGGTCATCCTCGGGTTCAAGGATGTCCACGGATCCTGAAATACAGCTTGAACCGAACTCCTAAAGTCTTTTTGTCCGGCCGGAGAGAGATCCTCCAAATTTTCGCCTTGATAAAAGATTTGCCCTTCAGTCGGCGTTTCAAGTTGCAACAGAGTCTTCAGAGTGGTCGTTTTTCCACACCCGGACTCACCGACGAGCGCGAATGTCTTGCCTGCATCGATGTCGAATGACACGCCGTCCACGGCTTTCAGCGTGGCGGCGCGACCACCGGAGAAGCGCCCGCCCCTAACTGGGTACCACTTTCGTAAGTTACGTACTTGAATTATGGCGTCGCCCGATGAAGTAACTCCAGGAGCGGATGGCACCATCTGATTTTCCGACGCGTTGAATAACTCCGACCCCATACACCTGGAACCCTAGCCGGTTACTACAAAATGACGTTGTTTCGTCAACTTTCACGGTGAATCCCCCGTCTGTGTAAACCCATTCTCAAATTACGGCACAAGTCAGTTCAGTTCATCCGACAGCAAAACGAAGACCGGTGTAGTCTTAGCTCGCCTTACAGGAGACTAAAAAGGGGATTCAATGACTTTCAGCTTCACATCGGGGACGCGTCGTCGATGGAAATTCAGCATAGCGGCGCCAGCGGTCGCCCTTTTACTCTTTGCGGCGTCTGCATGCGGTGGCTCATCAAGCAGCGACGACTCATCAAGCAGCGACAGCTCATCAAGCAGCGACGACTCATCAAGCAGCGACGACTCATCAAGCAGCGACGACTCATCAAGCAGCGACGACTCATCAAGCAGCGACGACTCTGCCGCTGTAGAACCGTATGGAACGCTACGAATTGGGTTCGCTGCAATTGGGCCAATCCAGCTTTACCCGCCTTACGACGGCCTTCCAGGGCAATTCCTAGACACCACTAGCATTTACGAAGGTTGGCTTGACTATTCAACTCAAGTCGATCCTTGGCTCGCCGAATCGTGGTCTGTGAGTGACGACAACCTCACGTGGACTTTCAAATTTAGAGAAGGTGTCCAATTTCATGGTGGCTGGGGTGAGATGACCTCAGAAGATGTCATCTTCAGCATGGAACAGCACATGGTAGAAGACGCGACCAACCAAGCCGGTTCTTCCATTTCTAAAGAACTTGGCCCTGGTGGTAGCTATCGAGCCGTTGACAAGTACACGGTCGAAGTGACCCTCGAAAAACCGTCTTACAGTCTGTTGTTGGGCCTCTCGGGTGGGGTGCAGCTAACAGTGTTCCCCAAAGCCTGGTTTGAATCAGTAGGAATCGAAGAAGCAACTCTGCATGGGATCGGCACCAGCGCGTGGGCCTGGGAGTCCGGGAGCTCAAACGAAATCTTCCGTTACAGCGCCGTAAAGGATCATTGGAGACACACACCCGAGTTCGAATTCCTTGAATACGTTGAGATTCCTGAAACCGCAACCCTTGTGGCTAACTATCAAACCGGTCAGATTGACGCGTTTACCATCGGAACCTTCGGCGCTTCGCCCTTAAGTTTCGACGAAATCGCTGTGATTCGTGAAGTCGAAGGCGGAGTGATCAAAGCCTACGACGATATGGCTCAGGTGTTCATTGACTTCCACGGAATGAACTACGTAAGAAGGCCTCTTGGGGATCAACCATGGATTTCTCAAGACCCTGACACAAGTTCGACCGCATGGAAGAACGCAGTCAAAGTCAGAAAAGCGATGAACATCGCTATTGATCGTGAACTGATAATTGACAACCTTCTTCTTGGCCAAGGAACAGTTCCCACTAAATGGGTTCCAGGGCCGCCCGCAGGTCAAAACAACTGGGGTGAATACGACCCAGATAAAGCGCGGACGTTGCTCGCTGAAGCTGGCTACCCGGATGGTTTCAAAGCCCCCATGTCGTTGGTGAACGTATTTGATGGCAACCCAAACAACGCTGGACAAGCGGTTTGCCCGATGTGGGAGAAAGAACTCAACATCGTTTGCGAAATCGAGAACGCCGGAATTGCAGATTTCAGGGCAATGGGCTGGGTAGAAGGTCGCTATAACGGGCTAACCCCGCACCCTGCCGGAGCAGTACTCGATCCCATGACTTACGCTGTGTACAACACGCATAGCCGTGGTGTCCTGAACTTCCCGGGCGAGCATCCAGAGCAAGACGCTCTCATCGAAAAGCATGAGTATTCTTTCACTCAAGCCGACAGAGAGACGGGTGCCAATGCTTGGCAACAATGGATGTATGACAACCAGGTGGTTATGCCACTCTTCAACACCCCGGTGTTCGCTGCTTTTGGCCCGAACGTCAACCCCTGGCCAATCGACGGTCGAGAGGCAGGCTTCTTCTACCTCAGCCGTTACGACTTAGCCACTCACAAAAACTGATAGCGCTAGCCGTTGGCTGTGCCCACCCCTTGCTCTCTCTCGGGGTGGGCACAGCCCTTTAGCGGTGTCAACTGCAATTACAGGCACTTGGACCCAAGCCGTTCCCGGACTTCTCTCGTTTGTTAGATGCAGATCAGCGTGGCAAATCGTTCAGACCAAGCCGCTGACTCTAGACAAACTCGCCGCTCGCCCACAGATCTAGAATCGCTACACCGTTAAGAATTGGTCGAAGGTCTTCAAGGAAAATCGAGTCCAGCGAACCAATCAACCTACTGACCCCGCTCACTTGAAGTCCCCAGGCTTCTTGCATCCCCACATCGGGAGCGTCAGAAGCCGCATCTTCCGCGATACGAAAGTTAAGGTAAGCCATATAGGCCTGAGCCTTACGGACCGAGCCCTCAATCGACTCGGTCAGAGCCGACAATTGCGGGTGAGTGGTTCCTGGCGACTTCAAACCAGTGACAGGTTCTTCACCCAAAGGAAAGCGATGCCACCGGTAGGGCAACTCAGACACCATCGATGGTATCTGGATGGAGTACGCCGCTTCGAGCGCTGCAGTGATAATGGCCCTTTGTTGGCGAGGTTTGCCTGCTTCGCCGAAAACATTCCCGGCGGGGAAGCGAATATGGACCGACCGAGGCGAACCAATACCCGCAGAGATCGCGGGCTCTACGGTCATCGCAACGGTTGGAATTCCGTGACCTTCAATCACGTTTTGCAAGAGAGCCATAGAACGATGACAAACCGGACAACCGGCACTCATCAGGACGAGATCCACGTCGGCCTGCAAAAGTTTTGTTGATATTTCTTTCGCGGCGCCGTTGAGCATCGTTGAGGGATCGGGAAGAAAGCCCATCAAGGAGAAGAAATATGGTGCGACCCCGCCGATTACACGCTGCAGCCGTAATTCGTTAAGGCGATCAATCGGGAACATACAATTAACATCTCGAGAAGCATCTTCGTTGTTGTAATGACGATGATTCACTCGTAAATCATCAGAGGTCACGTCGCTTGGAATTTCGCGATAGCTCGAGTCGCCATTGAAAGCAAGCACATCAAAGGGGTCATCGGACTTCTGGTGAACACCCGCAGTTGTAACTAGAGCAACCGTCGATTCAGCCAGGGGCTTACTTAACGGCTCCCAATTGACATTGGGGTTTCGGATATCTCGGACGCCTTGGTGTACATGAGAAAGAGATTTCACCCAACTTTCGAATTCTTCTTGTTCGGCAGGTCGCCGACCGATGGCAAAATCCAGCAAAAGACTCGCTGACACCTCAGCCCCACTTGACAACGGTCTACTCAAGTCCCCTTGTTCACTACCGATTTTGACAAGTGAGTTGGATGGTTGGTAGCTCTCATCTAAAGTCGATGGGGTCGCGAGGCGGCGGCCATTATCTGCATCGGGATCCGAATCTTCCGATGGTTCTTCTTCGGACAGGAACCACTCGGGATTCTTCCCGTAAGCCCCTGCCAAGGCGTACAGAGACGGCGTCGTCGGGGGGAATTCTCCTCGCTCATACCGCGAAATCGTGTTCTGATGAACACCGATAAGTTGTGCTGCTTCGAGCTGACTGAGCCCGCGCAGCTTCCTAGCAACCTTCAGTCTGTGCGCCAACCATGGCTTAGCAGCGTAAGCACCGTTTCCTCGCCCCACAGCTAGTTCAGTTGCCTGAGCTGGGGGTCTAGCTTGTCGCGGACCCAATCACCGAGAATATTGGTCGAAATCACGGTGAGAACGATAGCGACTCCAGGCACGGTTGAGATCCACCAACTCGAGGAAATATTTGCGCGCCCTTCAGCAATCATCGAACCCCAGGCGGGATTTGGGGGCGGTATGCCAGCCCCTAGGAAACTAAGTGACGCTTCAACAAGCAAGACAACACCAACCTGGATTGTTGCTATGACCACTACGGTGTTTGTCACTCCAGGAGCTAAATGCCGCCACAGGATCCGAGCTTTAGAGGCTCCAGAAACACGTGCTGAAGCAACGTAGTCCATCTCACGAAGTTGGAGGACTTCAGCTCGTACCTGTCGGGCGTAACGAACCCAAAGCGTAAGCGCCAGAATCAAAATAATTAGCTCAAACGATGAGCCTAAAGAAGCCACGAACACCATCGCTACGAGAATCAACGGAAGCGCGAGAACTACATCAACAGCCCGCATTATGAACTCATCGGCGAATCCTCCGGACATCCCAGCGATTAATCCAAGAACGGTGCCCACAACGCCGCCGATGAGAACGGTCAGCACCATAACTATTAACGACACGCGGGCACCGTGTATCAACCGACTCAGAATGTCACGACCTTGGATATCGGTACCCAACAGATACGTGCGCGTTCCTCCCTTTTTTATGGGAGCCATGAGTTGGTCCCCGATCTCATATGAAGCGTCAATTTTCTTCGCTTGCCGCAGAGTGATCTGCGCATCTGAAATCGTCAAATCCATTCGCTCCACCACCACGGTCGGGGCCAGTTCCGCCTCTACCCACACCGGGGGAATCATCCGATCTTCCAGATTCCCGATTCTGGGATCATGTGGAGCAATCCAGGGTGCAAAGACACCGGCCCCAATCACGGTAAAGATGATCGCGGAGGCAAACAGCATTGAAAAATTACGTCTAAACATCCTCCATGTCCACCGTCGTCTTGTTGTCAATGGCATCCGACCGGAACCTGTAGACCTGGGAGTTTCGAGAGGGGCGCTATCCACGACGAATCCTTGGATCCACCGAAGCGTATATTAGATCTACGGCCAGCGAGCTAATCAGGAAGCCGACGCTGAAGACCATGACGACCGCCTGCAGTAAGGGGTAGTCGCCACTCGATGTTGCGATGTACGCGAGGCGGCCCATGCCGGGCCATACGAACACGACTTCGGCAACTACTGATCCAGCTATAAGCGTTCCCAAATTTACGCCCCAATAAGTGATTAGGGGAATGAGAGCGTTTCGAAATGCGTGCTTCCAGATAATCATTCGTCTTGAAACGCCTTTCGCTCGGGCCAGTTTTATATATTCAGACCCCAACACGGTCAACATCGATGAACGAACAAACCGCAGGTTCGTCGCAACCTGGAAAGAACCCAAGGTTACGGTCGGCAGGATGTAGGTTTTCCAGTCGCCTCGCCCGGATGGTGGCACCCAGCCGAGCTTCACCGCAAAGAAAAAGATCAGCATTATGCCTAACCAAAACGGTGGCGTTGCTTGGCCAATCATGGCGAAAAATCTTAGTATCTGATCACTTGCTTTGCCACGACTCGTTGCCGAGAGAACTCCGAGGGGTACTCCAATCAAAAGGGCGAAGACGAACGCTGCGACACCGATTTGCAGAGTCTGCTTCAGCGGATCCTTGATCGAGTTCCAGACCGGCAATCCGTCCCGAGTCGAGACACCGAAATCGCCTCTGACTCCATCCGAAACAAAGATCCAATATTGTTCCGACCACGACTTATTAAGACCGAATTTTTCGGTCATCGCATCGTATTGTTCCTGGGTGGTTAAGTCGCTAATCAGGACCGAACGCGGATCTCCCGTCACTCTGGCCATCAAAAATACGACAACCGAAACAACAATTAGAGTCACCATCATGGTGAGTATCCTTTTAAAAAGATACTTGCCCAATTCGGTCACCCCTTTTCAACCCATATCCCTAGATGGCCAGCATAACCATAGCTGGTCCGCAGTTTACCCATCCCCAGTACTCCCTCTTGTAAGTGCACAGCACAAGCATCGAGGCCTCCTGCCGATCCAAATACGACTAGGATTTCAAAAACTAACCGTAGCGATTATTCATAAATTGACATAGGGAGAAATGATGTCTGAGTCAACGGAGAGCCTCATCTTCGAGTCCGCCGAACGAAACCGCAACTGGGGCCGCTGGGGAGACGATGACCAAATCGGGACGCTCAACTTCATAACCAGTGAAAAGATTCTTGAGGCGGCCGCTCTAGTCAAAACAGGTCAAGTGATCTCCATGGGCCTCGCTTACGATGGCGATGGCCCACAAAACGATCCGACCGGGCGTGCGAACCCGATACACGCCATGAATATGACCGGGGCAGACAACTTGCTCCCAGATGGGCTCACTGGGTTGCCGCACCAAATTGGTTTTTCAGATGACATGATCACCATGTATCTGCAATGCGGAACACAGTGGGACGGCTTAGGGCATTGCTTTGATCGCGGAAAGATGTACAACGGTTACGGCGCCGAAGAAGTAACTGCCCTTCGAGGAGCAATACGTAATGGCATTGAGCACATGAAAGATCGGGTTGTCACCCGCGGTGTGTTACTTGATGTTCCCCGGGCTAAGGGAGTCGAAACCCTTGAACCTGGCTATGCAATCACGGCAGACGATCTGAATGCAACCATTGAAGCGCAAGGACCTACTTCCCAAGTACGAACCGGCGACGCTGTGATGGTGCGAACCGGACAGATGACCTACTGCAGGAAGAATGGCTGGGGTACTTACGCAGGCGGCGACGCTCCTGGCTTATCCTTTTATGCAGCGGACTGGTTGCATGACACCGAGATCGCGGCACTCGCCACAGACACCTGGGGTGCTGAGGTTCGCCCCAATGAGCTTGAGGGAAGCATGCAACCTCTTCATCAGGTCATGATCCCGAACATTGGCCTCCTCGTTGGAGAGATCTTCGATATGACCGCTATCGGCGAAGCTTGTGCAGAGGACGGGAATTATGAATTCATGTTTGTCTGTCCTCCTCTTGAGATTACGGGAGCTGTCGGCTCACCGATCACTCCACTTGCCCTGAGGTAGACACAGAGTTACAACGAGAGTCATAGATGACTTTCAGATCCAAGTTCGCAGAAGTTGGTTAGATAAGAGAATTACGCCCAAGGAGGCGACACTAAATTTATGCGCGAAGAACAAGTGACTTTCATCACCGGGGCGTCTCGTGGCTTCGGTCAAGCTGCAGCCCACGAACTGGCCCGCCGCGGGCACCCAGTTGTATCAACAATGCGAAACCCGGAACGCGACGGCGAGGCTGCTATTGGCGAATTCCCTGACCTCATTAGCGTGACGCAATGCGATGTGACCGACGATGACAGCGTGGCTCAAGCCGTCGACTTCGCGCATCAACTGCATGGTCGCGTGGACGCTGTCTTCAACAACGCTGGCTACGGGCTCTACGGTCCTGTCGAGGAGCTCCAGGATGAAGAAGTTCAACGACAGTTCGATACAAACGTTGGCGGGCAAATTCGGGTGGTTCGACATGTGATGCCCCACATGAGAGAACAAGGTCACGGAAAGATAATCAATGTCGCATCTCTCGCAGGGCGAGTCTCTTCACCACTTATGGGCCTCTATGCCGCTTCAAAACATGCGGTTGAAGCTGTCACGGTGGCGCTGCGCTTTGAGGCTGAGGCTGCCGGGATTGACGTGACCATTCTCGAACCCGGGATGTACGTCAGCGATTGGCAATATGGCTCGCTAGACGTGACCCAAGCAGTCCGAGAGGGTCGAAGTTGCATGCAAGCGGTCGTCGACGAAACTCTGGAAGCCTTTCGCGCAGTAGCGTTGACACGGCCCGGATCTCAGGCGGTTGCTATAGCGGTTGCAGACATAATCGGACTGGAACAACGTCTCCCAATGCGGTGGCCTGTCGGTGAGGACACCGCTCAGGGCATCGAGACCCTTAGAACAACAACTGATGCCACCTGGGAAGAATTGATGCGGAACAGCGTCGGCCCATCGGGGGTCTTTGCCCAGGCAAGTCAAAAAGCATCGGAAGGCACCCAGCAAAGAGGCTGGACCACTCCTCGCTGGTAATGACGCCTGCACACTATTTCTATTTGAGGTCAGCCGTAGTTCACCAAGTGGGCGTAATCATCGAACTTTTTTACTGATGAGCGACTCAACTGGACCCAATGTTCGGGTTCTACCTCTACGAAATCAGGTCTGATTGCGGCGTCCGCTTCAGTAAAAGTTAGTGGCGATCTGGGAGCAAAGCTGTCACCGGCTGGCAAATCATAGAGCAGCGGCGGTGAACCTTCTATTTGTGGCAACCGGTCAGTCTTTTCTTCGAGTTTTGGAACCGACCGAAGGAGAGCTTTGGTGTACTCGTGTAAAGGATTATTGAAGATCGTCCTGACATCGGCCATCTCCACTAAACGTCCCGCGTACATAACCGCCACCCGATCGCACATCTTTGCAACTATCCCGAAATCGTGCGTAATGAAAACTATCGCCAGGCCCTGCTCACGTTGCAGCTGTCTCAGCAGTCTCAAATATGAAGCTTGGATCGTCGGGTCGAGGGAAGTGGTCGGCTCATCAGCGATAATGACCGACGGATTCGAAGAGATACCTATCGCACCCACGACTCGCTGGCGCATGCCCCCAGACAATTGGTGCGGATAATCTCGCGCTCGGCTTTCGGCTGCCGGAATTCGAACTTTTTGCAGTGACTCAATAACGCTGTTCCATTGCGCTTTACCGCGCAGACCCTGGTGGATGCGAACTGATTCGCCGACCTGGTTCTTTATCGAGAAGACAGGATTCAATGCCTGCATAGGATCCTGAAGCAGTAGGGAAATCTCTCCACCTCGAATCTTGCGCATCTCGGATTCGGAGAGCTGTAAGAGATCTTGGCCGTTTAGAAGTACCTCACCGCCAATAATTTCTCCAGGGGGAGACGGGACCAACCGCATGATGCTGAGGGCAGTCACAGATTTTCCTGAGCCCGATTCTCCAACCACACCAAGCGTCTCTCCCCGACGCACGCTGTAGCTGACACCGTCGACAGCCTTCACGGTTCCCCAGCGCGTCGTGAAATGAGTTTCTAAACCCTTTACTTCAAGTACGACTTCGTCCGTGGCGGCGCTAGGGCCCAGTCCAGGCTCATCTAGATCATGACTCTCCATTGAGTCGGAGACACTGGACTCACTCATGATGACCTCAACACCTCATTCGCCTTTGTCCAAAACGTGGCCTGCGACAAATTTTCTTATCACTCAATTCATTCCTATGTTCAACAGGCAGCTAGCCACAACGGTAATGCGTCCACTGACCTCGCGCATCTGGGAGGCAAACCGAAAACCGGTGGAAGCTCACGTCACTAGTCAACTTCCACCGGCAAAGGTTCATTAGCTACTCAGCATGTGGCACCAATTCAAAGCCATCAATGTCGCCTCCAACAGCCCCAGCTTGATCATGCCATGGTGCAATTTTCGGTCCTATTGCATATACGCCAGCTGTTCCCACCGTTGGGATGTTCATCATATTGTCGTGCAGGAACTGCTCGATTGCCCAACCTGCCTGAACACGATCGTCGAAGTCCCAAGTGGATTCAGCTACTTCGATGAGGCGATCTAACTCGGGATGTGTGCCACTGAAATTCAGTAAGTTGCGGCTGTGCATGAACTGGTATGCACCGCTCGGCTCGAGGCCCGGTCCTCCCGCATGCGTATTCGCTCCCTCAAAGTTTCTATCAATAAAGTAGGGCCTGAAGTCTCCCATACCAACGCGTTCCTGAGGGCTGCACGTTACGTTTAGTTCCTGCCACATCACACAAATTGCTTCACCTGATTCTTGGTTCGCCGGTGCTGGGCGCGTCGTCAACGCCATGTTGATCTCAAAGCCATCTGCATATCCGGCTTCTGCCATCAGTTTCTTTGCGCCAGCGACGTCGTACCCAAACTTCACATCGCCGGTATTGAACGGAGCCAATCCTTCGAGATTGTGAAAGGTGTAGCTGGAGGCGACATTACCGAAGCCCAACAGCAGGTTGTTGACGATCGACTGCCTGTCAACGGCCAGTGACAGCGCCTGACGGACTTTCACTGCATTCTTCCATTCTTGCGAGTTGAGGTCGCAGTTAGAAGACACCCATGGCTGGTTACCAGCGAGCGGCGCCGGATCACCAGAACAGTTGTTGCCATGGAGGTTCAACCAAAGGAGTGCGCCGGGAGTCTGGACGAACTGCGCTCCTTCGACCTTCTCAATCGCGGGGATACTGTCCAAGTTGTGCATCAAGATATCAATCTGTCCAGCTTCAAAGGCAGCTATACGCGTTGACTCTTCAGGGATTTCAAGCATCTCAAAGAACTCGAAGTTCGGCGTGTTGCGCCAATGTCCTTCAACTGCCTTGAACCGAAGGAAATCATTCGAACTACCTTCAACCCACTCCCAAGACCCCGTGCCAACGTTATCTACCGCAGCTGTTTCAGGTCCAACCGATTCCACATAGGCCTTACTCTGCATCGGAATCGGCACTCCTTTTCCATAGGTAAACGGCCAGAGCAAATCAAAGGAATCTCTGTCTCCAGTAAATATCTCAACCGTGTGGGAACCAGTGGCCTTGATATATCCACCGCCGGCAGGATTGATCACGCGATTCAGGACACTACCCGTGATATTCAGAACGTCCTCGGGCATATTAATTTCTACGTTCCACACGAAATCTTCAGCCGTAAATTCACCCCAACCACGATGAAACTGGATTCCTTCCTCAAGTTCAAAGGTCCAAGTCTTATTGTCCGCAGAGACACTCCAATTCTTAATTAACCACGGAGTGCTCTCCGTTGTGTCAGCGTCCGCTTTAAAGCCCGTTTCAAAAATATGAGTCGTTTGCCAACGCTGCGCTGGATCAGCAGTCGTCGGATGATAAAGCTGCACGGGGCCGATCCCCTCAAGAGCAAATGTCAAAGTGCCGTAGGGCTTTTGCGCTGAAGAGGCCTCATCACTTGACTCATCGGAATTAGATTCACTGCTTGTGGCAGTCGCCTCCGCGGCATCGCTGCTACCGGACGCCCCATCTCCTGATGAATCGGTACCTCCTCCGCATCCGATCAGTAGCAAAAGCGCCGAGATCGAGCAGATACCAATAGCCTTCTTAAACATGATTCTTCCCCCCTGTAAATCAGTTTCCACGATACTGGGTGGACAATAGCTCACCGCTACGTTGTGCACATGCCTTTCATCTCACCAGGGTGGTAGGCCGATGGTCCGGCGATTACATTAGCTGCCGAAGCTTCGGATCTAGCTTGTCCCGCAACCAGTCACCAAAGAGATTGGTCGAGACTACCGTTAAGGTGATCGCCGCTCCGGGAAACGCCGAAACCCACCAGGAAGTTCGTATGACGCCGCGCCCGTCAGCCACCATGGAACCCCATGCTGGATTGGGAGGAGGAATGCCGGCTCCCAAAAAACTTAGGGCCGCTTCGGTACTCAACACGATCCCGACCTGCAGAGTTGCTAGCACCACGACCGTATTCAAGACGCTAGGGAACAGGTGTCGAAACAGGACTCTCCAATGTGTTGCACCCGAGACCTTTGCCGAGGCTACAAAATCCAACTGCTTTAGCTGGAGCACTTCAGCTCGCGTTTGTCTTGCATATCGAACCCACAAAAGCCCCACCAAAATCACAAAAATGAGGCCGAAGGAAGCACCGAATGAGGCAACTAAGACTAGAGCGACCAAAATCACTGGAATTGCCAAAGCTACATCTACCAAACGCATAATTGCCTCGTCGACAACTCCACCGAAATAGCCCGATACAAGGCCTAGAACTGTTCCCAGGACGCCTCCAATCAAAATTGTCACCGCCATCACAATTAAGGAGATCCGAGCCCCATGGACCAACCTGCTCAGAATGTCTCTACCGAGGTGGTCAGTGCCCAAGAGGAACTCCGTACTTCCTCCCTTCTCCACCTCTGTTCGAACTACATCGCCTAGCCCAGCCTTCGGGTCCAATACGCGCGCCGCTGTTAACGTAATCTCGTTCCGGCGGTTGTTAATGTCCAACCGCTGAACCACCGTCTGGCTGGAATATTCGCCATCAACCCACCAAGGCGGCGTATACCGATCTTCTAGATCACCTGCTATCGGGTCATGCGGAGTTAAGGCCGGGCCAAAGACGCCCACAAGAACGAGTATTACTAGAACAACAGCGGCTGGTAGAATCGTTAAATTCCTTCTAAGAAACCGCAGGACCCGTTTGGACTGCGATTCTCCCTCAAAAGCTCGCATGACGGATCCTTGGATCGATGAGTGCGTAAATAACGTCCGACAACAATGATGCAATTAGGATTGATGCGCTAAATATCAGAACCACTCCTTGCAACAAGGGATAGTCACCGTTCGTCATTGCAATCAAAGCGAGGCGCCCCATACCGGGCCAAGCAAAAACGACTTCAACTACCACAGATCCGGTGATGACTACACCTAAGTTCACACCCCAAAAGGTAACCAGAGGAATCAACGCGTTCCGAATGGCGTGCTTCCAGATTACCGATCTGCCTGATACTCCTTTCGCTCTAGCAAGCTTCACATACTCCGTATCTAAAACATCCAACATGCTGGAACGGAACAAGCGCATGCTTGCCGCCACGTTGAACCATGCCGCGGTCGCGACTGGAAGAATAAAACTGCTCCACCCACCGCGACCTGCTGCTGGGACCCAACCTAAATCGGCGGCAAAAATAAATATGAGAAAGATGCCCAGTAAGAAAGCTGGGATTGATTGCCCCAACATCGCAAACATTTTCAGGCCCTGTGTCGCTATCGAATTGCGTCGAACAGCCGAGTAGAGCCCCATTGGGACACTCAGAAGGATCGACACCAAAAACGCAATGCCCCCAAGTTGCAGTGTTGCCCAGAACGGCCCCCATATTAGTTCGCTGACCGGTCGAGTTTCTCTGGTGGATTCACCCAAATCGCCCTGTGCCACGCCCTTCACAAAAAGCCAATACTGCTCGGGTAAAGACTTATCGAACCCAAACCGCTTCGTTAGGGCGTCATACTGCTCTTGCGAGGCATCCTGAGAGAGGTAAAGGTTTCGTGGGTCACCCGCCAACCGAGCCATGAGGAACACAATCATTGAAACGACGACCATCGCTATAGCCATTGTGACGACTCGTCGCGCCAAGAACCGGGACACAGAACACTCCTAGAACAGAATCTCGCTACCTAGTGCTCGTGATCATGCTCATCTTCATGATGCCCATGAGACTCATCGTGGTGGTCGTGGTCATTCTCGTTGATAATCCCCGACTCAAGCGCCTCATGTCTCTGGTCGTGATCTGCGGCCACGAAGGCACCAAACGCTTCTCGCTCTTTACTCAATGCCGGATCCGCAAAACCAAGCGCAGCTGTTTGAATCTCAGGCTTTTCTGTTTTTTCAAAAGGCGGCGCTTGCAAATAAACGCCTGCCGTCTCGCTCTCACCTTTGAAATTTAGGGTTAGATTCCGCTCATACAGGTACTCAATTTCTCCAGCAGCCGTAAGTCGAAACGGTTGATCGTGGCCTGGGTACAAGATGTCACCCAAGTCGACTACCCGCTCAATACTGTGATTGGCCTGCGCTGAGTCCCAAAAAACTAAAGGACTCTTTGAGGCCAACGCGACGCCCGCGAAATGAATTGCATCGCCCGTGATGACCGACATTCCGGCGGAGTTCTCAACTGTGATACCAATACTGCCGATGGAATGTCCAGGCATGTCAACGATGCCTACTCCGGGTATCAGTTCCGTTCCTTCCTGAGCGTATCGGATCTCTAATCCAGTGAAAATGGCTCCAGTCCAACTAGGCGTAGCCCAGTCCTGGTCATGTGGTCGCATTGAATAGGCATACTCATCTGGATGAATATAAAGAGGCGCATGCTTGAAAACGTCGACATTTTGCACGTGATCCCAGTGAGCATGAGTTAGAACGACTGCATCGATATCGGCCGGTGTTAGCCCCCGAGCAGCTAAGGCCCCCCATAACGCGACACGGCGTCCGACGTGAGCAGGGTCCACAAGAATTCGGGTATGACGTCCGTTGCTGTCTGGACCCTCAACCAAAAACACTGAACAAAGCGCTAAAGCGTCGAAGTTTGCCCCGACCGACTGAGCTGCCGCGTGTACAGGTCCCCTCAGCGCGGCTTGCACCGGGTTCACGGTGCCAATCCCATCACCTTCCAGCAGCACGTCAATACTCGGCTCCTGCATACCCGACATGTTTCCCCCCAAATGCTTGTTTAAAACTCGCTAACGTTGCTTTACTCACCACTAAGCCTAGTTGAAGCGCTCGCACGTAGCATGATCGATGCCCTTGCAATGCTAAAGAACCTTCCGTCAAGCTGCAGGTATCAACAATCGGAGAAACAGATGCTAAAGACCACCCAATACGGCGAACACTGCGGACTTGAAGTTCCCGTGCTTTGTCTCGGAACCATGAACTTTGGCATTCCCGGACGGGGCCACCAGGGCGACTGGACTCTCGGGCTTGATGCAGCCCGGCCAATCTTCGAAGCCGCCATCGACAAAGGGATGTACTTCTTTGACACCGCCGACACATACGGAGTCGGAGCCTGCGAAGAGGTCGTAGGGACACTTTTGAGAGAGCTGCTACCACGCGATCAATTCGTCCTCAATACCAAGATTTCAATGCCAATGGGCGATTCACCCAACCAAGGCGGACTATCCCGAAAACACATCATTGAAGGAGTCGATGCCTCCTTAACGCGACTCGGCCTCGATTACATCGACCAGTTAGTAATACACCGGCACCCTCACGGAATCCCCAACTCAGCCCCATCCCCCATTGCGGAAACAATGGAAGCCCTACACGACGTGGTTAAGGCCGGCAAAGTACTCCACCTCGGCGGGTCGACCATGTTTGCATGGCAATTTGCCGAGCTGCAGGGGACTGCCGAAGCTCGCGGACTAACCAAATTCGTTTCCATGCAAAACCACTACAACCTTATTTACCGCGAAGAGGAACGAGAAATGATGCCGTACTGCATTTCGAGCGGGGTCGCGGTCCAACCTTGGTCTCCCCTCGCACGCGGCATACTCGCTGGCTCGTACAGCGGCAGCTTCGAAGGCGGAAACACAGCGCGCTCCCAAGGACAAGATCGGGCCCGAACAGAGGGGCTCTACCGCGGTGATATGGACTTTCAGATAGCGGACCGAGTCATTGAAGTTGCCAAAAAGCATGATTGCAAACCAGCCCAGGCAGCCCTGGCATGGCTATTGCAAAAACCTGGAGTGACTTCGCCGGTCGTCGGAGTATCGAAGATCGAGCAGCTCGATCAACTCGTTGAAGCGACCACCCTCTCACTAACTTCCGAAGACCTCATCTACTTGGAAGAGCTTTATCAACCACTTGACAATCTCCTCTCTCTCGGCTTCTCCTAAATGGCGTCGTTGGCTACCTGCGATTGGAATACTGGGCGATCCGGTGACTCAACCTTTGAGGCACTCCTTCTCGCTGTTGCACCTAGGTCAGGGGCTAGAGCATCCCGATAGTTTCGCTTATCGCAAATTGCTTCAAGCGCCTGTAGATCGCAACACGTATTTGCCGTCAGTTCCCAAACAAATAGAAACAGCCAAGCCCCATACTCGCTGCGGCGGCCACAGCCCCCAAAAACTGCTGTGTCTTGCCACTCTTCACCTTACCCAGTAGGCCCCGTCCTGCCCCGAACGCGAGGACCGTGTTCGCCACTAAAAGCCCTAAGACCCATATAGATGTGAGATAGATACCTGTTGCGGCACCCTCTAACGACGTGGAACTAGCGAGAATCGCTATCTGCGTTGGACTCTCGAATCCGATGCCATGAAGGACGCCAATTCCCGCAGCAGCCCCTGCTCTTTGGCCTGGCAAGGTCAAGGTAGAAATGTTCGCACTATGTCGGTGCGTATGTGAGTGTGTGCCGTGGACAATAGGGCCAAGATTTGACGGCGCGTTTGGCCCCGAGATTTTTTCGATATTCCTACTAATTTCGCATTCTTCTCGATGTTCATCATTCACCAACTCAGAGTGATCTACACCATCTGGGTGATCGTGGTCGTGTGTATGAGACACCGAAATCTCCCTCCGGTCAGCAAGATTGCGCACTCGTCGCAGTCCCGCGAATAATCCGCCAAAGACCAGTACCCAGCGGCTTTGGAGACGAACCTCGCCGCCCTTTCGGAACAACCCGAAGACAAGGTAACTGCCGAGCAAGATAAGGGTCATCCCAACAACGCGACCCATCCAGCGATCCACTCCAGAAGGTATTGCGATGCCAGCTACGAGCACCATCAGACACAGGGTCACCACGACCACCGCGTGGGCGGCCGCATACCAAAGAGACAGAATTACGCCGCGACGCCGGCTGCTACTCGCAGCCGTAATATCGCTAATTGCTGCGATATGGTCCCAGTCGACGCCATGCCTGAGGCCAAGCAGAAGAGTCGTAATAGCTAATCCCAAAGTCATGACCAGGGCTCCCTTGGGTGGGTCACCCTCGTTAGTGACTTGGGAATAGCTTCACACAATTACCATGCTCAGGGCAGGGTGAAGGCAGCTTTTGAAATAGTTTGGATGGTCGAAGCGGCTACTTGGATAAGCCGTCAGCAAAGTCCACAACTAGCTCTATTATCATAGCCACCCACCGAAGGAGTATCGGTCCGAGCAATGTCTGAAATAGAAGAAGTACGCCAATTCCTCAGCACCGAAACCGGATTAGCCACGATCAGTACCACACAAAAGAATGGTCGCGTACTTTCGAGCATCGCTAATTGTGGTGTCATCCAGAACCCGCTCACGGGCACGGATTGCGTTGCCCTGGTTTCTGCTGGGAAAGCAGCGCGACTTGGACATGTTCGGCGCGGCTCTGAGGTGACCATCGCGATCCGTCGAGGATGGAACTGGCTAGCTGTAACTGGCGCAGCGGACCTCGTCGGACCCTCCGACCCTGCTGCTGGGATCGATGCCGAAGCACTCCGATTGCTTCTTCGTGAAATTTACAAGGCCGCCGGTGGCACGCACGATGATTTCGAGGAATACGACCGAACGATGATTAAAGATCGCCGGACTGCTGTACTAGTTGATCCGGTTCGCATCATTGGCAACCGACCTACTGCGTGAATCAGTCACATCAGTCGACGCAGACAAGGTCAGAGTCTTCGACTGCGAAGATCACGCTAGGTATCGCGAGTTTGGATGCTCTGGCTACCTATTTGAATACATCGGTACTTTTCGTCGCGTTACCTGTTTCACAGTTGACGGAATAGAACTTTCAACCGCCTTCAAAAGACGGTCTGATGACTAGACCTTTCTTTTGGTCAAGTGAGTAGAGCAGAAATTCTCCAAACTCTTCGTAAAACACTCCATGCGAGCGTCCAAAAACCAGGCGGAAAGCGTCTTCCCACCCTGCCTCTGCTACATGCCGGAAATAGCCGGTTATCAGCTTGAGCGGATCTGGGCCGGCGAGATGCAGAAGTTGCAACACAGCGACGCGTCCTGAGGGACATTGCCATGCTCCACCCATTTCTTCTGCCCACACCTGACTGGCTGGAGTGGTGCAATTTGCCAAGACTTCTGACGGCAGCACATCAATACTTGCCCCAAATTCGGTATGGGTTTGTACAACCCAATCGGAATAGGTTGAAACAAAATCAGCTTCTCCGGCGTAGTCCGCGATTACGGCGGCTACGTAATCTGCTAGTCCTTCCCTGAGCCAAATGGGGCCGTCCAATGGCACCACTGCTGGTCCCTCGACTGACCCGTCCGTATTCGCAGTGTGCGCCAGCCCATAAATGTGAACCCATTCGTGAGCAGCGAGAAGCCAATGAGAAACGTCCGAGTCGATATGTAAGTTTTGGGTGGGCCAAACAATTTCAAACATGGCCGAGTTTCGACTCAACATCGACATGCCAATTCCTTGGCTGATCATCGGTTCTTGAAGATCTTGAATGCACCACGGTGATTCAGAAGCTCTGTAGGCACACCGATGTTCGGCTATCTCGTGATGTTCAGACCGGAACCTGTGCCACACCGCAACCAGAACATCTGCAGTACCGCTAAAAGCGTTATCTGGTAGCGGGAAAAGTTCTGCGGCAGCAAAAACAGAAACGACCACATCATCAAATAGATTCGGCTCTGTGCCTGGATAGGCGACGAAATAGAACGTCGCCTTCCCCGAGCTAGTGCGGCAGCGACGTGTAAGGGAACCCGCTGGCGGATCCGTATCAGACCAAGTCGGCTCGTCGATAGAAGTACACAACGCAAATTGTTTCTCGACGTTCGCTGCGGTTGTTTGAGTTGGGTTAGAAGAGCTGCTAGCTGCAACCGAGAGTGTTGTTGTGGGCGCCTCCGGTGGTTCAACTTTCAGAGGCTTA
>Ga0114993_10001033_pt1 | contig 32096 bp, 31 predicted proteins | sample ArcticOcean_MG_C_FD_87042 | JGI IMG/M metagenome (GOLD analysis project Ga0114993, IMG submission 87042) | Marine microbial communities from western Arctic Ocean - ArcticOcean_MG_CB2_150 | ecosystem: Environmental > Aquatic > Marine > Oceanic | place: Arctic Ocean: Canada Basin | collected...
AACGAGCAGCCCCCTCACCCCAACCCTCTCCCCAGATGGGAGAGGGTTGGGGTGAGGGGGAATTGGGGCGTTGCGGGTTCGGCCTCCTCGCCCCTTGGGGGAGAGGGTTGAGGTGAGGGGATTGCGGTTCGTGAAACGGGTAGTGCACAACGATTCCCTTGCTATGACGCTCTGCGATAAGAAGAGGGGATGCTGAAGTGAAGCACGGATTATTCGCAGGTGCGGCGTCGGCTGTTGTTACGCCGCCGGTTGGATATCACATGGGGGCGTGGGGACTGCGGCAGGGGCGGTCGACCGGCGTGCATGACGATCTGTTCGCCAAGGCGCTGGTGCTGGAAAGCGACGACGTTCGGCTGGCGATTGTTGCGATGGACGTGGCGGCGGTGACGCGGGAGATCCTTGAGGACATCCAGGCAACGGTGCTGGAGCTTACGGGAATCCCGGCGAGCCATCTGCTGGTGAACTCCACGCACAACCACACGACGCCAGATTTCATCAACGTGATTCCGGAAGAACTTGAGACGTACGCGAAACACTTCGCAGACGTGGTCGCAGGGACTGTGCTTGAGGCGGCGTCGCACATGTCGCCGGCTACTGCGGGCCACGGGTGGGGTGATCTGTCGGGCATGACGATCAATCGCCAGTACAAGGAACGGCCAATCGACACCGCGGTCGGAGTGCTGCGGGTGGATCACGCAGGTGGCGCGCCTCTCGCGCGCGTAATCAACTTCGCATGCCACAACCTGTGCGTTGGCGGGCAGTATCTCGATTGGAGTGCTGACTTCACCGGCGTGGCCACCGGCCTGGTGGAGGTTGAGGACTCCGGCGCTGTAGCCATGTTCATATCGGGCGCGGGCGGGGACATTCACCCGTTCGACTGGTGGTTCGGCAACACAAAGTCAGAGCACCTGGAGACGTTCGACGACGCCGCAGAACTTGGTGCCGCGCTGGGCGAAGAGGCGCTACGGGTCATCGAGAAGATTGCAACCGTGAACGATGTGCCGCTTGATGTCGCGACCTCGATCGCGAGCCTGCCACGGCAGAAGCCAGCGTGGACGGCTGAGGCGGCGCGGCAGCAGCACGAGGTGCTAGTCGAGGAGCTAGGCGTCTACGAGGGCGAGACGTGGGCACCTGGAACGAACACAGCGACGGCGGGCATGCTGAACCCAGCCATCTACGGCAACGGCCTGACGCAGCTGCTGATGGCGGAGCGGCAGGACATGCCGCCAATTCGTGCAGACCTGCAGGCGTTCAAGGTTGGTGATCTGCTGATCTCAGGCAGTCCCGGCGAGCTGTTCAATGAGCTGGGCACACAGATCAAGCAAGGTGGCGGAGTGGAGCGGACGTGGGTTGCGAGCTACTGCAGCGACTACATCGGATACATATCCACGCGGCTGCCGCACGAAGAGACTGCGGTCATTCCGCTGGTGGAGATTGTGGATCAGGCACGCTACCGCAGATATTACGGAACGACGACCAGCCCATTCGCACCAGAAGCGGGCGAGATGCTGGTCGCGGAGTCGATTGCGCTCCTGAAAAAACTTAATTAACCGTAAATAAGAGGGGATTCACAACCGTATGAAAGTGCTACTGCTACCGGAGTTTGGCAAGCCGTTTTACCCGGCGTTGGAAGAGCAGTTCCCGGGGGTCGATTTTGTCGAGGCGTACGAGCCTAACCAGATCGAACGGGAAGTGCGCGACACAGACGTCGTATTCGGCTACCTGACCGGCAGCCAGTTTGAGGCGGCTGAGCAGCTCAAATGGATTCAGACGCTGGATGCCGGGATGGAAGGGCTGTACAACGCCATCCCAGGGATCGCTGAATCCGGTATCACCGTTACGAACACCCAGGGTGCCGGGGCACCGCAAATTGGCGAGCACGCGGTGACGATGATCATGATGTTCTCTCGCGGCATGGACCGCTTCATGGCCAAGCAGCGCGATCGGGAGTGGGACCAGGATTACGGGCTCACAATTGTGCAGATGGCGATGGGCAAGACCGTGGGCATCATTGGCCTTGGCAAGTCAGGCATGGAGATTGCATGGCGGTGTCGGGCGCTGGGCATGGACGTCATCGCCGTGGACGCGCACGATGTTGAGGCGGAGCCGGTGCTGGAGGACGTGTGGCCGCTGAGTCGGCTCAACGAACTGTTGGAAGTCTCCGATTTCGTGGTCGTAACGGTGCCGTATACGCCTGGCAACGAGAACATGCTTGGCGGAGCGGAGCTCGCACGGATGAAGTCGAGCGCGCACCTGATCGTTACATCACGTGGCCGCATTGTTGAGCACAACGCACTTGTCGACGCGCTCAAGAACGGCGGCATCGCAGGCGCAGGCTTGGACGCAGTGGTCGAAGAGCCGTTCCCGGCGGACAACGAGCTGTGGGGCCTCGACAACGTCGTGATCACGCCGCACATCGCAGGCAACTCGCCAGAGTTGGACGAGCGCACCTGTGACATCTTCGAGTGGAACCTGCGCCGCTACGTGAACGACGAACCACTGCGGAACGTGGTCGATCTGGATCTGCGGTATTAGGGCTGCGGCATCGTTTCACCACCACCACCACGTTGGACGTTACGAGGTCACGTGGGTGATTGCAGTTCGAGGACTAACTCGAGATTATGGCATCTGGCCGCGATGTAATCATGCTAATCAATCTGCCGAAAAGGTAGTATCTACGAAACACATTGTTCTGGAGGTGCAACTATGTCGATGTCTGGTGGGGGATTAGACCCCGGTAAGATCCCGACGGGACTTGAAGGTAAGGCTTGGAAGGGCGGCAACAAGCAGGACTGGGTGAGTGATCACGCCAGCACGATCTTCCTGGTGATTGCCGGATCAGGATTTATCGGGTTGATCATTGCGTTTGTTGTGAGCGCGATGAAGGACGACTGAAGCTCGCAGTACCCGATAAGCAAAAACACCCGGCGATACCGGGTGTTTTTTATTTGAGCGATGAGGGGCTAGTCGGACGACTTAGCAGCTTCCACTTTCGCGGCCTTCGCGGCTCGGCGACAGGCGCCTACCGGATGGCGGCTGCCATCGTCGTGATAGCACATGCCATCACCGCCGTTCTCACCAGTGCAGTGGCCTGCACACTCGTGGGCGGGAAGCGGTGTCTCTGAAATTATAGGCACGTCAAGAAGTTTCATAGCCCTATTATCGCAGACGAATTGCCTATCGGTGAAATATCACCATTTTCGTCTCGGTCATCTCCCCGATTGCATACGTGGGACCCTCTTTCCCAAGACCGGAGTCTTTGAGGCCGCCATACGGCATCATGTCGGCCCGGAATGCCGTGCCGCCGTTGATGTTGAGGTTGCCGGACTCCACTTCCAGCGCGAAACGCATTGCGGTATCGATGCTCTCCGTGAAGATCGCCGCTGCCAATCCGAATCGGGTGTCATTGGCCATCGCAATTGCCTCATCGACTCCGTTGGCGCGGGCCACCAGCACTGCGGGGCCGAACAACTCTTCGCGATAAGCCTTCATGTCTGCTGTGGCATCCGCGATGATCGCCGGGCTCATCATTGCGCCTTGCCGATCGCCGCCTGTAAGCAGTGATCCACCGCCTGCGACTGCCTCGTCCAGCCACTCGCCGACGCGCACTGCATCGCTCTCGCGCACCATGGGCCCCATCACCGTGTTGTCGACGGACGGATCGCCTGCTGTAATGGCTTCCACCGCAGGTTTCAACGCGTCCAGGTAATCGCCATATGCTTTACTGTCTACGATCACGCGCTGTGTTGAGATGCAGACCTGGCCAGCGTTTGAGTAGCCGCTCTGCACGGTTGCAGCCGCCACTTTGTCCATATCAGCGTCCGGCATCACCACCAGCGGCGAGTTAGAGCCAAGCTCCATGGTGACCTTCTTGAGGCCGGCGGTACGAGTGATGTGTTCGCCCACTTCCTGTGAGCCAGTAAATGTCACTTTGCGAACGGATGGGTGCGCGACCAGCGTGTCGCCAATTGCTCCACCAGGCCCGGTGAGGCACTGAATCGATTCGGCAGGAGCGCCAGCATCGAGTAGTACTTCCACCAGCTTGAGTGCTGAAAGAGGCGTGTCTGAAGCGGGCTTCAGCACCACAGAGTTACCAGCGGCCAGCGCAGGCCCGACTTTGTGTGCGACAAGGTTCAGCGGGAAATTGAACGGACTGATAGCGGCCACTATGCCTACCGGAACTCGTATCGTGAAACCGAATTTTGTTCCGTTACCGGGTGAGGCATCGAGCGGAATGGTCTCGCCGCGCAGGCGTTTCGCTTCTTCCGCCGACCATGTCAGCGTCTGAACGCAGCGGTCGACCTCAGTTCGGGCCTCGTTGATGGTTTTGCCTTCTTCAGCAGAGAGAGTAGAGGCGATGTCTTCTTTACGCTCATTAGTTAGCGCGACTGCCTTCATGAGAAATTCGTAGCGGTCCAGTGCAGACAGTTGCTGCATCTGTTGGAAGCCTCGTTCGGCACTCTTCACCGCCAGGTCAATATCTTCGATGCCGGCGCGAGGCACCGTGTCGATTGGCTGGCCTGAATAGGGATTGAGCACCTCAACCGACTGATCACGGTCCACCCATTCGCCGCCCAGATACATTCTCATAGTGAGGCCTCCCTATTACCGAATTGCCGACTTCGGGTCTGCATTGTTCCTGGGGCGGAGTATACCCCCGCTGGCGTAACCATTTTGTGAAGTAATTGCCGGGTCGATACTCCCCGTGCTAGGTTGGTTCTCCTTAACAGACAAAACTTAGGAGATCCGAATGGCCAAAATTGCACTTATCGGCGCAGGTAGCGTTGTATTCACCAGGCGACTGCTGCAGGACGTTGTAACCACACCGGCGTTGCAGGGTGCTGATATCGCTTTGATGGACATCGATACGGAGCGACTTGACCTTATTCGTGACTTTGGCGCGAGGCTCGTAAGTGATGCGGGTTCAGGTAACACCATCACGGCTACCTCGGACCGCAGAGAAGCTCTTGAGGGCGCTGATTACGTGATCTCAACGATTCGGGTTGGGGACGATCTCCGAATCGACCAGGGCATCCCCATGGAGGCTGGCGTGAATCAGTCTGTGGCAGACACTATTGGCCCCGGCGGCGTGTTCAAAGCGCTGCGGACTGTGCCGGTGCTGTTGGAGATTTGCCACGATATCGAAGAGGTGGCTCCAGACGCCTGGCTGCTCCAGTACACGAACCCTATGGCGATGGCATGCTGGGCGATTAATGAGGCGACGGAAGTAAAGACCGTGGGGCTGTGCCACAGCGTCCAGCGGACGACACAGGTGCTGGCTGACTACATTGGCGCGCCGCACGATGATGTCTGGGCGTGGGTCGCGGGCATCAATCACATGGCCTGGTTTCTGCGATTTGAGCGCGAAGGCAAGGATGCCTACTCGGCGCTCTGGGACGCGTTGGATGACGATGACACGTACGCCAAAGATCCGGTGAGATTCGAAGTCATGCGGCACTTCGATAATTTTGTGACTGAGTCCACGCGACACATGTCTGAGTACGTGCCTTACTTCCGGGTCAACCCGGATAGGATCCACGAGTTCAACTTGGATGAGGTTGAGGTCGATCTGGCACGGCTTGAGAAGCGCAACGAAGAGTATTTCGACACGATGCGGCAGGAAGTTAAGGGTGACGCTCCGCTGAAGGCCGAGCGATCAGACGAGTACGCCTGCCGGATCATGGGCGCGATGGAGTCTGGCGAGTCGACGGTGATCAATGGGAATGTCTACAACGACGGACTGATCTCCAATCTGCCTTCGCAGAGTTGTGTGGAGGTTCCTTGCCTCGTGGACAAAGGCGGTTTGCACCCGATGCAAATTGGCGAATTGCCACCACAGTTGGCAGCGTTGAACATGTCAAACATTGCCGTTCAAGAGATGGCAGTACGGGCCGTGTTGGAGCGTAGTAAAGATGACGCTCGCCACGCGGTGATGCTGGATCCGCTGACTTCAGCGGTACTGTCGCTGCAAGAGATCGACGATATGTTCGAAGCTATGTGGGCCGCCCACGGAGACGCCCTAGCCGCCTATGACTAACCCCCCAACTCCGTTGGTGGACATAGAAGACATCATCATCATGACACCGCAAATCGATGGCTGATCAGGCGCGCGAGCGAATGGAGTGTCCTGCCCACGCGGGTGAATAAGAAGACCTGGACTGCCAGAGTCAGGAAGTTGGCATTTCCCCCGCCGGAGAGTCAAAGAAATGGTGTGACCCTCCTGGTGATCTCAGATGATAAGTCTGAGCAAGCGGATTCTAGACGCCGCCGGATATGAAGAGATGATTGAAGCCAATCCAGACAACGTCACGGATACGATGATCGGAAAGAGGCCTGATGTCGTAATCCTTGATCTGGGGATGCGCCGCTTTGGCGGAAAAAACATCCTGCGACAGTTGAAGGGTGACTCAATGACGCTCCGGGCTGAGCGCGCTGCATAGAGAGCCACTGCACGCGCTAAGAAGTCTCGGGGCAAAGTGGCACGTCCGGCACGCAGACAGCGCGCATCCAGTCGATAGGCCCGATCGAAAGGAAGAATTTCCGATGAGGTACACCTTCGTACCGATGATGGACGAGCAGGCGCAGGCCGTCGCAGCCTGGAAGTACGAGGGCATTTACGCGTTCTACGACTGGACCGCAGATGTCGACGATCTTGCTGAGCTGTTAGACCCAGTGCAGAGGGAGCGAGAGCGGTATCACGCCGTGTTGGATGACCGCGGAGAACTGGTCGGGTTCTACGGGTTCAACGTAGACGGAACCACCGTCGAGTTCGGACTAGGTCTCAGACCTGATTTAACAGGGCAGGGTTTGGGTTCTAAGTTCCTGAGCGACTGACTTGACTACGCAAGGGAAAACGAACACCCCGCAGCGTTTCGGCTACGAGTTGCAGCGTTCAATGAGCGAGCGATACGAGTGTACGAGCGCGCTGGGTTTGAGCGCGTACGCGAGTATCGGCACAAGAACGCCGGGCGCGAATGGGACTTCATAGATATGACTCGACCAGCGTAACCCTCAAGTCGTTGCTATCTCCAAACCGCATCGTGTTGAATACTTACCGAGCAGCCTCAGAATGACGGTGGGGAAGGAGGCGCAACACGATTACTCATCACTTCGATAGAGTTACTCCTCGAACGAAAAGCTCCGCTCAACAAACAACACAGGAATCAGAAAACTGCCTGAGACACAGCAAATCAACGTAGCCGCTCAGTCTATCGCCAAAGGTAAGTGGGACATCGTCGATGCGCCTTACCCGGAGATGAAGCCGGATGATGCGCTGGTGCAGTATGAGATCGCGTCCATCTGCGGCAGCGATCTGCACATCGTCAACGGGGGCTGGAACGTGGATCAGTGGCCGCTGGCGCCGGGGTATCCGGGTCACGAGGGCGTGGGCAGGGTTATCGACACCCGCTCAGACGATCTTGCCGTGGGCGATCGGGTGCTTGCCGTGCCGCATATCTGGAACTCGTTTGGGTTCGCTCGCTACCAGGCAGTCGATGCGCCGCATCTGATGAAGCTGCCTGACGAGGGTGATGCCGGCGAGATATCGCTCGCGCAGCAGCTTGGCACCGTGATCTTCGCCGCGATGAAGCTACCGCAGGTTTTCGGGCAGACGGCGGTGGTGATGGGGCAGGGCAGTGCAGGTCTCTTCTGGGACTTCGTGCTGAAACGTCTCGGTGTCGAGCAGGTTATTTCCATTGAGCCGGTAGCCCACAGGCGGGAGCTAGGTCGCAAGTACGGCGTCGATACGACGATAGACGTGACGGGCGATGCGGCGACGCAGGCCGTGAACGACCTCACGGGCGGCAAGGGCGCTGATCTGGTGATCGAGGCGGTGGGTAGCACGCCAACCCTCAGCCAGGCGTTCCACGTAGCCCGAGACGAAGGCCAGGTCGTGCTATTTGGCCTCCCAGAGGGCAGTGGCAAAGTTCCCTTTGACTTCGATACGTGGTTCCGCAAGCGCATATCGGCCTACACCCGGCTCGGCGCCCAGGATGAGCCGGGTCTTGCCAGCTTTGCGCAGGCGCTGGACTGGATTGTCTCAGGGCAGATAGATGTTGGACCGGTAATCTCACACCGCTTCCCCGGCACCGAAACCCAACACGCATTCGACGTGGCTCAGGCCCGAGAAGAAGGCGTAGTCAAAGTAGGCCTAGAATTCTAAGGTGCCTGCCGCACGGGCACTTGAAAGCGCTGGCGTTACCTTCGGATGACGGGTGGCGCATTAGTAGCTGCCCTGTCGTTTTCCGGCAGGACCGTCGTCTGGGTAGGTGAAGATGATCTCGGCGTATTTGCGGAACGTCTCCCGTTCCTCGAACCCTGGTGTGAAGTCGAATGTCCGAGGAACTTCTATCTTGGCTCCCGTTTCAATCGCCCTGAGATAGCCTAAATTCACATCTATCCAAAATATCGTTGCCCCAGACTTGGATAGAGGTGCGGTTGAGCGATAGCCAGTTACCAGTTTTTCACCGCGAAAGTGCGTACCAAGTTCTTCAAAGCGGGCAATCTGCAGGTAAGTGTCCGTCGACCAGCGATTTGGCCCCCGCCCAAGCGCCTCAGAAATAAAATCTAGAACCAGCTTGTGAACTTCTGCGCCGGACGTATCGCGCGCCACGAACCCTGGTTGGCCTGAAGTGATCTGGCCGTCTGAAGCGGCAACCGTTATCACTGATGCCGGTACTTCGATGGGGTCAGGAACATCAAATCCAATTCCGTCTACCAAGCTGGCTCGCTCTCCTGGGCTGAATACACGATTCAGGAAAAATGGGTCGACTACCTGCTTCTCCGTTGAAAACTTCAGATCAAACGCGCTTGGACCAACGAACTCCCCCGATACTTTTGAGGAACTTCCATGGATGAGTACGGGTGCCGTTGGATCTAAAGGCACGGGAGGACGCGCATTGGTGGATTGATACTGGCTCTACGCATCAAACTCACCAATGATTTTGAACTGGTCGATCGAATGAAGATGCGCGAAGGCCGCTGCAATTACATCGTTGAAAGTAGATCCTCGCCTGGGCCGTGGCGTTGAATCGGACTCATCGATGATTTCGGTACTAGTGAAAGTACCCGTCCCTTCAGACTCATCGTCCAGAATCAGCACAATCGCCGCCGTTGCGAATGCAATTGCCATCACCGCTACAGCCACTGCCGCGATTATCACCGTCCGCCGTGAGCGGGGTGATTGCGGGGGTGATGTGAAGGTTGATTGCGCCATGTTGGGGCGCTCCTGATGCCAGTTGCTGGTATAACAGGGAATCGACGAACTCGATTTGGAGTTCAGTCACTAAGAATTATATCCGATATTACTAAACACAACCGATATTTAACTAATAATCCAACTCAGGAGAAGTAGATGACAGAAGGCAACGAGCTTTCGCTCAAGGGCAAAATCGCATTTGTCTCGGGTGCGTCAAAGGGCATTGGCGTCGCGATCGCAGAAGCATATGCCGAAGCCGGCGCTGACCTTGTGCTGACCGCACGCGACGTTGACGGGCTGAAGGATATCGCTGACTCATGTAAAGCGCTGGGCGCAAAGGTATCCACCCACCGGGCGGAGATGGCGGATGCAGACGCCGTGATCGCGCTTGGCGCTGAAGTTCTTGGCGAGTGGGGGCGGGTAGACGTCCTCGTGAACAACGCCGGGCTGACGATTCCGCAGTCGATACCCGATCTGGGCCTCGATGAGTGGAACACGACCATGAACGTCAACTTACTGGCACCGGTGTTGCTGGCACAGGCGTTCGCACCGGGCATGGTTGAGCGAGGCCACGGCAAGATCATCAACGTGGCCTCAAGGGCTGGCTTACGCGCCATCCCAAACAACGTGGCGTACAGCGCATCCAAGGCTGGGATTCAGATGGCCACGAAGTCGATGGCCGTGGAGTTTGGGGCGCATGGTGTGCAGTCCAATTGCATCTCGCCAACGGTCATTCTGACGCCAATGGGCGAGGCGATCTGGACGCCCGGACCGCGCACGGACTACAAACGATCTCGCATTCCTGCTGGTCGGTTTGGTGAGGCGCATGAGGTAGCTGACCTGGCGCTGTTCCTGGCGTCGCCAAAGTCGGACTTCCTGAACGGTACGATCATTCCGTTGGACGGTGGCGAGGGTGCGAACTAATTCATGAAAGCACTGGTGCTGAACAGGCCGCTTGATCTGGAGATAGCGGAGATTCCTGATCCGGGTGATCCACTCGCAGGAATGGTACGCGTAAAAGTCGACACCGTTGGTATCTGCGGCAGCGACGTTCACTACTACGAACACGGTCGTATTGGCGACTTTGTGGTCGAGAAGCCGATGGTCCTCGGGCACGAGACTGCGGGTGTTGTCGAGGCGGTTGGTAACGGCGTCGATGACCTCGTTGTCGGGGACCTCGTCGCAATGGAGCCGGGCGTCTCTTGCGGCAGTTGTAGCTACTGCGATTCGGGGCGCTACAACCTGTGCCCGGACATGGCGTTCTGGGCCACGCCGCCTTACGACGGCTCGCTCGCGGAGTACGTGGTGCATCCCGCGAAGTGTACGTTCAAACTCCCACCGGGGATGACTCTGGAAGATGGCGCACTCATGGAGCCTCTTTCGGTCGCCGTACATGCCATCAAGCGTGCCGGGGTGAATGCTGGTGACGCGATAGCGATCACTGGCGCAGGTACGATTGGCGCGGTATGCGTACTTGTGGCGAAGGCGGCAGGCGCATCTCGGATCATCGTGGCTGATGTTGTATCGGAACAGTTGGAACGGGCATTGGCTCTTGGAGCAGATTCGGTCGTGGACGTTAGGACTGACGGCCTGAGCGAGGACTTTGACGTGGGATTGGAGGCCTCAGGGCATTCTGATTCGCTGCCCAGGCTGATCGATGGCATTAGCGCTGGTGGGCGTATCGCTATCGTAGGAATTTCCGGAGAGAACCTCAGTTTCGACTCAGTCACAGCGGGCGTGAAGGAATTGGATATTCACGGTGTGTTCAGGTACGCCAACGCCTACGCAGCGGCTATCGAGTTGGTGGCATCTGGCCAGATCAACGTCGCTCCTCTTGTGACTCACAGATTTCCGTTTGCAGACGCAATCGAAGCTTTCGATTACGCACGCTCTCCATCACCGGGAACTGGGAAGGTCCTGATCAAGCTTTAGACGCGAAACGGCCCCGGAATTTTCCGGGGCCGCTCACTTTGATCACCAGCGTCAATCGCTTTGATCAAATTCTCTAACTTATCAGTTCAGGTCCATCACCGTGTCGAACTGCGACGGGGTTGAGCGCTGGATGTTCAGCACTGCGCCTGATGGCGGCTTCATCTCAATTGTGAACTCATCGTTCGTGGTCAGAACCGTGGCGGTTGAGTACATGCCACCCTCTGTGGTCTGGTACGCAATAGAGCCGGCGGTGCCGATCGCTGTGGCGTTTGCTCGGTTGAGCAGCCAGACAGTGATCTCTGCCTTCTCATTGTCCTCAAGGAGATTGTCACCGTCGTTGTTGCCAAGCCAGGCAACGGTCCACGGCATGTCATTGAGGACCTGGTTCTTGTCTACGTACGAGATTACCGTTACGGACTCGGCGCTCGCAACGACTGTTGGGTCTGTACCGGAGTCGGTAGCAGCGTAGTCAGCGGTCAGGTCGACCGGCTCGCCTGCGATGGGGTTCGATACAACGAACGTAACCTTGAAGACGGTTGACGTTGAGTCAGCAAGGACGCCCTTGTAGGCGACGACGCTGCCTCGTGGCTCGATGGAGCTCTGCGCTTCCTCGATGCCTGCGAATACGGTTTCCTTGCTTCGCTCTGATGCAAAGATACCTGTCGAAAGTACTGTGAAGGCAAAGACCGACGCCACGACCACAAATGCGATCAGGATGATGGGGGTCTCCAGTCCAGTTATTCCGCGCTGGTCAGCAGCCGGATTGCTCTTGAGTCTCAATATAATTCTCCTCGTTGTCCGCGCCTATCGCCAGTGCTATCGACGGGATATACCGGTTTGGAGTTACGCACTGCGCGTTCTCCTCTTTCCATTAGCACAACGTTAGAACTGCGTATGAGCTGCGTATATGGTGCTAGCCAGATAGTCGGGGGAGGAGAACACACACTCGATTTGACGCAGAATAGCGCGCTTGTTACGGGTGACTATGAGCGCGGAGCGAAGTGCCCCTGTAGTTGGCTGTACAGCTCGTTGAACCGACCGTAGGCACTTTGATACGCGTCGGAGTGAGCGCGATTGGGCGTTCCTGTTTCACCGCGCGTTACCCATTTCGCTGTCACTTCTGATGGCCGGTTGAACTGCCCGGCCGCGCATGCCGCAAGGATGGCCGCACCATACGGCGAACCGGAGCTTTCCACTGGCGTGAGCGGCACGTCGAATACATCTGCGACCATCTGCTGCCAGAACGTCGACCGCATCCCTCCGCTTGTTCCGATCAACTCGGTTGGAGTCTCAGTCTGCGCCAGGATCAACTGGTAGGAGTCGAAGAGCGAGAATGTGACTCCTTCGATCACTGAGCGCGTCATGTGTGCGCGGGTGTGGCCCGCGTGGAGACCTATGAACGCGCCGCGAGCATCAGCGTTGGCGTGGGGTGTTCGGTTGCCCGTGATGTAGGGCAGGAATGTGAGGCCATCTGAACCCGGCGACGTGTCGGTTGCCTCTGTTACTAGTTCATCGAATGACTTCGTACCGCAGATTTGCTCGCGCCACCACGCCAGTGCTGATCCAGCCGCCAGCACCACGCCCATCAGATACCATGCATCTGGCTCAGCGTGGTTGAACGTGTGCAATCGGAGGCCCGGATCTACCGCCGGGTTTGGGATTGGCGCGACCACTGTGCCACCGGTGCCAATGCTGATCATCGCTGTTCCCGGTGTGGTGACGGCTGAGCCAATCGCCGCTGCCGCGTTGTCAGCCGCACCTCCGGCTACTGGAATTCCTGCGGGGATGCCAAGTGCATCAGAGGCCGCTTGTGTGAGCGTACCGGAGACTTCGTGTGATGCCACAATCTCGGGAAGCCATGCCTCCGGTATATCCATCATCGCCAGCGCCTCGCTGGACCACCGACTCTCAGTGATATCGAACATCAGTGTTCCCGCTGCGTCGGATGGGTCCATGGCCTTCACGCCTGTGAGTTTCAGCCGCACGTAGTCCTTGGGCAGAAGGACGTGCGCGATTCGCGCGTACTCGTCTGGCTCGTGATCCCTCATCCAGAGAAGCTTTGGCGCGGTGAAACCTTCCAGCGCCGGGTTGCCGACCAGGTCACGCAGCCCGTCTCTACCGAGCCTCTCTTCGATCTCCCGGCACTGAGCGGCCGTTCGGGTGTCATTCCAGAGGATGGCAGGGCGAATAATTTCATCGTTCGAATCAAGCGCGACAAGGCTGTGCATCTGGCCGGAGAGGCCGATCGCCTTGATGTCCACCGCATCGGAAAGAGTGCCCATTGCCTGTCGCACGGCGGCGATCACACCATCCCACCAGTCCTTTGGGTTTTGTTCTGACCACCCGGGGTGAGGAACAGAGATCGGCATTGGCGCATCGCCTTCGCTGATGACCTTGCCTCCAGTGTTTACCACGAGTACTTTGATGGCCGTGGTACCAGCATCTACACCCAGATATGCTTCCAAAATCACCCCTTTTACGGCGTGCTATTAGTAGATATGTTGTGAACGAATCATGCCACACATCGTCAAACGCAGAGTACACATGATGGCTTTTGTCATCATGGCCATCGCACTGACAGCGCTTCCTGGATGCCTGGGAGGAGGAGCCAGTGTTGATAACGCGCGGGCTGCAGAGTTTCAGGTCGCCGCAGAGGCGTGGACGATAGGTATTGAGGCGCTAACACTAGAACTCAGGAAGATTCAGGATGAGGATTCAGCGTTCAGGACATTGGCAGCGGTACGCGCTCAGGTCAGAGAGCTTCAGGCCGCGATCGAGCCACTTGGTGAGTTGGATGACAACGACGCCAGTTATATCGAGAGCAAATACGGCAAGCAACTTAGAGAACTATGGCCGCCGTTCGGTGGTGAGGTTCAGCGGGTGACAATCACCGGCGGTATTCCCACGGAAATCGCAGAGCTACTGCGGGAGATTCCTACGTTCGGACCGCGCTAGTGCGGCGTGATCACATATAGAGGTCGAGTTGGCCGCCACCATGAAGCTGCAAACCCGGTTCGCCGCCGCCTGCGCCAGTTTCCGCTGCTGGTGACTGGAACTCTGACGATAGCCTGAACCCTTCAGGTGTGTGTTCAGACGCATACTCGATCGCTGATCGGCCAACCTGCACGAAGTGATCACCCGTCCAGAGTTGCTTCTGCGTGGCATCGCCGCGGCGCGTCAGCGTCACGGCCAGCGGCACTCCCGCAGCATTCGCACGATGCAATGAGATGTTGCCATTCTGCGTGATTAGCGGCCCGGGAGAGTCGCGCGGCTCGCCAGCTCCAGAGACAACGTGAAGGTGCGCGTGTTCCTGGCTTTGATGCGCTGACTTGCCAAAGTTTGAGATAAGCCGGAACCCTTCCGGGCAAAGCGACTCGCCAAGTACCACCCCCAATCGGGCTGCCTCGTTGAGAAGGTCTCCGGTCCAGTATTCACCTTGCATAACGTGCGAGCGTGGAACGACCAGAAGCATCACCCTGGCCCAATCGAGCCTGTTGTGGAACGCAACTAGATCCGGGTGATTCAGAAGTTTGCCATCGTCGTCGACCCGATGCTCAAACTTTGCCGGAGACTGCCCCGCCACGATCTCGCAGAACACGCAGCCGTTCTGCTTGCGCGTATCCGACCCCGTCATTCGCGGTAGTCGGGCGCAGAGATCGGCAGTATTGTGACCACGCGCTGGTCTTTCAACCGGGAGGCAATGGCGTCCGTAAATGTCGTCTGGCGTCGGCCACGCCCGCTGGATGAGTTCGTTGAATCGCTGTCTAGCAGCAGGCGGGTTGTGATCACCGTGGGTAGCCGGTTGTTGTGGCGATAGACGATGAGTTGGTAGAGCTTCTCTTCGGCCCACGGGCTGGAGCTTTCGCCACCAAGGTCGTCAAGAATGAGTAAATCTGCAGTTTTCACCTGTTCAAACAGAGTGTCGTAGCTGACAGTGCTGTTGGGCGCGTATGCCCGTCTGAGATGGTCAAGTAGGTCTGGCACAAAACGAAATAGTACGGACTCTCCGAGCGCAATCCGCTCGCGTGCAATGGCCACCGAGAGATGGGTCTTGCCTGTTCCCGTGCCGCCCATGAGCAGCAACCAGCCTTGAGGTTCATCAGCGAACGCTTTGCAGGCGTCTAGCGAGAAACGGAGCGTGTCCTGATCCGCGGGTGAAGCCGATCTGCCACGGGGCGTGAAGAGACCGAATGTCATCGAATCGTACAGAGCCTTCGGCACACCAGAGTCTTCAAGTCCAGGGGCGTAGCGCGCCGACTCTAGCCGATGCACCTGACTCAGGATCATGTCGAACATACGAGTCCGAATGCGCTCATCGAGCGTCGCCTCATCCACCGAAGTCACCAGGATGGTTGGCGCTCTGCCGTTGAAGCGGTAGCTCAGGATACGGTCGACCTTTTCGTTGGCCCAGTTGGTCATCGTGCCTACACCGATGTCATCAAGGACCAGCACTGGAGCCATCACAATCTGGCTGATGATGCTGTCCGGTGTGATCTCGTTTTCGCCATCGAAGGCAGCGCGAAGGTGATCAAGCAGTTCGGGTACTGAGACGTAGAGTGCTGCCTTTTCGTTCTCTACAAGCTGGTTGGCCATTGCCGCAGCAAGGTGCGTCTTGCCGGTGCCGCTTGGTCCAAGCAAAACAAACCAGCCCTGCGGGTCGGTTGAAAACGCCCTTGCTGCATCAGCGGCAGAGCGGAAACTTGCAGATTCAACATGCTCCACGCGCCCGCGCTCTTCAAGGTTCGCAAACGTGAGGCGTTCAAGTGAGCCAAGCTGACTGTAGCGACGCAGAGACGCGCCAACGTTGGCACCCCATACGCGCTCCTGGCACTCGCACGGCGCAACTGTGCCGAACTCGGGCGTGCCCATATCGGCTTCTACCGCGATCCATCGGCGCCCTTCGCAAATGTCGCAATCGGGGGCGCTGGGATCCTCTACTCCGTCCGCCTTGTCAGGTGCGCCGGGCGTACTTGGCGAAAGCCTTTCGGAACTCTTCTTGCCGAAGCTCCTCAGGATCTCGTCGAGGCTCTCCATCCTCCCTGCCTTCCGTCTGCCACCGCTCAAGGATGGCTGTCACATATCCCCAGTTTCGTGCGTTGTTTTCGACCGCTATGGTGATTGCTTCACGGAGCCACGACTCCGGATGCGCCTCCACCGCTTCGGTCAATCGTTCCGCGATGAGTGGCGTCAACGCGCCAATGTTCTGTTCATAAAGTTCGTAGATTCCAGGTCGGTCCGACGGTGAATCCCACGTCTCTGGAGCGGCGCTGACGATGTCACGAACTGGAATTCCAGATCGTGACACAGCGTCGCGCTCATCCTGAGTGTTGATTACATACGTAGCAGCGTCACGATCCCCAACGCTCAGAAATATACCTCGTGCGGCCAGCGAATCGAGCGCTCGATGGAGTTCGGTCACCAACTCATCACCAGAAAGTGAAATCGCGTCTGACACGAGACTATCAGCGCTGAGTTCGTCGACGCTGACGGGGCGAGGTGCACCCTTTTTCCGATTGATATGCCAGAGCGTCCGCATCAATATCTTCAGCTCGTTTGGATCATCAATATCTGCCAGAAGCTGACCGAAGACGGGTGCGGGAACTGGCACCCAATCCATGTTGGGTGAGAATGGCCCAGTTACGCTCATACGCGCTCAGGCGTAGACGCAGTCAGTCGCGCCGCGTCCACGAATCTTGCGAAGTTGTCTTGCACCGCAAGCATCACGGAGTCAGTTGGACCGTGCCGATGTTTTGCAACGATGATTTCAGCCAGGTTGTGCGGGTACGGTTGACCGGGGTTGGTGCGCGCCCACTCATCCTCATCCGTGTACTTGTCCTCACGGTGGATGAACATCACAACGTCTGCGTCCTGCTCAATCGAACCACTGTCCCGAAGGTCAGAAAGCTGTGGCCTGTGCTGTGTGCGCTGCTCAATGGCACGGCTCAACTGCGAAATAGCGACCACCGGGATATTCAGGTCTCTGGCGAGCCCCTTCATGGAACGTGAAATTTCGCTGACTTCCTGCACACGATTCGCGTCACCCCGACTGCTGCGGCCTTCGATGAGCTGCATGTAGTCCACTATGACCATGTCCAGTCCGTGTTCCATGGACAAGCGTCTGGCCTTGGAGCGAATCTCCACCACGGTCTGCAACGGCGTGTCGTCCACCCAGATTGGGAGGTCAGAAAGGTGACCGATGGCGTCAGCGATACGGGCGTCTTCTGTCTCACCAGTCAGGCGCATTCGCAGTCGATGTGTGTCCACCTGAGACTCTGCTGAGAGCAGGCGAAGAGCAACCTGCTCACGCCCCATCTCAAGGGAGAAGATGCCTATGATCATTCCAGTTGCAGCGGCGTTTCGTGCAATATTCAGTGCCACCGTCGATTTACCGATCGATGGGCGTGCGGCAAGCACCAGCATGTCCGAGCGTTGGAGTCCACCTAGGAGCCTGTCCAGATCTCTGAAGCCGCTCATGACAGGCTGGTTTGAGAGGTCCGTAGGGTCGGCAAGACTGGGGTCGTTCTCAAGATAAGTGTCGAAGACCTCGCGCAGTGGCGTGAAGTCTCGAGATGCCTGACCCGACCGAATGCTGAAAAGAACGTTTTCGGCCGCGCTCAGCGCGTTGTCGATATCAGGATTGTCTTCGTAGCCGATATCGGCAATGTCATCAGCCGCAGCGATCAGCCGACGCATCGTGGCAGTGCGATGGACCAGTCGTCCGTAGTGCTCAATGTGGACCGACGTTGGGACGGCGGAAATCACATGGGCAAGAAAGGCGCTGCCGCCAACCTGTTCTATCTGGTTGGCGGACTCAAGCTCATGCGCAACGGTGACCTGGTTGATGGCCTCACCGCGATTAAAAAGCTCAAGAACGGCTTCATAACACCAGCGATTCCGCTCCCGGTAAAAGTCGTCCGGAAGCAGGAATGATGAGACCTGGCCTAAAGTTTCGCCATCGATAAGCAGAGAGGCGATAACCGACTCTTCTGCGCGTATGTCGTGAGGGGGAAGTCTGTCTGAGAGCAAAAACCGCTAGCTTTGGGGTGTGTCCTCGGAATCCCCATCACCAGAGTCTGATGACTTGTCAGTGCCTGCTTCTGCTTCTGGGGCAGCATCTTCTTCAGCAGTGGCTTCATCAACTGCGGCCAGCGCTTCGTCAACGCTCACCGGCTCTTCATCAATCAAGAATTCAGAGCCGTCAGTCTCGCCTTCTACATGAAGTTCAATGTCACAACCCACCTCTTCAAACAGCTTGATGGAGAGTTTTACAACTCCCAGCGTTCGAATTGGCTCCGGGATGCGGATGCCTCGACGATCAATCTTTCGTGCGATCATCTCAGAGACCTGGGCGGCAATCAGTGTGTTGGTGACAGAGCCGTACAACCTTCCGGTTGGGCCAGACCGCATCTTGACGATTACGGGCCGGGTTGAAAGCTCGTCTGCAACAACCTGCCAGTCCTCGGCCTCTTTGAGACGACGCTCAGCCGCAGCCGCACGGAGAGATTCCGCCTGCTGTAGCGCGCCTTTAGTCGCCAACGTAGCCTTCCCGTGTGGGATCAGGTAGTTGCGACCGTAGCCGTTTTTGATCTCTTTAACGTCGCCCGCTCGATGGTTGGGCGCGACATCTTCCAGAAACAGAACTTGCACTTTGAGGATTCCTTACGTCCGGCGAACACAGTTGTTCGCACAAGACGAGACTATCTAAACCGGCTTGAATTTCTAAGAGCGTCGTGGCCCAAGATACTTGGGATGTCCCCAGGTTTCTGACGCGGTAATGACTTTGCTCTCCCCATTATCCACAATTTTGGGACTGCCGTGGAGAAGAAGAAATATGGATTGGCGCGCGATGTGGGTTAATTCGGGGTGTTTTCGCGGAAATGGGGGGCGGAACGCGGTGATCTGGGTGCGGTTACGGGCATCCGCGCGTGGCCACAGATCGCACACTCACGCCCTCATCTTCTCTTCGGTAGCGGCGGGTCTAAGACCTGCTTCCGGGGACGCGAGCGTGATGATGTTGTAGGTGCGTGCGAAGAGCGGGTCTTAGACCCGCCGCTACCGCGTGAGCTGCGGATGGATGCCACGTCACATCAACCAAAGATGCCCCACGGCTGTACTCAGTGCACAGCGCAGCTGCTACCGCGCGTTGATGACCAGCTTCTGGTGGGTAGCCTCTGACTTCATGAGCCGATAATCCGTCATGTTGCGATACGGATCGTAGATGATCAGCGCTATCACCTGGTGATCTCCGGCTCATCAGGAAGCGTGACGGTGGTGTCGAGAGCGATCATATCCCCGGCGGCCACATCGGCGACATGCACCGTATCGCCGTTAAACGGGACGAGTTTGTAATCCATGAAGAGCATGAGCGCCTGTGCAGAAGCTCTCATCCCCTCAAAGTAGCTTGACCAGGTCTTAAACGTGTACTCGCTACCAGCTTGACCTTCGCCATTTTGAGACGGTTTTCGCCGAGGTAATGGGCCGCTCCTGCGCGCGAAAAAATAGTCATCCCGTTGGATCCGTTTTCCGACGGTGGCGCGATGCCAACGCTGTCCACTGACAAGACTCGCGCTGGCGTCTCATCGCCACCTACCACCAGCCTGACGCGTCGCTGATCCGGATGAGAGTCCAGGACACGATAATCGTCTAGCGTGCGGAGGGCCGGTTCAATGGGTTCATATCCGTAGCCGCTGTAGGGGTGTGGGAAGACCAGCAACGCGATGTCATGCGCACCGGCGGGGAAGCTGCCGAAATCGATGGGTATGGCCAGTCGCCGCCCAGGCAGCGTCTTGAACTCGTGGAGCAGGCCCTTCACCCCGTCCATTTCGAACTCAACTTGTTCATAGTCGACGATAGCGGTCACAAGCATGATTCCCTCAAACGCAGAGCGCGTTTCAAAGAACAGGTATGGGACAAAATTCTGCCCTACGTCCAGTGAAACTTCATCTGCTGAGGTCAGTGGGAAGGACACACCAGAGCCGACTGGGGTCGCCTCAGGGTCACTCGACCACAGCAACCCGGAACTGAAGCCATGAGAATTGCCTTGTTTGCCGCGCAGCGCTACAGCGGTATTTGAGAGTCCACGTATCCCAACATCTGGTGAGAGGGTCCGATGCTGGACTACCCCGTCCAGGAACTCGGGGCGCTCTGCGCCGGGTGCTGTGTCCCAGTCATACGCGTCGTAATAATCGGGTGGGGCAGAGAGGAATAGTTCTCCCTCTCCATAACGTTGAACCGTTACTGAGAAGGAAGATTCGGCAACTGATATCTCTACTTCGCCCGGATCAACAGTTGGTACAACTGGTGAAATTGGGACCGTTGGCAGGTCCACTTCAACATTGAATGTGCTCGCGGCATCCGTCCCACAGGCGAGAGCCAGACTGAGGCCGATAACCGCGGCGGGCACGGTGACTCGTCTGAATGTTCCGAAAGAGAATGTCATAGTGTTAGCAATTATCTACCAGTAATGGTCGGAAGGAATGTGTGTGCACTCCAGTGATTGATGCTTTTGATGCGGGAGGTGAAGCGGGGCGCTGACGTGGCGTGGGCGTGCGTGGATCCCGGATATCTCCGCTGAGCCTCCGATTCCGGGATGGCGGATAGCGGTGTGGCGGGACACGTTGGCCAGCAGCCAATTACACGCTCGCACTCATACGAGGCGAACATATCTTCGGTAGCGGCGGGTCTATGACCCGCTTCCGGGGACGCACACGTGATGACGCTGCAGCCCTTCATCGCGTGAGAAGAGCGGGGCTTAGACCCGCCGCTACCGCGTGAACGGCATCTGCGGTCTACGCGTCATCAACTGATGACCTCACCCGGCTGTACTCAGTGCACAGCGCAGCTGCTAGCCTCCGTCCAAATGATCCATCTTCGGATCAAGGTCCCAGCGGTACTCGTCTTCTGGACTCACCGCGCTTGCCCACGACTTCAGGACTGCGCCCTCGGCGGTTAACTGTTCTATCTGCTCTTTGACCAGTTCCGGATCCCACTCCCGCAGGACCAGATGCATCAGTTCGTCACGCTTCTCGGCATGCTCCGGCGTCGCCGCCAGATCCGTCATCTCGTGCGGATCATCTGCCAGGTTGAAGAGTTGCGGGTCGAAGCCGTGGTAGTAGCTGAGCTTCCAGTCTCCACGGCGCACCATGCGGTTCTGCCAGGCCTTATCGCCTTCAGAGTGCGCGGGGTCGCCGGGTTCCGTGCAGTATTCGACGAATATCGTGTCGTCCCACGTGTCGGCGCCTTGGCCGTTGATGATGCCGTTCATGGTGCGACCGCTTGAGCCGGGCAGCGCGGGCGCGTCGACGAGATCAAGGATCGTGGCGTTGAGGTCGATCTGGCTGACGACTCGCTCATTGCGCATGCCCTGCGGTAGCTGGTCGGGCCACGAGACGATCATCGGCACCCGTGCCGCCTCTTCGTAGAACGTCTGCTTCCACCAGAGGCCGTGTTCGCCCACCTGCTCGCCGTGGTCGGTTGTATAGACGATTAGCGTGTTATCGAGCAGGTTGTGGCGCTCCAGAACGCCGATGATCTGCCCCAGCATTCGGTCGAGACTGCTTGTGAGCGCCCAGTAGGCGGTGCGTGAGCGCTCGATCTCCTCGTCTGTCACCTCTTCGATGCCCGCATGTTTGCGCCACCACGCGATGTACGGGTGCGTCGATTCGGTGAGGGCTTCCGGATGATCGGGCGGTGGGACGCGGCCCTTGAAGTGATTGTAGTCGTCTTTTCGCGCGACAAACGGCTGATGAGGCAGCATGAGGCCAATTGCGACGCAGAACGGTTCGTCGGTATCGCCATCATCGAGCGCCGCCGCGTGCTTCTCAAGGAATTCGACCGCCGATGCCGTCACAGACTCATCGTGAACTTCGTAAGCACTCTGGCCGTGGCCTGACTTCTCCAGGCTGACCCTGCTGGGGCCTGCGGTTCCCTCCAGCGAGCCATGGTCGGCAGGGGTGCCGCCAATCATATTGGGGCCGTGATCGCCGACGTATCTCTCGGCGAACCCGTGCAGCTGATCCGTACCGTTGAAGTGCATTCGGCCAATCTGCACCGGCCTGTACCCCGCTGCGCCCAGCGAGTGGGCGAAGGTGGGAATGCCGGAGTCCAGGATGTGGCTATTGGTCCAGACTCCGTTTTCATGCGGCATGCGCCCAGACAGCATGGACATCCGCGATGGGACGCAGATTGGCGATGCGCAGTACGCGTTATCGAATATCACTCCACGCGATGCCAGCGCATCAAGCGTTGGCGTCTCGACCACGTCATCGCCATAGCAACCCGATACGAACGCGCTGTGCTGGTCTGACTGGATAAAGAGGATGTTGGGTCGGTCGCTCATTCGGCTTCAGCTTTCAGTATGGAGTTGTCGACGCGGCCTTCGCCGTTCAGACCGAACTCCTCGGCCAGCAACTCGTATGAGCGCTGGCGTTCTGCGTAGTCGTGGGTGATCGTCAGGACAATTACATCGTCCGTCTCGTACTGCTCTGCGAGGTCCTCGATCAGGCCTTTGACCGTCTCCGGGTCGCCTTCGACTGACTTCGCGCGTTGCTGTTCGATGAAGCCTTCATCGGCACCGCTAAAACTCATGGCCTTGATCTCTTCGACTGACGGCACGCCCTTCATTTCCTGGCCTTTATTGCGCATCAGCCGCATCACGTGCCGACACGTTCCGAGATCGTGTGCGCGTTCGGCTGTATCGGCTGTGATCGCTGAGATGCCAATGTTCACGCGCGGCTTGTCGAACCACTTTGATGGTTCGAAGTTATCGCGATACCACTTCACGAATCCCGGTCCGCCATCTTGAGATATGAAGTGAGCGAACGATAACGGAAGCCCCAGCTTGGCGGCGATGCCGACGCTGCCCATCGACGAACTGAGCAACCATGGGAAGGCAAACTCCGGCGCCGCCGGCATTGCGCGCAAGTTCCTGAACGGATGCTCGTCCGGGAACGTATCGGTCAGATATCGCATCAGGTCGTACACCTGCTGCGGGTACTTCTCCGTCGGGTAAGAGTTGGGGCCGGGCTGAAGCGCGTAGGATGCCACCTGATCGGAGCCGGGAGCACGCCCGAGGCCCATATCGACGCGACCGGGAGCCAGCGCCTCAAGCATCCGAAATTGCTCGGCCACCTTAAGGGGGCTGTAATGCGAGAGCATCACACCGCCAGAACCAATTCGGATATTGTTCGTCCGTATGCTCATGGCCGCGAGCAGGATTTCCGGGCTGGCATCTGCAAGCGTGCCGGAGCTGTGGTGCTCCGCCAGCCAGTAGCGGGTGTAGCCCAATCGGTCGGCCAGTTCAGCCAGGTCCAGCGTCGCCTGAACTGCTTCGTGCGCAGTTTTGCCGACGCTTATTGGGGATTGATCAAGGACTGAGAGTTTCAAGTTAGGTTCTAATTCCAGGCTGATTTCAATTTTTGAGGTTGCGGGTAATGCCGTGCGGGTCGAATATACCGCAGGCGGAACATAAGGTGTTGCTCGCTGGCAGCGAAGTTGGGAATCGGAGCAGTCGATGAAAGTCGTTGGACATTTTGGTGATGGTCCACTTGAGAACGTGCCGGATCAGATACGTCGACTGGAGCGGCTAGGGTTCGATATAGCGGGCACCTCCGAAGTGAAGAACGAGGCGACGATGCGGTGGACGCTTGCCGCCCACGCCAGCACCGAGATCGAAGTTAGCACGCACGTAATCATCGCCTTCCCACGCAGTCCGTTTGTGCTGGCGCAGATGGCGTGGGAGCTTCAGCGGATGACGGGTGGTCGAGTCTCGATCGGCCTCGGTTCGCAGGTCAAAGGCCACAACGAGCGCCGATTCAGCACCGGCGAGTGGCGGTCGCCAGCGCGACGGATGGAGGACTTCATCCGCAGCATGCGCGCCGTCTGGGCAACATTCCAGTCGGGTGAACTTGTGCCATACGAGGGCGAGTTCTACCAGTTCACGCTCTGCCCACCCGCGTTCAACATGGGGCCAAACGATGTACCGTTCCCAAAGCTCTACCTCGCCGCAGTTGGCCCTGAGATGACCAAAGTGGCTGGCCGAGTAGCCGATGGCCTGCTGCCGCACGCTTTCACCACACCGAAGTACGTTGACGAGGTCACGCTACCAACGCTGCGGGCTGCAGCAATCTCCGAGGGGCGCGACCCGGCCGATGTCTCAATAAACGGTGGCGGACTGATGGCATTGGGCGCAGATGACGCCGCTGTGGAAGCTGAGCTGCTCAACTTGCGTCAGCGCGTCGCCTTTTACGGCTCCACCCGTACCTACCACGGCGTATTCGCAGTCCACGGCCTCGAAGACCTGGGCATGAAGCTCCACGAGATGTCAGTAACCGGCCAGTGGGACAAGATGCCAGACGCCATATCGCTAGACGTAGTCCGAGAGTTCACCACCCACGGCACCTTCGATACCATGGCCGACACGGTAGCCACCCGCCTCAACTACGCCAGCCGCGTATCGATACCGGAGTCTGCGGGGAGTGATGAGCAGATTGGTGCGCTGGTAGAAGGAATAAAAGCGATCTAGCCGTGTTTGAAATGATCGGTGAGGCACTGATAAGGCACGCTCTCAGCGTATAGTGTGCCCAAAATTGTTTTGTGCCTGATCGTCAGCAGGGAGTAGTGCTGTGAAGTTAGAGTTTTTCCACCTGGCCCCGTACCGGGGGCTGCCAGAGGATTTTCGTGAGAAGCACAGGAGCGTCTGGGTTGACGTGCCGAGCCATCTGTTCGACGCGAAACTGGCGAACCAGTACTACAACGAGACGTTAGACGAACTGGCCTACGCCGGTGAGATGGGCTTCGACGGCATCTGCGTCAATGAGCACCACCAGAACGCCTACGGCATCATGCCATCACCGAACCTCATGGCATCTGTAATGGCGCGCCAGTCTAAAGACGTAGCGATCATCGTCATGGGCAACTCCATCGCACTCTACGATCCGCCAATTCGGGTGGCAGAAGAGTTTGCGATGCTGGACTGCATCAGCGGCGGTCGACTGGTAGCCGGGTTCCCGGTTGGCACGAGCATGGACACCACCTACGCATACGGAGCGAACCCATCGACGATTCGCGAGAAGTACGCCGAGGCCGAAGATCTGATTATCAAGGCGTGGACCGAAGAAGAGATGTTCTCGTTCGACGGAAAGTACACGCAACTTCGGTACGTAAACATCTGGCCGAGGCCGATGCAGGACCCGCATCCACCAGTCTGGGTGCCGGGTGCAGGCTCCATTGAGACCTGGCAGCACTGTATCGACAAAGATTTCATGTACGCGTATCTCTCTTACAGCGGTTTCAAGCGCGGGAAGACCGTTATGGACGGCTTCTGGAAGGTCGCTAACGCGGCAGGGCATGACAACCCGTACCAGGCTGGCTTCCTGCAACTGGTGTGCGTTGGCGACTCTGAATCGGAAGTAAAAGAGACTTACGGGCCGCACATTGAGTACTTCTTCAACAAGATGCTCCACGTATACCCGGGATTCTCAGACTCGCCGGGCTACAGGACCATCGACACCATCAAGGCTGGACTCATGGCGCAGACATCGACGTTTGGCCGGGCTGGCTCTGAAGAGGTGACGTGGGACACGCTGATTGAGCAGGGCAACGTGGTTGCCGGGACGCCGTCACAGGTGACCGAGCAACTGGAATCTGTGGTCAAGGATCTCCACATCGGACACCTGATGATCCTCAACCAGATTGGCTCGATGCCGCACGAGATGGCAAAAGAGAACATCAGGCGAACGGCGACGGAAGTGGTGCCAAACCTGCGCCGCATTTGGAACGACAAACCCGAGTATGTCGATAAGTGGTGGCCGTCTGGTGCGGTTGTTCGCGAAGGTGAAGGCGTCGCATCATGAGCAGCCGTATCGTGGACGTGAACGGCGGGCAGTTTCAGATTGATGTTTCAGAAACTGGCTCCGGTGATCCGCTGCTCTATCTGCATGGAATCGCGGGCAAGCAAGAGGGCGAATTCATCGCCAAACTTGCTGCCAGTCACAGAGTTATCGCACCCTGGATCCCCGGGTTTGGTGGTTCTACCGGCTCTGAGGAGATAGCGGACTTTCACGACCTGATCTACCTCTATCTTGATCTGCTAGACGAGTTGGATTTGCGAGACCTTCCCATCGTTGGCCACTCGCTGGGTGGAATGCTGGCTGCGGAACTGGCAGCAGTCCAGCCGGATCGATTTTCCAAGGTCGTCCTGATCGGCGCGCTCGGTTTGTGGGATCAGGATAATCAGGTGATGGACTTCTTCACGGTTCCGCCGAGCGAATTCGCCGAGGCGATGTACGCAGACCAGAAGTCCGAGGCAGCACTGGACATAGCGACGACTCCTCAATCGCGCTTGCCAGAAGTTGATCCGGAGACGGATGAAGGCAAAGAGGTCATCGACTACTACGTCGAACGTGCGAAGTCGATGTCGACCGCTGCCAAGTATCTCTGGCCAATTCCAAACAAAGGACTCTCAAAACGACTCCACCGCGTCACGCAGCCAACGCTGTTGGTGTGGGGTGATAGCGATGGAATCTGTCCGCCGGTCTACGCCGATCATTTTGGCGCCGCTCTCAGCGATTCTTCCAAGCAGATCGTGGCGGGCGCTGCCCACATGGTGCACGTTGAGAAGCCCGGCGAAGTTTCCGCATCAATCAATCAGTTTCTGAGTTCCTGACCCCAGACATCGGAGAGGATGAACCACATGCCGAACATCAACGCTGGAACCGCTGTTCCTGACTTCACATTAAAGTCTTTAGACGGCACTGAGGTCAGCCTGTCTGACTACCGCGGGAAACGCGTGATCCTCTTTTTCTGGGCATCGTGGTGAGCATGTCGGGAACAGCTGCCCGTGTGGCAGCAGATGCACGCCGACCTCAAGGCAAATGACACAGAACTGCTTTCGATAGCCGTCGACCTGCAGGGTCCGGATAAGGCTCGCCCGTACCACGAGGCCGCAGTCGCGGAGTTCACCACCATCGTGGACGAAGATAACGCGCTGGCGCGAGTCTTTGGCTACAACGCAATTCCAAACGGCGTGTTCATCGATGAGGATGGGATCCTGCGGTTCCAGTACTACGGCGGCTTCAACGTCAAGAACGATGAGATGGCGGAGTTAGTCACTGCGTTCGCAGAGAGCGGAAATGTGTCAAACGATGGCAGAGACGCGGATGCGCCGGTCTCGGATCACTTCGAGCGCGGGCTGAGCCTGTTCCGATCAGGTGACGTCGATGGCGCAAGTCAGATCTGGCGAGAAGGCATCGTGTTAGACCCCCTGAACTGGAACATGCGCAAGCAGCTATGGGCCATTGAGAACCCGGACAAGTTCTACTCCAGTGACGTGGACTACGGCTGGCAAAAAGAGCAGGTTGAGGCAGGTCGGTAAGGGGAGCTGCGCCTCGGCATATAGAGCCTGATAACTACGCCGGCAAGCAACGAGGGACGCGCCACCACTGACGTCCGCACTGTCACCCTAAGGAGGGAGGCTCCGCGACTGACGTGAGGGTCTCTGCCGGTGTGGAGAAAATGAGTGGTGCGATCAAGCGAATGCGCCCCTCTTCACGCCATCCCGATGGGTTGATGAACCGATATCCCATTCCCTAACCGGCAGAGACCCTCACGTCACTTCGTTGCTCAGGGTGACTGTGCGGCGGGTGTGATGCAACAGCGGGAAAGGATGTCCCATCAACCAACAGGCCGACCACCCAAAGCCTCTCTTCTTCTGTCTTGGGGTACACATATCGACTACCAAGCGCCCAACGAAGAATGTATATTGCCCGCCGGATTCACAAGCACATTGAGCTAGTTCGAGGTAAATAGTGAAAGAAGTTGAAGTGTTTGTCGTTGGCGCTGGCTCAGGTGGGCTTGCTGCCAGCTATCACCTGAAACAACGCGGCATTGAGCACGTTGTTCTGGAGCGTGGCCGGATTGGCGAAAGCTGGGCGAGCCAGCGTTGGGACTCATTCGCGCTCAACACTCCCAACTGGTCGAACGTCCTCCCCGGGGACCGGTACGAAGGTGATGAGCCCGATGGCTTCTGGCACCGTGATGAATTTGTAGATTACCTTCGATCATATGTTGATCGCCATGCGCTTCCAGTCGTAGAAAACGCCGTCACAACCAGCCTCGACCGCGGCTCCGACGGCAGATTTCTTGTGAGCAGTGGGGGAGGGGACTACTCATCTGGAGCCGTCGTCATTGCGTCAGGCATCATGTCCGAGCCGCGATCTTCCGCCATGGCTTCGGCACTGTCTGAATCGGTTACACAACTCAACGCCGCCACGTATCGCAGTCCCTCCGATGTGCCCGACGGGGCCGCGCTGGTAGTTGGATCAGCCCAGTCAGGTGTTCAGATAGTTGAAGACCTGTTGGCAGCCGGACGCGAGGTCTACCTCTCCACATCAAAGGTTGGTCGAGCGCCGCGTAACTATCGCGGTCGCGACATTATTGAGTGGTGGCGCGATATGAAATTCCTCGACCTGACTCCAGCGCAGTTGGAAGATCCCGCAGCGGTGAACGTCACCCAGCCGCAGGTGTCAGGCACTCGGGGCGGGCACACCGTCAGCCTCCAGCAACTGCATCGCGACGGGTGCAAACTCCTCGGGCGTATTTCAGACATCCAGGGAACGCGGCTGGAGCTGACCGCGAATCTCACAGAGAACATCGCTTTCGGCGACTCCCTCGCCGCGCGATTGAAGGAAGGCGTGGACAAGTACATCGCGTCAAACGGTGTCGACGCTCCTGTGGTCGAATTAGATCCCGTGGAAGCACCAATCGACGATCTCGGCGGGGCCAGCGCGATTACATCTTTGGAACTGGCCGAAGTCGGGGTGAACACAGTGATCTGGACGACCGGGTTTACCGGTGACTTCTCATGGGTTAACGTGCCCGTACTGGATGATAGGGGTATGCCAATCCACGATGAAGGCGCTGCCCCCGTTGACGGCATCTACTTCGTCGGATTCCCGTGGCTGCGGAAGCGTAAGTCAGGAATCATCTACGGTGTAGGCGAGGACGCCGGGGTCATTGTTGAGCGGATCGCTAGTCACTAGTATCGCTTCCACCGTAACGAACACCGGAACTGCCGCATTCGTCACCCTGATGAGACAGGCTCAGCCACCGACGTGAGATCTCATCTTCCGTCTAGGAAACCCGGAGCGGCTGCACGCACAGCCACCCTGAGGAGGGAGGCCCCGCGACTGACGTGAGGGTCTCTGCCGGAGTGGAGAACATGAGTGGTTCGATCAGGCGAATGCGCCCCATTTCACGATGTCCCGAAGGGTTAATGAACCGCTATCCCATTGCATATCCGGCAGAGACCCTCTCGGCCCGCGCAGCCGGACCCCAGGGGGACGTTGCGTGTGGGGGACGTTCGCAAATTTATGTGATGTTGGGAGCAATTGCCCCCAACCCTCCTAGAAAATCTTCCCGCCGTCCGCTGCGCGAATCACCGCACGGTCTGTTTGGCTCTGTACTACCTGCGCGTTGATCTCCGCCGGGTCTCCCCACTCTTGCATGAGTAAGTCCCACATCTCTTGCTGTTTCGTGGCGTGAGCGGGGTTGTTCGCCAGGTTGTTGAACTCCCCGGGGTCGGTATCGAGGTCGTAAAGCTCTAGCTCTGGCGGGTCGCCGTGGCCGTAGGTTAGCTTCCAACTGCCTCGTCTCACCATCACTAGCGCGCGGTCGGTCCCGTGTGCGAGATGCTCTACCAGGGCGAAATTCTTCCAGCCAGCCTCATCGCCATTCATCAGAGGCATGAGACTATCGCCGTCCATATCGTAGGCAGACGGATCGAATCCGGCGATGTCTGCGATGGTGGCGGTGACGTCCACGTTGGACATGGGCTGGGTCACACGCTTGCCTGCAGGCAGGTGCCCCGGCCAGGCGATCTGGATCGGAATGTGCGACGACGCCTCATACATGCTCATCTTGCGCCAGAGGCCGTGCTCGCCAAGCGCGTCGCCGTGATCGGAGGTGTGAATGATCACCGTGTTATCGGCGAGCCCATTCGCCTCCAGCGAATCGAGCAAACGCCCAATCTTCGCGTCCATCCACTCAACGAGGCCGTAGTAGGCGGCACGGGCACGCTTCACCTCGTCGTCTGTGTACTGGTAGTCGACCCCGAACATTCCGCCCAGGCGACGGGCGGCGGGCGGTAAGTCATCCAGATGACCACCAGGAATATCCGGCATATCAACGTTGTCTGGATAGTATTTCGAGAAGTATGGCTCCGGGACCACAAACGGGAAATGTGGTGCGATAAAGCCAACGCAGATCGCCCACGGATTATCTTGGCGTGCGGGCTGCTGAAGGTAGTCGAGCGCCGCCGCTTCCATCTCGTCGTCCGCCTCAATCATCGGTGTACTGCCGGGACCGGCTTCGAACACCAACGGCCATGGCTTATCCGAAACCGGGCAGCCGTCCTTCCATTGGAAATGCTCGTGGGTAAGCAGTTCAGCGTGAGGGTCGTGCGCCAGTTGACGCTCGAATCCATGCAGCGGGTCAGGACCAATCAGGTGCATCTTGCCGTCGAGTACGGCGTCGTAGCCCTCTGAGCGCAGCAGATACGGCCACGTGACGGCATCTACGCGCATCGGCGTCGAGTTGTCGTACGTCTTGGTGTTGCTGACGTACTGGCCAGTCATGAACGATGCGCGAGACGGCACGCACAGCGGGGAGTTGCAGTAGCCGTTGTCAAACGTCACGCCCATGGCCGCGAGCCGGTCCATGTTTGGAGTGTTGACCAGTGGATGGCCGTAGGTGCCGCTGAACTTGGCGCCGTGTTCATCCGACATGATGACGAGGAAATTAGGTCGTTTGTCGGACTCGCGGGATGTCATGAAGTGTCTCCGGATGCGTAAACGAATGCGTGAGCCAGGCGTCTGCTGGCGCCGGAAGATTGTAGCCGACGAGTTTGCAAAAAGATGCCATACGCGAAGCACCGTCGGCTGGGCAAGCCGACGGTGCTTCGAACTACTGGAGGCTAAATAGCGTTGGTGATTAGTCTTCGTATGTAACCAGTTCGGTGTCCGGGTGGAAGGTGGCCCATGCAAACCAGAAGTGATCACCGTGGATTACGGGATCCAGCTGGGAGCCCTCAAGTTCGCCTTCAAGCGCCTCACCAAATCGATCCCATATCGAGCCTGTCTGCTCGTCTCGGAATCGACCGTCACCGTTGTCGATGAACGTGAGAACCAAATCGCCGACCTCTCGAAGGTATGTAGTGCTGGAGCCAGAAATGTTCGGCGCTCCTGCGGCCCCGGGCTGCGCTGACCTGAGCGCCGACTCCGTTGTGTCGTCAAAGAAGATGACCACTGGCAATCCACCGGACTCCACGTTGGTCACGAAGTGCTTGGACAGGTACTCAAAGCTGTAAGCAACCGGGCCAGTGCCCAGGTCGAGCGCCGCAATACGGTCCGTGGCGTTGAGCCTGTCATCAATATCGCCAAAGAAAAGGAACGGATCGCGATTCCCGTCGTCGTATCCCTGGTAAGAGGAGCGGAGGTAGGCTCGACCAGGTGGTGGCGCCATGACTCGGCCATCTGGTGACGAGGCTGCAAACGCATCAAGCGAAGCTATCTGGGCGGCTATCATCGTCAGCTTCTTCCCGGCCTGTTCGCCAACGATGCCCTCGCCAGTCAACTGCTGCCAGAGTGTTTCGGTTGTGTCGTCCCACATCACGAGCTCTGAGTTGCGCAGCATGCCAGAGGTGCCGAATCGGTGGACGATTCCATCTATTCGTCGATCGAAAACAATCGAGCTGTTGCAGAGAGGGCAGAAGGTGACCGTTACGGGTACGCCGCCTACTTCGTCATTCACAATCTCGTGGTTCACCAACACGCTCAACGGATATGCCCGCGCGTCGCCATTCAGGTCAACAATGATGAACGGCTCTTTGGGGTTGTACTCCTCGATTGCCTCGTCAAGAGTGAGGTAGATGGGGTCATCGATTGGTCGAATGCTGTCACGCCGGAGGCTGATC
>Ga0114993_10001037_pt1 | contig 32075 bp, 31 predicted proteins | sample ArcticOcean_MG_C_FD_87042 | JGI IMG/M metagenome (GOLD analysis project Ga0114993, IMG submission 87042) | Marine microbial communities from western Arctic Ocean - ArcticOcean_MG_CB2_150 | ecosystem: Environmental > Aquatic > Marine > Oceanic | place: Arctic Ocean: Canada Basin | collected...
AAGCAATTGAAAACTGCCCACGCAAATAAAAATAAATGCCACCGGAATCAGTGCTACCAAGCGGGTATTACGAATCCAAAGCTTAGCATTATTTTTTTCGCGGGAAGGGTTTATTTTATTACGCAAATGATCAGGAAGGCTTTGATCATCGATTAGGGGTATACACAAGATGATCGTTAAAACATTAAAAAATCCATAATTGCCGGTCAGTATTATTGCGACTTGCAACAAAACCATTCCGAGGAATCCAAGATTGCGAATTCGGCGTGGTCCTAATATTAAAAAAGGTAATCCTAATTCTACGGTATAAAGCAGATAGAGTGAAAACTGATGAAACCATGAGGGTAAGTGGTGAAAATACCAGCTTGTCCATGTCGGCAGCGGTTGACTCCAATAGTGATAATTGAGAGCAGTTAAGTCGCGCCAGGTATTTATCTCACCTATTCCGAAACTTTGAAATTTAACGATGCCGGATTCAAAATAGAGTCGGAATAGCAGTAGCCAGATCAACAATCGCCCGAGACTGCAGGGGTCAACGTGAAATCGCAATCTGTCTCTCTTTTTCCAACTACTGAAGAAGATAGTTAGAAAACTCATTTCCAGCAGCAGGATGTCCCACTGGAAGCTAAGAAAGACCTGTCCGGCTATGACGAGAGAAAGGTAAAATAGCCAAAATAAAAATGTAGCCAGAGCAGGGCATAGACCGAGGGTAAGACAAGCGGAGGCAATCAACCCGGCAGAAAAAAGGGTATGAATCGCAATGTCATTTTGATTAATCCAAAATAGAGTGGGTAAATAGAATAATTTACTGCCCTCTAAATTGATGCTTTTTAAGTAGTCCTCAACGCCTTCAATATAGTTGGGCAAGGGTAGGATACCCTGGCTTCCAATTAAACCATTTGCCTGGACCCAAAAAGAAATTACGGCAATCATGCCAATTAAACCCAGTGCTCTCGCGAACAACCAACTGGAGATAATGTAAGTTGACGGCTCGATGCTTTTTCCCCACATAAGCCGTGACAAAAAAGAAAATAAATAGCGTTTTCTTGAAACCAATCGGTAGGCTGCTTCCGAACATTTGGCAAACAAGGGTAGCTTGCGGTATAGCCAATAGACCCACGGTTGTTGCGCTGAATATTGCATATATTTGAAAATGGCTTTTGCGCCAAAGAATACATGCCCCTCAGTATCGATGAAGTGGATGGCCTCTTTGAATTGTTCGCGGGGGATTTCGGGAAATCGATTGCCCAGATCCTGAAATGGCTGAAATTCAATAATTTCTTCAGTATTAACCCTCCATCTTGCGATCCATCTCCTGCAGAATTCGCATTCACCGTCATAGATAAGGACGGGTCGTTTAAGGTGAAGATTAGGTAACCTTGAATAATTAAATGTCATCGAGAAATTTAGTCCCCATTGGGTTTCAAGGGATGTGATCGCTTAAGCACAACCGTGTTTTATATGTAGTAAATATAATACAGCTTAAGTTTCAGCACGATGGATAGCGACAATGGAAAAAGAAAGTGCCTGTGATTTGATATTCTTAAAACCCGCTTCTGCAATCTGTTCGCTAATTAATTTCTTTGTGGGAAATGATTCAATGCTTCCTGCCAGGTAATGGTAGGCTTTTGATTTACCCGTGATTATATAAGCTAAGATTGGAAGAATATATTTTAAATATATCGTGTATAGAGGGCGAAGCCAAAGGTGAGTTTGAGTAAATTCCAGAATAAGTAATACGCCATTTGGTTTACTCAAAACCCTTCTCATTTCTTTAAGCCCTTTAGCTCGATCTTCCAGGTTGCGAAATCCAAATGCTATGGTCAGTGTGTCAACGCTATTATCCTCTAAGGGGAGATGAAGTATGTCTCCGAGAATAAATTCTATATCTTGAAAAACTTTTTTTTGAGATTTTTTTCCTATCGCCTTTGCGAGCATTGGCTCACAGAAGTCGATGCCTTTTATATTCACGCTTTGACCTAATTCCTTTTTTAAAGCAAAAGCGACATCACCGCTACCAGTAGCAAGATCCACGACTGAAGTAGGGTTACTTGCTTTAACCTCTTTTACCAGTCTGCGCCGCCAATAGTAATCAATGCCTAAGCTGAGGAGGTGATTGGCTAAATCGTACCGCCTGGCTATACCGGCAAACATCTGTTTGATGTCAGGCCCTTTGGGCATCTTTGTTATTGAGAATATTTAGGGTAAAGTAATTTAGTGCCATCGCTATTTTGGAATCACTGATTAGTGCTTTAGATGGCCCTGCGAAGAACTGAATAATTACCTTGAGATGAAGATTACTGGTCGTCAGCTATGTTTTATCTTCATCGCGAAAGCTTTCCACTACCATACGCGAAAGTTCTTTGTCTGGGTTTTCAACGATGGCCTTGGTAATTGAGAACGTTTCAGTATGCGTATTGCGAGAAATTATTTTAAGGCCATGCTGGAAGTCATGGAACTTCTCCTCACAGATGGCTCGGATCGTTTTATCAAGATCGGTGGCTGCAGCGATGAGTGCATCACAGGCTTCATCATCAAATTTAAGTTTTAATCCATGTTCTTTAGTAAAGCGTATGGAAAAGTCCTCAATGTCTTTGCGCAGTACTTCACTCTGTGCATGCAGGTTATCCTTAAGCACTTTATTTAAATCTTCTTCCGGGTGAGAAATAGTATTGGAAGTTACCTCAAATGCTTTAACTGCGGTAGAGGGTAATTCAAATTTATAATTGCGAAATACTTTTTCAAGAACGGTCATTAGACCACGGGCACCAGTCTGTTCATGAATCGCGCGACTGGCTATTTCCTCGATAGCTTCAGGCGTAACTTTGAAGTCAATGAGATAGCCCCCAAAGTCACTTTTATACTGTTCAAGTATGCTGCCTTCAGAACCAGAGAGAATCATTACTAAGTCTTCCTTTCCCAGTGTCTGGCAGGCGACCCGCACGGGTAGTCTGCCAATAAATTCAGGTTCGAAGCCATATTTAATAAAATCCGTTGTTTCCACCTGGGTTAGATAATCAAAATTGGATTTTTCCAAGGCATCCCGGTTAGAAGCAAACCCGATTTGATTACTTTCGGCGCGTTTTTTAACTTCTTCTCCTAATTTCTCAAATGCACCACTGACAATAAAAAGTATATGGCGTGTGTTGATGCTCTTTTTACCCCCCTTACCGCCTCGCGAGACTTCCATCATCGCTTGCATTTGAGCCATCATATCGGTGGGACTAAAGAGACTGACATCAGTCTCTTCCATCAGCTTTAAAAGGTTGATCTGCACTCCACGACCTGAAACATCTCGACCTTGTATGTTGCTTGCGGATGCAATCTTATCAATTTCATCAATGTATATGATACCGTACTGAGCGAGTTCGACATTACCCTGTCCGACTTTCACTAGATCACGGACCAGATCTTCAACATCGTGTCCGACATAACCTGTTTCGGAAAATTTCGTCGCATCAGCTTTAACAAAAGGAACGCCTATCAACTTGGCGATGCAGCGCATGAGGTAAGTTTTACCGACTCCTGTAGGTCCTAAGAGTATAATATTTTGTTTTTGATATTCCTTTTCCGCAAGATCGGGTTTTTCGATACATTGCCGGACGTGGTTGAAATGATCGCATATAGCAACCGAAAGCACCTTTTTTGCCTCCTCCTGTTTAACGACAAATCGATTCAAATAATCCCTGATTTCACGCGGTTTGAGATTAAACTCATGTATGCGTTGCAAAATTTTTTGGTCTGAGGCTTCGCTCTCTGGAGCAGGTGGTTCTTCACCTTCATCTTTATTTTGAGGAGGAGGAACCTCACTGAATTTTTTAAAAGCCGATATGACCTGAGGATTGCGCATCGCATCCTGAAGTTGATTTTGTAATTCCTCCAATGGGTTTTTTGGGTCCTTTTCGCTCATTATTTATGGGTTGACATATTTAACTGAATTTACAGAAGTATCAGATACTTAATAACTTTTACTGGAATATCAACTCTCGGCCTCAAAAAGTTTCCACAATGCCAGGCAATTTAACAAAAAGAGACATCGTACTTTCTATCTACGATAAAACGGGTTTTCCTCAAAAAGAAGTACGTGATGTAGTGCAGTTGACGTTGGATACGATTGCCACCGCTCTCGAACAAGGAAGGAATGTTGAATTACGGAATTTTGGTGTTTTCGAGGTCCAGAAACGCAAGTCACGAATCGGAAGAAATCCAAATAAACCCGAAACGGATGTAATTATTCCCGATCGCGCGGTAATTAAGTTTAAAGCTGGAAAAGAGCTCAAGGCTGAGCTCAAAAGCATCAACCTCGAAAATCTTCGTTAAAATCACTCCGCGCCGCAGAGCGGTAACGGATGGATGGAAAATTCCGTATGTTCGAAAGTCTACCGGGATTTCGCGATTTTTACCCCGAGCAATGTGCAGTTCGCAATCATATTTTTAAGCGTTGGAAAAAGGCTGCTCGCAGTCACAGCTTTTCTGAATATGATGTGCCTATCCTCGAGCCACTCGATCTTTATATTGAAAAGAGTGGGAAGGAAATTGTCGGGCAACTCTTTAATTTTACGGACAAAGGGGGGCGCGATGTTGCTCTACGACCGGAACTTACGCCCTCTTTAGCGCGTTTGATTGGCTCGCGTGCCGCGAGCTTAAAAAAGCCAGTCAAGTGGTTTTGCATCGGAGAAAACTTTCGTTACGAGCGACCGCAAAAAGGGCGATTACGTTCTCATTATCAATTTAATGCCGATATATTTGGCGAAGCGGATGCGAGTGCCGATGCAGAACTTATAGCTTTATGTATCCGAGCGCTTACAATATTCGGGTTGGGGTCAGATGATTTTGTAATTCGACTCAGTGATCGAAATATCTGGATAGATTACCTTGCTCATCTCGGTATAGATGGCAAACAGGCAATAGAAGTTTTATCGGTTATTGATAAAATTGAGCGTGTAGATAGAGAAGATTCACTGAAAAAACTTAAAGTGTATTTTGGGGAGTCAACTGAAGAGATTTTCAATAAGATCGAAGCCTTAGTTGGCGTTCGGACATTGGAAGATTTTCGTTCATTTATTCTTTCTCAATCTCTTATTGATGAGAACAGAGATAAAATTGAAGCACGATTAGCCGAGTGGAATAAACTCTTCGACCATCTTAATGCACTCCAACTGACATCATATATACAAATAGACTTCGGTATTGTTCGTGGGTTGGCTTATTATACAGGGTTTGTATTTGAAGCATTTGAAAAATCTGGAAAATCGAGATCTCTAGCAGGAGGCGGTCGCTACGATCACTTGGTCGAAAAACTTGGAGGTCCTGAATTATCAGCGACTGGGTTCGGAATGGGAGATGTTACCTTAACTGACTTTCTCAAAGAAAAAGAATTACTTTCCCAAGTGAATGCGACAACCGGTATTTATATCATCATCGGTGGTGAAGTCGAAAGAGTGAAAGCGCTTGCATCGATCAGCTTATTACGTGAACGCGGATACGCTGTGGATTATTCATTTAAAAACATTAGTTACGGCAAACAATTCAAGCTTGCGGATCAGTCAGGTGCTCGGTTGGCCATAATCTATGGCACTGATGAAGTGACTGCAAATAGAGTGAAAATACGCGATCTTTCGACAGGATCTGAAAGTGAGGTTCCGGATAACGAACTCGAACTTGCACTCAAAAAATATTTTGAAAATTAATTAATCCCCGAGTTTTAAGGCTGAGATTAATTTAATTAAACCGCTATCGATACGCATAAACGAATAGAAATATTATCATGTCATATGAAGAATGCCTTAAAAAATATCTTACGAAGAATCCTGCAATTGATCCAACCGCTTATATTGCACCTGAATCGGTATTAATAGGGGATGTACGTATTGGTCCACGTGTTAGCATCTGGCCACAATGTGTACTAAGAGGAGATATTAATTATATTGAGATAGGCGAATGCAGCAATGTTCAAGATGGGACTGTCATTCATATGGCCGAAAATATACCCGTAATCATTGGTCGATACGTAACTATTGGTCATCTAGCCATGTTGCATGCCTGTACCGTTGAAAATGAGTGTCTCATAGGAATGCATTCTACCATCCTTGATGGTGCTGTCGTGGGACATAATTCGATAATCGGCGCTCACACACTGGTCACGCAAGGAATGCTCATACCGCCGGGGTCAATGGTGCTTGGCGTGCCGGGGAAAATCGTTCGATCATTGAGTGAAGAAGAACAAGGAAAGTTGCCACAATGGGCTGAGAATTACCTTGAGATATCAGCGGCATATTGTTCTGGTTCGGCATAAATGCCAGTAAGTTTGAGTCTGAATGATTTATGGAGTGATCGACTGGGCAATAAACTGTAGGCGGCAATATTTGATATGTGTTCATTAAAAAGTGTTAATGCGAAAATAGATAAAAGATTACAATACTATCTTATAGGCTGTGTCTTTGGGTGTCTTCTATTAGCGGTCTTGCCAAAACCCTTTAAATTAAAGCGCTCTACAACAGGAGAAAAGAGTAGCTTACTTCATGGCGATTATCCTTATTCCCATACTGATGGCTATAAGCGTACGATTAATCTGTCTGGTCCGCCCCAACGCATCGTCTCTTTAGCTCCAAGCATTACCGAAATTATATACGCGATTAACGCCTCAGAGTATTTGGTAGCAAATACGCACGACTGTAATTATCCGAAAGGAGCGCGCAATTTACCTAAAATTGGTGAGAGGTTAAGACCCGATATTGAGGGTATTATCCAATACAATCCTGATCTGATTTTGGGTGATTTGTTTACCTCCCCGGCACAATACAAACAGATGGCTGATTTAGGATTAGTTGCCATCGCGATGAAACAGACTCATCTAGATGTGATTTTGCATGATATACTAATTGTAGGCAAGTTACTCGGGCGGCCAAACGAGGCCATGGAATTAGTAGTGGAGATACAAAACCAACGTAATTTAATCATCGAGAGAATTTCAGTTTTAAAAAAACGTGAACCTGTACGTGTAATATTTCTTTACGATTTGGACCAGTTAGTAATTGCCGGGAGTAATCTGTGGGTTAAAGAGTTTGTAACCCTTTGTCAGGCGATTGATATTGCCGATGAAGTTTCAAAACCGGCATCACAATTATCTTTTGGATTGATGACGGAAACTAATCCGGAAGTTATTATCTTAGCTTTATCTTTAGAGGATATTGCGCTAATTAAAAAGGAAGGTAATATTGATAAACTTGCGGATCATTCAATTTGGAAAAATAGTACGGCGGTGCGCGATCATCAAATCATCACGATGGACAAAGATCTTCTTTCTTCTTCAGGTTCGCGAATATTAGTTGCTATGGCTGTCATCGCACGTGCGATCCACCCCGATATTTCTCTTTCGCTTTAAAGCGTTGAACTTCCTTTTGTTTCCCCTGTTGAGTTTCAATAAACGCAAGAGCATTGAGGATTAATGAACTGACTATGCCATGCTTTTTTCTTGATCTAGAAAATCACGGCTTTGCCGTTTTAATTTTTTAAGTTCTGGTTTTATCGCATCCACGGTTTCTTTTTCCATTCGTTCGATAAATAAAATTCCATTTAAATGATCTACCTCATGTTGTATCACTCGCCCGAGAAAACTGCTACTTTGAATTTTATGGTGTCCCCCTTTTAAATCTTGAAATGTAACTTCAATATTATTGGGCCGAATTACATCACCTTTAATTTCTGGAAACGATAAACAACCTTCTTCATAGATGCTACTTTCACCGGGAAAAGTGGTAATCGCCGGATTTACTAGAACGAGGGGCATAATTAGCTCGAGAGGGGGAGATTTATCGTCAAAAGTAAAAGCTTCATTAGCGCGCTCATCGTCAGGAGGAAACCGAAGGTCCACAACGCAAATCATTTTATCTTGATCTACCTGCTGCGCGGCCAATCCAACCCCTTCATTAGCGTACATCGTTTCAATCATATCAGATGCTAATTGTTCTAAATCTTTATTGAATTGTTTAACCGTATTCCCTTTTTTTAACAGGATTGGTTCCCCATATCTTGTGACGCGTAAAATCATTATATTTTTAAACTTAATCCTGGTACATTTGTTTTCAACTTTAAAACCGATGTTTCCGACGTAAATTATTAGGCCATGTAGCGGATGAATTATATGATTTAATGAGGGTTTGCCAGGTGGGTAAAATAAGATAAATTTATCAAGAAATGATTAGATTTTCCTCGCTGTTGGAATGCCTGCTTTTTTTTATCTTGGCTTCATTACTCGCTTTATTTGGTACGGGTATTCCTGTACATTTTAATGCTATGGCTCCCGGAATACTCGTTGAAGCGGGGAGAGATTCTGAGAATATAAAAGACCTTGCGGACAGTTTCCTCAATGCTGGTGAAGTTGGACCGGCAGCCCTTCTTTGGTCGGCTGATGAGGATCTTCCCGATTCCGAAAAAGCACAATCCAGACTCGATGAATTACTGGAGTCTAATCCTCATTACCGGCTCTCCGGCGGTCCTGCACCCTATTTTGAACAGTTTTTGCAGATGACAGGTTCTAACCGAGTTGAGAAAAATAAGATAAAAACACTGGAGTTACTCATACCTCGAGGCAACCGGGATACCCTGTTAAGTTATCTGAAGTTTAGCAATAACTCATCAGTTCACTTCCTATTATCGACGCGTGACTTAATTAGTTATTCGCACTTCATGCCTGTCAGCAGTCCTGCTGGTCAACCACTAGATGCGACCATTTTGATGAACGCTCTTCTCGTACAGGGTGGGCACTTTTCGCCTGAATTTATTCGCATACTGAACCCTGTCATTGATTTGACGATAGAAGATAGTTGGGAAGATGGGAGTGAAGCACTGGAAACTTTTTATTTAAACATGCTGACTTTAGGTAAACGTTTTAATTGGTTGCAACTCACGACCTTGACGCGACTTTTTACCGATCTCGACGCGGTTGCAAGTGCGGCAGATGTTTTTCGCCGATTTCCCAATAGGACGCCTCAACTCTACGCAATGTTTTTATTGTCTAAAGATCCTTCCGGGGTAGCAGACTATATTTCTGACCTAGATAAAGAAAGGATGGAGGACATGCTATATGCTTTACCACTCGGGCGTGGCGCAATCATAAGTCTCATGCAATCTCGTAAACCCTTATACCGCCCACCGGCGTTAGTGCAATGGATTGATAAACCCATTGCCTGGGTGAGACAGGCGCCTCTCTTGAGTTTTACTCATCAGCATCCCCAAGCAGCAATTAATATTAAACTCGTCGTCATCCTCATTTCCGGATTTGCGCTTGCGCTTGGAGTAAGCAGTTTATTTGAAACAAGTGCACGTAATTTAGGCTCGAGTAGACTCGAGCCCTTGCTTATACTAAGAAATACTATAATTGCTTTATTTTTTTCCACTACTGTATGGGTACTCATTGAACCATCTTTGTTAGATATCGGATCTGAACCCAAAGCAAAGTTGCGATTAGTGTTCGAATTTGCTAATAAAATAGAATCTTTAAAATCAAAAAACGTTGGATCAGCCATGTTAGATCAAATCACCATCCTTATACTCATTATTTTCTTTCTCCTTCAGCTCATCATCTATGTTATGGGGATAATTAAGGTTTCTGAAATAAAGAAGATGGATGCATCACCAAAGCTAAGGTTGAATCTTCTCGATAACGAAGATAACCTTTTTGATCTGGGGCTTTACGTTGGCCTCGGAGGCACCGTATTATCACTCATATTACTGGCTATGGATATAGTCCAAGCCAGTCTGATTGCCGCCTATGCCTCCACATTGTTCGGCATTATCTTTGTTGCCATATTAAAGGTATTTCACGTTCGTCCTTTACGCAGGAACATAATCATTAATGTAGAGAATACTGTTCATGAATCGCGCGTTACTACTGATAGTTTGTGATTTTCTTCTTATAAGTTTATTAGCTTTGGCTCGTTTTGATTCACCCAAAGACGATATTCTCGCTTCAGAATCTGAGAGTGTAAAATTGCAAGATAATGTAGATAAAGATCTTATAGATGTATTGAAGTACTCATTGGAAACAGAAAATAATGAGAGCCGTAGAGAAATTGAAGAGCTAGAGACAGACAAAGATGCACTCGAAGGTCTACTGCGTGAAACGCAAGATGATTTGAAAGAGAGAGAAGAGGTTGCAACGCGCCTGGAATTGGAAAAAGAAGATATCACTCAACGCTATAAAGAAAAAAATGAGCAGCTAATAACAACGGATAGAGAACGTGTTGCTCTATTAGAAAATCTTTCAATAACTCGTGAACAAGCCGGTGCGAATAAAGAGCGGGCAAAACTATTACAAGAAGAGCTTCAATCTCGCGAGCAGGATCTTGCGCAGCAAGAGAGAGAATTGCAGGCTGCTGTTATGGCGCGAATTAATATTGAGCGTGAAAAGCAGAAAGTAATTACTGATCTCAAAATTCAAGAGACGGAAAATAAATTACTCGAACAAAATCTGATTGCAGCAAAAGCTGAAATTGATACGGTAAGAGTTGAAAAGGATGTTATTCAACAACAAGCGACAAAATTAGCTGAAGGGGTAACAAATCTGACTGAGCAGTCTACACTGATACAAGAAGAAATCAGACAACTGCAGCCGCGCTCGCTTAATAGTATTGTTAATGAATTCAAGGCCAACAGGGTCCACATTAGTTTTAATGCTGAATCGCGAGGCATCATTGGTTTGCGCAGTCGACGTTACGATGCGAAATCTATACTAATCTCAGATGGTAAAAACGTATATGCGCTATTGCATACGCATGACACACCCTTTCGTCTTTCGGATGAAGGAGAGGGTTTGGCAAATGTTACGGGTAGTTTAAATGTCGGCGATAAGCAGATGTCGATTCTTCAGGTAGGATTCCTGACTGCTGATCCACGACTGCTTGTCGTAGCGGTTTCCACTCAGGTCGGTGAACAATTGGGAATTCATCCATTTTCACTCTCTGAAGAGCCGCTGAAATATCCCGAGGCGGTGTTAATCGGAAGTGATGAAGGCTATTACGGTGAAACAGATTTTAAATTAGATCACCGTGATGATCGATTTCTAATGATGCAATCCGAGTTATTTAATCGTCTCTTCGGTGAGTTTTCGCCCTCTCGCAGTGATCTGGTCTTTGCAAAAACCGGCAGTTTTATGGGATTGATGATTAATAAACAGTATTGTGCACTTGTCGATAATTTCAATGTAGATGAAAAGTTTATAATTGGAATCAATTACAATAGCGAGCAGTCGGAAGCGGTTGTTTCAAGACAATACAAGCGCCTGCTTAATTTGTCTTTGGATTTACAATGAACAATAGTAAATCGGTAAAGTGGAACTTATCCTTTTTGATTCAGCTCAGCGATTTTATGATGGCATTAAAAGTTTTCTCCTTGAATGCGAAGATGAGAACAGTCTATTAATTGGAATTCTATCTCGGCTTGTAGAGATGGATGCATATCAGGAAAATTTATTCTTAGCGGCGGTTATATTTAAATCTAAAATTGTAGCGGTCGCTTTACATGTCCCCCACCGAAATTTAATAATAACGCGTGCCAGAGCCGGTGCGATAGCGCTTTTAGCGAGTCGTTTGAAAACCCTGAATATAGCTATTCCAGGCGTTGTAGGTCCAGAGAGTGAAGCTCATGAATTTGTCAAGAACTGGAAAGAGATTACAAATGTAGGCCTGACTCTTCAGCGAACAATGCGAATATACCGGCTGGACAAGGTGATTCTTCCTAAGAAAGTGACTGGAAGTATGCGGCTGGCTCAGTTAAAGGAAATGAAGATTCTCAGAAGTTGGTTTGATGCTTTTTTTAGTGAAATTAATACCGGTGATTCTTCGGAACTCACCCATGCGGTATTGTCCCATGCACTTGAGAAAGGTAATTTATACCTCTGGTATGATGGAAAAATAGTCTCTATGGCTGGTATTGCCAGGAGTTCGCCCAATGGAAAGAGTGTTAATCTTGTTTATACACCAATAGAACATCGCGGTTGCGGCTATGCCAGTAATCTAGTGGCATCATTGAGCGAAAATATAATTCAGTCCGGAATGAAATTTTGTACATTATTTGCTGACCTTAAAAATCCAACCAGTAACCGAATTTACATAAATATTGGATACTACCCGGTCGGTGACTTCACTGAATATAGTGAAGGCCGGAGGGGGAAAAGAAAAATGAGCTCCACTCTTGATGAAGTTCCCAGAACTATCAATGGAGCAAAATTGGGAAGGTATTAGAACTCAATAAGGTTTTCGGTAACGTACGCCGTTTTTATCTTTAAAAATCAAATGTCGAGCTCCGCCATCTACTTCAGTTAACCTTATTGCCAATTCATCACTGACGATGGAATTCACATTATATACGTTACCATTCATAAGCGCGGCGTGACGATCACCTTTAGATTTCACCCCTTGAACAATAAGGCCATTCAAAAAATCGACGACTGCCGGATCGGGAGTTGGTTTTTGAACGACGGGTGGAGGTGCATATGTATCCTCGGGCGGGGGTGTATCTTCGGTTAAGGATTTTTCACTGCTTGGTAGCTGAGAAGGGCTGGGATCTTTCGCGATACTTCCTCGTAATGGTTGGACTTGGTTCTTTGGTCTCAGTGGGTTCCGAAAAAGGAGAATTGGGATCCATATAAATTTCACCAAAATCAGAATCGGGGTCCGTATAGGGACTTTGAATATCACTAATAGCACTTGGCATTTTATCAATCGAAGAAGTGGGAGCGGGAGGTGAAACTTGCTGGACTATTGCTTCGTCTGCAGTTTCTTCAGTATCTGATGTAAAGGCTTTAGCGATGAGATAAATCGCTCCGACAAATAGCAGTGCGACAAAGAGAAAAGCTGCTGCAATTTTGAAAAAAGCCCCGGTATGTGAAGTGGATTTAGGTTTTTCTACTCCGGCAGTTTCAACTTATGGTACCTCTGGTTTTTTAACTTTCGGGGGAGCTGGAGGAGGAGGCTTTACGTTATCACTAGAGGCCTTTTCTTCCTTAGATTCAATTTTCTGGGGAGGAGGAATTGGCGGTTTAGTAGAAAGTTTCTTTTTCTCTGGAACGGGTGGGGGTTCTTCTATCTCAGGCACTAATGGGGCAGCCGAAACATCTTCCGAAGATGATGGCGGGGGAGGTAATTCAATTTCGGGGACTAATGCTTTCTCTTTTACTTGTTCCTGTTCTGGTGGGGAAGCGATGACTGGAGGCGGTTTATTAATAAGCGGTTCGCTGGGTTGCTCTTGTTTCCCCCCTGTGTCATCAACGGACTCTCGACGCAGAGTCATTTTAGGTTTAGCTTGTTCAGCTTCCTGCGCGGGCGGAGAATCACTCGTCTCCTTTTTCTCCTCAACTTCAGCGGAACTTGCCTCTTCCGCTGGTGAAGGTTTTTTTAAAGAAAGGCGAATTTTAGGCTTATTTTCTGTCGAGCCTGATTCGGTGCTATCAGGTGAACTTGCCTGATCTTCAGAATTGTTTGGAGTAGATTAATCCGTCATCGTCAATTAATATTACTTCTCTAGGTTTAATCTCTTTAACTCTTAAATTCAACTCATTATTTATCATCGATTCTACGCCAAATACCTTATTTCCCATCAATATCTTACTGTTTCGATCTGAAATCCTGATACCTTGAATTTGCATATCTTTTACATAGGCTATACAGGCTGGATTAGGTTTATCTCGATCACCATCGATTGAAAGCGAATTATGCGCAATAGATATTGGATTTGAGCTCTGAGTTTGGGTCTCGAAAGATGATGTCGGCGCGACAGAAGTTATTGACCGGGGATTAACGCCATTAAGCTCTGATGATGGGCTAGATGCAAGGGTCTTGCCTGTTTGAGATGCTCTAACGTTAGTCTTGTCATCCGATACATCACTTTGGGATGAATCAATGGAGTGGGAGGCTATGCTGTCTCTCTTATCACTCACTGTCGCTTGTGATTGACCCCCGTCCATGTTGTTTGTCAGCGAAGACTGCTGTGCAGACGTTACGCTTTCAGGCTGTTGAGGCACAACAACAATCTGTCCGCCCTCACTATTCCTATCCATAATACTAATAACGAGAAATGCGATAAAACTGCCGATAATGATTGTGAAAATCATAACCCCAAGGAGAACTTTTAAGATATCTGATTGTCCCGATCCTGTTGCAGTGGGTGTGGATGAGAGCGAAGACGATGCTGGCGTTGCGACTACGGATGCCGCTTCAGTCTGCACCTGCTGGGCCTTTTTAAGGGCTTCATTAATAAGGCTCATTATATACGCAACTCCTTTAATGCCCGCCGGACGTCCCAATAAGTCACTTCATCAGAAGACCTAATATAGGAGGAAAGTAACGATTTGTCACATATATTATTAATCATTCTGGGGACGCCTTTACTTGCATTGTAAACTTTCTTTAAAGCCGGATGAGTGAATCGCGGCCGTCCTTCACTCCCCGCGAGTGTTAATCGGTGATGGATGTATCGCTGGGTATCTTCATAATTGAGTGAGTCGAGATTATAATATACTAAGATTCTCTGCCTTAGTTGCCTTAAGCGATTTTGTGACAATTTTTCTTTTAGTTCGGGTTGCCCGAGCATAATGATCTGCAAGAGTTTTTGTTTGTCTGTTTCCAAATTGGAAAGCAGGCGCAAGTGTTCCATTGTTTCAATCGCTAAATTTTGTGACTCATCTATGATGAGGACTATATCTTTTCCTGCGTGGATGCGATCAAGGAGCACACGGTTTAGGTGGTCGATAAGATCGACTCGGCTGCTCTCTTGTGCCATTTCTCTTTCTCCCAACTCCATTAGTATGGCTTTAAGAAGCTCTGTTTCGCTTAATCGAGGATTTAGAATGAGCGCAGTTTCATAACGATCCGTATCTATTTCATTTAGTAATTTTCGACAGATAGTGGTTTTGCCACATCCAACTTCACCCGTTAGGACAATAAAACCTTTTTTCTCTTCAATCCCGTATAGTAAGTGAGACAGAGCATCCTGATGAGTCTTACTGAGGAAAAGAAATTTGGGGTCGGGACTGATATTGAAGGGCATCTCCCGCAGACTGTAGTAACGCTGGTACATGAAGCATTAAATAGATTAAAAATCTATATATCAAAAAAAAGCGATTAGAAAACAGCAATGTGCTTTTTCCTTCTCATACGCTATCTTAAATGTTATAATAAAATTCCAAGACGTAAATTGGCGATGAAAATATTCAGATTACCTCGAATCATTCTAATCCTTCTTTCGGGAACGCTATGTTTAATTATTTTTTCTATTGCTATGGTGCTCATGCAGACGTCACGCGAATATGAGAACTTTAAAGAACGCGAACTTCAGTATGAGCAACGCTTGTTGCTAGCACGTAAAGAATTTAAAGCAAAAGAAGATTATGTTAACCGAATACTTAACAACCCAGAATCTCTCGAGAGATTGGTAAGAGAAAAACTCGGTTATGCGCGTCCGGATGAGATGATTTTTCGATTTGAAGATTCGTTAAATCGCTAATTTCCAATACTTTTAAATCGTATACTCTGAGTAACGATTTGTGTATATAATTACTATTATAATTAAAATTCGATATTTATCAATCCTATCCTTTGATCTTACTGCTTTCAAGACATATAATATTGATAATTTTCTTTTAAATATTAAATACGTTTCAACCTCAGACTTTGAGGTTAATAAGGTTGCTGTTAAAGATGGAAGAGGATTGCTTCCTGTCATGATTTTATAATGGTAGAAAACTTCTACCGATGAATATCCTGAAAAAAATTAGATCTGCAGGTGAGCACGGTAATCTCTTTGAGGTTACGATTGCTAACATTGAAGCTTGGATTAACAGTAATTTTCTTCCCGACTGGGCCTTAGCAAGTATTGAGGAGTTAGTAGAGAAAGAAGCCTGGAACGAACTCAACAATCGTTTTTACAAATATCTTGAATTTGGTACCGGGGGGATGAGAGGACGCACGATAGGGGAATTTATTACCAAGGCAGAGAGGGGAATCCCATTGGAGTTCGAGGCCCCTCAGCATCCGGCAGTCGGTGCCGCAACGCTCAATGACTTTAATATTATACGGGCTACAATAGGGCTTTTTCATTATTGCGAGCAGTATCTGCAAATTAAATCACCTAATGATACGGCAGCAAAAATAGTTATCGCCCACGACGTCCGTTTTTTTTCGAAGCATTTAAGTGATCTCGTCGCCTCAACATGGGTTCAGCTAGGTGGTCACGCAGAGATATTTAGCGGACCTCGATCTACTCCACAGTTGAGTTTCTCCGTACGTTATCTCGGTTCCACATGCGGCGTAGTTATCACCGCCAGCCATAATCCGCCCCACGATAATGGCTTTAAAATATATTTTGATGATGGGGCACAAGTAGTCGCTCCCCATGATGTTGGCATTATAAAATGTGTAGATGAAGTCAAACTGGCGGACGTCTCAACTTATTTAAATAAAGAATTGGACGGAGTCGTTACCTTACCCCTTTCACTTGATCAGGCCTATCTCGATGGGCTTGAAGAGAATATATTAGACCCGGGACTTTTTAAGAAAAATAAACTACGAATAGTTTTCACGCCCATCCATGGAACGGGAGGTATCATTTCCTTGCCTTTAATGGAACGGTTCGGAATCGAAGTGATTCCAGTAGAGCAGCAGATGAAGATGGACCCACGATTTCCAACCGTAAAATCCCCTAATCCTGAAAATGCTGAGGCACTTTCAGCGGCAATAGCGTTAGCGAAGAATATTAAAGCCGACCTGCTCTTTGGGACTGATCCAGACAGCGATAGAATGGGAGTCGGAGTAGCAGATGAAGATGGAGAGATGAAACTGCTGAGCGGAAACATTATCGGGGCATTATTGGCAGATTATCGTATTACTAAATTAAAAGAACTCGGAGTAGTTCCTAAAAACGGCAGCCAAAATGCAGCGATTATAAAAACATTTGTTACGACCCCATTTCAGGAATCAATAGCTGATATTCATGGAATTAAAGTTATCAACACCTTGACTGGATTTAAATGGATAGGTGAGAAGTTGAAGATTTACGAGGAGCAGTTACGAAAAAATTTACTTCAAACCGAGAATATAAGTTTGAATTATGATGCCACCTCCTATCGCAAACGGGCTGAACTTCTTTTGCGCTATAGTACTTTCACTATATTTGGTGGTGAAGAAAGTTATGGTTACCTGGGAACTGATCGCGTTCGAGACAAGGACGCGAATGCGGCAATTGTAATCTTTTGTGAATTGGCGGCTGCTCTAAAAAGCAAAGGTAAAGATTTCATCGAACACCTGGATGAGTTATATTTAAAATATGGGTACTTTCTGGAAGATTTACTTAATATCTATTACGAAGGTGCAAGTGGTGCAGTCCGGATAAAAAGCATTCTTAATTCTTATCGTTCACATTCACCAACCGAGATGGGTGAATATAAAGTAACAAAATTTACCGACTTCGGTAAACAAACATTGTACGATGCAGACGGTAAAGAAATCCCCAAGCAGGATTTTTACATGCTCGAACTGGATAATGGATATTCATATGCAGTGAGAGGTAGTGGGACAGAACCTAAAATCAAGTTCTATTTATTTGCTCAAGAAGAGGTCAGTGAACCAAGTGAACTCGATACCGTAAAAAGAAAAACCGCAACTACTCTCAAAAGTCTAATTCAAGCAATTGAGGATGACGCACATCGACGCGCAGGGTAGATAGGTGGATCGATATACAACTCGAATATAAATGATTCAGCTCTAGCATGAGGAATTTAATTCGCCAATTTTTATAAAACTAAACGGATAATGAATTGCTCACTTGAAAGACGCTGAAAATAATACTTAAAGCGATGATCGTAACGAGAATAAATGCAAAGATCAAAGCAGCCGAAGATATCACAGCTGTTAGAATCTGCAAATAGCGCGTTAGTTCTCGCCGGTAAATTTTAGTTATTTCTCGAAGACTATTGACGAGATTACCCGTATTTTCTCCCACCGTTAATATGTCCAATGCAAGATCAGGCATAAATTGAGTTCGATTGAAGGCGATGGCAACGGAAGCTCCTTGTTGAATCTGTTGACGGCTTTCACCGAACTTGGCTTTCAGGTGGGTATTAGTGAAAGTTTTTTCTGAGAGACGTAGGCTTTCCGTAGTATTGATTCCACTTTCCATTAAAGTTGCCATCAGGCTTGAGGACTGGAAGATTTCGGAATAGTAAAAGATTTTCCCAATGAAGGGCATGCGTAGCAACCAGATGTCGGTTTTTTTGCGACCAACTGGTTTTTTTCGCCATTGAAGTAGAGCAATGAGAAGAATTGCGAAAACAATAATTACTAAGGGGGCAGATTTAAGCGCAATATCTGAACCAATAATAAGAATTTTAGCAAATAACTGTATTTCTCCACCAAGAGTTAAAAGCATGGATCGAATTTTTGGGAGGAGAAAAAAGAGAAAGAAGCTAACGACGGCGAAAGCAATTACGCAGATAAATAACGGATAAGCCAGGCTATTGAGAATACGATTACGTAACTCGGTGGTTTCTTCCATATGGGTTACGATTTTCTCAAGGATTGGCGTAAGGTTGCCGGTAGCTTCACCCGCTTCCACCAGGTGGACACTGGATTCATTGAATACATCTGGCATCTCGGCCATTGATTTAGATAGGGTGTAACCTTCGCTAAGATTCCTCCAAATTTTATCGCAAAGAACTTTAATATAGGGATCGTTCAATCGTTGGCTCATCAACCGGACCGCATCTCCAAGTGGCATACCACTGGCCAGCAGCTCTCTTAGTTTTTGCAAAAAATTAAGCGCTAATTTCCGTTTTGATTGTATCCTGAATGTTGGTCGAAAATTCTTATACCAACGGCCGCCTTTCAACGTATGAGGGGCGTGATCTTTATTCTTATTTCCAGTTTGGTCTAGTAGGGTAATCGTAAGTGGTTTAATATCCTGAGCCGTGAGCTTCTGGATTACCTGCTTGCGATCAACAGCATCCATATCACCTGTTATCGTATCGCCAGCAGGGGCAATAGCTTTATAGAAAAATGTGGGCATAGAGCTGAATCCTATATGAATATAAGGGTTCAGGAATCTTAAGCACCATCACCTAATTTAGACACACGCATGACTTCATTGATTGAAGTGTTTCCCTGGAGTACCTGATTCCAACCTGCTTGCTGCAAGGTCATCATTCCAGATTTAATCGCATTTTGACGAATTAATCTTGAAGTCTGCTTCTGAATAATCAATTCATGAATTTCATCGTTAACCCGGAGATTTTCATAAATGCCAATCCTCCCTCGGTACCCGAGGTTGTGACAATTTTCGCAGCCGATAGGCTCGTAAATAGTCGCTGCCAGATCTTGAGCTGTAGGCTCTATTTGCAGTGCCTGAAGGCTTTTCGCTAGATGTTCAGGATCATGGTGTGCGGGCTTTTTACACACTTTGCACAGACACCTAACCAGTCTTTGAGCGATGATGAGTTCAACTGAGGATGCAACCAAAAAGGGTTCAATTTCCATGTCAATTAGTCGGGTGAGAGCACCTGGCGCATCGTTTGTATGCAGCGTGCTAAATACCAGATGACCTGTAAGAGCGGCACGAATTGCAATTTCTGCTGTTTCACGATCTCTGATTTCCCCAACCATAATGACATCAGGATCTTGACGCAGGACATGGCGAAGGGCACCAGCGAAATTAAGCCCAATTTCAGGATGGACTTGAATCTGATTGACACCGGGCACTTCGTATTCGACAGGATCCTCGATCGTGATGATACGATTCTCAGGTTTATTAATATCTCGAATAAATGCAGTTAACGTGGTCGACTTGCCGGCACCTGTTGGACCGGTGACGAGAATTATGCCATGGGGTAGATCGAGTACTTTTTTAATCACCGCTTGATCTTCCGGCATTAATCCCAATTCCTGAAAGCCCATGGGCTGATTTTTCTGATTAAGCAGTCGAAGACTTACGCTTTCGCCATACATCGTAGGCATCGTAGAAATTCGAATATCAAGTTCACTGGAATCAGCTCTGTAATTTATTCGTCCATCCTGTGGGCGTCGTTTTTCAGAGATATTTAATTTAGCCATTATTTTTATCCGAGAAATGATCGCTCCCTGGAAGTGGACGAGATTATCCGGTACGCGAATGGCCACTAACTCACCATCAATGCGGTATCGAATTTGTAGTGAATCTTTCAATGGCTCAATATGGATATCGGTTGCACGATCTTCTACCGCTGTTCGGATGATATCGTTTACGAAGCGAATGATTGCTGCATTCTCATCTTCACTTTCCTCAATATCCCGACCACTGTGATCATCTTCATCCATACCAGAGTCACTCAGGCTACTCGAACCGACCCCATATTTTTGCGTTATGGTATTGATTATGTTCTTAGGTACACCGAGATGCCAAGAGGGGCGTTTTCCACAAACGGCGTAAATCCAATCATCCATCGATGCGTCCGGTGGCCACAGGGTAATTAAACAGAATTCATCTTTATTCGAACTGACGAATGGTAAGCATTGATATTCATGAATCAGCCGCAATGGAATCAGGTCTGTCGCATCTGGCTGCAATTCAAATTGTTCTATGACCTCGAGATTACAGCATTCGCCAATTTCCTGAAGAACCTGGTTTTCGTTTTGATCCAGAAACTGGGACAAAAGAATGAGCCGGTTTGGTCGTGGTGAATCCTCTAGCACTGCCTGTTGTTCAGGGTTCAGTCGCGAAATAATTTCAGCCAGAGGGTCACTATTGATATGGACAATCATTAGTAGGACAAATTATTTATCAGTGGTTATGACCCGTCGACGAAGAGGTGACGTGTTTTTAACAATACTCGGCTTACGATCATTAATAGAAGGTTTATTTAATACAGCCGATTGCACGATTTCTTTTTGCTGTGAAATAATTATGGGTGAAGGCTCATGCGTGGGCCTTACGAGGGTCAATTTCTCAGTTCGACTATTAAATTTAATATAGATTAAATTAGTATTTCTTTCAAATCGTAGCACGTGATAGGGTGATTCTGTCTCTCTTATTTTTACCCAATCGCTTTTCTGTTTAGCATTATTATAGATGTTAAAATAGTACTCTCCGGCCAGAGAATAAAATCCCCGGAATTCGAGAATACGCGTAAATTCCCTATTTGAATTTCCTGGGGCGTTGATTAATCGAGAATAATCAGGGCTGAAATCATCAGGGACAAAAGGTGAATTATCGACTAAATCGCTGGCATCAAGTGAAAGAGCGTTAAACAACGTAAAATACATCACAAGAAAAGGAAGCGTGTTGCTAAATAGCCGAATTGCCAAATATGTCGGTTTAGCGTTCATTCTATTTCTTAATATTGGTGCCGCTGTCTTCGATTTTGCGGTTTTCCAGTAGGCTTTCTATATTTTCACTAGCACTTAATCTCTGAATATTATTTAACGTATTAAGGTAGGCATCATCAGTAGTTAACAATATTTCAGGTCTGATGAAAATAAGTAGCTCTCTTTTCGTTTGTTCAACCGCTTTTGATCTGAAAAGCGGGCCCAATAAAGGGATTTCACCGAGGAATGCCATGCGTCCCCGTATTTCTGTATTGTCAATTTGTTGTAGTCCACCAAGGACAATTAATTCTTGATCAGCTACACTTAAGAATGACTTCGCCTGGCGTTTGCCAATAATTGGTTGGTCATTACCATCTATGGTTATCGTATCCACTACACTTTCGACTTTCTGATCAATTTCCATTTGGATAATACCGTTAGGGCCAATAAGAGGCTTAACTATCAGTTCAATTCCAATATCGCGAAACTGGACACTACTGCGTAAGGAGTTGCCTCCAAAATTATCGGATTGAGTTGCGGTAATGACGGGGCGAGATTCGGCTACGTTTATCGACGCTTCTTGATTGTGGGTTGTCACCAGCGTAGGAGTAGAAAGTATGGTAACTTCTGTGTTTCGCCGAGCTGTATTGAGCAAAGTGTTAATCGAGAAATCTTTTAATGAACCACTTATCGAATAACCTTGAGGAAGTCGTGTCGTGCCTGGGCCTTGCACGCCAAAGTTTACCTGGCTTAATCCCGCGAGGTTAAAATCGATATTAAACGCATCAATTCCGCGTACTATATCCTCACTCAGGGTGACTTCAGCGATTACTACTTCAATTCGCACCTGGGCTAAGAGGGTATCAATTTTATCCACAATTTCGCGCAAGTATATGAGATCGTTGGTTGTGCCCGAGGCGACAATGGAGTTACTGCGTGGATCTGCTACGATAGTGAGATAGTCACTGAACTGAAGATTATTGGTTGCCATGTCTGAAAGGTGTCCCGCACGAGCGGGACCAGTTTGCCCGGGTGTTTGTCTTCGCGCAGTAGCTCGACTACCTCTCTCACTTGTTGTTTCATCTCTTGAACGCTGCTGCCCGGTGAGAACTTGCTCAATCAATTCTGTCACCTCAGCGGCATCTGCATGTTTGAGAGAAAAAATCTCAGTTTGCGTGATCGGGGCAACGTCAACATCGAGCTTTGATATAAGATCATCAATTAGGTCCTTGTTGCTATGGTGGGTAAAAACAACAAGTTGATTACTTCTTTCGACCGCTTCAAAAGTGGTATTATTTTCAAAAAAACGTTTCAGGCTACCCGTTTGCATTGATTGCAGGCGTTTTACAATATCGGTAGCTGACACATGTTCGAGGTGATAAAATAAAATTTCAACCTTCACTTCAGCTGGTTGGTCTACCTTAGCAATTACATCTTCAATGCGTTGGAGATTAATCAAAGGATCAGTGACCAGAATGGCATTAGCTTTCGGGAAGGCGATGGGCGCACCTTGCGTAAGCAATGGTTGAATCACGGGAACTATCTCTTCAGTATTCAGGTAATCGAGATAAAAGAATTTGGAGTAAATTTTCTGACTGGGTGTGCTCTTGAGAGTAGAATCATTTATCATACTAGGCGCTTGGGTGGCGATGCTTGCTGCTGGTACAGCTTTAAGGAATTTTTCACCTACTTCGGTAATAGCAATACCGTTCAAACTAAGAAGACTTTCCATCGCTAGAATGGCATCTGCCTTAGTCATTGCGCTTTGACTACTGAAATTAATTTGCACCTTCGGAAGGTTCTGCTGTCTTAATATGGATTTACCGGTGAAGCGTTCCAGCATCTCTATGACTTCATTTGCCTCCATATCCCTTATGCGGATCACACCAACTGAATCCATCCCTTGGGGTGTGATTGAAGATTCCTGTGCCGAAAGAGAAAACAGCACAGGGAATAAATATAGAAGCAGAATATGCAGCAAGCTGATGGGTTTAAGGGCTTTCATACCTTAACCGATAGTTTTCGCTTTAGATTGATTTATTTTTCAACTCGAAAGAAGAGACAAGGAATTGTGCATCGAGCTGCCTTGGGTCAGCTTTATTGGCCACAATGCGCATTCTTTCTAAGCCGAGGTATGGAGATTCTTCTTTTATTTTTTGGTCAAATTCTATGAGGTCCGCGATTCCACCTTTTTTGAACTGAATGCGTACCGTATGGGCATTAAAGATATCACCCTCTTGAGTGCTAGGCGAATTGATATCGAAATTTAAACCTGCCTTGCGCGCTATATTATCCAGTTTTTCCACTAGCTGTGAGCTGGAATACGTCTTTTCTGGTTCCAAGCGTTCGAGGGCATGGTTTAATCGTATTTTAATATCTTCTTTCTCGCTGATTACCTGAGCCTGATATTTTAATTGATAAGCAGTACTTCGCAGATTCGTATAGACGGACTTACTGTCTTTAAATAAACCGCCTGTCCACACGAAGAGAATAATCCAAATAAATACAGTAAGTAATGCACGCTCTCGCAAAGACAAGATGTTGTAGAATTTCTTAAACATAGCGTAAGACAATGCAGATTAATTATTCCATGAGCTGCGCACCTGCGACAATCTCTTCAGGATTAAATGGCGAGGGATTAAATGTGACGACTACTGTAAAGGGGGCATTGCCACTTCTTGATATAATCTTTTTTATTTTCGCATCCGAGACAAGGGGTAAATTGCGCAAATTTTCCATATAACGGTTGACGACTTCCACATTACTGGCAGCTCCATCGACTTGAATTTGATTGAAGCTGTCAGCTACAGCTTGAGTAAAATAGATAGAGCTCGGCCTCTTTAAATTCATTGCTGCGAGCATCTCGAAGGGTTTAAGTTCATTTTGAGAAATTTGCTCGATACGTAATAATAAGTTATTTTTTTGTTCAATAAGTGCTACTTCATCACTTCTTTCTGCGACTTTATTTACCCGAAAATTTGTCCAGATATCTGTCGTCATAAAAATAAATTGTAAGAGCAGAAATAGCGATGCTGCTACACCGGCGACTTGTGTTGAGGCCCATACATAGCGAGAATAATTGCGCCTTCGACTTGCCTTTAATTTGAATAAGCTTTCCCGGATATCGGCGTCCCATAATTTTTTTTCATCCATCGGTAAACGCGTGGAGGTCGAATTCAAATCTGAATCAACTTCATCTGATACGAGACGATGCTTGAATCGTATTTTGTCATCAGAATCAACTAATGACATGGTGCCCAAATAAATTTTGTTATCAATTTTATAGCCTTCATTTTTCAATGAGACGAGAAGGCTTTTTTTTACTTTCAGGAGAGACGCATCTTTATTATCAATATTTGCGAGTGATAGAGTAAATACGTTTTCTGGGACCGTGCTATTGGCAGAAAAGGTGAGGGCGGTCATCGAATTATTCTCAGATAAGAAAGTAATCGATGGTTCGTCAAAGGAGACCCCATTTATGGTGATAAAGCTCGGAAAGACGTGATAATATTGATCAAGCTTATCGACACCTAATTTTTTAATACTTTCACGATAGGCCGCGTATATTAAAATTAGAGAGGTCTTTTCATCGCGAAGAAATCCCCATAATAATTGATCGAGAGGAAATGGAGAAAGCCCTTCTAGGGCCAATTCAGCAAATTGATCAATTTCGCTGTCACTAATTTCAGGAGGCAGGGTTAAGGAATGACAATAAAAAATCTCACCCGGAACGAGTAAAACTTTCCTGTTAGCAAGCTTACTTCCCAGTTTAGCTTCGAGAAATTGTATCAATTTCTTCATTAAAAATGCATAACTAATAAACTCATTCGGTTGTCAATGTCGATTAAATTCGCTGGTTCTCAGTGAGGAGAAGAATATCAAAAGGATATTCCAGAGTAAGTTTAGAGTTATTATCTTCGTCAGTAACTTCACCCGAAGAGTTCCCTTCAGCTTTATTAATTTCTTCTTCATTGTTATTTTCAGTCGTGGAAGACACGCTTTGATTTTTGATGATTGCTGAGAGAAGAAAATTTGAATCACCACGACTAACGCTAATAGTTATTTTTAAAACATGAGCATAAACATTTGCCATGCTGAGACCTGGATTCAGCGCAGGTGGATAGTAGGGGTGAGTACGAGAGTTGATGAGTTGATCGTCTTCGCTTCCAGAAATTTTATCTTTACCAATGAGATAATTATAAAGGATTTCCGAATCGTGACCTTCGATTCTTGAAATGACTTTATGGACGAGAGTATTGGCGGTGTTAAGGTTGACCAATTCATTATGATAAAGAGAAACAGCATCCTTAAATTGATCATATAAATAATTTGGAATACCATCATCATCTAAAAAAAAGATATCAAAACCCTGAATTAAAAAAAGTTCACTCAAGCTTTTTAGTGATTCGTCGGCAGGCTTATAAGGAGGTGATAGACGCTCGTAGTAGTCTACTTCAGCGCCATTGAGACGCGTCAATTCATCGCTGTCGATCCAGTCGAGCAATGAGTCGGTCAAGATTTCTGCATGGGATAAGGGGATACCCATCTCTTCAAAAAGGGTGTTTAAAATAAGCGGGGTTGCTTGGGTGAGAGATAGCTTGCCGGTTTCATCTTCAATATTTATTTCAAAATACAGATCATCACTAACCTGAATTTGTGCATAGCCTACAGGATCACTCCAACCTTGGCTTGGAGAATAAATGCCACCGTCAATTTCCCGGATTTCACTGATTACTGCAATGGTGGCATCGAGCAGCGAGTAGGCTTCAATCCGGAGTTCATCACGGTTTTGGAAAAGGCCTGAATACTTGATTCTGTCGGTGGCTTCTTGCATGAAGGCGAGAACAACAAAAGAGGCCAGTGCAATCATACCCAAGACTGCTGCCAGAATGCTGCCGCTGTTAAAAGGTCTGGTATTAATGTATTTAAAAATCGGATGCATTTTCTGTTAAAAAATGGATATATTCCCACTTTTTTTTGGTAATTGAAGAGGAACTTCCCGCGTTTCACCATCGTATTCAAAATCCAAGAATAAAAAATCCGGTATGATCAGCTTTTGGCTGCGATCTTTTTGAGGGGTGTTGTGAGTCTCCCATTCATCATCATCAGAATTATAGTAACAGTACCGAATATTACTTAATAGGGGAGACACCAGGGTGCGTTGAACATCGTCGCTATCTTCATTTTTTTGCAGATTGGAGTACCATAGCATAAAGAGACCATCACCTTTGCGAAAATAGAGATGACAGGTTATAGCTGTAAATTGCCGGTCGGGTAGAGCCAATAAAGCAGGGGCTTCCTTCAAGCGAAAGGTAAGGAGAGGATCTTCAAAATCACTGTAGCCGGGTGGGCTATTCCACGAAATGGATGCTACTTCTGCTTCTTGTGAAATCGCTGAATTCTTTAATGCATGGTTAAGGAAATAAGTCACACCTTCTACATGCTGATTAAAGTATTGGTCGTCACCTCTTATGAACCAAATATTAGCGAGAGAGACCAAATACACCGAAATTGCCGTCAACAACATCCCGCCAATTGTAAGTGAAAGTAGGATTTCGATAAGTGTGAATGCCTTTATGCGCAGCTTAGAAAACATAATTAGTATTTCTTTAAACGGTTAAATAGTAACCGGTCACTGTTTTCTGCGAGTATCGTTGATCTTTCTATCGGGTCAGACCATGTGGGGCGTAGTAACAAAAGATTCTGGGTGTATTCATTGGACTCCCCAGATTCAAATGAAGAAAATTCTATGATTAGAGTCACATAAAAGAGATCACTGACTAAAGCTTGTTCTATTTCAACTCTCCAATTTGCAGTTCCTGAAGACAATGTTTCCATACGACCGCCATTTTCGATTACGTCTCGATCTGAATTTCGAATTATTTGAGAACGTACAAACTTTAAATCTGCTTCCAATGCAGTCTCATTATCTATCGTATCAAGACTAATCATTGTATTAACATAAGCTTGCGTAAGCACAACAACCGCAAGTGAGAAAATAGCGAGAGACACGGTGACTTCGATCAAAGTGAAAGCCGTAAATTGACGAGATCTTTTCATTTACTATCTTTCACAAATTCGAGATCGGAAAATGGGTCAAAATGATGGTTTGATTTTTCTTCATTATAATCTAGCGATACATAAAATGGTGTGGACGATCGATCTGGATGAAAAATAATCCAATTTACTTGCTCAGATTCTTGCTCCTGTGAGCTGTGATGGAATATTCCGCGTTCCGGTAGAATCTGGTAAAAAGCGACCTCAATATCATGAGACTCATCTTTGTAACCGCAGTCAAAAGCATCTAATATTTGTCCATCAATATCGGTAATAATGAATTTTTTAATCTCATCATCAAAACCGAGGTAGGCAGGTTCTTTACGAATGGCCGCTAAATAGCGAGATTCACGAACAGCGGATTTTAAAATCTGCGGCAGTGATTTTTCATTCAAACTGGAAAGTATCGTATCGATGTTGGTTATTACCAGGCCCGCAATTAGAGTAAAAATGCCCAATGCGAGCATCATTTCAACAAGAGTGAATGCTTTCGCCTGAATTAACCTAGTCACTAAAGGTGATTTTAGAATAGGTTTACGCCGATTCTATAAAAGAAGTAGCTCATATCGATGTTAATATGCTCTATTAATATTTTACCCTTAACCCTTTTTGAGTTAGGGATGCATTAACGTTTTTATTCAACTCTTCCCGAGCCGGATATCGAACTTTAACTAAATAAATAAAAGCCAGGTCTACCAGTTTCCAATATCATCACCGCTCTCTACTCCGTCAGCCCCGAATGAATAAAGGTCGTAACTATCAATTTTTTTAGCTCCGGGATAGCGGTAATGGTAGGGATTACCCCATGGATCTAAGGGAATATTTGCGTCTTTAAGATAGGGCCCTTTCCAACGATTAATATGAGCGGAGGGTGCTTTGAAGAGCGATTCCAAGCCTTCCTGGGTGTTGGGATATCTTCCAATATCCATGCGATATTTTAAAAGTGGGGTTTCCAAGCTATTTTTTACGAAGGTACGAGCTGTATCTTCCTGAGCACCACTAAAAATACCAGTAAAGTTTGCTACAACAATTCCTGCAAGTAGCGCTATGATGGCGAGAACGATCAATATCTCGATTAGAGAAAAACCGGAGCTATTTCGTATAGGACGCATTGTCTAATTACTAGGATATTTGACGGGATAATCATAAAATCCTATCATCAATAAATATATAGAGACCGTAATTCCGGTATAGGATAGTTTATTGCACTCTATGATTTACGAATCACGGAGACAATAAGCTATTTTAAATCACTTGGTTTGTCAAATGACAACTCATCGCCGTTCTTTAGCGATAAGGCTGAAGCCCTTCATACAATCTAATCGAAGGTAGGAGAATAAAACTAGAGAATAACGAATAAGTGGTAAATGCGCCGTTAAAAACTCGTGGTTGCCGCGCGGCGGATTCGCTCTACCTGTTCGAGAAATTCTTGAACAGAATCCTTATGGAAAGAACTTTGTGCATCGCGTAAAAGTTCGGTTGCGTCATTCCAGCTTTTCTCAACTACCATCAGCCGCGCATGGGCAACAAGCGCTTCTGCGCGGAAATCATCCAGTTGCTCCGCACGTTCGAACATTAGTATTGCCTGCTCAACATTCGCATTATCACTATAATATTGACCTAGAGTGATTAGAGCGCGCCCTCGAAGGGGATCACGCTCAGTTATCTTACCCAAGGTTGCCCTGGCCTTTTCTCCATTGCCTTGGGCAATGGCAATTTGAGATTGCATGGTCAGTAATGTTAATTCCTCATCATCGGTCGTTTTACCACGGTAGACTGATCTTAATTTGTTAACCAAGGTTGCCGCATCGTCAATGGCGCCAGATTTAATTAATGAATCTGCCACTTGCAAGGGTCCCTCTATACTACTGCTAGTCCCATTGTTTAATGCCGCGAGATACGCTTTTTGAGCGGGATCATACAAATTTTTCATCAAATAGATGTCACCGAGCAAATGCATGCTCTCGGACTGAGCTAGACCCATACGCGTAATAATTTCAATGTTAGCTGCCGCTTCATCAATTCTATTAAGGCCGATTAGACAATTGGCTTGTAATACCCAGTTGTCAGCATTACTCGAATTTTTAAGAATTAACTGTTCGAATTGAACATAACTCTCAAAAAATTTATCCTGATCCAATAGATTCCTCGCTAATCCATTTTTCCAATCAAGGTTATCTGGCTCAGATATGACGGCAATACCATAGGCTTTTTCGGCGGCCATAGGAATACCTTGATATTGAAAACAGTAACCAAGAAGTCCATAAGTGCGCCCTTCCGTGTCACCCAAAGAGATAGATTTTGTTAGATGCTTAACTGCTTGGTCGTAATCCTCCAGACGGACATTAAGCAAGCCTAAGGTTCGTTGCGCGCGCAAATAATTAGGGTATTTTCTCGCGGCTTTTTCCATGTGGATTTTTGCCGGCTGCAGATTACCAATTTGAAGATTTAGTTGCCCAATAATGAAGTCCAGAGCTGCACTGGATGTATCGGTCGTTGATTTTTCCAGCAATTCGATTGCTTCGCCGATACGGTTGGGCAATAGATTTTTAATCTCATCGAGTAATTCCTTTTCCTCAAGACTGATACCGGGTTCTCTGTCAGATAGGAAACCGAGATCTCCAACAAATCTTTTTTGCCAGTAAGGGTCTTTATACATTTCTGACAAAGGATTGCGCTGGCGCTTAGACTGAGCGGAAAGATGACTGCTTAAGCCCAATACGAGGATAATAAACCAAATTATATTTTTTTTCATTAGAAGCATTTACTACACAGGTTAACGTACGGAGAAAGATATAGGTAGACGCATTTTAGTTTTCACTTTTCTCCCATCTTTAATACCGGGGGTAAAGCGCCACTTCTTAATTGCATCCAAAGCTGGTTTATCAAAGGCGTAATCGGAAGAATTTTCAATCCGCGGTAGTCGCACCGTGCCAGATTCATCGACAATAAATAGAACAACAACTCGACCACCTGAACCACTTCGCCTCAGTGACTGTGGATAAACAGGGCGCACCTGGGTGATTACTTTCGGTATTTCATCGAGATCCTCAAGATCGAATGCCAGGTCGCTGATATTGGCGCCGATTTGAAATGCGGGGATGACGAAAGCACCTGATAAATTTGCATTTAACTCGGTACTTAAGGTTAGTTCAAGTTGTTCGAGTGTTGGCGGCTCACGTTCCTCCTCCATTTCGGGATCTTCTTCTTCAAGCTCTTCCTGCTCCGGAGGGGGTGGTTCTGGAGGGGGAGGGGGCGGAGGAGGCATCATCATTTCAGTCAGAGTAATATTTGTACGATCCTTTTGGAATGAAAGCATTTGCGATAATGGAATGAGAATGAAGAGCAGCACAGTGATGATGCCGGAACCCATTACTGCGGTCCTAGGGTTGCCAGTCAAACTGGGCGGTGTCTCACTATTCTTTGCCATTACCTTTTTATAATACGAGTGTTATTATATACTAATTTAATTGGGTAGAGATACTAACACGTTCAGCACCTCCCAGTTTAGATTCGTCAACGACACGAACAACAGTACCGGCAGCGGCTTGTACATCAACTTGGAGGATAACCGGCATGGATTCCTTTTGCATCAACCGGCGAACAATAGGGCGAACTCCACCGACACCTATCTCTCTTCCACCATAAACAACTTTGCTTGAATCGGTGATAGCGATAAGAATACTATTTTTATCCAGGTCTTTTCCTGATAGGGCAATTGGTTTACGAACTTCAACCCCGGGCTCCTCCACAAAAACAGTCGTAACAATAAAAAAGATGAGGAGGATGAATACCATATCAATGAGGGGTGAGATATTAATTTCTTCAAGATCTCCCTCCTGATAAGATAATATAGATTTTCTAGCCATGGTATGAAATTAGATCGTTTAAGCAGCTTTCTCTTTGCCGACTTCCTGGCCTTCCTGAATAGCATAGTTTTCCACCTGCGCAAGGAAAGCAACGAATTGATTGCGCCTCCTGATAATTTCAGAAATAAATATCCAACCAGGAATCGCTACCATAAGACCGGTCTGTGTGGTAATCAATGCCTCTGAAATACCTGAGGCAACAAGATCAACAGTTTGTCCTGAACTACCAGCCAAACCTTTAAAAGTAGTAAGCATACCTATAACCGTACCGAGGAGGCCCATCAGAGGGGTAGTAGTCACGACTGCCGTAAGCAAGACTATCCGCTGATTTACATCAGGTATGGTTTTTAATTTCACATTGTCTACTCTTTCGACAATAGTTTTCGGACTATACCCACTTGCGACTACATAGCGAATGACGTCACCCACATAACCCTTGCCTGTATCAGGTTTCTTTATCCAGGGGAGCCAGATCTTAAGCGGGTTGTCTTTTAGCCTGGCTTTATTGAGATGAACGATCATATCCGTTGCCTGATAATAAATGTAAGCGGTCACTATAAGTAAGGGGAACATGACCCACCCCCCTTGCATCCAAACTCCGAAGATATAATCGAGTAAGCCGGTTTCAGATAGTAGTTTACTGGACATAGGAAGCGGCTTATCTGGTTATTTGTTTATCACACCATTGACAAAACTTACCGCCGTTTGTTCCATGCTCGCGACCACAGATCTCGCTTTACGACTGAGAATGGCACCAAGAATAATTGCAGGAATAGCGACAATAAGACCAAACTCTGTGGTAATAAGGGCCTCAGATATTCCA